>Ga0207675_100007592_pt1 | contig 10244 bp, 8 predicted proteins | sample KBSSwiS42_FD_184305 | JGI IMG/M metagenome (GOLD analysis project Ga0207675, IMG submission 184305) | Switchgrass rhizosphere microbial communities from Kellogg Biological Station, Michigan, USA - KBS Switchgrass S4-2 (SPAdes) (version 2) | ecosystem: Host-associated > Plants > Roots >...
GTCGTCCGAGAGTGCCACCGCCGGGCCGAGCCGCCACCCGTCGAGATCGGCGCCGAGTTCACCCAGCAGGTCGGCGAGGCGCCGGACGCCCTGCTCGCGGGTCCAGATCAACGGTACGAATTGTTGGGACCCGATGACCACCGTACCGTCCGAGCTCACACGCGTGGCCCCGCTCAACGGTTGGGTGACGGGTTCGCGAAACACCTCGGGCGCTCCATCCTGCCAGCGCGCCATCGAATCGTCAGCGTTGCCCACCACGACGGATCCGTCGGCGCTGACGTCCTCGGCTACCCCACACCTGCCGGGAGCCGGGAGCGCGACGATGCCCCCTCGTTGCGTCCAGCGGCACGGTTCCGACATGCAACTGATGTCCGCGCTCCACCCGTAGCATGTGCCCACGATGACGGCGCCATCCAGGCTGAGGCCCGAGATATCGAACCAGCGCGTCGCGTCGGCGGAGTGCAGAGCAGTCGTACCAGCAGCCCGTGACCACAGAAAGGGTCCGTGCTTGGGGAGGAGGGCGGTAAAGTCGTGCGCAGACGGGTCCGGTGCCGCCTCGAACGTGCCCGCGATCGTGTTGCCGTCCGCGCTGATGGCGCGAGGAATCTCCCGAAGGGCATTCGGCGGCAGCGCGAGCTCCTCCAGCTGACCCGCCTGCCAGCGCATCGCGCCGCTGCGTCCGATCATCGAGAACGTGATCACCGAACCGCTCCTGTCGAGCAGAACGTCGCCGACGCTGGCGTCTTCGGAGACGCCGTCCGGCACCCGCAGAGCGCCGTCGCGAGTCCAGAGCAACAGCGTCTTGGGACCCGGAGCATCGACACTGGTGTCGAGCTGATCCCACCTCAGCAGTACTCCGGCAACGGTGCTTCCGTCGCCGCTGAGAGCCTGCCAGGCGATCACGCTGCCCGTCGGGGCGGGCGGCAAAGCCAACAGCTCTGCGCGAGCCTCGCTGGCCAGTGTCGGCGCTTCCTCGACGGTCTCGCCGGAGTCGGCGCAAGCGAGCGCCGCCGCGAGGCCGTGAGTCACTGCCCAGAGCACCCCCCAATTCGTCGCGGCAGCCATCGTGAGCTCCTCTCCGAGGAGCACTACGGCGGCACGCTCGCATTCCAACAGCTCGCCGACATGTGCGGCGGCATCGCTCAATTGCAGCTCCTGGTGGGCTCGCCAGCGCGCGGCTCCGAGCCCATCAGAAGGTGTGCCTCCCCCCGAGCGCGAGGAGCCCTCTTTCCTGCAGGGGTGTGTCCCCGCCACTGCTCAGGCAGGGAGCACGGCGGGCGGCAAGACGACGCGGAAGACACTGCCGCGCCCCTCTGTGCTCGCGACCTCGATCCGCCCGCCGAGCGCGACGACGATGTCGTGACAGATCGTGAGCCCCAACCCCGTCCCCAAGCCCGGCGGCTTGGTCGTGTAAAATGGTTCGAAGACGCGCCGCAGGCCAGCGCTCGACATGCCCCGCCCGGTGTCATGGACCTCGATGATCGCCTGACCGCTCGGGTCTGTCCGCGTGACCACGCGGATCTCGCCACGTCCTCTGCCAGCTTCGGGCAGGGCGTGAGCCGCATTGATGATCAGGTTGAGGAAAACCTGACTGAGCCGAGCCTCACTGGCGCGCACCAGGGGTAGCGGACCATAGTCGCGCGCCAGCTTGGCGCGGCTCTGCAGCTCGGGCTCTGCCATGGAGATCGCAAAATCGAGCGAGCGGTGCACGTCGACGGGCAGCCGCCCGATGTCATCCCGACGAGAGAAGCGATTCAGGTCGCGGACGATCTGCTGCACGCGTGAGGCGCCTTCGATGCTCATGTCGAGGGCCGTCTCGAGCTCACTGCGCAACGCTTCTTGCTGACCACAGGCCAGGAGCTCGATCTTCGAGCGGACGCGCTCGAGGTTGAGCAGCACGTACGCGAGCGGATTGTTGATCTCGTGCGCCACACCCGCCGCGAGGAGCCCCACCGATGCCAAGCGCTCGACCTGCAACAGTTTCGCTTGCATGTGCGCTCGCTGGGTGATGTCGCGAATCATCAGGGTCACACCTGGCGCAGCCTCGCCGCTGCCGACCATGAGGACGGCGCTGGTCGACAGAACGCGCTGCGCTCCGGCCGTCTCCACGCAGCATTCATAGTCTTGGCGGGTCGCTGAGGACAGAACCAGCCGCACCCGAGCGTCCAAGGCCGCGCCCTCTGGTCCAGCGATGGCTTCGGCGAGCGTCTTACCCTGGAGCACGGCATCCGGCTGGTCGAAAAATTGTGAGCTAGGTCCCCAAAGACCGACGATGCGCGCGTCCGCATCGAGCTCGAGCAGTACGCCATCGGTGTGTGCCTCGAGCATTCGGAGCCAGCCGGCAGCGTCGAGCAGGGCCGCGGCCATTTGGCGCGCCTCACTGACGTTGGCGAAGGCCCAGACGCTGCCGTGGTTGCCCGAGATGACGGTCCTCCGCCATTCGAGGGTCCGACCATCGGACGATGTAACCTCACCGCTCCAACCCGGATCAGTCGAGAGCAGCTTTGCGATGACGAGCGACAGCTCGTCGCGCTGCTGGAGCAGCCATTCGACGAGCGCTGCGAGCGTGGCCCGCTCGAGTCCGCGCTGGGGCAGTGCACACAACTGCGAGAACTGCGGATTGTAGGCAATGAGCGTTCCGTCCTCGCATACCGACAGGAGACCGACACCTGCCACCTCGGCGTAGGCATCCGAGAGCGCCTTGGGCATCTCCGCCGCGCCCGGGTGCCGGGCGGCGACTTCGGCGTTGAGCTTGAACCCGCGCATGCCGAGTGGCAGAATAGCATGGGGCCTCGGTGAGACTGCTCGCAAACAGTCCGGTATTGTCGCTACCGGGAGTGTCCGCTACCGGGCTGTGCCGTTCGGCGCCGCGGCGCTCTGGATGAAGCCATCTGTTGAAAGATGCGACAGCTCACCGCCAAGGGGCGGCCCTGACTCCTCTTCCCGACTCATCTCGATCGATCAACACTCTGGGAGGTCTGCGTTGTCGAAAGTATCCTCGGTAGTCGGTTTGTTGCTCTCCTTCGTCTGGGTCTCGATGCCCCAGCCTGCGAGCGCCCAGGCGCGGGACCATGATGATGGAGGTCGCCATCGGGACGATGATGACGGAGACGAACATCGGGACGGTGACGTTCGGGTGAATGAAGTCTTCTTCCCCGTCCAGCTCTCGGACGGCAATACGTATCAAATCGCCGGCTACTTGTACCACGCTGGCCCGCAGGTGGATCCAGTGATCCAGGTCGCGGTGCACGGGGCGACGCACTACCACCTGTACTGGGATGTTCCGCCCATCAACGGCATCTCGTACTCGTACGCGCGGTACATGGCGCGGCGAGGCTACACCGTCCTGGCGATTGATCAGCTCGGCACCGGAGCCAGCAGTCAACCCGATGGAGATTTCGTCAATCTGGACCAGACGGCAAACGCGCTGCACCAGGTCTTGGCTAGCCTGCGCACTCCACACAATCCTACACATCACGCGTTTGAGCGCATCGCTCTCGTCGGACACTCCAATGGCTCGCTCACCTCGGTGTACGCGACCGGCACGTACCACGACGCCGACGCCCTGGTCACGACGGCGTGGTTACACGTGCCGCACCCGCTCCCGTTCAATCCAGCCGACATCGTCGCGCTGCTGACGACCCCTTACATTCCCGCGACCGCGTTCTCGAAGGAATTCCGCACCGCCATCTTCTACAATGTGCCGACGACGGATCCGGACTTCATCGATTTCGAACAGGACCATCTGGGGCCGGCGGTGCAGGCTCGCGCCCAGTTCATCGATCTGTTCACGGCGGGGCTAGACTCGTCCATCACGCGGAGCACCAGCGTCACTGTCCCGGTGTTGGTGCAGAACGGGGACTTCGATGCGCTGCAGCCCTCCGCGTACATGCCGGATGAGCCCACGTACTACCCCAACGCCGAGCAAGTGACGCTCGGCTTCCTGACGGACATCGGACACAACATCAACGGCCATCGTAACCATCTCCAGAGCTGGAGAGGGATCGATCACTGGCTTCGGGAGACCCTCCCGTCGGACGGGCACCACCACCCTCACCACCCTTGATCAGCTCGTAGCGCGGTCGCGCCCGCCGCACGGCAGTCTCGAGCCGAGCGTGAAACACCTCATGGCTGGTGGTGACCTCGGCGTGGCGTGCCGGCATTCCCAAGGTCGCCCGGACGAGCGCGATGCCCATGGCGATCCAGCGAGACTTCACCAGTAGGCAGTACGTGTCGGTCCGGGCCACGATGCGCTTGTTCCACCTCACCATCCCGTTCCGAAACCCGGGGGCAAATCCCGTCTGCTGCGCAGTATCGGCGAAGATCTGCACTGTGCCGGGAGTAGCCTCGAGCGTGCGCAGCCAGACCTCCTCGATGAAATCGATGAACCCAGCGTCGGAATATCCGTGATAGAGCATCACCAGCGTGGTGGGCGAGACGAGCCACATGCGCAGGTCTCCACGCTCCGTCTCATGCGTGAAGTCTGCCCCGTTCCAGATCGGAAACGCACCAGTCTCCCTCGTCATTCCCTCACCCTCTCCTCACGCAGGAGTGCGAACTGTCGGGCTCGCACGGGCGGGTGTCAACGGTGTTCTTCGCGAGGGATGGCTGGCTTCGATCTTACCTCAGCTGCCAGGCTGATCCGCCGACGCGATATACCTCCGGCAGCTGCGGCACCGTCCACTGCGGATCGGGACGCCATGTGCGCCAGGCCGGCGCAAACGGCCCCTCCGCGCGATCGAGCTCGGCGAGGACCCGACCCGCATCGGCCTCCAGCACGGGCAGTAGCTCGGCGTCCAGGACACCTCGACGTACCGCTTCGTCGAAGTGCTCGCGGTCTTTCCACTGCCAGCGCCCGTCAGGCTCGATGTGCAGATCTAGCACGAGATCCATGGTCTCCAGACCATCGTCGTGCACGGTGACCGGCCGCTCGAGGTTCACGTACCAGCCCGTGAACGTGTTGTCAGAAGTCCACCCGAGGTTGACCCGCGCATGCGACCCCGGCGTGAAGAAGTGCAGCATCGTCAGCCCGATCGACTGCTCCACCACACGGTAGATACAAGTCTGCAGGGCTGCGAGCTTCCGCTCTGCCCGGGGCAGGGCCTCGCGCCCCGGTACGCCCACACTGCTCGCATACGTCGCCCGGGTGCCATCGGGCAGGTAGGTCAGATAGGGCTCGACGGCGATGTGCGGCACTGCGCTCCACAGCCGATCACGCCAGCGCTCGCGAATGACGACGGTGTCCCCGCGCTGCCAGCACGCTCGTCTACCATCTAGAGTTGCCATGCGCCTGAGTCATGACACCTCGCCCAGCAGCGTCAATGGGTTGAGCGTGGCAGATCCCCCCCGGCCAGCGATCTTTCCGCCCGACGGGCACGAAGAGGGAGCTCGATTGAAGCGCGCAGCTCCGGGAGTGCAAATTTGCTAAGCTTGGGCGAGGCGATCGGCAGTTGATCCGGGGCGGAAAGGACACGTGGGCTCATGAGCGATCTGGAATTCGACGTCGTCGTGGTCGGGAGCGTGAACACTGACTACACGATCACTGGGCCTCGCCTGCCGACCGCCGGCGCCACGATTCAAGGCAGCGCTTTTCGCACGGACCCGGGCGGCAAGGGCGCCAATCAGGCCCTCGCCGTGGCTCGTCTCGGGGCGAGGGCAGCCCTGATAGCTCGCGTCGGCAAGGACGAACGAGCGCTGGTCTCGATCCAGCAACTGGAGCGCGCGGGAGTGGACACTCGCGCGGTGCTACGCGACGGCCAAGCCAGCACCGGCGCGGCCCTGGTGATGCTCGCCGAGTCGGGAGAGAAGCAGATCCTCACGGCGCCGGGAGCCAATGACAAGCTCGTCACCAGTGACGTGCTCGCCGCCGGTGACCTGTTAGCGCACGCCAAGGTCGTGCTGCTGCAGCTCGAGGTTCCGATGGCGACCGTCGAGGCGGCGGCGCGTCTCGGTCGCGCCGCGGGCGCGTGGGTGGTGCTCGACGCTGGACCTGCGGCTCCGCTGAGCGAGGAGTTGCTGCGCGACCTGCACGTGGTTCGCGCCAACTGTGGCGAAGCCGAGGTGCTCACGGGTGTGCGCGTGCAAGACGAAGCCAGCGCGCGCCATGCCGGTCAGAACCTGCTGCGGCGCGGCGCAGGCGCGGCCTGCATCGCAGCTCCAACGGGCAACATGCTGCTGTCGCCGGAGGTGCAGCTGTGGTTGCCTCACGTGCCCGTGCGAGCCATCGATGCAACGGGAGCGGGAGATGCGTTCGCTGCCGGGCTTGCCGTGGCGCTCGCGGAGGGGCAATCGCTCGCTGACGCTGCTCGGCTCGGACATGCGGCGGCCGCCCTCAAGACCACGAAGCCGGGGGCGCAAGCTGGCTTGCCGCTGCGAGCCGAGGTGCTCGCCTTGCTGGAGCGAATCAACCGCGACGGCAGCTGGCGCGGCTGAGCCGCGCATATCGGCGGATTTGCCAGCGGGACAGACGCTCGAGAGCGAGTGGGGGCCGAGTGATGTGCGGGCGAGACGCTCGAGTTCGCTTGGTACTGATCCGGCCCTCCGGGGGACAAGCAGTCCGCCGCCGAACACGTTCGATCTCGAGCGCCCGCGCGCGGTCGGTCACGCCAGCCATGGCCTCAATGCCATTTCGGATCAGATTTGCGAGCACCTGTTGCACCTGGACGCGATCGATGGCGACGGACGGCAGGTCCGGGCGCGAGGCTCATCTCGACGCGCATATCCTTCCCCGCGATCTCGTCAGCCATCAGGCGACAGACTTCACGGATCAGATCGCTGGAGTCCGTCGGAACGGTTGCTCGAAGCGCTGAGTGCTTCACCACGTGATCAACGGAGAACTATGCAGCCAAGTATTGGCTCGCACTTGCTCCAAGACAAACCTCGCAACGTCTTCTCTCGAGATAGTTCCGCCATGGAAGCCTGAGAGATCCGTGAACGTGCGGATCGTGTCGCGGCTGGGCTTGTCGTTCAGCATCGAGGGTCGAACGAGAACCCAATCGAGCCCGCTGTCTCTGACGATAGCTTCCTGCCGATTCTTGTCGGCGTACACCTTGCGCAAGAGAAGAGGGAAAATCAGGTTGTCGAAAAGAACGCCGCCGTGCCCAGCGCTATCACCGGCGCCAATCCCTGTGATGCAGACTAGACGTGAGACTTGCTCGATCTTCATTGCGTTCACGAGCGCGCGCGTCGCGATCGAAAGAAGGGTTATCTCTCGAAAAGGGCTCGCCGGTGTACCCAGCGCACTGATTACCGCGTCCCGGTCTCTGAGCGCTTCGCGCAACGTTGCTTCGTCGCGAGCATCTCCGAAGATCAGTTTGGCGCCGGTCAGATTGCGAGCCTTTTCCGGTGAGCGGATGAGCGCCGTGACATCGTCCCCCCGCTTCAGCGCCTGTGCGACGATCAGTTGGCCAGTGCCACCGGTTGCCCCCAGTACGAGGATCTTCGATGGCGCGGCACGGCCGTCCTTGTTTGACGGATGGTTCATTGGATAGCTCCTGGAGCGACGGGTCGCGCATGCAGAGGTTGGGCGGAAAACCAGGCGTGCGTCGCGGACTGTCAGGCCGAGGCTGCGATCTCGGAAGCGAAGGCGTGGTAGGAGCGCAGAGGGCGCCCGAGGAGCGCGGTCAGGCGTTCGACATCACCTGGCTTGGGCAGCATTCCGTCGCTGAGAAAGCGTTCGCTCATCAGGCGCATGTCGAACGCCATCCAGCCCGGCATGGACTTTCTGAGGTTCTGCTCGAACCCGGCGGTGTCGTCGCCGCCATACGCGATCGGGCGGCCCAGCACCTTCGACCAGACGCCGGCGACATCCGCACCCGTCAGTGTGTCGGGACCTACGAGATTGATTCGTTCCAGCGGGAGCGGCCCAGTGGCTTTCTCGCGGCGGATCAGCTCGATGGCGGCGATCTCCCCGACATCGCGCGCGTCGATCATGGCTAGCCCCCTCCCTCCGATCGGCATCGGGTAGACGCCGTATCCGAGGACGACGTCCTGGATCGTCAGATCGTTGTCGATGAAGTAAGCGGGGCGCAGGATGGTGGCGTTGGACCCCATCATCTGCTCAATCATTCGCTCGACGCCGAACTTGCCCGCAAAGTGCGGTATGTTCACGTAGAGGTCGCTGTTGATCACCGATAGGTAGACGAGCCGATCGACGCCGGCCTCGCGGGCAACGTTGAGCGCAGTCAGCGCCTGGGTGAATTCGTCAGCCACCACGGCGTTGAGCAGGAACAATGTGGAAACACCTGCGAACGCGGGACGTAGCGAGTCGACGTCGAGCAGGTCGCCCTGCCTGACGGTGACGGTGGCCGGGAAGCTGGCCTTTGCTGGATCGCGGACGAGCACGCTCACCTTCGCGCCGCGAACCACGAGCTGTTCGACAACGTGGCGGCCGACTGTGCCGGTTGCGCCGGTAACGAGGATGGTCATGAAAATTACTCCGGGCTTTGGTCAGCGCGCACCAGTATTTGGTGATTCAAGTCCGGGACGGAAGGCGCTAGAAATAGACGGCTCGTCTCGCGGGTGGAACATATATGGACCTGCCCGCCCTCGCAGATTTCACCCTTGTCGCCCGCCATGGAGGTTTTGGGCGGGCCGCACGCGCCACCGGCCGCTCGAAGGCGACCCTGTCCCGCCGCGTCGCGGAATTGGAGAGCAGCCTCGAACTGCGTCTGTTTGAGCGCGGCACGCGCGTCCTGAAACTGACACAGGAAGGCAAAGCGCTTTACGAGCGGACGGGAACATTGCTCTCCGAGCTCGACGAGACGGTGGCGGCAATCGCTTCTGGCGGGGACCGCCCGCGAGGACGGTTGCGCATCAGCACCCCACTGCTCTTCGGCCAGATCGCGATGGGGAAGCTTGCCGCCGAGTTCGCTGTCCAATACCCCGAGGTCCGGCTCGAGATCACGACGGAAGATCGGGCCGTCGACATGGTGGAAGAGGGTTATGACCTCGTAATCCGCGTGAATCCGGAGCCGGATGAAGCACTGATCGGGCGTCACTTCCTGCGCGATCGGCTGGTGGTCGTGGCAAGCCCGATCCTGAAGCGACCCGCAGACAATCTGCCCGTGCCGGCTGTCGTGCGCGGATTCCGCGATCAGAGTACGACTTGGGACTTGAGGACGGCAGGCGGAAAATCGCGGGTCACGGTTGATCCGATCCTTCGGGTGTCGTCGATGATCATGCTGCGCGATGCGGTGCGTGCTGGCGCCGGCGCCGGCCGCCTTCCGATTTCACTCGTCAGCCACGACCTGGCCGCCGGCGGACTTGTGTCCTGGGGTGACCTCGACGCACCAAACATCGCCCTATGGGCGCTCTATCCATCGCGCCGGCTATTGAGCGCTCGCGTGTCCGCCTTTCTCGAGCATTTGAAGAAGGCGTTCCCCACGGGTGACCCTGATGAGCTGGCGGCGTACGTTGGGGGATGAAGATCAGGATGGATCGACCTGTCGGCGACCTCTTCGGAGCTGGGCGTGGGCAGCGCGCGGAACACCAGCGCGCCCGCGGGCTCTCGCACGTAGGCGCCATCGAGAGCTTGGCGAGCGTGCAGGCGAGGTGGGGGAGCGAGAAGAGCTGACGCCGGTAGTTGAGCGGGAGTCTTTCACGTGCGCTGCTTGATCCATTTCGAAATCATGTCCGTCACCTCGGGTGACATCGTCTCCTCGATCGAGCCGTATTCGGCGGGGGCGCCGCTCTTCGCGTGTTGAAAGAGATGATTGAGATCCGGAAACGTCTTCAGCGTCACGTCGCGATTGCCGCCGGCATCGAAAGCCGCCTTCATTCCCGCAGAATTCGCTGCGGCGGCCACCTGCGTATCCTTCGATCCGAACAGCGCGAGCACCGGGCATTTCACGGCAGGCAATGTTTTGCGCGGATCGTATTGCGAGAGCAGCATGAACCACGGACTGACGAGCATGCGCACGTACCCCTCGACCGTCGTGTCCGACCATCCCATGGCCTTCTTCAGGTCTTCCGGATAGAGCGCCATCGCTTCTTTCAACTTGCCACGCACGAAATCCAGTGACTCCGCGTCGCTCTTGCCGGTAGCCAGGCGCGCGTAGATCTCGTTGTCGATAGTCTCCAGCGCGGGTGTCTTCTCGTATTTCATGCCGCTTGCCGAGGCGATGTCCCGAGTCTGTTGATCGAGCAGCTGGCGGATGGGAACGCCGACACCGGCCAGCATGACCACGAACGCCACATCCTTGGACTCGCGCATCACGAACGGCACGTAGACGCTGCCTTCGCTG
>Ga0207675_100007595_pt1 | contig 10243 bp, 7 predicted proteins | sample KBSSwiS42_FD_184305 | JGI IMG/M metagenome (GOLD analysis project Ga0207675, IMG submission 184305) | Switchgrass rhizosphere microbial communities from Kellogg Biological Station, Michigan, USA - KBS Switchgrass S4-2 (SPAdes) (version 2) | ecosystem: Host-associated > Plants > Roots >...
TCGGCGTGCTGCTCGGGCTCGCCTGGGTGATCGGCGCCGGACTGGCCTGGGCCGCGGTGCTGCTCGTCTACCACCGGCTCGACATCGACCCCACCCGGCTGCCCAGCCCGCTGCTCACCGTCCCGGTGGTCGCGCTCGCGGGCTCCGCCGCGGCGGTCGGAGTCGTGGTGGTGTTCGCTTCCTTCTACGCCCAGCGGTCGGCCGATCGGGCCGACGTCTCCCAGGTCCTGCGGCTCAGCTGAGTGGCGAGCCGGCCCAGTCCCCGGAGGCCGCCGAGCCGGTCACCCGGAGGGCGGTCACGAAGCCGGGAAGCGCAGCGTCCACGGCGTCGAGGCGCTCGGTGACCAGGGCCGACACGGCCGGTGGCAGCGGCATCCGGACACTCTAGGCCGACACGCCCGGGGTTCCTGCGGGTCTGGCGGGCCGCCGGATTCTGTCGGTCCGGCGGCCTAAACTCGCGCCGTGTCCCGGGCCTCCAGCGATTCCTTCGTGCACCTGCACGTGCACACCGAATACTCGATGCTGGACGGCGCGGCCCGGCTGACCGACCTGTTCGCCGAGACGGCCCGGATGGGCATGCCGGCGCTGGCGATGACCGACCACGGCAACGTCTTCGGGGCGTACGACTTCGTCAAGCAGGCGACCGCGGCCGGCGTGAAGCCGATCATCGGCATGGAGGCCTACGTCACACCCGGCACGTCCCGGTTCGACCGGACCAGGGTGCGCTGGGCCGAGGGCGGCGAGGCCGACGTGTCCGGCGGCGGTGCCTACACGCACATGACGCTGCTGGCGGTCGACGAGGTGGGCCTGCACAACCTGTTCCGGCTGGCCAGCCTGGCCTCGATGGAGGGCTTCTTCTACAAGCCGCGCATCGACCGGGAGCTGCTCTCGCGGTACGCGACCGGCCTGGTCGGCACCACCGGCTGCCCCGGCGGCGAGGTGCCGACCTGGCTGCGGATCGGCGACTACGAGCGGGCCAGGGCGTCGGCGGCCGAGTTCCGGGACATCTTCGGGCCGGACAACTTCTACCTGGAGCTGATGGACCACGGGCTCGAGGTCGAGCGGACCTATCGCGAGCAGCTGCTGCGGCTGCGCGACGACCTGCGGCTGCCGCCGCTGGCCACCAACGACCTGCACTACACGTTCGAGTCCGACGCCGACGCGCACGGCGTGCTGCTGTGCGTGCAGTCCGGCAAGACCATGGCCGACCCGAAGCGGTTCAAGTTCGACGGGTCGGACTACTTCCTCAAGTCCGCGGAGGCGATGCGGCAGACCTGGCGGGAGTTGCCGGAGGCCTGCGACAACACGCTGGTGGTCGCCGAGCGGGTGACCGGCTACGGCGACACCCTCTCGCCCCGCGACCTGATGCCGCGCTTCGACGTCCCGGCCGGGATGACCGAGGCGAGCTTCCTGACCCAGCAGGTCGAGCGCGGGCTGGCCAGCCGGTTCCACGGCGGCGTGGTCCCCGACACCCACCGCAAGCAGGCGGAATACGAGCTCGGAGTCATCATCCAGATGGGCTTCCCGGGCTACTTCCTGGTCGTCGGCGACCTCTGCCGGCATGCGCGGGAGGCCGGCATCCGGGTCGGCCCCGGCCGCGGCTCGGCCGCCGGATCGCTCGTCGCGTACGCGCTGGGCATCACCGAGCTCGACCCGGTCGAGCACCGGCTGCTGTTCGAGCGGTTCCTCAACCCCGAGCGCATCTCGATGCCCGACATCGACCTCGACTTCGATGAGCGCCGGCGCGGCGACATGATCCGATACGCGACGGAGAAATACGGCGAGGACCGCGTCTCGCAGATCATCACGTACGGGACGATCAAGGCCAAGCAGGCGATCAAGGACTCGTCCCGGGTGCTCGGCTACCCGTTCTCCACCGGCGACCGGATCACCAAGGTCATGCCGCCGCCGGTGATGGGCAAGGACATCCCGCTGGCCGGGATCTTCGACCCCGAGCACTCCCGCTACAAGGAAGCGACCGAGTTCCGCTCGCTGTACGAGGCCGACGCCGAGGTCAAGCGCGTCGTCGACACCGCCCGCGGGCTGGAGGGGCTCAAGCGGCAGTGGGGCGTGCACGCCGCCGGCGTGATCCTGTCCCGGGAGCCGCTGCTCGACGTCATCCCGATCCAGCGCCGGGAACAGGACGGCGCCATCATCACGCAGTTCGACATGGGCGCCTGCGAGTCGCTCGGGCTGCTGAAGATGGACTTCCTCGGCCTGCGCAACCTCACCGTGCTCGACGACTGCCTGATCAACATCAAGGCCAACCGGGACGTCGAGGTGGTCCTCGAAGACCTGCCGCTGGACGACCCGCCGGCGTACGAGCTGCTGGCCCGCGGCGACACCCTCGGCGTGTTCCAGCTCGACGGCGGGCCGATGCGGGCGCTGCTGCGGTCGATGCGGCCGACCGGGTTCGAGGACATCTCCGCCGTGCTCGCGCTCTACCGGCCCGGGCCGATGGGCGCCAACGCCCACAACGAATACGCCGACCGGAAAAACGGCCGCAAGCCGGTCGTGCCGGTCCACCCGGAGCTGGCCGAGCCGCTGGAGGACATCCTCGGCGAGACCTACGGGTTGATCGTCTACCAGGAGCAGGTCATGGCGATCGCGCAGCGGGTCGCCGGCTACTCGCTCGGCAACGCCGACCTGCTGCGCCGGGCGATGGGCAAGAAGAAGAAGGAGATCCTCGACAAGGAATACGTGCCGTTCTCCGAAGGCATGAAGGAGAACGGCTACTCCGACCGCGCCATCAAGACGCTGTGGGACATCCTCGTCCCGTTCTCAGACTACGCGTTCAACCGGGCGCACACCGCCGGCTACGGCCTGGTGTCGTACTGGACGGCCTACCTGAAGGCCAACTTCCCGGCCGAGTACATGGCCGCGCTGCTCACCTCGGTCAAGGATGACAAGGACAAGAGCGCGGTCTACCTCAACGAGTGCCGCCGGCGCGGGATCAGGGTGCTGCCGCCGGACGTCAACTCGTCCGAGGCCAACTTCACCTCGGTCGGGACCGACATCCGGTTCGGGCTCACCGCGGTCCGCAACGTGGGCGAAAACGTGGTCGCCTCGATCGTGGCGACCCGCAAGGCCAAGGGCGCGTTCGCCGACTTCTCCGACTTCCTCAAGAAGGTCGACCCGGTCGCCTGCAACAAGAAGGTCGTCGAGTCGCTGATCAAGGCCGGCGCGTTCGACTCGCTCGGGCACACCCGGCGCGGGCTCATGGCCGTGTTCGACCAGGCCGTCGAGAGCTTCCTGGCCGCGAAGAAGGTCGAGGCGACCGGGCAGTTCGACCTGTTCGGCGACTCCTCGTCCGGCGGGGACGAGGTGCTCGACGCCGTGTTCGCGGTGGCCGTGCCGGACGGCGAGTGGGACAAGATGGGCAAGCTCGCCTTCGAGCGGGAGATGCTCGGGCTCTACGTCTCCGACCACCCGCTGCTGGGGGTCGAGCACGTGCTGGCCGCGCACGCGGAGATCACCGTCGGCGCGCTGCACACCGACCAGGTCGGCGACGGGCAGCAGATCGTGCTGGCCGGGATCCTGTCCTCGGTGCTGCGCCGGGTCAACAAGGCCGGCGTGCCGTGGGCGTCCGCGGTTCTCGAAGACCTCGAAGGCTCGGTCGAGGTGCTGTTCTTCCCGCAGACCTACGCCCAGGTGGCGGTCAACGTCGCCGAGGACGCGATCGTGGTGGTCAAGGGGCGGGTCGACCGGCGGGAGGACGTGGCCAAGCTGATCGCGTCCGACCTGTCGGTGCCGGACCTGTCCGAGGGGCCGCGCGGGCCGGTCGTGGTGTCGCTGCAGGCGGCCCGGTGCACGCCGCCGGTGGTGGAGCGGCTCAAGGAGGTGCTGGCCACCCATCCCGGGACGACCGAGGTGCAGCTGCAGCTGGTCAACGGCGACCGGCGCACCGCGCTGCGGGTGGCGGACGGCTTCCGGGTCGCCGCGACACCGGCCCTGATGGGCGATTTGAAGGCGCTGCTGGGGCCCACCTGCCTGGCCGGTTGATGATCGACCGGCAGACAGGGGAATGATGCGTCCGTGACGACGCGGCGCGACGAGGACCCGGCGACCGGGCGGCCCGACCACCCCCGGTGGTCGCCCGACGGCGAGGGCGACGACGCTCCGCAGCCGCTGCCGCCGGCGCCCGGCGCGACCCGGGCCGAGCGGAGGCGGGCGCAGGAGGCGGCCGAGGCGGCCGCCCGCCGGCCGTTCGCCGACGCGTTCACCGAGTCCCCGTCCGGCACCGGCTGGCCGCGCCCGTCCTTCGACGGTCCGCCGCCCACGACGCACGGCCAGGATCCCGACTCCGCCCGGCCCGGCGCCACCCGTCCAGACACCGACGGACCCGCTCCCGCCGGGGGCGTCGGCGGCGACTCGGACGGGCCGCGGACCGATGCGTACGGGATCCGGATCGACGCGTACGGAGCGGGGACCGGCGCGGGCGGGCCGACGAGCGCCCGTGCGCCGGGTGAACCGGGTGAGCCGGGTGAGCCGGAGCGTGGTCCGGTGCCGCCACCGCGGGACGGGTGGGTGCCCCTTCCGGATCGGCAGCCGGGGGAGCCGGTGCCGCCGCGGGACGGGCCGGTGCCCCTTCCGGAACGGCAGCCGGGGGAGCCGGTGCCGGGGGATGCGCGGCTCACGGGCGCGTTCGACCCGGGGAACACCGGGACGTGGCGGGTGCGGGACGTGGTGCCGGGCGCCGACGGGGGCCGGCGGACCACGGTGATCCTGCGCTACCTGCTCGGCGTGCTCGCCATCGACCACGTCCGGTCGCTGAGCCGGTGGGCGTTCGCGCTGCCGGTGGTCGGGCTGGTCCTGCTGGTCGTGCGGCCGCGCTGGATCGGGCTGGCCGTGATCGTGCTGGGCGTCCTGCTGATCGTCGGCCGGTCCGTCGCGGTGCGGATGATCTCCCGACACACGCTGCCCCGCCGCTACCGGCCGGTGGAGGACGAGCTGCGGGCCGCGGTCGAGGCCGGCAAGGCCAACCTGCGCGGCGAGCTGCGCCGGGTCGGCATGCCGAGCTCCGCGCTGGCGCTGACCCGGTCGGTGGTCAGGCTCGGCTCGTCCGACTCCCGCAGCACCGACCGGTCCCGGCTGCGCGACATCGAGATCGACCGGGTGCTGCCGCGGGCCCAGCTCGACCGCGCCCTGCGCGTCCTCGACGAGGCCCCCGCCCCGCGCTGACCCGCCCGGCGGGAGGAACTGATCAGCTCATCCGGGCGGGTCGAGGCGTGCGCAGAGCCGCGCAGAGCATCATGTGCCGATGACCGGGCCGCGGGTGGTGCGAGTGGCCGGCCGGCTGATGAGGGCCGCCGGCTTCACGGTCTCCGCGCGCGCACCGCGGCGGGACGAGCGCCCGGTCGAGGGCAGTCTCGGGCGCGGGGTCGCGCTGCGCGGCACCGTGTGGCCGGGCGGCGGCACCGAGCCGTACGACGGGGTGGTGCTGATCGCCCCGGACGGCACCATCGACCGGATCGGTCCGCCGGGCTGGATACCGATCCCGGTCGGCGTGCGGGTGATCGGTGCCGGGCACAACTGGGTCGGGCCGGGGATCGTCGATGCGCACGTGCACCTCGCGTTCGGCCCGGCCGAGGAGGCGCTGCGCGGTGGCGTGGTCGGCGTCCGTGACCTCGGCTCGCCGCGCCGGGACGCGCTGCGCCGCCGCACCGGGCACCGCCGCCCGCCGGCCCACTCCCCGTACGTCGGGGTGGCCGGGCCGATCCTCACCGCGACCAACGGCTACCCGTCCCGGTCCTGGGGCGCGGGCGGGTTCGCCTCGTTCCTCACCACGCCGGCGCAGGCCAGGCTGGCGGTCCGCGGGCTGGCCGGCGACGGCGTCGACGTGGTCAAGGTCGCGGTCGAGCGCGGCAAGGACGACGGCTGGCCGGTGCCGTCGACCGCGGTGCTGCGCGCGGTGGTCGAGGCCGCGCACGACGCCGGGCTCAAGGTCGTCGCGCACGCGCTCACGGTCGAGGCGGTCGGCCGGGTGCTGGACGCCGGGGTGGACGAGCTCGCCCACACGCCGGTCGAGCTGCTGCCGGAGGCGCTGGTCGACCGGCTCGCCGGGGCCGGGGTCACGGTCGTCTCGACGCTGCAGACGTTCTTCTCCACCGGCTCCGGCCGGGCCGCCGCCGCCAACGCGGCCGCGCTGCACCGCGCCGGCGTGCCGCTGGTCTACGGCACCGACCTGGGCAACGCCGGCACCCGCACCGGCGTCGACCCGCGTGAGCTGGACCGACTCGCCGACGCCGGGCTCGGCCGGTTCGGAGCGCTGCGAGCGGCCACCGAGGGCGCGGCCGGGGTGGCCGGGATGCGGTTGCGTACCGGCCGGCTGGAGCAGGGCCGGCCGGCGGCCGCGGTGTTGCTCAACGGCGACCCGCTGGTCGAGCCGGGCGTATGGCGGGTGCCCCGGGCGGTGATCTGTGACGGGCGGCTCGTGGAACCGCCCGAAGGAGCGCCTGACACACTGGAATCGTGAGCGGGCCACCGGAGACCAGCCCGGGCGCGGTGCCGGGCCAGCCGACCGCCCCGGCCGACCCCCGGTTCCACCCCAACGGCAGCGAGGGGATGTACGGGACGCCCGGCGCCGCGGCCGGCCCCTACCCGGCTCCGCCCGGCGGCTTCGGCATCCCCGCGCCGTACCAGCGGGCCGAGGTGCGGCCGAAGGTCTGGCCGCCGCGGAAGCGCGAGTGGGTGACCGCGGCGGTGGTGATCGGCGCGCTCGCGGTGATCGGCGCGGCGGTGGCCCCGGTGTGGGTGCACCTTGCCCCCCGGCTGGCGTTCCGGGTCGACCAGCCGGGCCGGGCACTGCCGGTCATCCCGGAGGCGGAGGAGTACATCGGCGCCGACGGCCGGTTCGTGTTCATCACGCTGGTCGTCGGCCTGCTCGCCGGGCTCGCCTGCTGGCTGGTCCGGCGCAGCCGCGGCCCGCTGGTGCTGCTGGCGCTGGCCGTCGGCGGCCTGCTCGGCGCGGTGATCACCTGGCGGCTGGGGATGCGCATCGGCACCGGCTACCAGCCGGCGGACCTGCAGCACGTCGGCAGGATCGTCTACCAGCCGCTGACGCTGCGGGCCAAGTCGGCGCTCGTGGTCGAGCCGGTCGCCGCCGTGCTCGCCTACCTGCTGGGCGTCGGCTTCGCCGCCCGCAACGACCTCGGCCAGAACCGGGGCACTAGCTCAGGCTCTGGCTGACCTGCAGCTCGCCGATCGGCACCGGCAGCGCCCGCAGCCGGCGCACCATCGTGGTCTCCCGCTTGAGCAGCCGCAGCTCCGCCCCCAGCCGGGCCCGGGTCGTGTCCGCCTCCAGCAGCGCCTGCCGGTCCTCCAGCGTGAGCACCGCCGCGGCCGCGACCGCGTACGCCAGCTGGACCGGGTCGTCCGGCAGCTCGGTGTCCTCGCTCGGCCGGCCCTGCAGCCCGGCCACCGCGTCGACGTACTCGGCGAACAGCGTGGCGACGGCGTCGGCCAGCCCGGACTGCCCGGCCGGCCCGGCCGGCCCGGACTGCCCGGCCGGCCCGGACTGCCCGGCCGGTCCCGACTGCCCGGACTGCCCGGCCGGTCCCGACTGCCCGGCCGGTCCCGACTGCCCGGCCGGCCCCGACTGCCCGGCCGGCCCCGACTGCCCGGCCGGCCCCGACCGTCCGGGTGACCCCGCCGGCGGTTCGGCTGCCCCCGGCGGTCGTTCGGCCGATCCGGCTGGCGGCTCGGGCGGCCCCGGCGGCGGTTCGGCCGGCAGCCACTCGACCCGGCCGACCAGGTAGGGCCGGGACTCCCGGTCCACCGACCGCAGCCGGAACCGGTCGGTGCCGACCGTGACGATGTCGTACCGGCCGTCCGGGTAGCGGGAGACCCGGCGCAGCTCGGCCGCGCAGCCCACGTCGTGCAGGGCCGAGACCGCGTCCTCGCCGACCTCCCAGCCCTGCCGGATCGCGACCACGCCGAACCGGCGCCGGGTGCCCTCGGGCAGCTCCACCAGGGTCCGTACCAGCTCCCGGTAGCGCTCCTCGAAGACGTGCAGCGGCAGCACCACACCGGGGAACAGGACGATGTGACCGAGGGGGAACAGCGGGAGCGGTTCGGCCACCTCGCCAGGCTACTGACCAGGCCGGAGCGGAGGCAGGGATACTTGTGGCGTGCTGACCCGCCTCGACCTCACCGCCCGGCCGGCCACGGGTCCGGCCGGCCTGGCCGGCGTGCTGCCCCGGGCCGCCGTCGACGTCGAGGCCGCCACCCACCTCGTCCGGCCCACGGTGGAGGCGGTCCGCCGGAACGGCGCGGCCGCTGTCCGGGAGGCGACCCGGCAGTTCGACGGCGTCGAGTTGACCGAGCTGCGGGTGCCGGCGGCGGCGCTGCACGGGGCGGCCGAGGAGCTCGACCCGGAGGTGCGCGCCGCACTGCACGAGGCGATCCGCCGCATCCGCCTGGTGCACGACGCTCAGGTCCCGGACGAGGTGACCGTCGAGGTGGTGCCCGGTGGCACGGTCACCCGCCGGCACCTGCCGGTCGGCCGGGTCGGCCTGTACGTGCCGGGCGGGCTGGCTCCGTTGCCGTCCAGCGTGCTGATGAACGTGATCCCCGCCCAGGTCGCCGGCGTCGGCAGCATCGCGGTCGCCTCCCCGCCGCGGCGGGACGAAGGCGGCCGGCCCGACCGGACGATCCTGGCCGCCTGCGCCCTGCTCGGCGTCGAGGAGGTATACGCGGTGGGCGGCGCCCAGGCCGTCGCCATGCTCGCGTACGGGGTGGAGGGCGTGCGCCCGGTCGACCTCGTCACCGGTCCGGGCAACGTGTACGTCACCGCGGCCAAGCGGCTGCTGCGCGGCGTGGTCGGCATCGACGCCGAGGCCGGCCCGAGCGAGGTCATGGTCGTCGCCGACGCGACCGCCGACCCGGTGCTGGTCGCCGCCGACCTGCTCAGCCAGGCCGAGCACGGCCCGACCTCGGCCTCGGTCCTGGTCACCGACTCCGCGGCGCTGGCCGACGCGGTCGACGCCGCGCTGGAGCAGCAGGTGGCCGAGACCAAGCACGTCGAGCGGGTCACCGAGGCACTGTCCGGACCGCAGTCCGGCACCGTGCTGGTCCGCGACCTCGACCGGGCGATCGAGGTCGCCGACGCGTACGGGGCCGAGCACCTGGAGATCCACACCGCCGACCCGGCCACCGTGGCCCGCCGGGTCCGCAACGCCGGCTGCGTGTTCGTCGGCCCGCAGTCGCCGGTGTCGCTGGGCGACTACGCGGCCGGTTCCAACCATGTGCTGCCGACTGGCGGCAGCTGCCGGCACACCGCCGGCCTGTCCGTCGAGACGTTCCTGCGCGGCGTGAACTACGTCGAGTACGACGAGGCGGCGTTGCGGGGGATCGGCGAGCACGTCGTCGCCCTCGCCCACGCCGAGGACCTGCCCGCGCACGCGAACGCGATCGTGAAGCGGACCGGCCGGTGACCGGGCTGGACCAGCTGCCGCTGCGGGACGACCTGCGCGGCCGCTCCCCGTACGGGGCGCCGCAGCTGGACGTGCCGATCCGGCTGAACACCAACGAGAACAGCTGGCCGCTGCCGCAGGGACTGCTCGACGACGTGACGGCCGCGGCGACCACGGTCGCCGGCCGGCTCAACCGCTACCCGGACCGGGACGCGCCCGCGCTGCGCGCCGATCTGGCCGCATACCTGGGCCACGGGCTCGGACCGGCGCAGGTCTGGGCGGCCAACGGGTCCAACGAGATCATCCAGCAGCTGCTGCAGGCGTTCGGCGGCCCGGGGCGGACCGCGCTCGGCTTCACCCCGTCGTACTCGATGCACGAGATCATCACCACCGGCACCGGCACGCGGTGGCTGCCGGGCGTGCGCGACGCCGAGTTCGGCATCAGCCCGCAGGACGCCGTGGCGCAGGTCCGCGAGCACGCGCCGGACGTGGTCTTCCTGACCAGCCCGAACAACCCGACCGGCACCGCGCTGCCGCTGGCCACCGTCGAGGCCGTGCTGGCCGAGGCGCCGGGGATGGTCGTCGTCGACGAGGCGTACGCGGAGTTCGCCCGGGCCGGCGTGCCGTCGGCGCTGACCCTGCTGCCCGGCCACCCGCGGCTGGTGGTGACCCGGACGATGTCCAAGGCGTTCGCGATGGCCGGGCTGCGGCTGGGTTACCTGGCCGCGGACGCGGCGGTGGTCGACGCGGTGCAGCTGGTGCGGCTGCCGTACCACCTCTCCGCGCTGACCCAGGCCGTCGCCCGGGTCGCGCTGGCGCACGCGCCCGAG
>Ga0207675_100007598_pt1 | contig 10240 bp, 5 predicted proteins | sample KBSSwiS42_FD_184305 | JGI IMG/M metagenome (GOLD analysis project Ga0207675, IMG submission 184305) | Switchgrass rhizosphere microbial communities from Kellogg Biological Station, Michigan, USA - KBS Switchgrass S4-2 (SPAdes) (version 2) | ecosystem: Host-associated > Plants > Roots >...
GCCCCGGCGGACCCGCTGGCGGCCTGGGAGCGCGCGGTGGACTCCGTCCTGGCGCAGCTCGAGCGCCCCGGGGGACTCGGCGTGCAGCACTTCCTGTTCGGAGCCGAGGCCTGGGACGTGATCGAGCGCCGGCACCTCGAGGAGAGTCGCCTGTCGTCGTTTGTCGACTACTTCTGGACGCTGCGCTTCATCCATGCGCCGCTGTTTCAGCTGGCGCGGATCGCCGAGCGCGTACCCGAGGCACGCAGCTACCACAGCGTCTCGACGGGCTACGCGGGCTTTCTCGGTGCGCTGCTCGAGCGGCGGCGCGGCCGCCCGCTGATCCTCTCCGAGCATGGCATCTACACCAAGGAGCGCCGCATCGACCTGAATCAGGCCGAATGGCTCGAGCCCAAGGCGCTGCTCGGCGCCGGCGAACGGGCGCGCGCGGCTGCGGTGCTGCGCGAGCTCTGGATCCGGAGCTTCGAGTCGATCGGGCGGCTCGTGTATCGATCGGCGCGGCCGATCATCTCGCTCTACGAGGGTAACCGTGCTCGCCAGCACGAAGAGGGCGCGTCTCCCGAGCGAACGCGCATCATCGTCAATGGCATCGATTTGACGCGCTTTGGTCGCGCGCTGGCGGCCCGCCCGCCCGGCATCCCGCGCGTGGTCGGCCTGGTCGGCCGCATCGTGCCGATCAAGGACATCAAGACCTTCATTCGTGCCATCGGCGTGCTCGCCCAGGAGTTGCCCGATGTCGTGGGCTGGATCGTGGGCGGCAGCGAGGAAGGGGCCGGTTACGAGCAAGAATGCCGTGAGCTCGCGCTCGGGTTGGGCCTCGGAGAGCGGATCGAGTTTCTCGGCCATCGCGACGTGGTCGAGGTGTTCCCCGGCCTCGGCCTGTTGATGTTGACGTCGATCAGCGAGGGGCAACCGCTGTGCTTGCTGGAGGCGTTTGCGTCCGGCGTGCCCTGTGTCGCGACCGACGTGGGCTCGTGTCGGGACCTGATCGAAGGGCAGTGGCCCGAGGACCGCGCGCTCGGCTGCGCGGGCGCGGTGGCGCCGTTTGCCGACGCCGAGGCACTCGGGGGAGCCGCGCTCGCGCTGCTGTCGAACCCCGCACAGTGGCGTGCGTGCCAGGCCGCCGCGCTCGCCCGCGTCCAGCGCTACTACGGCGAGCGGCGCATGCTCGATGCCTATCGCGACGTCTATCGCGAGGCACTGGCGGCCGGGTGGGCCGCGCCTGCGGCGGAGCTGGCATGGCAGGCGTAGGCTTCAGCCTGCGAGCGCTCGGGCGCGGCCCCGGCTACGCCGGGCTCTTGCGCCTGTACGGGGCCGCAGCGCTGGTGAGCAGCGGTCCGTGGCTGCTCTCCGTCGCTGGCTTGCTCCTGATCGGGCTCCTGGGGCGCCAGTTTTCCGCCGATGCCCGCAGCGTGGAACGCTTCCAGGTCTGCGTCACCTGGCTGCTCGCCAGCAGCCTGGTGCTGAGCGGTCCCTTGCAGCTGCAGCTCACGCGCTACGTCGCCGATCAAGTGTATCTGCGGCGTCCCGAGCGCATCACGCCGAACCTGTTCGGCGCGCTGGTCGTGATGAGCTCGGCGGCACTGTTCGCCGCCGCCGCGGCGGCCTACTGGTTTCGCGGCGAAGCGCTCGGCTTTCAGCTGCTGCTCGCGCTGGGCTTCGTCACCCTGTGCAACGTCTGGATCGTGACCTGCGTGCTCACCGGGCTGCGGCGGCATGGCCCGGTGCTGTGGAGCTTCGGCGTCGGTTATGGCGTGATGCTCGCTCTCTGCCCCGTGCTCGCGCGCTTCGGTGAGCGGGGGTTGCTCGGCGCCTTCGTTGCTGGACAGGCCAGTCTGCTGCTGGTCGGGCTGCGCGCGATCACGCGCGAGCTTGGATTTTCCGAGCCCATCGCCTGGGGTTGTCTGCAGCGGCAGGCGATCCGCGTCGACTTGCTGCTGGTGGGACTGTTCTACAATCTGGGCATCTGGGCAGACAAGCTGGTCTTCTGGCTCAATCCTGCCAGCAGCCGGCAAGTAGCAGGCTTTTTCCGCGCCTCCGATGTGTACGACCTGCCCGTGTTCCTCGCCTATCTGACCATCGTGCCGGGCATGGCCGTATTTCTGGTGCGGATCGAGGCAGACTTCGCCGAGCGCAATGCTGCATTTTACACGGCGATTCGCGACGGCGCGCCGCTCGTGCGCATCATGCCCTTGCTGGGCGCCATGACGGACGCCGTGCGCACGGCGCTCGCGGACATTGCTCGGACGCAGCTCGGGGCGATGCTCGTGTGCCTGTGGGTGGGGCCGTGGCTGCTCGCCGCCTTTCACATCTCCGAGCTGCATCTGCCGCTCTTCTTCGTCGACGTGCTGGGGGTGTTGCTCCAGGTGCTGCTCTTGACCGCGATCAGCGTCTTCTTCTACCTGGACCGTTGCCGGCTGGTGGCCAAGCTGACCGTGCTGTTCTCGATCACGAACGCTCTCGCCACCTGGGTCTCGTATCAGCTCGGGCCGCGCTACTACGGCTGGGGTTTCGTGTTTGCGGCCGCGCTCACGCTCGCCGTGGCGCTGGCGGCGCTGGACCGCACGCTCAGGTTTCTGCTGCGCGACACCTTCCTCCTGCAACCGGTGAGCCTGTGAGCGCGCGCCGGCGGCGCCGCCTCGGCCTCGGGCAGCTGTGTGTGCTGTTCTGGGCGCTCGCACCGGCGCTGGCGCGAGCGGAGACGACCGCCTTCTTCTACTCGGCGCCCGTGCCCCGAGAGCTGTTCGAGGTGTACGACCAGGTGGTGGTGCAGCCCGATCAGGCGCCCCATCCGAGCAACTTCAGCGCTGCGAAGGGCCAGCCGGTGGCGTACGTGAGCGTCGGAGAGGTGCTCGCCAGCAGCCCTGCGGCGGCGCAGATCCGCTCGGACTGGGTGATCGCACGCAACGCGGGTTGGGCCACCTGGGTGCTCGATCCGCGCAGCGCTGGCTACCAGGACTACCTGCTCTCGCGCATCGAGGAGCTCTGGAATCACGGCTACCGGCGCTTCTTCCTCGACACGCTCGACAGCTACCGCCTCGGCCTGCATGCGCAGGTGGCCTTGCGCCAGGCCGAAGCAGGCTGGGTGAAGCTGATCCGGGCCATCCATGCTCGGCATCCGGAGTCGAAGCTGCTGCTCAATCGCGGTTTCGAGCTCTTGCCGGAGGTGGCTCCGCTGCTGAGCGGTGTGGTGGCCGAGTCCCTGTTCGATGGCTACGATGCGCGCACTCAGAGCTACGTCCGCGTGGCGGCGGACGACCGTCGCTGGCTGCTCGGGCAGCTGAATACGGCCCGCGATCGCTACGGCTTGCCCGTGACGGTGATCGATTACCGCCCGCATGCGGAGCGCGACCGAGCGCGGGCCACCGCGCAGCGCATCGCCGAGCTCGGCTTCGAGCCCTGGGTGGCGGACGGTCAGCTGTCGAGCCTCGGCGTCGGTTCGCTCGAGGTGCTGCCGCGCCGGATCCTGATCTTGACCGACGACCCCGCCGCGGCCGCGGGCAAGCCCTCCGGAGCGCTGGACTTGCTCGGGCCCGTGATCGAGTACCTCGGTTACGTGCCCGTGCAGCAGGCTCTCGGGCAGGGCTTGCCCGCGGGCAATCTGAGCGCTCGGTACGCGGGGCTCGTGACCTGGCTCGGGTCCGCTGCGGGGCAGGGGTATGGCGCCTGGTTGCTCGGGCAGGCGCGCGCCGGGTTGCACGTCGCGATCCTGGGCAACCCCGGCTTCGCTCCGGATGGCCCGGAGGCGCAGGAGCTCGGCCTTCGCCTCGTCCAGCACGCCTCGGCGGAGCCCACGCGCGTCGTGCAGCAGGACGCGCTGGTCGGCTTCGAGGCAGAACCGCCGGCGCGTCCGTTCGAAGGGCCCCTGCTGTCCTCCGTCGGCGAGGGTGCGCGCTCCCACCTCACGCTCACCGATGCCTCCGGACATCGAGGCACGGTCATCGCCACGTCGGCCTGGGGCGGCATTGCGACGAGCCACGTGCTCGCGCTCAGCGGCCTCGAGGGAGAGCGCGCATGGGTGCTCGATCCCTTTGCCTTCCTGAGCCAGGCGCTGGCGTTGCCGCCGGTACCGGAGCCCGATCTCAGCACCGAGAACGGCCGCCGGATCGCGCTCGTCGTGGTCCGTGCTGCGGGCCTCTCGTGGCCTGCCCGTCTGCCGGGGTCCCCGCCGACGTCGCGCGTGTTGAGCGAACGCATCCTCGGGCAATATCCGTGGCCCCATGGGCTCGATCTCGGGGTGGCGGGTCCCGGTCCCGTGCCGTCCGCCGAGGACCTGGCCGCGGCGCGACGGCTGCTGGCGTCGCCGGTCGAGGAGGCCCGGGGCCTCTTGCCCGGTCACGCCGACCTGCGTCGCGGGCGCGCCTCGCTCACGCGCTTGCGCAGCCTGACCTGGCAGAGCCTGGGCGGGCGAGGGGAGGCAGAGGCGGCCGCCTCCTTCGAGCTGCTCGGGCCCATCGCCTCCGATCTGAGCTACTTGCCGCTCGACGCTCAGGAGGCCTACCCGTTCGCCCGCGTGCGCGAGACGCTCGAGTACACCGAGCGGCCGCGCCGGCTGGCGCCGATCCTGCTCGACTACCACGCCTTTCTCGCGGCGAGTCCCGGCGGCCTCGCCACGCTCGATGCGCTCTACCGCTGGGTCGCGGCGCAAGAGCCCTACTGGCTCGACCTTCGCGCCTACCGGGAGCGCGTCGATGCCTTTCGCCAGCAGGTCGTGGCGCGCCACCTCGACGGCAGCGTCAGCTACCACGGCGGCGAGGGGCTGCGCACGCTGCGCGTTCCCTACGACCTCGGCATGCCGGATCTGCGAGCGTCAGAGGGTGTGGCCGTGCTGCGCCAGCTCGATCAGGGGCAGTACTTGAGCTTTCTCCCGGGCGCGGAGCGCCGGGTGGTGCTCGCCCCGAGTCCTGCAGCCTGGCCGCACCTCACTCACAGCAACGGCCGCGTGCGCTGGTTGCGGGCCACGGCCGAGGACGCCGAGCGCCACCTCGACTTCGAGCTCGAGAGCCCGGTAGCGCTGCAGATTGGCTTCGGCGGTCTCGGTGCCGCCGCGGTCTGTCACCTGGAGATCGGGCGCCTGGAGATCGGGCGTCTGGAGAGCGGGCGTCTGGAGAGCGGGCGTCTGCAGGTTGGTTCGACTCGCGGGCAGCCGGCGCAGGCGGTGCTCGAGGGCGTCGCCGATCGGGAGGGGCGCTGGCAGGTCTCGCTGGCGGAGCGCGCGAGCGGACCGAGCCACCTGTCGTGCTCGCTGCCCGGGAGGTCCGCATGACGGCGGGAGCACGGCGCCGAGCGCGGGGCGGTCGTGGGGTGCTCCCTCCGCTCGCGCTGCTCGGTCTCGGTGCAGGCACGGGCCTGGCATTTGCCTTGCTGTGGCCGCTGGCCGAGCAGCGCGAGAAGCAGGCGCTCGAGACGCCGCCGGATCTGGTCTCGCTCGGCTACCTCGAGCTCAGCCTCGAGCAGCGGCCGGATGATCCCGTGTTGCGCCGCGCCCTGGTCGAGCGCCTGCTCGTGGCCGGGGCGTTCGCTGCGGCGGACGCCGCGTGCGCCCCTTTGCTCCGGCAGGGCGATCTGGCCGCGCAAGGACTGTCCGTGGAGATCGCCTTTCAGCATTGGCTGTCGCTCCCTGCCCGCGAGCAGAGCGAGCGCGCCGAGTGGCTCGAGCGCACCGAGCGCCGGTTGCTGCCGCTGCTCGGCGCGGCGCTCGAGCCAGCGGCGGCGGAGCGCCTGGCGCAGATCGCGGTCGCGACCGGAGAGCTCGCGCAGGGCGCGGAGCTTCTCGATCGACTGGCGCGCCGCGATCTGCGCCAGGAGCGCGTGCAACGCGCCGACCGAGCTCACCTCGCGGCAGGCGAGCCACTCGCGGCGGCGCGCCTGTGGTCGGCGCTGGCCCTCGCCGACGACCCTGCGCCGCAGGCTGCCGAGTACGCCCGGCTCGCGCTCGAGCGCGCACGCAGCGCCGATCAGCCCGAGGCAGCGCTGGAGCTGTTCAGGAGCCTGCGCTCGCACTTTGCCCGCGACCCGGAGTTTCTCGCTCTCGGTCTCGCCAGCGCGGGCGGGCTCGATGATCGGGTTGCGCTCGGGATCGCTCGCGAGCTGCGCGAGCTGCGGCCCGACGACGCCGCGCTGGCGCAGCGCGTGCGCGAGCTGGAGGCCTGGACGGCGCCCCCGCCGCCGCCGGCGGCCCTGCCGCCCCCGCTCACGCGCGAGCAGGAGAGCGCACAGGCGCGCGCCCACTGGGACCTGGCTCGCGTGCTGGAGCTCGGCGCCGCCGAACCCGAGGGGCGCGCCGCGCTGGAGGACCGGATCTCGCTGCTGGAGGCGACCGGACGCGTTTCGGAGGCGCTCGCCGTGCTCGAGCGGGCGCTCACCACGCCTGTGGGCGGCGAGCCCGCGCTCTGGGGCAAAAAGCTCGCCCTCGAGCTCGCGGCAGGCCAGCTCGAATCCAGCCTGACCACGCTGCGAGAGATGCGGCGACGCTTCGGGCTGCGGCGCGCAGACGTCTACCGCGAAGCCGATCTGTTGCTCGCGCTCGGCCGGCAGCGCGAGGCGCTGCAGGCGCTGTCACAGTGGCCGCTCGAGGGCGACCCGGCGCACGCGCGCAAGCTCGCGAGCGTCGCCTGGGAGCTCGGGGACATGGCCCTGGCGCGCCGCGCGCTTGCGGTGCTGGTGGAGTCGCCCGACGCCCAGGCCTCGGATTTCGAGCGGCTCGTGCAACTCGACGACGCGGCGGGCGACCACCGTGCCGCCCTGGCTGCAGCCGAGCGCGGTTACGATCGTTTTGCCACGGCAGGGCTGTTGCAGCTGTGCCTGGATGCGGCCAGCGCGGGCCACGACGAAGAGCAGACGCTGCGGCTGCTCGCGCGCGCCGAGAGCCCGGGCAGCCCGTTGCAGCAGGAGCCCGCGTACTGGAGCCTGCACGCGCAGATCTACCAGGAGCGCGCGCGGCAGGCGATGGCGCGCGGGCAGCTCGCGGCAGCCCGCCAGCACGCCGACGAGGCCCGAGCGCTGCTCGAACGCGCGGCGCTCGTCGTTCCGGGCGTCCCCCAGGCGTACGCGCAGCTCTGGGCCGTGCAGCGCCGCCAGGCGCTCGGCTTGGCTCTCGAGAGCAACGACGCGCGCGCTCTCTCTGTGGCCTATGAGCAGGTGGCGCCGAGCTTGCAACCGCGCGAGCGCGTGGCGCTGCTGAGCCGCCTCGGCCAGGTCGAGCAGGCCGCCGATCTGGCTCTCGACGAGTGGCGCGACGGCGGCGTCGAGAGCACGCCGGAGCGCGCTGCGCTGGCCGCCGACGCGCGCAGCCTGGCCCAGGCGCTGCCGCGGCAGCTCTGGCTCGAGAGCGAGGCTCGAGCGCTGCCCCAGCTCTTCAGTCTGCGCCTGGGCGGAGGTGCCGAGTACGCCTTCTCGCGCGGGCTGAGCCTGCGAGCGGCCGCCGATCTGACCCGCTTCCGCGACATCCCGAGCAGCGATCCCGCTGGCCCCGCGAGCTCGCTGCCCTGGAGCGACGACAACTCTGCGATCGAAGCCGCGGGCCAGATCAGCGGACGGCTCGACGGCAGCGAGCTCACGCTCGGCATGGCGGCGCGGCCCGACCTTGCCGTGCAGCCGTTCGCGGTCTTCGGCCAACAGCTGTTCGCGCTCGACCGGACCGAGCTGCGGCTCGGGCTGCGCCTCAACGATCGCGCCCTCGAGACGGCGCGCCTGCGGCTGTTCGGCGCCGAGGACCAGCTCTCGCTCAGCGCCGACGTCGGCCTCGGCGAGCGCGCGTACCTGAGCGCGAGCGCTGCCGGGCAGGCGTACTGGCAGCACGATCGCTCGTACCTGGGCAGCGGCGCCACCATCCAGGCCGGCGCCGGCTACAACCTGCCGCTCGGAGCAGAGCTGGGCAACGCGAGCTTCCGGGCGTCGGCCTACTTCGCTCCGCGGCTGCCCGAGGATAGCAGCCAGGGCTTCCTCCCGGACAGCACGACCTGGGTCGGCCTCGGCACGTCGCTCGCGCGCGGGCGGCTCGACGTGCCGCCGGTGCTGGGCCGCGAGCTCAGCTTCTCGAGCGACGCCACCCTGGGCTGGCTCCTGCCGCAGCAGCAGCTCGGTTGGTCGGGCAGGCTGGGGCTCGGTATCTCGCTGCTCGGGGCAGATCTGTTCTCGCTCTCGGCCGCAGCGAGCAACGTACTCGGCACGGCGCCGGGGTTCGCTGCCTACGAGCTGAGCGCCGAGTACCGCGTGAGTGAGTGGAAGTAGCACTCGAAAGGACAAGCATGAACTGGCGATGGTGTGCAGTGAGCGCGCTGGCACTGAATTCGGGAATGCTCGGCTGGACGCGCACGGCGCTCGGCGCCGAGCTCGAGCTGCGCGTGCTGTTGATCGCGACCGGCGATCGCGCTGCTGATCCCGCGCGTCAGGCCATGGAGGACTTGCTGGATGCGCTCGGTGTCCCCTATCAGACGCTGGACTCGAGTCGACAGGCGCTCACGAGCGAGCTCTTGTACCAGAGCCCGACGCGCGGGCGCTTCAACGGCATCATCCTGACGGACAGCGAGACGTACTTGCCGAACGGTGGCACGGGCTTCCACGCGGCGGATTTCGCCCTGCTCCAGGAGTACGAGCGCAGCATGGGCGTGCGCGAGTCCATCCTCTCCGGCTACCCCACCGTCGACCGGGAGCTGGGTCTCGACTACGGCATGGCAGAGGTCGACGTCGACGTCTATGGACCCATCGAAAGTTCTGCAATGAGGTCGATCACTTGCGCGCTGGTCGACACGCGAGGCCTTGCGTTGTCTTGCGATGCATGATCAAAGCCTCGGAGTGAAGCTTTCGAAAGTAAGTGTGGAGCGTGCGGCGGCGGTATTTGCAGATCTGGACCTGGGTGATCCGCGTCGGACACAACGGGTGATCCGTATCGTTGCTAGTCTCGCGTCGAATCCGGAAGCGAGCTTTCCGAAGGCGATGGGTAACGAGGCGGACATTGAGGGCGCTTATCGCTTGATGAATAGTAGCCGCGTGACGATGGCGGCTCTCAACGATGCTCATGCAGAGGTGACGGCGCGGCGAGCGGAAGAAGCCAAGGTCGTCCTAGCCATCCACGATTCAACGACGTGCGTGTTCGCGCACGCTGATCCCGAGGCCATCGGGTACACGAATACCGGCAAAGCCGGCTTCCTGGTGCACTACGCGCTGGTGGTGTCGGCCGACGAGAAAAGGCCGCTTGGCGTCGTCTACGTGGAAGAAGTTGTTCGCCGGAAGCCTCCACGAAAACGGTCATCATCGAAGGCAAGGAAGAAGAAGCACACGGGGTTCGAAACGGTACGCGATCCGAATCGTGAGTCCCTGCGATGGAATCGCGGGTTCGCGGCCGCACACGAACGTCTTCAAGGTACGGAGGTCATCCACCTCGCTGACCGCGAAGGCGACAACTACGACCTCCTCGCGCAGGCATTGAGCGATGGCTGTCGATTCGTCATCCGTGCGCGAACGCTCGAACGTCGTGTCGAGAGCACGGATGGCGAGTCGCAAACGTTGTATGAACTCGTCCTCGGCGCGCAAGGAGTTCTCACCCGCGAGGTCGACCTTGCCCCGCGAAAAGCAGCAGGCGCGCCCAAGAGGGCGCACCACCCGAGGAGCGCACGACTGGCCAGACTCGAGTTCTCCGCGGCTCGTGTGATCTTGCCCCGGCCGAGGATCCAGCCGGTGAACCTCCCCAAGCAACTCGAAGTGAATGTCGTTCGCGTCTGGGAGTCGAGTCCTCCGCCCGGAGAAGCCGCCATCGAGTGGGTGCTCTACACGACCGAACCGATCGAAACTCCGTCCGACGTTGCTGCTGTCGTCGACCTATACCGCGCCCGCTGGCTCATTGAAGAGTGCAACAAAGCCATCAAGACCGGCTGCCGCTACGAGAAACGGCAGTTCGACAGTCTCCATGCGCTGCTCACGCTGCTCGCCCTCACTCTACCGGTCGCATGCGAAGTGCTCGCCCTGCGCGCCGCGTGCCGGCGAACCCCGACCGCCCCTGCTACCGCGGTTCTCACTCCAACCCAACTCCAGATCTTGGTCGTCCTGGGCTCGAGGAAGCTGCCACGAAACCCAACCGTGCGCGACGCCTTGTGGGCCGTTGCCGCCTTGGGAGGCCACATGAAAACCAATGGCGAGCCCGGCTGGCTCGTTCTTCATCGAGGTATGGCGGAGCTCCTTGCGTACGAAAAAGGCTGGCGCGCACGGGAAAAAGTGACCGGACTTTCGATCAGTCGTTAGA
>Ga0207675_100007601_pt1 | contig 10238 bp, 7 predicted proteins | sample KBSSwiS42_FD_184305 | JGI IMG/M metagenome (GOLD analysis project Ga0207675, IMG submission 184305) | Switchgrass rhizosphere microbial communities from Kellogg Biological Station, Michigan, USA - KBS Switchgrass S4-2 (SPAdes) (version 2) | ecosystem: Host-associated > Plants > Roots >...
CATCGCCGGCCAGACCAACCTGCTCGCGCTCAACGCGACGATTGAGGCGGCGCGCGCCGGAGACGCCGGGCGCGGCTTCGCCGTGGTGGCACAGGAAGTGAAGAGTCTTGCTAGCCAGACCGCGCGAGCGACCGACGACATCGCGGCCAAGATCGCCGCGATCCAGGCGGCAACACGCCAGACCGTCGAAGCCAATGGTGCGATCCGCGACATCGTAGGCGAGGTCCAGACTTCGGCCGAGCGCATCCGCACGACCATGGAAACGCAGGCGCAGACTGTCACCATGATCACGGCGGCGGTGGACGAGACGGCGCTCGCCGCCGACTCGATGTCGACGACGATCTCGACGATCCGCAGCGACACCGAGAATGTCGCGGGCGAGATTGACCATCTCGAGGCCGGCTTCCGCCGCGTCGACGGGGAATTATCGAAGCTAGAGACAATCGCCGGCGATTTCGTGTCGAAGATCGCGGCCTGAACCGCCCGATCGCGTCGCGACCGAGGTCCGCCGGCCGATCGCCGCGCGCGCTTTCGACCGGACGAGGCCGATAGCCGGACGGACCGCGGTCCGCCACCGTTGCTCCGCAGACCAACAGCCCCTATCGGCGCGGCATGACCATTTCGATCCTCGCCACCGGGACCAGCCGCGGCATCGGCAAGGCGATCGCCGATCGCTTCGCTGACGAAGATGTCCGGCTGGTGGGCCATCGGTCGAGCGACCCAGACGCGCGAACCCTTGCCATGGATCTCGCCGATCCCGGCGCCCCGCGACGATTGTGGGAACAGGCGCTCGAGCTGCTCGATGGCCGGATAGACATATTGATCAACAATGCCGGAATCTTCGAGGCTGCCTCGATCGACGCTCCCGATGCGGCCTGGACCGAAGCCTGGGACCGGACGATGCAGATCAACCTCACAGCATCGGCCGGATTGTGCCGCCTCGCCGTCCTGCATTTTCGGCGCCATGGCGGCGGTCGGATCATCAATATTGCGAGCCGCGCGGCCCATCGCGGCGATAGCCCCGCGCACTGGCACTATGCAGCATCGAAGGCTGGGATGGTCGCGATGACCAAGACGATCGCCCGCGGCTACGCGGCGGAGAACATACTCGCCTTCGCCGTCTGTCCCGGCTTCACCATGACCGGCATGGCCGATGACTATCTCGCCAGCCGCGGGGGCGAGAAGCTGCTCGCCGATATCCCGCTGGGCCGGGTCGCCGAACCCCAGGAGATCGCCGAACTGGTGAACTTCCTCGCCCTGCATGCGCCCGCCTCGATGACCGGCGCCACCTTCGACGTAAACGGAGCCAGCTATGTCCGCTAGGAAGCGCGAGCCGAAGGGCGACGACATCACCGGCTTCCCCTTTGCGCCCGATCGTGAAGGAAGCTGGAGGATCACCCTGCCCTGCACCAAGGCCGAAGGCGAAAGGCTAACCGGCGACATCCCAGAATTGATGCCGTTCGACCCGCAGCCGACGCTGATGATCAGCGAACCCGACGCCGACCGGCCCGACGCCTGGCAGCTCGATGTCTATGTCGAGGGACCGCCCGCCGAGGCGCTCATCGCGGCGGTCATCGGCCTGGCGCCGAGCGCGGTCGGCGTCGAACCCCGGATAGAGCATATTCCCGAGCAGGACTGGGTGCGGCTGTCGCAGTCCGGCCTCGAACCTATCCGCGCCGGCCGCTTTTTCGTCCACACGCCGCACAATGCGGACCATGTCCCCGACGGGATGACCGGCTTCATGATCGACGCAGGCCGCGCCTTCGGCACGGGCCATCACGAAACCACGACCGGTTGCCTGATGATGCTCGACAAGCTCAAGCGCAGCGGTCTGCGCTTCGACGACATCGCCGACATCGGCACCGGCACCGGGCTGCTCGCCTTCGCGGCGCGTTCGCTTTGGCCCGCGGCCAAGCTGGTGGCGTCGGATATCGATCCGGTGTCGATCGAGGTGACCGCCGAAAATGCCGCGCTGAACCGCGTGCCCGCCGGGAGCGGCCGGGGCCAGGTGGAGCTGATCGTCGCCGCCGGGCTCGCACATCGCCGGTTGAAGGCGCGGCTGCCTTATGACCTGCTCATCGCCAACATCCTGGCCGGCCCGCTGATCGATCTGGCGCCGGTGTTCGCCGGTGCGGTGCTGCCGGGGGGCTCGCTCATACTGGCAGGGCTGCTCGGCAGCCAGGCCGAAGCGGTGGCGCAGGCTTATCGGCGGCAGGGCATGTATCTCGCGGACCGCATCATACGCGGCGACTGGCCGACGCTCCGGATGGTGAAGCGGCGGCGATAGCCTACCGGGCGGGAAGCGACGCCTCCACGATCGCGGGAGCATCCTCCCAGCCGCCGCCGAGCGCCTTGAACAGGCTGATTTGGGCATCGGCGCGATCGGCTTGCGCCTGAGCAAGCGCGGCACGCGCGGTCGCCCTGTCGCGTTCGGCGTCGAGCAGCTGCAGGAAACTGTCCGAACCTGCACGAAAGCGGATCCCCGACAGCTCGGCCGCGCGTTCGCTCGCCGCCGCGGCCCGCGCCAGCGCCGCCTCTCTCCCCGCGGCTCCGTCGAGCCGCGCGAGCGCCTGCTCGGTCTCCTGCAGCGCGCGCAACACCGTTCCGTCGAAAGCCGCCAGCGATGCCTGCGCGCTTGCTTGGCTTTCGCGCACCCGGGCGCGGGCCGCACCATTGAACGGGAAGTTCCAGCTGATCAGCGGGCCAACCGAATAACCAAAGGATGGCGAATTCCCGATGTCGCCGAGCTTGGTAGCGCCCAGGGTCACCGAACCCAGCAGCGTGATGCTCGGATAGAGTTGCGCGGTGGCGACGCCGATCCGGGCGACATCAGCGGCCAGGGCGCGTTCGGCGGCGCGGACGTCGGGCCTGCGCGCCAGCAGCGATTGTCCGTCGCCCACCGGGATCGGCCGCCTTGCGAGCGGCGCTGCCGCGCAGCGATCCGCCGCGGCATCGATCGCCGCAGGAGGGTCGCCCGTCAGCACCGCGAGAGCGTATAGTGCCGCGCGATGTTCGGCGTCGAACCGGGGCACCTGCGAACGCGCCTGTTCGAGCAGCACCTGGGCCTGCGCCAGATCCCGCTCGGTCGAGCGGCCGCCGCGAACCAGGCGCTCGGTCAGGTCGAAAGTGCGCGCCTGCAACTCGGCGGTCTGCCGCGCCACCGCCGACTGCGCCGCGAAAGAGCAAGCGCTGGCATAGGCCCGCGCGGTTTCCGCCGCGATCGAAACCCGCGATGCATCGACCTCGGCCTGGGCGGCCTGATAGTCGGCGCGCGCCGCCTGGATCGAGCGGCTGACGCCGCCGAACAGATCGACCTCGTAGGAGGCATCGAAACCGGTGCTGAAAAAATCGGTGGTGATCGGCGCGTTCGTGCCGCTTCGGCCCGGGCTCTGGGAACTTATCCTCTGGCGGCTATATTGCGCGCTCACCTCGCTGGTGGGCAATCGGCCGGACCTTGCCTCGGACAGCGCGGCGCGGGCGCGCTGAAGATTCGCCGCCGCCTCACGAAGCTCGCTGTTGTGGATCAGCGCCTTTTCGAGGAGGCGATCGAGCTCCGCATCGTCGAACAGCCGCCACCAGCGCGTAGGCAGCGGCGACGGCGAGACGCCCGCCACCTGCGCCTCGCGCAGCTTGAGCGCCGCGGCCGGCAGCGGGTCCGGGGCGCGATAGTCGGGCCCGGCCGCGCAGCCCGCCACCAGCGCCAAAGCGAACAGCGCGGCATATTTCATGTCGGCTGTCCCGCGGCGGGTGGCTCCCGTCGGCGGCGCAGCTTGGCGGCCGCCCAATCCCCGAAGTTGCGACTGATCACGTAGAAGGATGGGGTGAACAGCAAGCCGAACAGGGTCACGCCGATCATCCCGAAGAACACTGCCACCCCGAGCGCCTGGCGCATCTCCGATCCCGGCCCCGAGCCGATCACCAGCGGCAGCGTGCCCAGGATGAAGGCGATCGAGGTCATCAGGATCGGGCGAAGGCGGGTTGCCGCTGCGTGACGGGCGGCCTCCCGGCGCCGCTGCCCGTTCTCCTCATTCTGTTTGGCGAACTCGACGATCAGGATCGCATTCTTGGCCGCGAGGCCGATCAGCACGACCAGGCCGATCTGGGTCAGGATATTGTTGTCGAGCCGCATCACGTTCACACCCAGGACCGCCGCCAGCAGGCACATCGGCACGATCAGGATCACGGCCAGCGGCAGGACGAGGCTTTCATATTGCGCCGCGAGCAGCAGGAAGACGAAGACAACTGCAAGCGCGAAGGCAATGGCGCCGGTGTTGCCGGCCTGCTTCTGCTGGAAGGCAAGCTCGGTCCAGTCGAAGGCGAAGCCCTGGGGCAGAATCTCATTGGCAAGCCGCTCCATCGTCTTGATCGACTGGCCGCTCGAATAGCCGGACACGGTGTCCCCCTGTAGTTCAGCCGCCGGGTAGAGATTGTAACGGACCACCCGATAAGGTCCGCTGTCGTTGCGCACGTCCATCACCGCCGCCAGCGGGACCATCGCCCCCGAATCGGAACGGGTGCGCAGCCGGCTTATGTCCGCGACCCCGTCGCGATAGGGCGCATCGGCCTGCGCCGTAACGCGGAACGTCCGTCCGAGAAAGTTGAAGTCGTTGATATAGCTTGAACCGAGATAGGTGTTGAGCGTCGAGAACACGCCTTCGACGGGCACACCCAGCTGCTCCGCGCGCTCGCGGTCCACGTCGGCGAACAGGCGCGGTGTACGCGTGTTGAACGGCGAGAACACGCTGGTAAGGCCCTCGGTCTGGTTGGCTTTCATCATCATGCCCGTCGCGACGGTTTCGAGCCCCTTCAGCCCCGCACCGGAGCGATCCTCGATCATCATCTTGAAGCCGCCGCCGGTGCCGATCCCTCGCACCGGCGGCGGCGCCACGACAAGGACGTTGCCGGCGGTGATCGCCCCCAACTCGGCGCGAAGCCTGCCGATGACGGCGTCGATCTTGGGCCGGTCCGATTTGGCCTTGAGCATGATGAACATCGCAGCCGCATTGGGCGCATTAGTGAAAGTCGCGCCGTCGAAACCGGCGAAGGCCACCACATTCTCGGTCGCCGGGTCGCGCAGCGCGATCTGCTGCGCCTTGCCGAGGATCTCGGTGGTGCGCTGGAGCGAAGCGCCCGGTGGCATCTGGAGCACGCCGATCAGATAGCCCTGGTCCTGCGCAGGGATGAAACCAGTCGGGGTTGCATAGAAGCGCCAGCCGGCCAGCCCGATCAGGCAAGCATAGGCGATGCCGACGATGGCCAGCGCACGCACGGCGCGCGCGGTGTACCGGCCATAGCGTTGGGACAGTCGCTCGAACCCGCGGTTGAAGCCGCGGGCGAAGCGCGCCGGCGCGCCGCGCCAGCCCGGTGCGGCATCGGCAGCATGCTTCGGCTTCAGCACGATCGCCGCCATCGCGGGTGAGAGCGTCAGCGAGACGAACGCCGAGATCGCGGTCGCAGCCGATATCGTCAGGGCGAACTGCTTGTAGAATTGCCCTGAAATGCCGGGGATGAAGCTGGTCGGTACGAAAACGCCGATCAGCACCAGAGCGATGGCGATCAGCGCGCCCGAGACCTCGTCCATCGTTCGACGCGCCGCCTCGCGGGGCGTGAGCCCCTCCTCTTCCATCAGGCGCTCGATATTCTCGACGACGACGATCGCGTCATCGACGACGATTCCGATCGCTAGCACCAGCCCGAACAGCGACAGATTGTTGAGGCTGAACCCAAAGGCGGCGAGCATGGCCAGAGCGCCGACCAGCGAAACCGGTATAGCGATGATCGGGATGATCGCCGCGCGCCAGCTCTGCAGGAACAGCAACACGACGAGCGCCACCAGAACGATCGCCTCGAACAAGGTGTGCTGTACCGCTTCGATCGACGCGGCGATATATTCGGTGGGATTATAGGGAACCCGGTAGGCCATCCCCGGCGGAAAGCTTTTCGCCGCCTCCTCGAATTCCTGGCGGACGGCGTTGGCGGTCGTGAGCGCGTTCGATCCCGGCAATTGGGTGATGGCCACCGCGATGGTCGGCCTTCCGCTGAAAAAGGCGGAAACGCTGTAGTCCTGGGCGCCGAGCTCGACGCGCGCGACATCGCGCAGCCGGATCGTGCGCCCCCCCGACAGGCGCTTGACGATGATCGCGCCAAACTCCTCCGGCGTGGTGAGCCGTCCCTTGGCCTGCAGGCTCAGCTGGAAGGCGGTGCCGCCATGGTTGAAGGGCGGCTGGCCGACCGATCCGGCGGCGACCTGCGCATTCTGCGCGCGCACCGCCGCGAGAATTTCGTCCACCGTCAGATCGAGCTCGGTTGCGCGATCGGGATCGATCCATATCCGCATATTATAGTCGCGACCGCCGATCAGCCGCGCCCCGCCCACGCCGGGCACGCGATTAAGCCGATCGAGCAGCTGAAGCGTGGCGTAGTTCGACAGATATTGCTGCGAAAGCGATCCGTCGGGCGAGATCAGCGTCGCGACCAGCAACAGATCGGGAGAATTCTTCCGGACGGTGACGCCGATCTGCCGCACCTCCTCGGGCAGTCGCGGTTCGGCGGTCGAGACGCGGTTCTGCACCAGCACCTGCGCCTGATCGATATTGGTGCCCTGGCGGAAGGTGACGGTAATCGTGGTGTTGCCATCGCCGGTCGACGAAGAGGACATGTAGATCATGTTCTCGACGCCGTTGATCGTCTCCTCCAGCGGCGCGGCGACGGTCTGCGACAAGGTTTCGGCCGAAGCGCCCGGGTAGGACGCGGACACCACTACGGTCGGCGGCGCGATCTCTGGATATTGGGCGACCGGGAGGGTCGGATAGGCGATCAAACCCACCACGACGATCAGGATCGACAGCACCGCCGCGAAGATCGGCCGTTCGATGAAGAAATGGGGGAAACGCATGCGCGCTACTGCGTCGTGGCTTCGGAGGATTGCGGCGCCTGGAGCGGGGCCGAGACCGGCGCATCATCCTCGGCACGCGGCTGGATCCGGATCGCGCGGGCCTGCACCGCCATACCCGGCTGGAGCCGGGCGAGCCCGTCGAGCACGACGCGATCGCGCGGCGCCAGTCCGTTCTTGACAACGCGGAGCCCCACCACCAGCGGCCCAGTCTCGACATTGCGGACCGCGACTTTGCCGTCGCGCCCGATCACATACACGAAGCGGCGCGTCTGATCGGTGACGATCGCCTCATCGGGCACCAGCATGGCGCGGTAGGTTCCAGAGCCAAGCAGCCGGGCGCGGCCGAACATGCCGGGCACCAGCAGCCCTTTGGGATTAGAAACTTCGGCATGCGCGCGGATCGTCCCCGAAGTAGGATCGATCGCATTGTCGACGAAGGCCATGCGGCCATGCCAGCGATAGCCGCTCTCGTCGGCCAATTGTATCTCCACGGGATTGGGGGCGTAGCGCGACGAAGGCCGTTCTCCCGACTCGGCCTGGCGGATATATTTGAGATAGAAGCCCTCCGCGCCGTCGAATGAAAACCAGATCGGGTCGACGGTCACGACGCGGGTCAGGAGCGTTTCGCCTGCACTGACATAGTCGCCGATCGAGACCCGCTTGTCGGAAACCCGTCCGGAGATCGGGGACCGGATCGTGGTGAACTCCAGATCAAGCGCGCGCGCGCGGACCGACGCCCGCGCTGCCTCTAGCCCCGCCGCCGCCGTGCGCTCGCCGGCCTGTTTCTGTTCGAACTCCTCTCGACTGACCGCGCGCGCCTGGAGCAGCTCGCGCGCCCGGGCGAACTCGGTGCGCGCATTGGCGAGTGTCGCGGCGGCGCGCGAAGCATCGGCCTGCGCCTGCGCCAGAGCGGCGCGATATGGCCTGGGGTCGATCTCGAACAGAAACTGGCCCTTGCGAACCTCGATGCCGCCACGAAAGGCGATGCGCGTGACCTGACCGGAAACGCGCGGGCGAACCTGCACGTCCTGGATCGCTTCGAAACGGCCGACATAATCGTCCCAGTCGACCACGTCGCGCTGCAACGGAGCCGCCACCGCGACCGTCGGGACCGGGCGCGCGGGCGGGGCCTTGCCGCAGCCCGCGACGCTCAGGGCGGCCAGCACCATCACGATCCGCCTTAGCTCCGCCATACCGCCACATCCGATCGATCAGTGAATTGCCCCTCTCCTGTACCATCGCGCTCTGACGGGTGAAGAGGGGTTGTGCCGCTATCGATTTTTTGTCGCGGATTTTCTAGAGAATCTGCCGGTCCTCGCCGAACATTATCAAGGCTTCCTTGCTATGTGTCGGTTCGCGAAAGCCGCGCCAGCCGAGCGCTTCGCGCGCCATCGACCCCTACAGTCGACTATACTGGCAGTATAGTCGACTGTCCATCCCAGGAGCCCCGGTCAGGCGCCGGCCGCCTTGCGGCGCGGGTCAGGCCGTCTTCGTCGACACCAGCAACGGGGTAAGGAATGCCTCCATGCCTTCGATGCCGCCCTCCGATCCCATCCCGCTGTCGCCGACCCCGCCGAAGGGTGTTTCGGGCATAGCCAACGAAAAGTGATTGATGCCAAGCATGCCGGCCTTGATCCCGCCGGCGATCTTACGCTCGGTCGCGGCGCTCTGCGTGAAAGCGTAGGAGGCGAGACCGTAGGGGACGCGGTTCGCTTCGATGAGGGCGGCGTCGACATCCTCGACCGGCATGACGAGCATCAGCGGGCCGAACGGCTCCTCGTTCATCGCGCGCATCTCGGGCGTCATGTTGGACAATATGGTGGGCGAGAAGAAATGGCCGCGATTGCCGATGCGCGCGCCGCCCGTCTCGAGGCGCGCGCCGCGCGTCACAGCGTCTGCCGCGAGCGATTCGATCTTGGAGAGCTGCGCGGCCGTGGTGAGCGGGCCCATCTCGGTTTCGGGCTGCATGCCGTCTCCGACCACGATCCGCTGCGCCGCTTCGGCCACGCCGGCGACGAAATCGGCGTAGAGCGGCTTTTCCACGAGAAAACGTGTGGGCGACACGCAGACCTGGCCGGCATTGCGGAACTTGAACTGGGCCGCCAGCGGCACGACTTCGTCGAGCCTCGCGTCGCGCGCGACAATCACGGGATTATGGCCGCCGAGTTCCATCGTGACCTTCTTGAGCTGTTCGCCCGCTGCGCTCGCCAGCAGCCGGCCGACCCGAGTGGAGCCGGTGAGCGTGATCTTGCGGATCTCGGGAGCCGCGATAAGGGTCGAGGAAATCGCGGCGGGATCACCCCAGATGAGGCTGAACGCCTTGGCGGGAAGGCCCGCGGCGAGCAGTGCATGGCAGATTCTCCAGGCTGCGCTGGGCGTCTCCTCGGCTGGCTTGAGCACGACCGAACAGCCCGCCCCAAGGGCCGGCGCGACTTTCTGCATCGACGTCCAAGCCGGGAAGTTCCACGGCGCGAACGCCGCCACCGGACCGACCGGACGGCGATGTACCGCCCATTGCATGTCGGCCGAGCGGGTGGGGATCAGCCTGCCATAAGCCCGGCGCCCTTCTTCGGCATACCAGTCGAGCAGATCGGCTGAGGCCAGCCATTCGAGCCGCGCCTGCGCCAGCGGCTTGCCCTGCTCGCGGGTCATTTCCATCGCAGCGATGTCCGTTTCCGCACGCATATGATCGGCGGCGCGGCGCATGATCTTGCCGCGTTCGAAGGCGGATGTCGCCGACCATTGGCGAAATCCCTCGGCGGAAAGCCGCGCGGCTTCGACGGCTTCGACGGCGCCGCAACGCGGCAGCACAGCGATGAGATCCTCGCTCGCCGGATTGCGCAGTTCGTAGCTGCCGAGCGAGGTCTCGCTCAGTTCCTGCCCGTCGAGAATGGGCCTGGCGTTCGATACGGTCATATGGGGGTGGTCCTTTCAGATACGCCGCCATCCATAGCGCGTTCGAACGCGATTGGCAGTCATCGGAAAAGAACGACCGCGCGCCCAAAGCGGCTGCTTCCGCCCGGAACGGTGGCCGCCGGACCGTCGACAGGTGCGTGCAAACCGCGATAAGTGGGCGGTCACGAGTGAGAGAGGGACTGCCATGCCGCGCTGGGTCAACCGGCCCGAGGGCTCGAACTGGGGGGATTTTGGAGACGACGACCAGATCGGCCGGATGAATCTCCTAACACCCGAACGCAGGCGCGCTGCGCTGCTCGAAGCGCGCGAGGGGATCGCCTTCGCACTCAGCCTGCCGCTTGACGTGCCGCAGATCCCGTTGGCGCCGTTCAGGCAGCCGCCTTGCCTGAGCGCCGCGCGCGACGCCGAGGGCGACGTCTTCCATCGC
>Ga0207675_100007603_pt1 | contig 10237 bp, 8 predicted proteins | sample KBSSwiS42_FD_184305 | JGI IMG/M metagenome (GOLD analysis project Ga0207675, IMG submission 184305) | Switchgrass rhizosphere microbial communities from Kellogg Biological Station, Michigan, USA - KBS Switchgrass S4-2 (SPAdes) (version 2) | ecosystem: Host-associated > Plants > Roots >...
GAGACCCTGGCCAGCCTGGCCACATCGTTGATGTCGCTGCGGGGCTTGGCCGCGCCCTGCGTCGGTGCCCGATCCTCGGTCCGCTTACCGGCCACGTTGACCTCCGACCTCACGGCGCGTAGGGCCAGGGTACCCGATCGCACCCCTGGGGACAGTCCCGGCGCAGAAGCCGGACATTAGGAACTCTTGACGCTGCCAAATGACCATGGTATTAACCATCTCACGCACTAGTTGAACGTTCAAGTTCCTCGAGCATCCCTTGAACATTCAAGCACCGCGTTCGATGACGAGGGAGGCCGAAGTCCAAGGCCAGACCGACGCGGGCCCACCGTCCGGCCATGACCGGCCGGGGCTTGCCGACCCGATCGATCAACCACAGATGCCTGTGGAGGTGAGCCCATGAAGAGGAAACTGCGCATCCTGAGGGCCGCGGTACTGCTGGCGGTGGTCGCGCTGGTTCTCTCCGCCTGTGGCGGAGGCGGTGGCCAGACCAGCGGCGGTGGCGCCCAGACCGGATCGGGCGCCAAGCTGCTCATCTGGACCGGTGGCGGCCCGGGCGGCGAGGCGACCAAGAAGCTCGGCGAGGCCTGGGGGAAAGAGAACGGCGTCAATGTCGCCGTCCAGCTCGTCCCCGAGAATCTGCAGACGCAGTTCGTCACGGCATCCCAGGCCGGCAAGGCCCCCGACGTCGTGATGGGCGCGCACGACTGGATCGGCAACCTGGTCCAGAACGGCGCCATCGACCCGATCCAGATGACCGAGGACACCAGGGCCGCTTACGAGAAGCTCGCCATCGAGGCGGTGACCTTCAACGGCCAGACCTACGGCGTCCCGTTCACGATGAACAACATCGTGCTGTTCCGGAACACCGACCTGGCGCCGGAGGCGCCGTCGAGCATCGAGGACCTGGTCGCCACCGGCAAGCAGCTCAAGGCCGCCGGCAAGACGAGCGAGATCCTCGCGCTCCCGGTCGGGCCCACCGGCGACCCCTACCACATCAACCCGCTCTACACCTCCGGCGGCGGCTACATGTTCGGCCAGCAGCCGGAGGGGGGCTACGACCCCAAGGACCTCGGGGTCGGCAAGCCGAGCTCCATCCAGGCCTACGAGAAGATCGCCGCGCTGGGTGAGAAGGGCGAGGGCGCGCTCAAGCGCTCCATCGCCGGCGACAACATCCTCAGCCTCTTCACGGCCAAGAAGACCGCCTTCATGATCAGCGGGCCGTGGCAGTTCGCCGACCTCAAGAAGACCAAGCTCCACTATGACGTCTCGCCGGTGCCGGCCTTCGAGGGCGGGAAGCCGGCCAGGCCGTTCATCACCGTCGACGCGGCCTATGTGGCCAGCAAGGGCCAGAACAAGCTGCTCGCCCAGGAGTTCGTCACCAACTACTGGTCGACGCCGGAGGTGAACCTGGCGCTGTTCAAGGCCAGCCCGAACGTCCCGGCGCTCAAGGCGGCGCTGGAGCAGATCAAGGCGAGTGACCCGCTGGTGGTGAAGGTGGCCGATGCCGGCCGCAAGTCGGGCCAGATCATGCCCAGCATCCCCGAGATGGCGGCGGTGTGGGACCCGCTCGGCAAGGCCGAGGCCGCGGTCGTCGCCGGCTCCGACCCCGCCTCCAGCATCTCAGCGGCAGGCAAGGCTATCCAGGCTTCGCTCAAGTGACCGTCTCGTACCCATGAACTCTCCCTCCACCGCGTAGGAGGTCGACGTGGCGAAGTCCGAAGTCCGCGAGAAAGCGACGCTCACACCACCCGAGAAGAAGCCACCGCGGTTCGGCATGGCGGCGGACGGGACCAGCTCTCCGGCGGGGCTGATCATCAAGATCGCCGTCCTGGCCGTGGTTCTGGGGATCGCGGTCTGGGCGGCGCTGCCGCTGCTGGCCGACCAGCGCTGGGTCGGGCTGGCGATCGTGGTCCTGGTCACCGCGCTCCTGTTCTACATCTACCTGTCACCTCGAAGGGTGCCGGCGAAGTACCTGATCCCGGGCACGTTGTTCCTCATCGTGTTCCAGATCGTCCCGGTCCTCTACACCATGTCCACCGCGTTCACGAACTTCGGGGACGCCCACCGGGGCAGCAAGCAGGACGCCATCGCGGCGATCGAGGGCACCTCGGTGCAACAGGTGCCTGGCACGCCGGAGTACGTGCTGTCGCTGGCCACCAAGGGAGACCCGACAACAGGGGACATCGTCTTCCTCCTCACCGACCCGGCCACCCAGCAGTCGTTCGCTGGTACCTCGGAGGGGCTGGAGGAGCTGGCCGCCGACGACATCCAAGTGGGGCCAGACGGCAAGGTCGTGGAAGCGCCGGGCTACACCGTCCTCAACATCGGCCAGGCGAGTGCCCGTGCCGAGGACATCTCGCAGTTCAGCGTGCCCACCGACAGGGGCGCCATCAAGAACCAGGGCCTGTCCCGGGCCTTCGAGGGGACCCCCCTGCGGGCCTATGACGCGAGCTGCGACTGCATCAAGGACGCCGAGTCCGGCCAGACCTGGACCGCGGACGACTCCAACGGCCTGTTCGTCGACAGCGAGGGGGAGGCTCTGGCCCAGGGCTGGAAGGTCAACGTCGGCTTCCGCAACTTCACCGACGTCCTCAGCGACCAAACGCTGCGGGCCTCGTTCCTGAAGATGCTGGTCTGGAACTTCGGGTTCGCGATCGGCACGGTCGTGATCACCTTTGTCCTTGGGCTGCTGGTGGCAGTCGTCCTCAACAAGGAGGAGCTGAAGGGGCGGCGCATCTACCGGTCGCTGATCATCCTGCCCTACGCCATGCCGGTCGTCGCGATGTACCTGGTGTGGCGGGACATGTTCAACACCGACTTCGGACTGCTCAACCGGCTGCTCGGCACCCACATCAACTGGTTCGGGACCACCGCGAGCGCGATGTTCGCGATCCTGCTGGTCCAGCTCTGGCTGGGCTACAACTACATGTTCCTGGTGTGCACCGGCGCCCTGCAGTCGATCTCGGCCGACCTCACCGAAGCAGCCCAGGTCGACGGGGCCAAGCCGTCCTACGCGTTCCGCACCATCACCTTCCCGCTGCTGCTGGTCGCGCTGGCCCCGCTACTGATCGCGTCGTTCGCCTTCAACTTCAACAACTTCAGCGCGATCTACCTGGTCAGCCAAGGCGCCCCGTTCCCGCCGGACAATCCCCAGGCCGGCAACACCGACATCCTCATCACCTACACCTACCGGCTCGCCTTCGGTGGTGCGGGGGCGCAGTACGGCCTCGCGGCGGCCATCTCGGTCTTCATCTTCCTGATCGTGGCGGTCATCTCGATCTTGAGCTTCCGCCGGACCCACGCGCTGGAGGAGATCAACTGATGTCCGAGCTCATTCCGCCCTCGGAGACGATGGAGCCGACCCCGCTCCGTGCTCCTGGCGAACAAGTTGACGACACTCCGCACGACGTGGTGCGGCTGGGGAGCGCGCAGGGTGGATGGTTCCGCCGGGTCGGGTGGCGCCATCTCGTCGGCGTGCTCGCCCTGGCCTTCTCCATCTTCCCGATCCTGTTCGTGGTCTCGGCGGCCCTCAACCCGCTCGGCACCCTCAGCTCCTCCCAGCTCATCCCCACCGGAGCCAGCTTCGAGAACTTCACCAAGCTGTTCGACACCTCCTTCCCGCGCTGGTTCCTCAACACCATGATCCTCGGAATCGCGTCGGCCGCGGTGTCGCTGTTCATCTCCGCCTGCGCGGCCTATGCCTTCTCCCGCTTCCGGTTCAAGGGCCGGCGGTTCGGGCTCCTCTCGATCCTGCTGGTGCAGATGTTCCCGCAGTTCCTGGCCATCGTCGCCCTGTACCTGATGTTCGCGACGATCACCGACCTGTGGCCCCCGATCGGGTTCAACACCGTGTGGGGCCTGCTCCTGCTGTACATGGGCGGAGCGCTGGGGGTGAACACCTGGCTCATGAAGGGCTTCTTCGACACCATCCCCAAGGACCTGGACGAGTCGGCCAAGGTCGACGGGGCCACCCACGCCCAGATCTTCTTCGGGATCATCCTGCCGCTGGTGGCCCCGATCCTGGCCGTGACCGGGCTGCTCGGCTTCATCGGCGCCGTCAACGAGTTCCTCATCGCCAGCATCTTCTTGACCCAGGACTCGGCCAAGACCGCCGCGGTCGGCCTGTACGGCCTGGTGTCGCAGGAGCGCAACAACAACTTCGGGGTGTTCGCCGCCGGCACCCTCATCCTCGCCATCCCGACGGTGGCGCTGTTCCAGTTCCTGCAGCGCTACATCGTCGGCGGCCTGACCGGCGGCGCGGTCAAGGGCTGACCGTGCCCGTCCCGTCCGTCCTCTCCCAGCCGCACCACGACGGCGCGTCGCTGCATGTGGCCAACGATGCGCCGGCGCTCGGCGAGACGGTGCCGGTGTTCCTGCGCGTGCCGCGGGCCGACGGCCTTACCGGGGCGTGGGCGCGCACCACGCCGGACGCCGAGCCGCACCTGCTGGAGGGCACGATCGACCGGGAGACGGCGGCCGAGACCTGGTGGCGCTTTGACGTCAAGGTCCGCAACCCGCTGACCGGCTACCGCTTCCTGCTGAGCGGCGGCCCGCGGGGCTACCGGTGGCTGAACGGCACCGGCGTCCACCCCCACGACGTCACCGACGCCGGCGACTTCCGGCTGTCCGCCGCCCCGCCGCCGCCCGCCTGGGCTCGCGACGCGATCTTCTACCAGATCTTCCCCGACCGCTTCGCCCGCTCGGCCAGGGCCGACGGCCGGCCGCAGCCCGCCTGGGCCCGGCCCGCGGCCTGGGACGACCCGGTCGTCCCCCCCGGGGACGGCGGCCGGCAGCTGTATGGCGGGGACCTCGACGGCATCGTCGAGCACCTCGACCACCTGGCCGCGCTCGGCGTCAACGCCCTCTACCTGACGCCGTTCTTCCCGGGCGCGTCCAATCACCGCTACAACGCCGCCAGCTTCGAGGAGGTCGACCCGCTGCTCGGCGGCGACAAGGCCCTGGCCCGCCTCTCCCAGGAGGTCCACGCCCGGGGCTGGCACCTGCTGGGCGACCTGACCACCAACCACTGCGGCGACACCCACGCCTGGTTCCGCCGGGCGCTGGAGGACGCCGGCTCGCCGGAGCGGGAGTTCTTCTACTTCCCCGGCCCCCAGGACAACACCTACGAGAGCTGGCTGGGCCACTCCAGCCTGCCCAAGTTCCGCTTCTCCTCGGCCGAGCTGCGCCGCCGGCTGCTGGCGGGCCCCGGCTCGATCGCCGGGCGCTGGCTGCGGCCACCCTTCGACCTGGACGGCTGGCGGGTCGACGTGGCCAACATGACCGGCCGGCACGCCACCGACGACTTCAACGCCGAGGTGGCCAGGGCCCTGCGGGCGACCATGGACGAGGCGCGGCCGGACACGCTGCTGCTGGCCGAGCATGCCCACGACGCCACCGGCGACCTGGCCGGTGACGGCTGGCACGGCACCATGAACTACGCCGGCTTCACCCAGCCGGTCTGGGCCTGGCTGCGCCATCCCGAGGTGCGCCTGCCCTACGGCGGGCTGCCGCTGGACGTGCCCCGCCTGCCCGCCGAGGCGGTGGTGGCCACCATCCGGGCGTTCCTCGGCGCCGCCCCGTGGCGGTCGTCGGCGACCTCGTGGTCGCTGCTCGGGTCGCACGACTCGACCCGGATCCGCAGCGTGGTCCGGGACCCCGCCGTCGGCGAGGTCGCGGCCGGGCTGCTGTTCACCATGCCCGGCACCCCGATGGTCTTCGCCGGCGACGAGATCGGCATGGAGGGCGTCGGCGACCCTGGCACCCGCCAGCCGTTCCCCTGGCACCGGCCCGAGGTCTGGGACCGGACCACCCTGGCCCGCTACCGCGGGCTGGCCGCCCTGCGCCGCGACCACCACGCGCTGCGCAGCGGCGGGCTCCGCTGGGCCCACGCCGAGGGCGACGCGATCGCGTTCCTGCGCGAGAGCGAGCACCAGCGGCTACTGGTCCTCGCCGCCCGGGCCGGGCACGGGCCGCTGCGCCTTCCCACCGGCGCACTCGGCCTGGTCGGCGAGGCACCAAACCTGTACGGCAACGCCGATCCCCTGCGACCCGATCCCGACGGCTCCGTGACCCTGCCCGGCGACGGGCCGACGTTCCAGCTCTGGCAGCTCGCCTGACCAGCCGATCCCCGAGGAGGGAACCATGGCCGAGGTCGTGCTCGACAAGGTCAACAAGCAGTACGAGAACGGGTTCCACGCTGTCCAGGACCTGGATCTCGACATCGCCCACGGTGAGTTCCTGGTCCTGGTGGGCCCGTCCGGCTGTGGCAAGTCGACCGCCCTGCGCATGGTGGCCGGGCTGGAGGACATCTCCAGCGGCACCATGAAGATCGGCGACCGGGTGGTCAACACCCTGTCGCCCAAGGACCGCGACATCGCCATGGTGTTCCAGTCCTACGCGCTGTATCCGCACATGAGCGTGGCCGACAACATCGCCTACGGCCTCAAGATCCGGCGCATGGACAAGGCCGAGATCAACCAGCGGGTCAGCAAGGTCGCCGCCATGCTCGAGCTTGGGCCGCTGCTGGACCGCAAGCCTAAGCAGCTGTCGGGCGGCCAGCGCCAGCGCGTGGCCATGGGCCGGGCCATCGTGCGCGAGCCCCAGGTGTTCCTGATGGACGAGCCGCTGTCCAACCTGGACGCCAAGCTGCGGGTCCAGATGCGCTCGGAGATCGCCCAGGTCCAGCACGACCTGGACGTCACCACCATCTATGTCACCCACGACCAGACCGAGGCCATGACCATGGGCGACCGGGTCGCGGTGATGAAGGCCGGGATCCTCCAGGAGCTCGGCGAGCCCCAGTACCTGTACGACAACCCGGCCAACATCTTCGTGGCCGGCTTCATCGGCTCCCCGCCGATGAACCTGGCTGTCGGCAAGGTCGTCCGCCCCGACGGAAACGGTGACCTGGCGGTCCGGCTCGGCTCGGCCACCATCCGCCTGCACCCGGCGGTGGCCAAGGAGCGACCGGCCCTGGCCTCCTACGTGAGCCGTGAGGTCGCCGTGGGGATCCGCAGCGAGGACATGGAGGACGCCCGGCTGGTCCGCGACGCCCCCGCCGACACCCGGCTGAAGGCGACCGTCTCGCTGGTCGAGGCCCTGGGGGCCCAGATCGTGGTCCACTTCGACGTCGACGCCCCCAAGGTGGTCACCGCCGACACCAAGCTGCTGGACAAGGACGCCCACACCGACGACGTCCCGACCCACGAGATCGAGGGGACCAAGTTCGTGGCCGCCTTCGCGCCCCGCTCCCGGGTCAAGATCGGCGACACCATCGAGGTCGTGGTCGACACCGAGCGCATCCACTTCTTCGACCCCGAGACCGGCGACGCCATCCGGGGCTAGCATAGGGGCGTGCGCAGCGCCCAGTGGTACGGGGGGTCTGACCGGAACGCCTACGTCCACCGGGCGTGGATGCGCCGGGGCCTGCCCAGGCACGCCTTTGACGGGCGGCCGCACATCGCCATCGCCAACACGGCCTCGGACCTGACGCCCTGCAACAGCCACCTGGACGAGGTGGCGGCCAGCGTCAAGGAAGGCGTCTGGGAGGCCGGCGGGGTGCCGCTGAACCTGCCGGTGGTGTCGCTGGGCGAGACCCAGGTGCGGCCGACGGCCATGCTCTGGCGCAACCTGGCCGCCATGGCCACCGAGGAGCTGCTGCGGGCCAACCCGGTCGACGGGGTGGTCCTGCTCGGCGGCTGCGACAAGACGATCCCGGCCCTGCTGATGGCGGCGGCCTCGGTCGACCTGCCGGCCCTGGTCGTGCCCGGCGGGCCGATGCTGACCGGGCACTTCCGGGGCACCCCGCTGGGCTGCGGCACCGACGTGTGGCGCCTCGGGGAGGAGGTCAGGGCCGGCCGGCTGCCCAGGGAGACCTTCCTCGAGTCGGAGTCGGCGATGATCCGCAGCCGCGGCCACTGCAACACCATGGGCACGGCCTCGACCATGGCCTGTCTGGCCGAGGCGCTCGGGACCACCATCCCCGGCGTGGCCGGCACCCCGGCTCCGGACAGCCGGCTGCTGGAGCGGGCCCACCAGAGCGGGCAGCTGGCCGTCGAGCTGGTTGCCGCCGACCGCCGGCCCAGCACCTTCCTCGGCCCGGGGTCGTTCCGCAACGCCATCGTGGCCCTGGCCGCCATCGGCGGGTCGACCAACGGCGTGGTCCACCTGCTCGCCCTGGCCGGGCGGCTGGGGGTCGAGCTGTCCCTTGCCGACTTCGACCGCATCGGCTCGGGGGTGCCGCTGCTGGTCGACCTGCAGCCGGCCGGCCGCCACCTGATGGAGGACTTCCACCGGGCCGGCGGTCTGCTGGCCGTGCTGCGCGAGGTCGGGGACCTGCTCGACCCCGAGGCGGGCACGGTGACGGGCCGGCCGCTGGTCGAGCACCTGGAGGAGGCCGAGCTGGTCGACCCCGAGGTGATCCGGCCCCGGGCCCGCCCCCTCCAGGAGGCGGCCGGCATCGCCGTGCTGCACGGCAACCTCTGCCCCGACGGGGCGGTCATCAAGCCGGCGGCCGCCTCGCCGGAGCTGCTGTCGCACCGGGGCCTGGCGGTGGTCTTCGACAGCGTCGAGGACCTCCACACCCGCCTCGACGACCCGGCCCTGGAGGTCGACGAGACCTCGGTGCTGGTCCTGCGGGGCTGCGGCCCCAAGGGCTACCCGGGCATGCCCGAGGTCGGCAACATGCCCCTGCCGGCCAGGCTGCTGGAGCGCGGTGTCCGCGACATGGTCCGGATCAGCGACGGCCGCATGAGCGGCACCGCCTACGGCACCGTCGTCCTCCACGTCGCCCCCGAGGCGGCCGCCGGCGGCCCCCTGGCCCTGGTCCGCACCGGCGACCCGATCGTCCTGGACGTCGCCGCCCGCACCCTGCACCTGGACGTCCCGCCCGGGGACCTGGCCCGCCGGACCCCGCCCGAGGCCACCACCGCCGCCTACGCCGCCCCGCCCAGCGGCTGGCAGCGCCTCTACATCGACCACGTCCTCCAGGCCGACCGCGGCGCCGACCTCGACTTCCTGGTCGGCCGCCGCGGCCACGAGGTCACCCGCGAGTCCCACTGACCGCCCGGTTTGACCTCCCGGATCGATGGGCAGCCGTATCAGGGCAGGCCACACGGGAGGAGCAGGCGATGGCAGCCGACGACCGGTCGCGCAACGCGGCCCGCAACAAGACCCGGAACACGGCCCAGAAGGTCAAGGGCCAGTTCAAGGAGGCGGCCGGGGCCGTCACCGGCAACGAGCGCCTCGAGGCCGAGGGCCGAGCTGACAAGACCAAGGCCAGCCTCAAGCAGGCCGGCGAGAAGCTCAAGGATGCCTTCCGCGGCCGCTAGGTCAAGCCGTACCTAGCCCTTCGCCAAGCGGTGTTCTACATCGACTCGTAGGGCGTGAAGAGCTGAGGAACCTCGCTGTCGGCCAACTTCGCTCGGAGCTCTGCACTCGGCTCACCGAGGAGCTCGCCGTGAACCACGGAGACCGTCGCGAGGACCGCCGCCGATACGTCGGCGAGGTTCGCCGCGTGCTCGATGGCCGCCTCGGAATCCCTGTACCGCTCGATGACGATGCACTCGGACTGATCGTCGTTGAAGTAGGTGTCGTATTGCAGCGTTCCGGAGTCCTTGGTCCGCACGATCTCCATCGCCTGAGCGGACAAGCGTTTGTACTCCTCGAGCTTGCCTTCGTTGAACTTGAATCGAGCGATACCCAAGAGCTCAGTCACGGCTACCCCCGACGTGTCGGCCTCTCATCCCGGGAGCGCTACCCCACCTCGATTTGCAACAAACGGGGCCGTGGCGTGCAGTCACCTGGCGCGCTGGCATACCAGCGGCGTTGCGGCCTCCTATCAGAACGGCCGAAGCGACAGGCAGGCCGGCGGCAGGGCCAGGGCCAGGTCGGCGATGACCCGGGTCAGGGCGGCGCGCTGCCCGAAGGTGGCGGCCAGGGCCGGGGTCGGCGGCTCGCTCAGGCGCTCGAACGGCAGCGAGGTGAAGCCGGCCCGCACGGCCAGGCTGGCCACATACCCCCAGGTGACCTCGTCGGCGGTGGCCTGGCCGCCCTCGGCGTGCAGGCCGTCGGTGAAGGCCGGGACGAGCACGGCGTGGACCTCGGGGAGGGCGGCGGCCGGCAGCAGGCCGGCGTGGGTCAGGCCGACCAGCAGCTGGCCGAGGTCGAAGCCGACGGCCTGGGGGTTCTGGAACGACACGTCGATGGCCACGAAGGTGTCGGGGTCGTCGGCCGG
>Ga0207675_100007604_pt1 | contig 10237 bp, 6 predicted proteins | sample KBSSwiS42_FD_184305 | JGI IMG/M metagenome (GOLD analysis project Ga0207675, IMG submission 184305) | Switchgrass rhizosphere microbial communities from Kellogg Biological Station, Michigan, USA - KBS Switchgrass S4-2 (SPAdes) (version 2) | ecosystem: Host-associated > Plants > Roots >...
GTCGAGACGGCGGTGCTGGCGACGCTAGGGATGGTGGTGGTGGTCATGTCTCGAGCTCCTTCATGTCGGGGGATAGAGGCCGCGTTTGCTGCCCACATCGAGATGTCGGAGCCGACCCCAGGCTCTCGACACGAGACCTGATGATTTTCGTCAAGTAACGGAAAGAACGCGGGAATTTCTGGAGAAAGGCGAGGCGACGGGCACATCTGGCTTTTTGGCCGGTGTGGCACGGAGCGCCCTTTTCTCGGCAGAGCTGCGGAAAAAAGAAGGGCGACGCTCGCCGGGCGCGCGAGCCACCGCGCCGTGTGCCAGGTAAGGTACAATTGGCAGTGCGCGGCTCAGCGTTCGCGCTACTGCTCCGACTTTGTCCATGGTCATGGTCGCGCCGCAGAACCACCAGGAGCTAGCCGCCAACGCCCTGGGGCTCGTGCACCGGGTGGCACAAAGCCCCCTGGGCGACCTTTGGATCGCGCTCGACCAGCGCCGCGGGCCGCCCGGCGAGCCACTTTTGTTGCGCTATGTTTCGCTCGCCGGTGGAGCGACCGTGGACACGCTCGAGCGCGTCGTCGCTGCCGCCCACGCCGCAATGAGCCTGCGCAACGAGCTGCTCTTGCCCGTGGTCGAGGTGCTCCAGCAGGGTCCGCTGGCCGTCGCCTACGAGTACGTCGAGGCGCTGCCGTTGAGCACCCTGCAGTCCAGCGCGCGCGCGCGCGAGCTGGCCTTCCCGGTGGGCGTCAGCTTGCGGCTGATCATCGACCTGCTGCGGGCGCTTCAGGCCGTGCACGAGAGCTGGCTCGGCTGGCCCACGGAGGTTCCCTATGGCGGCCTGTTGCCAGCCAGTGTGCTGGTCTCGCGCGCGGGGCGCACGCACCTGTGCGACGCGCTGGTCGCCAGCTCGGCGCTGTTGCAGCGTGGCTTCGACCTGAGCGCGGCCGAGCTCGCGTACCGGGCCCCCGAGCAGGTCTACGCCAGTACCCCCCCGGAGCCGTCGACGGACGTGTTCATCGCAGCCATTCTGCTCTGGGAGCTCCTGTCCGGACACCGCCTGCTGTCCGGTTCCAAGGAGGCCATCGAACGCAAGCTGCTGGAGCACCATCTGCCGCGCGCGACCTCGAGCCTGCGCGCCGACGGCCAGCTGTCCCGTGGCCTGCTCGAGCTGCTCGACAGCAGCCTGTCTCTGGATCCCAATCAGCGCCCCCCGACCCCACGTGGCCTCGCCCTGGCGCTCGAGCGCTGCGGCCACGTCGTTGCGTCCCACGCGGAGGTGGCCGCGTTCGTCAACGAGCTCGCCGGCGCCCAGCTGGATCGGGTCGCCACCATCGTGCGCCTCGCCCTCGGGTACGCAGCGGGCGCAGATGACGCGCCGGCTGCTGACGTACCGTCGGATGGCGCTGACGAACAGCCGGAGACCGTTGCTGCGCGGCCGGACAGGGCTGCCGCGCCGCCGGGCGGCGCCGCTGCGCAGTGGGGCGCCCAAGCGCCACCGTCGTCCGTCGCAGCGACGGAGGCGCGCGAGCGTGCCGTTGCTCCCGCCGCGCCGCCCGCTGCCGGAAAGCAAGCGGGAGCAGCGCTGCCGAGCGGCATGTCCCGCTCGCTCGCAGCCGCGGTGGCGCTCGCACTCGAGCGGCGCCGCGCCAGCGGGGAATTTCCTGCGTTTGCGCCCGAAGCGGCGCGCGCAGTGTCGCGAGCCAGGTCGCTCGGGGGCTGGGCAGCGCTGCAGCTGCCGGCCCGCAGCGCGGTCCTCCCGAGAGGCGCTGGGGTTGCCACGTCGGTGAGCGCCGATGCCCAGCTACCGCCAGCAGCGCCGTCGCTGACGCCGTCTGTTCCTCCCCCGTTGCCGTCGCTGCTCCGCGACGGGCCCGCTGACACGAGCTCCTCGGAGGACGAGGAGAAGACCACCGTGCAGCCCGCGGTACGCGATCACGGCGCGGTCCGCGACTACACCACTCCCTCCGCGCCGGTCCGGCTCGCCACCAAGCGCGCGCTGCTCGCCACGATGGCGGCAGTGGTGCTGCTGATCCAGCTCTGGATGTTTGCTCTCGCGCGCTCGCACAAGGAGAGGTCGCGCTCCGCAGCGCCCGAATCCGAGCCGTCGAGCGAACAGGGCTCGGGCGCCGCGCCGCGCGAGTCCGAGCGCGTCGAGACCGAGCTCCACTCCACGGAAGAAGCGACAGAGGAGCCGCTCCGCGCTTCCGAGCAGTGAGCAAACGCGGAGCGGCGCCGCGCCGCACGGGCCGAGCGCCCGTGACGCGGGGGGCGCTCCTCTCGCCAGGCTCCGCGCCAAGCCCGCTCGTCAGTGTACCTTCTTGTGCTCCTGGAGCTCATCCGTCCAGACCACCTGGCGCAGCTCCGCGTCGAGACCGAGCCCCTTCACGATTCCCTGCGTCAGCCCCGTCACGGCGATCGACGGCTGCGCCTGTTTGAGGTAGCGCTCGGCCACCTCGCGGCAGCGCGCGACGTCGATCTGCTGGCCCTCGTCGAGCACCTTCACCAGCTCCTCGGCGTCGTGGCCGCGCCGCAGCTGCCACTGCAGCGCTCCCGCCAGGCCTTCGCTATGGGCCCACGAGCTCACGGTCTCGGTGCGCCAGCGGCGCTTCACCGCCTCGAGCTCCGCGGCGTCGAGGCGCCCCGCGATGCTCCGGATGTCCTCGATCAGGCCGCGCAGCGCGCGCTGCGCCTGCTCCGGCTCGACCTGGCCGCGGATCTCGAGCACGCTGAGCCGAGGGTAGCGATCATAGGCGTCGACGTGGATGCCGTAGGTAGCGCCCGCGTGGCGCAGCGCTCGCGCCGAGCCTGCGTGGTGCTCCTCGAGCAGCTTGGACAGCAGCTCGAACGCCAAATAGTCCGGCGAATCGATGGCCGGACCGGGCACATCGATGGTGAGCCAGGGGTCCCCCAGCATGCCGTAGATCACGAGCAGCAGGGGCCGGTCGCGGCGCGCCTGCTCTGGATGCTCGGGCAGGGCCGGCGTGAGCCAGTCCGCGCAGGCCGCAGCCGAGGCGGCAGGGTCGGCGTGCCAGCTGCCGAGCGCGGCCGTCGCCCAGGCGACGACGGAGTCGGGCGCGACGGGACCGACGACCACCAGCTCGGCATTGGTCGGCTGCAAATTGCAGCGATGGATCTGCTGCAGCGTCGCCGGCGGCAAGTGGAACAAGCCGCGCGCATCCAGCTCGTTCGAGGGGCGCTCGAGCCCCGGAATGCCGGAGCGCGCCAGCTGCGGCAGCTGATTCAGAGGCGCGGACGCGCCGCGGATCGAGGCGAGCTGTTGTTGCAGCTGCAGCTGCACTTCGTTCTGATCGAAGACCGGGTCGCGCACGTACGAGCCGAGCAGCGACAGCGCCTGCTGCGTACCCCGCTCCGGCACACGCCAGTAGAACGTCGTGCCCACGGCGTCCGTCCAGGAGCCGATCGGCGTCAGCGCGATCCGCGGATTGAAAAATGGCTCCTTCGAGTTGTCGCGAGTGCCGGCGCGCAGCGCGTTGACCATCGCGGTGACCGCTCCCTGGCTGCGGTCGCGCGCGCCGGGCAGCCAGAGCTGCAGACTGGTGGCAGTTCCCTTCGTCACCGCCACGGTCACGCCCAGACCGTTGGGCAACTTGGCGTGCTTGATCGAGAGCTGCACGTCGGAGCGCTCCTCCGGTGCGAGCGGGGGCGGCTGACTCCAGGGCGCGAGCTGCTCGGGGCTCGCCGCGGCCGGCGCCGGCGGCAAGGGCGGACGAGCTGGAGCGCAGGCGAGCGCCCAGCAGACGCCGGCGACGCCCAGCCACAGGCCACGACCGATGCGCTGGCGCTGCTTCACGGCACACGCTCCACGTCACCGTCGATCGACGCCGACACCGAATGTCGAAGCTCCAGCCGTAACGCCTTGGCGGGATCGAAGCGATCGATGCCCGGGATGGTGTCGGCGGAGAATTTTTCGGCCGGAGTCAGACAGCGTGTCGGACGGCATTCTCGCTGCGACAGCTCGAGCGCCCGCGAGAGCAACGAGCGCTCGCGCGATTCCGCGAGCTCGAGCGCCTGACGCTCCGCGTTCTGCTCGCCTGCATCCGGCGGTGACTTCTTCAGCTCGGCGAAGACCTTGCTCACGATCGGCGGCACGCGCTCGAAGGGCTGCGTGGGCAACAGCTCGATGCTGAGCTGCCAGTAGTCCGCGAGCTCCCCATGGCTCAGATCGACGCGAGCGCCGCTGGCCAGCTTGGCGTCGCGCAACGCATCACCCACCCGCCTGGCAAACGTGTCCAGGATCCCCCACCAGCGCTCCGGCTGCTCCGACGACGGCAGCAGCCAGATGAACGCGATGCCCTCGTATCTGGCGCGCGTGGAGATGCGCACACTGCCGTGCAGAGGAGCTCCGGGCTGCTCGGAGCTCTTACACTCCGCCGCGACCACCTCCGCTTCCGTCTGGGCGCGAGCGCCTGCTGCCGGCGGCAGCTCCCGCGCTGCCAGCCCGGCAAAGTACTTGTCGATCAGCGGCCGCACCGCGCCTGGCTCGAAATCACCCACGAGCGACAGCCGGATGCGATCGGGACGGTAGTAACGGGCAAAGAACCAGCGCGCATCGGCCAGCGTCAGCGCCTCCACGCTCGACTCCTTCCCGAGCCCCAGGGTGTGGTACGGATGGCCCTCGGGAAAGATCGACTCTGCCAGCAAGGTCGCCAGCTCGTGAGACAGGTCCGATCGGAAGCGCAGCTCGTGCTCGCGCAGGACCACCTGGTGCTCTTCCTCGGCGGGGCCCGCCGTCAGCGTATCGAGACCGATCGCGATCCGGCGCGCTTCCAGCCACAGACCGCGCTCGATCTGAGCGCGCGGCAACTGCGCAAAGTAGTCGGTCGTATCCCGCGCGGTCGTGGCGTTCACGCCGGTGGCGCCCGCTTGCTTGTACAGATCGTTCGCCGACGCCAGCGACTGCGCTTCCCGGAACGTGAGGTGCTCGACGTAGTGAGCCAGCCCCTCGTAGCCGCGCGGATCATTGCGTGCGCCGGCGTGCACCGAAGACACGATCGCCACGTTGGGCAAATCGTGATCCGGCCGCAGCACGACCTCCAGGCCATTCTTCAGCGTGTAACGTTCGACCTGCTCGCAGCTCGGCGAGCGGGCCCGGGCGGGCGCCGCCAGGCACGCGACGGCCACGGCGCAGACCCCGGCAGCCACGTGGATCGCGGCACCCCTTCGCGCTCTATGCATGCCCTGCAAGTTACCAGCCCTGGCGCGGTGAGTACGCCCTTTCTCGTGATCGGTCAGCGTCATCTGTCGGCAAACTCGCCATGGCTCGGGCCTCGCCCCGCCCCCATTTTGCCGGCTGGTCGCCGGCTGCACGGGCGACACTCGCCCGCACCCCTTCACGCGACCACGGTCAGCCCACCCCGGGCCGGCGCTGTTCGGAGGTCAGGACGGGGACCAGAAGCAGGGCTCGCCGCCGCCCCACTCTCCTCCGCGCCAGGATGGGACCTCTGCGCGGATGGCGCCCGTCACCGCGCGCAGCGCTCTTCTGTCCTGTTGCGCAGACCAAGGGCCTACCGGGATAGGCTCTAAGCATTCTGGATCAATCCGGCCCTGCTAGCTTTCGTGAGCTCGCTGACGAACGTTTGACAGAGGTCAGGCAACGCGGAGACCACGACGAGGTTCCGGAGGTTGCTCGACTATCATCGTTGGTTCGACTATCGACTCTCGGTCTCGAGCGGCGCAGTCGGTGACATCGAGCTCACGCGCGAGCTCCGCGCCATTGGGTCTCGATGAGGCGTTCTATGGCATCGATGCTGGCCGCCGTGATCAGCTTCTCAAATTCGCGACGCAGTCGACTCGTCGCTACCCCGACCAGGATGGCGATGTTCGGTTTTGAGCGTCCCCCGTCCCACTGCCCGACCCGGCCCTGCACGACCGCTATCTAGCCGCCCGGCGCACCACCAACATTCGAGACCGCCGGCCCAGATCCCGTGCGGCTCGACGGACCACACGTTAGAATGGCGCGATGCACGCGCTCAAAGCATACGTGAAAGGCGGCCGCATCGTAGTCGACGAGCCCACTGATCTGCCGGATGGTGCAGAAGTGGAGGTCATCGTGATAGATGATGAGCTCAGCGCCGAGGAGCGAGCCGAATTGCACGCATCGCTCGATCGCGCGCTGGATGACTCGGATGCCGGTCGAGGCGTGGACGCTTGGGATTACATCGAGCAGTATCGAGCCCGCCGTGAAGATCGTCTTACTTGACGAGGCGCGAGCGCAATATGCTGGACAACAGCGAAACAGTACACGAAGCGCGTGGGTCGGAGTAACGAAGAACGCTCGGGCGAGCAAACGCGCAGGAGTCTACTTGACCCCAGCGCCGCTCTGTACGAGCTCGGGAACCGCGTCTGCGGCATCGAGCGTGTAGTCGTACGGTGGGTCCGTAAACGCCGGACCGCCGCCGCCGGTGACCTGCGTGCCCGAAGTGCCGATGTAGACGTTACCGCTGGTCGCGATGTTGGCGGTCATCTCATCGGTGGCGTTGTTGAACTGGTGCGGTGACTTGACGCCGTCGAAGTAACTGTTCTCGATCAGGACGTGCGCCTGGATGCCGGCTCGAACGCAATAGTTGGTGGTGGCAGACGCCCAGTAGTTGTTGAACAGATGGTTCTCGCCGAAACGAACTCGGGGCTGGCGTTCGACCACGTTGTCGGCCCACCAGTTGTGGTGCCAGGTGACGTTCAATGCGTTGGCATCGACGACCGTGTTGTCGCTGCCGCCGACCAGGTTGCTGTAGCGATGACCGGAGGCGCCGGTCGAGTCGTTACCGATAGCGTCGGTGCGGGGCGTGTAGTGGAATTTCGTCCACGATATGGTCACGAAATCTGCGCCGTTGCTGATGTCGAGATTGCCGTCGGTACCGTCTGAAACGTCGCAGTGATCGAACCACACGTGGTGCGAGTTGCGCTGCACGGTGATCGCGTCAGCGCCGGACGAACAGCCCACAACGGGGTCGAAGCCGGGGTCGAGAGCGCAATCGCCCACGCCAAAGCCCACAATCTTGAGGTTGCGAAAGATGACGTTCACCGACCCGCTGACTTCCATGTGACCGTGCAGCTCGGCGCCGCAGATGCCCACGATGGTCTTGTTGGAGCCCGGTCGAAGCTCACCAGCGGCCATGATCCCCTTTACGAAGATGACGGCGGGGTCCGTGCCGAGGACGGCATTCTGAAGCTCGGCGAGGCTCGTCACCGTGACGGGGGTTGCATCGCCGCCGCCCGTCGTGGTCGCCACACCGTTGCCGTTGACCGCTGCCCAGCCGACGAGCGGGCTCGCGGCGGGTGGAGTGTTGCAATCGCCCGGTGGGACCATGCCGCCATTCCCCGGTGGGTTGGTGGTCCCATTGGAGCTGGCGCCGCCCGAGCCAGAACCCCCCGGCGCCAGGGCGACGGGACCCCCCTGTTCGTTGCCCGAGCCCGAGCCAGCGGCGGCTCCGGAGGCGTTCCCCGGTGGAACGTCGCTGCCGGATGACCCTCCACTCGTGGAGCCGGGCTGTACGTACATCGGAATTGTCGAGGAAGCGCCACTGGTTCCAGCGTTCGAGGAGTCGTCCCCTCCGCTGCCGCAGGCAGCCGCGAGGAAGACCAGAGACAAGCAGGGGCACCAGACGTACGGGGTATGATTCATCACAAGTGGCTCGCGGGCAGAACTGCCACTGGCTGGATGCTCGGGGCCGCTGAATGGATCAGCCTATTCGTCGCGACACCGGGATTTGCCGACAATATCGGGCCGGTAACCCCGCTGTTCTGGGTTGGTGCTGAACTGGGAGATCGCACTTGCTCCCTTCAGGCCCAGATCGTCATCACGGCCGATGCACCTGGCGGATGATGGTGCGCTCCGGCGTGTTGCGCGGGCGGGTGGCGTCAGGGCGCGGTCGTGGTGCCGAGGAAGGTGACGCCCGGGGAATTGCTGATGACCCAGGGCTTGGCGCCACCGACCACGTCGCTGAAGACCACGTTCTCGAAGCTGCTGTCCTTCAGGTGATCGATGCTCGCCGCAGGGACCGCCTTCAGCGCGACGTTCTGAAAGCGGATCTGTTCCTGGTACACGGCCCCATAGTTTTCCGGGTTCCGAGCCGCGCTGGCCGGGTCGAAGCCGTCCACGCGGATGGAGGCGGCAGCGCCCTCGACGCTGACGTTGCTGACGAGCACGTCGCGGAACTGCGCGGGGACCGGAGCCGGGGTGAAGCTGTTGTTGTTGTTCCCGTAGCTCAGCGTGAAAATGAACGCATTGTTGCTGGCGTCCTTGATGGCGCTGTCGCGAAACACAAAGTTGCGTCCGCCGCCGCCCGTCTGGACGGTGCTCTTCAAGCGCAAGCCGACGTCGGTGTGGAGCATGACGTTGTCTTCCGCGAGCACGTCCTGGATCCAGGCGCCCGTGTGGCTGCCCGCCACGACTGCACCGTGTCCTTCGCGAAAGTAGTTGTTGAAGATCCACGCGCCCTGCATGGGCGGCTGGCTCCTTGCCTCGGCGCCCATGCCGGCGGCGAAGTTGACGCAGTCGTCGCCGGTGTCGAAGAAGTTGTTGAACACCAGGCTGCCGCTGCTGTTGCCGAACTCGATGCCGTCCGCGTTGTTGACGTCGTACGTCTGGTGGATGACCCCATTGACGACGACATTCTGCGTCTCGAGATTCATGATGCCATGGAAGGCTGGGTTGCGCACGGTGAAGCCGGCGTAGTACGCGTTACGCACGCCTCGCAGCGTGATCAAACTCGAACGGCGATTGCCGTACGCGACCTCGAGCGCTAGCCCGGCGGCCACCGCCTGGTCCACCTGAGCCTTCGCGAGCACCCCGGCAGCGGCGACCTTGTTGCGATTGCCTGCGATGTACTGCGGCAGCGAGTTGCCGAGCTCGTCGACGATGCTGCCGGCGGGAGTGCGGAGCCAGCCGTTGCCGTCGATCGTACCCTTACCGACGATGCGGATGTTCTCCAAGCTCACGCCGTGGCCCCCTGCGCCGATGGCCCCTGCGCCGATGGCCCCTCCGCTGATGGCATTGAGGAGCGAGGGCGGGCGCTGCTCGGCGACGTAATCGTAGAGCCGATAGCCCCGTTCGAGCGGGTAGTCGCCGGCGCTCTCGGAGCCGAGCAGCGTTGCCCCCTCGGCGAGCTCAAACGTCATGTTGCTCTTCAGAAAGAGCGCGCCCGTCTTGAACTTGCCCGCCGGGACCAGAACTTTTCCCCCGGGCGGACAGGCGTCGATGGCCGCCTGGATCGCCGACGTATTGAGCGTCGTGCCGTCTGCCACGGCGCGATACGGGGCAGCACTGATGTCGAGGATGACCGGACGCGGACCCGTCCGCTGCAGCACGCTGTTGCTGTCGGCCGACTCCGAGCCGTCGCGCAGCAGCGAACGCACCGAGAAGCGGTGCTCCGAGTCCGGCGAGAGACCCGCCACGGTGAAGCTGTGCACGCTGACCTGGACGTGAAAGTGAGCCGCATCGGCAGCGTAGAAGCCGTCGACGTAGGGCTTCGCCGGCGAGAACTGCGTGTTGTTTGCCTTGGCGCTGCCGAGCAGACGCCCGTCCATGTAGACGTGGTAGTCGACCACCTCCGACGGCTTCTCGGGTTTGTGCCACACGAGCACGACGCTCTGCTCGTCGAAAGCGAGCGTCGGCACCTGGAGCTGCCGTGGCACCAGCGCTGGATCGGCGGCGACCCGACCCTCGCGCGCCGACGCCGTCGCGCCGTCTCGTGCCTCGCGCACCTGCGAGCCACAACCCAGCGCGACACCTGCCAGCAGTGCACCGCCCAGCAGCACACGACCCCGCGCGACACCGCCCAGCAGTAGACAACCTCGCGCGACACCGCCCAGCAGCACACGACCCCGCGCGACCCCACGCGGCAGCACGCCGGACAGCACAACGCCCGGCAGCGCAGCCCTGCGCAACGAAGCGCCCGCGCTCATTCGAGATCGGCGGCCAGGGTCCGCAGCCAGGCCTCGACGTCCGCGGGCACGTCCAGCGTGCGCCGGGTCGCGGCGGCCGTCGGATAGCCGCCGACCTCGTCCTGACTGTCGATGATGCGACCGGAGCGCGCGCGCACGTCTGCGACGATGCGCTGGTCGACCACGTCCCTGTCCTTCGGACGAGCTCCTGCGCTCGCGAGCACCCGCTCCAGCACCGAGCTGGCCGGCGCCGCAATCAGCCCCAGCGGCCAGCTGGGTCGCTCGTTCAGCAGAGCCACCGTTCGACGGCGTCGGCTGGCGGTCCCTCTCAGCAGCCAGCCGCGCA
>Ga0207675_100007609_pt1 | contig 10235 bp, 7 predicted proteins | sample KBSSwiS42_FD_184305 | JGI IMG/M metagenome (GOLD analysis project Ga0207675, IMG submission 184305) | Switchgrass rhizosphere microbial communities from Kellogg Biological Station, Michigan, USA - KBS Switchgrass S4-2 (SPAdes) (version 2) | ecosystem: Host-associated > Plants > Roots >...
GCCTTTGCCGATCTGGCCGACGCCGGCGAAGCCGCATTCCAGGCCGATGTTCACGTTGCGATCCTCGTAGGCCTTGATCCAGGCGGACGATTTCATCGCGCCTTTGCGGATCATGGGGCCGGCCTGCATCGACGTGTGCATTTCATCGCCGGTGCGATCCAGGAAACCGGTGTTGATGAACACGATGCGCCCTTTCACTGCATGGATGCATGCAGCGAGATTCGCAGAGGTGCGGCGCTCTTCATCCATCAGGCCCAGCTTGAGCGTGTGCCGAGCCAGGCCGAGGGCATCTTCCACTGCATCGAACAGGCGATTCGCAAAACCCGCTTCCCTGGGTCCATGCATCTTCGGCTTCACGATATAGAAGGAACCGGTGCGGCTGTTGCGGCGGCGGCCCAACCCTTTCAGGTCGTGCAGGCCGATCAGCGACGTCACCATGGCATCGATGATGCCTTCGGGCGCTTCGGAACCGTCCGGCAACAGCACGGCCGGAGTCGTCATCAAGTGGCCGACGTTGCGAACGAACAGCAGCGAGCGGCCCGGCAGCTTGAATTCAGCCCCGTCCTTCGGTGCACGCCAGGTGCGATCGTCATCCATCCGGCGCGTCATGCTCCGGCCGCCTTTCTCGAACGTCGCTTCGAGATCGCCGCGCATCAGGCCGAGCCAGTTCGAATACGCCGCCGTCTTGTCCTGTGCATCGACCGCAGCAACCGAATCTTCCAGATCGACGATGGTCGTGAGTGCCGATTCCAGGATGACGTCGGCCACGCCCGCAGGATCCTGGCCGCCGATGGGATGTTTACGATTGATGACCAGCTCGACGCCGAGGCCGTGGTGCTTGAACAGGATGCCGGTCGGCGAGGCCGGATCGCCGCGATAGCCGGCGAACTGCGCAGGAGTTGCCAATGCGGGCGACAGCACTCCATTGACGACGGCCCAGCCAGTCACGTCGCCGTGACGGCCCTTGGCCAGCGGAATCGCTGCGTCGAGAAAGGTGCGGACACGTTCGATGACCTGGCTACCGCGTTGTGCATCGTAGCCTCCCGCCTTCGCCTTGCCCGGCAATGCATCGGTGCCGTAGAACGCATCGTAGAGACTGCCCCACCGGGCATTGGCAGCGTTGAGCACGAAGCGATCGTTGAGGGACGGCACCACCAGCTGCGGCCCGGCCATGGTCGCGACTTCGGCGTCGACGTTCTTGCTTTCGATCTTGAACGCAGCCGGCTCCGGCACCAGGTAGCCGAGATCGCGCAGCAGTTTCTGGTATTCCTCTCCGTCGATCGGCTTGCCCTTGCGGGCGCTGTGCCATCGATCCAGGCTGGCCTGAATGCGGTCGCGCTCAGCCAGCAGCTCGCGATTCTCCGGTGCGAAACGCGCCAGGATATCGGCCAGTCCCTGCCAGAACTTGTCCGGGGTCACACCGGTCCGCGGCAGCGCCTTCTGCTCGATGAAGGCAGCCAATTCTGTCGCGACGGACAGGCCGGCGCGGTTCTGCATTTCAGACATAGTGTTCTTCCAACGTTCTGCGGATGGCCGGGTCGCCTATTTTGCGCGAAGCGCGGCCCAATCCCAAGGTGCGGATGGATATCGACGGCAACTTCCCGTCAACCGGCTAGGGCTCGGCCGCACCGGCCCAGGCTTGGGCCGCCCATTACCATAACTTGACCATAACTTGGGCCATGACTTGCACGCCCAGCTCTCTACCCATTGCAGCTGGCCAGACCTTGAGGAATGGACAGGCGCCTGATTCTCCCGGCACGACGCAGGTCGCGACGCGCAATTCCGACTAACACGTCACAACAGTCATTCCTTGCAGTTGTTATAGTAACATCTGTTATATTCTCTGCCGTTACTGAAACCTTCGCGTTGCCCCAACCCTTCAGCCTCGCATTCACCCGACTATGGACAGACCGCGCAACTTCGGCTTCCTGCTCAAGGACCTCACCAACCGCTACACGGCGCGGTTCGAGCAGCATGCGCGCGAGATCTCGCTCACGCTCGTGCAATGCAAGGTGCTGGTGAACCTGGAAAAGAGCGAAGGCGCCAGCCAGGCGAAACTGGCCGAGCTGACGGGGATCGAGCCGATGATGATGGTGCGCCTTCTCGACCGCATGGAGGCCGATCACCTGGTCGAACGTCGGCCCGATCCTTCCGATCGCCGCGCCCGACGTCTATACCTCACCAAGAAAGCGCGGCCGCTGCTCGACGAGATCTGGCGTCTCAGCGATGTGACACGCAATGAAATGTTCGCCGGCATCGGCAAGACCGATCGCGATAGCTGCATGCGCGCGCTCGAACGCATGCACGAAAACATCATCGCAGTCAGCGCCGAAAACGCGGCAACGCCAACGGCAGCATCGAGTGCGGCCGGACCTGTTCGCCGCGCCAAGCCAGCGGCACTTGCCAGTAAATAGCCTCGCTAACCGGTCCGACCCGCAGTCTCGAGTAATTCCCAGAGCCCCGCAGCCGATTGGAAGTCATAGCGATCATGGACACATCCCGACAGGACGCGGCGATTGCCGCACTTCCACCGAGTTCTACATGGCAGCAGCGTGCACGCTTGCCGTTGATGCTGCTCGGCCCGCTGGTCGTCATCGGCGTCGTGCTGTATTTCTACCTGGCCGGTGGACGCTTCGAAGCGACGGACGACGCCTACGTCATGTCGGCTCGAGTCGCGATCAGCGCCAACGTCGGCGGACGCGTCGTCGAACTCGCGGTGCATGACAATCAACCTGTTCGCAAGGGCGACCTGCTGTACAGGCTCGACGATGCTCCGTACCGCATCGCCGTGGACGAAGCGCAGGCGCAGCTCTCCTCCGCTGTGTTGCAGGTCGAGTCGCTCAAGGCAAGCTATCTGCAGCGACAATCGGAACTCGCCTCGGCCCGCGACACGCTCGCGTATCAGAAGAACGAACTGGAACGCCAGCGCCGCCTGATCGCTTCGGGCATTTCGTCGCAGTCGCAACTGGATCGAGCCTCGCATGCAGCCGACACGGCGCGGACACAACTCGGCGGCGTGGAGCACGAGATCGCTGCCGTCATCGCGCAGCTCGGCGGCGATCCGAATATCGACCCTGCCCGCCACCCGACGGTACGGCAGGCACAGGCAGCGCTCGATCGGGCGCGCCTGAATCTCTCTTACACCACGGTCACTGCGCCGAGCGATGGCGTAGTCACTCGTGTCGAGCAACTGCAAGTGGGCAGCTACGTCGCAGCATCGACACCGGTGTTCGCATTGGTCTCGACTCACGACATCTGGCTCGAAGCGAATTTCAAGGAAGACCAGCTTGGCCACATGCGCGCCGGCCAGCACGCGGCGGTGAAAATCGATAGCTACCCCGGCGTCAAGTTCACCGGCAACGTGGTCAGCGTGAGCCCCGGCACGGGATCGCAGTTCTCCGTGCTGCCGCCCGAGAACGCAACCGGCAACTGGGTCAAGGTCGTGCAGCGCCTGCCGGTGCGTATCGAACTCGAACGCGTCGATCCTGATTTCCCGCTGCATGCCGGCCTGAGCGCCAACGTCGCAGTGGACACGCAATTTCGACGCCACTTGTTCCGCTCGGCCGAACAGCTCGATGAGCGGACGGCTGCCGCAACCAGATGAGCGCCGCCCAGGAGACCGCCGCAGGCACCGTCGCCGTGCATGCTCTTGCCGACAAGGCCGAGCACGGCGGCAAAGTTCAGCATCGCGGACTGATCACGCTCTGCGTGATGCTCGCATCCGTCATGCAGGCGCTCGACAGCACGATCGCCAACGTCGCCCTGCCCCACATCCAGGGCTCGCTGTCGAGCACGCAGGATCAAATGTCTTGGGTGCTCACGTCCTATATCGTCGCCGCTGCGATCATGACGCCGCTGAGCGGCTGGTTGTCCAGCCGCATCGGCCGCCGGCGCGTACTCCTATATTCCATTTTCGGCTTCACGCTGGCCTCCACCTGGTGCGGCATCGCGCAGTCATTGCCTGAAATCGTCGGCGCCCGCCTGTTCCAGGGAATCTGCGGAGCCGCCCTGGTTCCGATGTCGCAAGCGGTGCTGCTGGATATCAATCCGCCCGAACGCCACGTCAAAGCGATGGGCGTCTGGGTCATGGGCATCACCATGGGACCCATTCTCGGTCCGGCGCTCGGCGGCTGGCTCACGGAGCATTACAGCTGGCGCTGGGTGTTCTTCATCAATGTACCGTTCGGCATCCTGTCCTTCATCGGCCTGCTGAGCTTCATGCGCGAAACCGTCAAGGTGCAATCGCGTTTCGATTTCTTCGGTTTCGCCACGCTGAGCCTGGCTATCGGCGGATTCCAGATGCTGCTGGACCGCGGCCAGACCAACGACTGGTTCAGCTCGCCGGAAACCTGGATCGAGGCCACCGTCGGCGGCCTGTCCCTGTACCTGTTCATCGTGCACCTCGTGACGACGCGGCAGCCACCGTTCATCAGCGCCGCGCTGTTCAAAGACCGCAATTTCCTGACCGGCAACCTGTTCATTTTCCTGATCGGCGTGGTGCTGTTCGCAACGCTCGCGCTGCTGCCCCCGCTGCTGCAAGGCTTGATGAACTATCCAGTAGTGCTGACTGGACTCGTCACCGCACCTCGCGGGCTCGGGACGCTCGCGGCGATGGTCGTCGTCGGTCAACTCGTGGGAAAAATCGACAATCGCTGTATCGTTGCCGCAGGATTCACCCTGGCGGCGCTATCGCTGTGGCAAATGACCGGCTTCTATCTGCAGATGGACAGGAGCGCCGTCATCTGGTCGGGAGTGTTGCAAGGCTTCGGCACCGGTTGCGTTTACCTGCCGCTTTCGGCTATCGCGTTCGCCACGCTGGCGCCTTCGCTACGCAATGAGGGCGCGGCCGTGTTCAGCCTGTCGCGAAACATCGGCAGCAGCATCGGTATTTCCGTAGTCACTACCCTGCTCACACGCAACACACAGATCCTGCATGCGCGCCTGGCTGAAAATATTACGCCGTTCGTCGATTCTCATAGCGCAACGGCGCAGGCACTATCCTCCGCGGAAGGCATGGCAGGGCTCAATGCTTTGATCACACGCCAGGCGGCGATGCTCGCCTATAACAACGATTTTCATTTGATGCTGGTGCTGACACTGTGCGCGTTGCCGCTGATCCTGCTGGTGCGGCCAGTGAAACCGGCAAAGGCTAGCGAACCGATGGTGCTCGAATGAGTGTAAGGAAGAACGCGATCTACCTGGCTGCCGCGTGCGCCAGCCTGCTGGCAGGCTGCGCCGTCGGTCCGGATTTCAAGCGGCCGGAGCCGCCGGCAGCCTCGATCTATACTCTCGAACATAGCCAGGCGGGCGCCGGTACGGAAGTTGGCGGCCAGATCCAGCACGTGACACTCGGCCAGAATCCGGGACCGGAGTGGTGGAAACTGTTCAAGTCCGATGCGCTGAACCAGACCGTGGACCGCGCACTTACCGGTAATCGCACGCTAGCCGCGGCCGTCCTCTCGGTTTCCCAGGCGGAAGAGCTGGTGAATGCACGGGCCGGCAAACTCTATCCGCAGGTCAACGCGACCGGCGGCGTGGGACGGCAGAAGCTCGGTGCGCAATTCCTCGGCACGTTCCCGAAACCACCGCCTTTCACCTATTTCTCCATCGGTGCGACGGTGAGCTACTCGCTCGACTACACCGGCGGCGTCGCTCGTTCCATCGAGCAGCAGCGGGCACTCGTCGAATATCAGCAGCATCAACTCGACGCCGCCAGCCTGTCGGTGACGGGAAATACGGTGATCCAGGCGTTGCGCATGGCATCGTTGCGGACACAGATCGCCACCGTCGAAGGCCTGCTGGATCGCGATCGCGAAAACCTGAAACTGGTACAGGAAGCATTCGACGCCGGCTCCGTGTCGCGCCTGGATGTCGTCAGCGCCCAAAGCCAGCTGGCGAGCGACATGACGACACTGCCGCAATTGCGCCAGGAACTGAGCGTCGCCCGGCATGCGTTGGCCGTCATTCTCGGCAACGCACCATCCGACACCTCCATTCCCGAATTCGACCTGTCGCAGATCGTGCTGCCGGATAACATCCCTGTCAGCGTGCCTTCGGAACTTGCCCGGCGCCGGCCGGACATTCTCGCAGCCGAAGCGCAACTGCATGCAGCAACCGCTGCCGTGGGTGTCGCGACCAGCAATCTGTATCCGCACATCGATCTGAATGGAACTTTCGGACAGCAGGCCGTCACCGTCGGCGACCTGTTCGACAGTTCCAGCAGTGCATGGAGTCTGACCAGCGGCCTGGTTGCGCCGCTGTTCGATGGCGGCACGCTCCGAGCCGAAAAACGCGCGGCTATCGATGCCATGCGCGCAAACGTCGCCAACTACGAACAGACCGTGCTCGAAGCCTTCGGCCAGGTGGCCGATTCGCTCGAAGCCTTGAACAACGGCGACGAAGCATTGCAGGCCCAGGCACGCGCCCAGCAATCGGCGCAGGAAAGCGTCGATCTCACTCGCGAGAGCTATCACGAAGGCAGCGTCGGCATCCTGCAGGTGCTGGACGCCGAACGCCTCTATCAGCAGGCCCGGCTCGGCTATGTCCGGGCCCAGGCGCAAAGATATATAGACACCGTGCAGCTGTTCCTGGCCCTGGGCGGGGCCGGACCGAACGGCGGTTGAGGAGCCTCGGCGTGCTCGCATCGATGTCCATTACCTGGACCGTCTCCTAGACAACCGGACGAATTTCAGGCAGTCCGCGCCTGCTGAACCGCTTAAATAGTCATCAGACGAGCAAAATCTAGATAGATCGAAGTAAGATACGCGCCTCGCGGGAACCCGAGGCGGTTCCCGCGTGTTCACATTCGTCTTTCACCGGGGACTCAAGACATGGCAAGTAAGGCAAAGCGATCGGCTAAGAAGAAGGGCAAAGGCAGCAAGAAGGTCGCGAAACGCGCTTCGGGCGGCACGTTGATCCGCTGGACGTCGGCAGACGACAAGGCGCTCAAGCAGATGGTCAAGCAGAAGATCTCGACCAAGGTCATGGGCCAGAAGCTGAAGCGCACGGAAAGCTCGGTCCGCCAGCATGTCTACAAGCTGGGCCTGTCGCTTCGATAATCTCGTCTGCGTTGCGGTGAGATGACGGAAACGTAATCTCACCGCCGGCCGACGAGTGGTTCTGCATCAAGGACACAGCCAAACCACCGCATGCCAGACAAGACAGCTGAATCCGCTCCCGCACCGCTTCTGGCGCATGGCATGGAGCAGCTCAGCCTGATTGTCGTGGATGCCTATAACGCCGAGTTGCGCAACGCCGACGGATTCGTCGGCGACCGCGCCAGTAAACGGGCCTTCCAGGCCATCCTCGACGACTGGCGCGAACGCCTCAGCGAGAACGGCGACGATCCGCTGGGAGACATTCCCAGCGAAGACCTCACCAAGAAGCAGCTCGACAAGGTGCTGACGTCGGGCGATCCCGACGCAGCCGGCATGATTCATAGTGCAATCGAGGAATTCGCGCAGGAATTTGCCTCGGTCATCCGGCGTTTCCTGCGGCTCAAGGAATGGAAGAACACCGAACGCATCGCCGTCGGCGGCGGGCTGCGCCAGTGCCGTATCGGCGAATTAGCCATCGGCCGCACCGGCGTCATTCTCAAATCGCTCGGCCATGAAATCGAACTGCGGCCGATCCGGCACACTCCGGATCACGCGGGATTGATAGGCAGCGTCCAGCTCGTGCCTTCCTGGATATTCAGCGGGCACGACAGCATTCTTGCAGTCGATATCGGCGGCAGCAATATTCGCGCGGGCCTGGTCGAACTGCGCAATAAGAAGCAACCCGACTTCTCCGGCGCCGAAGTGAGCCGCTTCGAACTCTGGCGCCATCGCGAGGAGGATCCGACGCGCGAAGATGCGGTCGAGCGGCTCATCGACATGCTCAACAATCTCATCAAGCGCGCCGGCAAGGATGATCTGGCACTTGCGCCCTTCATCGGCATCGGCTGCCCCGGCGTCATTCGCAGCGATGGCTCGATCGAACGCGGCGGGCAGAACCTGCCGGGCGATTGGGAGCACAAGAGCTTCAACCTGCCGAACCTGCTACGCACAGCCATACCGAAGATCGGCGATCACGACACCGTCGTGGTCATGCACAACGATGCAGTGGTGCAAGGCTTGAGCGAAGTGCCCTTCATGCAGGATGTCGAGCATTGGGGCGTGATGACCATAGGCACCGGCCTGGGCAATGCGCACTTCACCAATCGTAGTCGCGACAAGGAAGACGACAAGAAGAAGGACGAGGATAAGAAAAAAGACGAGGACAAGAAGAAGTAGCGTCGCAGCAGCTAAAAAAAGGGGACAGATTTATTTTTCGAAGCAAAAATAAATCTGTCCCCTTTTTTAGCTCTCGAACCGCCCGGGCGCAAGCGAATCTACGTTGACGCCTTCCGCGAGAATATCCCGGGGAATTGCCTTACCGGCGGCCAGCGCGGCGGCCAGCCGCGACAGCGCCGGTGAAGTCTGAATGCCATAGCCACCCTGCCCCGCCAGCCAGAAAAATCCCGGCGCCTTGGGATCGAATCCCACCACAGGCGTGCGATCGCGGGCGAAGGTACGCAAACCGGCCCATCGATGCTGGACACGCGGCACGACCAGGCCGGTGGCATTCTCGAAACGATCGACGGCGACGGCGACATCGTAGTCATCGGGCTGTGCATCGCACGGCGGCGTGGGCGTTTCATCCGCAGGCGACAGCAATAGCTTGCCGGCATCGGGCTTGAAATATACGGTCTCAGTGATGTCGAACGCGATCGGCCAGGACGCAATCGCATGGCCTGGCGGCGCATCGATCAGCAGCGCCGTGCGACGCATCGGCTGCAGACCCACTGGAGCAATGCCCGCAAGGCTTGCCACTTCATCCGCCCAGGCGCCGGCAGCATCGATCAGCACGGGCGCGCCGACTGTTTCGTTTTGCGTTCGGACGCGCCATTGTCCTTGCAAGTGCTCGATCGCATCGATCGTGCTGTTGGCCGCCAGCTGCGCTCCGAACGAACGCAGCGTGCGCATATACCCGGCAAGTAACGCATTCGCATCGATGTCCATCGCCATCGGTTCATGCGCTGCATTCGCCAGAAATTCTGGTTTGAGAATGGGGATGAGATCCAGGGCGGCAGACACCGATAACGACACGGTGTCGCGGGCAACATCCGGCTCGCTACGAAACGCCTCAAATTCGGCAGCATGCTCCGGTGCGGCGTAATACAACGCGCCTCGCGGACGGACCAACGCACTCTCGCTGAATCCCGTTGGCGGCTCGAACAGGAATTCCCGGCTGGCTCGCGACAGGCCGCGAATGGTGCTGTTGCCGTAGATCTCCGAGAACAGCGTCGCGGAACGGCCGGTGGAATGATAGCCGGGCTGCGCTTCACGCTCGATGACGACGACGCGTGCATGGCGCGAAAGCTCGGCGGCAACGGACGCTCCGGCAATGCCGGCGCCGATCACGATGAAGTCGACTGCTATCATCGAGTCATTGTCTGCGTTGGCTGGCCGGCAATCAATGTCTACATAGCCGTTGCCCGCTGCCGATCAGGTCATGGACGCCAGTTGCTTCTCGTCGATGGCAAGGACGGGATTGCCTGCGAGCCAGCGGCTGAGAGTATCCAATGCCTGCCTGCCGACGCGGCGCTGGCACTGAGGCGTGCTACTCGAGTTGTGCGGCGTAAGAATGGCATTCGGCAGATTTCGCAGCGGATGGCGCGAAGGCAGCGGCTCTCGATCGAAGACATCGAGCGCCGCGATGATGTCGCCACGACGCAGGCGAGCGATGAGAGCTTTCTCCTCGACGAGTTGCCCCCGCGCTGTATTCACGAACACGGTGCCCGGCCGCAGGAGATCCAGCTCACGCGTACCGAGCGTTCCCTGCGTCCGAGGTGTCAGGCCACGATGCAGGGAAACCACTTTGGCCGAACCTAGCAGTTCCGCAAGGGACGCCCTGCGAACGCCATGCGCTGCGAGATCGTTGGCGTCGGCAGATTCCGAGTACACCAGGATTTCACAGCCGAGCGGGGCCAGCATGCGAGCGAAGTGCCTGGCAATATGGCCCCAGCCAATCAGGCCGACGACGAGGCCTTCGACGTCCTCCCACACCGCCGCTCCCCCCGAAATCCCGCTGCGGGCTTCGATCCGCCCGCCGTGGAGCTCCACCAGCCGTTTGGCCAGTGACAGGCCGATCCCCAATCCTCCCTGCGACCGCGCCAGGTTGCGGTCAATTTGTGTGAACATGTCAAACACGCG
>Ga0207675_100007612_pt1 | contig 10234 bp, 7 predicted proteins | sample KBSSwiS42_FD_184305 | JGI IMG/M metagenome (GOLD analysis project Ga0207675, IMG submission 184305) | Switchgrass rhizosphere microbial communities from Kellogg Biological Station, Michigan, USA - KBS Switchgrass S4-2 (SPAdes) (version 2) | ecosystem: Host-associated > Plants > Roots >...
TGGCCCGACATCGGCCCGCGGATCGACGCCGTGATGCGGACCGGGGAGGCGACCTGGGACGAGGCGCTCCTGCTCTTCCTCGAGCGCAGCGGCTACACCGAGGAGACCTACCACACGTTCTCCTACAGCCCGCTGTACGACGACGGCGGCGCGATCGCCGGGATGCTGTGCGTCGTCAGCGAGGACACCGAGCGCGTCATCGGCGCGCGGCACATGGCGACGCTGCGCGACCTCGGCTCGGACACGACGACGGTCCGGACCGAGGCCGAGGTGATCGCCGCCGCGACCGGGCGCCTGGCGGGCAACCAGCGCTCGCTGCCGTTCGCGCTGTTCTACGTCTTCGACGAGGGCGGGACGACGGCGCGGCTCGCGGGCGCGTCCGGGATCGAGGAGGGCGAGCGCGCCGCGCCGGCCGTCCTCGGCGTCGACGACCCCGACGCGGTGTGGCCGGTCCTCGCCCTCGCCGCCGGCGAGAGCGTGCTGCTCGAGGACCTCGACCGCCTCGGCCCGCTCCCGACCGGCGCGTGGGACGAGCCGCCGCAGCAGGTGCTGGTCGTGCCGTTGCCGCAGCAGGGCCAGCAGCGCCCGTACGGCTTCCTCGTCGCCGCGCTGAACCCCTACCGCGTCCTCGACGACCCGGGGCGGTCGTTCGTCGGGCTCGTGGCCGGGCAGGTCGCCGCCGGGATCTCGACCGCCCGCGCGTACGAGGCCGAGCGCCGCCGCGCCGAGCAGCTCGCCGAGCTCGACCGCGCGAAGACCGCGTTCTTCACGAACATCAGCCACGAGCTGCGCACGCCGCTGACGCTGCTGCTCGGCCCCGCCGAGGATGCGCTCGCCGACGGCGCCGCGCCGCTCTCCGCCGAGCAGCGCTGGCGCGTCGAGGCCATCCTGCGCAACGCGCAGCGGCTGCTCCTGCTCGTCAACAGCCTGCTCGACTTCTCGCGGCTCGAGTCCGGCCGCACGACCGCGCGCTTCGCCCCGGTCGACCTCGCCCGCTACACGACCGAGCTCGCCAGCATGTTCCGCTCGGCCTACGAGCGCGCCGATCTCACGCTCGAGCTCGACTGCCCGCCGCTGTCCGAGCCCGTCTACGTCGACTCGGACATGTGGGCGAAGATCGTCCTGAACCTCCTGTCGAACGCGCTGAAGTTCACGTTCGAGGGCGGGGTCGAGGTCCGCCTCGAGGAGGCCGGCGGCGCGCCGCGCCTTGTCGTGGCCGACACCGGGACCGGGATCGAGCCCGCCGAGCAGGCGCTCCTGTTCGAGCGCTTCCACCGCGTGCTCGGGGCCCGATCGCGCAGCCACGAGGGCACGGGCATCGGCCTCGCGCTCGTGGCCGAGCTGACCGACCTGCACGGCGGCGAGGTCGCGGTGGAGAGCACGCCGGAGCGGGGGAGCACGTTCACGGTGACGGTGCCGTTCGGCAGCGCGCACCTGCCCGCCGACCAGGTCGCGCCCGAGGGCGGGGCGACGACGGCCGCCGCGCGCGCCGAGGGGTTCCTCCTCGACGCGATGCGCTGGCTCGACCGGACGCCGGACGCCGCCCCGTCGGACGGGCTCGCGGCGCCGGGCACCCGGCCGCGGGTTCTCGTCGTGGACGACAACGTCGACATGCGCGAGTACGTCGCGTCGCTGCTCACCGACGACCACAGGGTCGCGACGGCGCACGACGGGGCCGCCGCGCTCGCGATGGCGCGCGCCGACCCGCCGGACCTCGTCCTCACCGACGTGATGATGCCCGAGCTCGATGGCTTCGGCCTGCTCGCCGCGCTGCGCGCCGACCCCGACACGAGCCACATCCCGGTCGTGATGCTCTCGGCGCGCGCGGGCGAGGACGGCACGGTCGAGGGCCTCGAGGCCGGCGCCGACGACTACCTCGTCAAGCCGTTCACGGCGCGCGAGCTGCGGGCCCGCGTCCACGCCAATCTCGAGCTCGACCGGGCGCGGCGGATGCGCGACGCGCTCGAGCGCAGCGGGGTGCTCCTCGACCAGGCCGAGGAGCTCGCCGGGGTCGGGAGCTGGGAGATCGACCTCGCGACGAGCGGCGTGCGCGGCTCGGTCCAGTTCCTGCGTCTGCTCGCGATCGACGAGGACGAGCTCCAGGCGGTCGGCCTCGAGGGCGCGCTGACGTACGTCCACGACGCCGACCGGGAGCGCGTCGCGCGCGCGATCGAGGATGCGGTCCAGCGCGGCGCTCCGTTCGACGTGGAGTGCCGCGTCGTCCCCGGCCACGGCTCGGAGGAGCGCATCGTCCGCGCCCGCGGCGTCCTGCACCGCGACGGGGACGGCGCGCCGACCGTGCTGCGCGGCAGCGCGCAGGACGTGACCGAGCAACGCGAGGCGGAGGAGGTCCGCCGCATCGCCGCCGCGACCGCGGAGGCGGCGGCGCGCGAGCACAGCATCGCCGACGAGCTCCAGCGCAGCCTCCTGCCGGCCGTGGTCTTCGAGCCCGAGCACCTCGAGCTCGCCTCGTACTACCGCGCGGGCGTCGAGGGCACCCAGGTCGGCGGCGACTGGTACGACGTCATCGAGCTCGGCGCCGGACGGACCGCGCTCGTCATCGGCGACGTCATGGGCCGCGGCGTGCGGGCCGCGGCGATCATGGGCCAGGTCCGGGCCGCGGTCCGCGCGTTCGCCCGCCTCGATCTCCGGCCGGCGGACATGCTCGAGCTCCTCGACGGCGTGGTCCGCGACCTCGGCGAGGACCAGATCGTCACGTGCGTGTACGCGATCTACGACCCGACCGACGGCACGCTCGTGTACGCGAACGCGGGCCACCTGCCGCCGCTGCTGGCCGTCGGCGACGCGCCGCCGCAACGGCTCGAGGGCCACGCGCCACCGCTCGGCAGCGGCCCCCTCGACGTCGCCGAGCACCAGGTGCGGATCCCCCACGGCGGCCTGGTCGCCCTCTACACCGACGGGCTCGTCGAGCGTCGGCCGGGCGCGGTCGACGCCGGCACCGACTCGCTCGCGGACGCGCTCCGCGGGGCGAGCGGCCCGATCGAGTCGCTCCCGGGAGCGCTCGTCGACGCGGTGCTGCCGGAGGGCCCGGACGACGACGTCGCCGTGCTCGTGGCGCGCGTCCCGCAGGCCGGCGCGGGCGGTTGGTCCGCGACGCTCGCGGTCGCGCCCGAGGCGCGGTCCATCGGCGAGGCGCGCGAGTTCGTCGCGGCGGCGCTCCGCCCGCGCGGCGTCGATGACGCGGTCGTGCACCGGGCCGTCCTGCTGACGAGCGAGCTCGTGACGAACGCCCTCCTGTACGGGCGGGCCCCGATCCAACTCCGCCTGCGCCTCACGGCGCGTGACGCGGTCATCGAGGTCTACGACGGAACGGCGGTCCTCCCACGCAAGCTGCGCCCGACCCCGGACGACGAGCACGGGCGCGGGCTGCAGCTCGTCGCGTCGCTCGCCCGGCGCTGGGGCACGCGGCCGCTGCCGCACGGCAAGTCCGTCTGGTGCACCGTCGCGCTCGGCCGCGCGGCCGGGCCGACCGCCGGCCGCGCGCGCTGAACCGCCGCCGTGCCCGGCGTTGTCACTCCCGGCAGACGAGGACCGCTGCGCCCTCGATCGCCCCGTTCCGCACCGCGTCGAGCGCCGTGCCGGCCTCGTGGAGCGGATACGTCGTGACGTGCGTGCGCACCGGCACCCGCGGGGCGAGGTCGAGGAGCTCGCGGGCGTCGTCGCGCGTGAGGTTGGCCACCGAGCGGATCGACCGCTCGCGCCAGAGGTCCGCGTACGGGAACGACGGGATGTCGCTCATGTGGATCCCGGCGCACACGACGACCCCGGCCGGCGCGAGCGCCCGCAGCGCGGCCGGCACGAGCGCGCCGACGGGCGCGAAGACGATCGCGGCGTCGAGCTCCTCCGGCGGCGGACCCATCGCGTCGCCCGCCCACTCGCAGCCGAGCGACAGCGCGAACGCCTGCGAGGCGGTGTCGGCGGCGCGGGTGAACGCGAACACGCGCCGGCCCTGGTGCATCGCGACCTGGCAGACGATGTGCGCGGAGGCACCGAAGCCGTAGAGGCCGAGGCGCTCGGCGTCGCCGCACATTCGCAGGGCGCGGTGGCCGATCAGCCCCGCGCAGAGCAGCGGCGCGGCCTCGAGGTCGCCGTAGCCCTCGGGCAGCGAGAAGCAGTAGCGCGTGTCGGCGACGGCGCGCGTCGCGTAGCCGCCGTCGATGTCGAGGCCCGTGAATCGCCCGCGGACGCACAGGTTCTCGCGGCCGCTGCGGCAGTACCGGCACTCGCCGCACGTCCACCCGAGCCACGGGATGCCGACCCGGCTGCCGGGCTCCACGCCCGCCCCGTCGCCCGTCGCGAGGACCGTGCCGACGATCTGGTGGCCGGGGATGAGCGGCCGCCGCCGGACCTCGAGCTCGCCGTCGACGATGTGCAGGTCGGTGCGGCAGATGCCGCACGCGTGGACGGCGACGAGCGCCTCGCCCGGGCCGGGCTCGGGGTCGTCGAGGTCGGCGGCGAGACGCAGCGGACGGCCGGGGGCGTCGAGGACCATGGCGCGCACCGGCGCATCATCTACCCTCGAGCGCATGGCCGCCCCCACCGACATCTTCGATCTCGGACGCCTGCGGCTGTCGTCCGGCGAGGGACGGCGCCTGACGCTCGGCGTGCGCCTCGGCGACTTCGACTTCGGCGGGGAGCGCTACGCGGTCGAGCCGCAGCTCGTCGACGCGACCCTCGACGTCTCGCGCATGACCGCCGGCGGCTACGCGCTGCGTCTGCGCTTCGACGCCGGGCTCACCGGTCCGTGCATGCGCTGCCTCGAGCCGGCGGTGCCCGTGACCGCCGTCGACGTCCGCGAGGTCCACCAGCCCGGCGGCGGCGAGGAGCTCACGAGCCCGTACGTCGACGGTGAGGACCTCGACCTCGGCGCCTGGGCCCACGACGCGTACGCGCTCGCGCTCCCGGCGCAGGTCGTGTGCACGCCGGACTGCGCCGGGCTGTGCCCCGAGTGCGGCGCGAACCTCAACACGGCCGGGCCCGAGCACCACCACGACCGCGAGCCCGACCCCCGCTGGGCCAAGCTGCGCGAGTTGCGGCTCGACTGACCGCGACGGTCTCGCGGAGGGGAAGGACGTCGAGCCCGGCGGCTGAGCGCGCCGGACGCGGCAGACCGGGCCGGCGCGTCTCAGCGACACCAGCCGGCGGCGACCGCGGCGAGCGTCCGGGCGCACTGCTCGACCTCGCCCAGGTCGACCCACTCCTCGACCGCGTGGGCGCCCTCGCCCCCCGGGCCGAAGACGACGGTCTCAACCCCGGCGGCGCTCAGGATCGCGGCGTCCATCCACGCGGTGTGGCCGACGACCTCGACCTCCCGGCCGGTGACCGCCGCGCCGGCGAGGCGGACGGCGCGCACGATGTCGGCGTCCGGGGCGATCTCGAAGGGCTCGCGCACGAGCGTCACGCGCGCGCTCGCGTCGAGGGCCGGCTCGCGGGAGCGCGCGCGGCCGAGCACGTCCTCGAGCTCGGCCTCGATCGCGGCGGCTGTCTCGCCCGGCAGCGTCCGCCGCTCGATCTCCAGCGCGCATCGCTCGGGGTAGCTCGACAGCTCCTGCCCGCCCGCGATGAGCGAGGCGTGCACCGAGCCGCGGCCGAGCAACGCGTGCGGGTCGCGGTCGCCGAGGCGGCGGTCGAGGTCTGAGATCTCGGCGAGCACGGCGCCCATGTGCACGATCGCGTCGGCGCCGAGGTCGGGGCGTGAGCCGTGGGCGGCGCGGCCGCGGGCCTCGATGCTCGCCCAGGCGAACCCCTTGTGGGCGACGCACGCGCGCAGCGCTGTCGGCTCGGTGACGATCGCGGCGTCGGCCGCGCCGCCGAACCGCTCCGCGACCGATCGGCACCCGGCGCTGGCGAACTCCTCGTCGCTCACCGCGGCGACGAGGACGTCGCCCGCGAGCCCGGCGCCCGCGGCCGCGGCGCCCGCGAGCAGGCACGCCGCGAGGCCGCCCTTCATGTCGTAGGCGCCCCGCCCGTACAGGCGCCCGCCCGCGACGCGCGGCACGTGCGGGTCCGTCATCCCCTCGACGCCGACCGTGTCGGTGTGGGCGCACAGGAGGAGCGAGCGGCCGCCGCCGCGGCCCTGGGCGACGCCGACGACGCTCGGGCGCGGCGGGTCCCCGGCGCCCGGCGGGTCGTCGACCACGACCTCGAGCCCGGCCTCGCGCAGCCACGCCGCCGCGAACGCCGCGATCTCGGCCTCGCCGGCGCCGCCCGGGACGAGGTCGGGATTGACCGAGTCGATCGCGACGAGGTCTGAGACGAGGCGCTCGATCGCGCCCGTGTCGTGGCGCAGCTCGGGCGCCTGCGGGGCGGTCACGATGCGCTGTCGGAGGCCGCCTCCTCGGCGAGCCGCTTGCGGAGGACCTTCTTGTCGAACTTGCCGACCGAGGTCTTCGGGACCTCGTCGATGAACTCGATCCGGTCGGGGATCCACCACTTCGCGACGCGCTCGGCGAGGAACGACTTGAGCTCGTCGGCGTCGAGGTCCTCGCCCTCGCACGGGACGACGCACGCGCACGGCCGCTCGCCCCACTGCTCGTCGGGCACGGCGATGACCGCGGCCTCCATGACCTTGGGGTGGCCCATCACGACGTTCTCGAGCTCGACCGAGGAGATCCACTCGCCGCCCGACTTGACGAGATCCTTCGTGCGGTCGACGAGCTTGATGTAGGAGCCGTCGGAGAGCTGCGCGACGTCGCCGGTGCGCAGCCAGCCGCCCTCGAACTTCTCCTTCTGCGAGTCGTCCTCGAAGTACGCGCTCGCGACCCACGGGCCGCGGACGAGCAGCTCGCCGCCCGAGTCCTCGTCGATCGTGAAGTCGACGAGCGGGACGACGCGGCCCTGCGTCGCACGGATCCGGAAGCGCTCGTCCTCGTCCTCGGGCGCGGTCGAGGAGAGGCGCGAGACCGACGCGAGCGGGCTCGTCTCGGTCATGCCCCATGCCTGGACGATCGGGACGCCGAACTTCTCCTCGAAGCCGCGGATGAGCGCCTCGGGAACGGCCGAGCCGCCGCAGACGATCTCCTTGACCGACGACAGGTCGGGCGCGGGGTCGAGGCGCATCATGCCCTGCCAGATCGTCGGCACGCCGGCGGTGAACGTGACCTGCTCCTCGGCGATGAGCTCGGCGAGATCGCCGGGCGTCATCCGCGGGCCGGGCATGACGAGCCGGGCGCCGGTGTTCGTCGCGATGTACGGCAGCCCCCAGGCGTTGACGTGGAACATCGGGACGACCGGCATGACCGAGTCCCGCTCGCTGATCGCGAGGCCGTCGCTCTGGTTGGCGCCGAGCGCGTGCAGGACCGTCGAGCGGTGCGAGTACAGAACGCCCTTCGGCTTGCCGGTCGTGCCGCTCGTGTAGCAGAGGGCCGCCGCGCTGCGCTCGTCGACGTCGGGGAACGTGAAGCCCTCGTCGCCTTCCGAGATGAGCTGCTCGTAGTCGAGCGCGCCGTCCCGCGTGCCGTCGGCGTCCGGCATCAGGACCTCGTGCTCGACGCCGTCGAAGCTCGGCATGACGTCCGCGAGCGAGGCGTCGAGGAAGATCACCTTGTCCTCGGCGTGGCCGACGATGTAGCGCACGTCGTCCTCGAACAGGCGGATGTTGAGCGTGTGCAACACGGCGCCCATCGACGGCACCGCGAGGTACAGCTCGAGGTGCCGCCGCGAGTTCCAGCCGAAGGTGGCGACGCGGTCGCCCGGCCCGACCCCGAGTGCCTTGAGCGAGGAGGCGAGCCGCCGAGCGCGGTTCACCACGTCGCCGTACGACGAGCGCTCCACGCCGTCGTGCGTGCGGCTGACGATCTCGCGGTCGGCGAACAGTCGCTCGGCGCGTCGCGCGATGTCGCTGATGAGCAGGGGGCGATCCATCATGAGGCCGTCCATGACGCGAACATACCCGCGGCGGACGGCGTGTGACGGGCTGGTGCGGGTCGGGAGCGCGTGTCGTCGGGCCGCGGCTCACAGATACGCCCCGCTCGGGAGGTACGGCCGCAGCGGGCCGAGGTCGCCGCCCGTGAAGAACGGGCCGTCCGGGGAGAGGACGAGGCCCGCGTCGAGGCACGCGCGGACCGCCCAGTCCTGGCCGGCCGTCAGGAAGTCGACGCCGACGGTCGCGCCCGGCGGCGTGGCGGCGAGCGCGGCGTTGAGGACGCGGGTCGCGGCCGCGTCGTCGAGCCCCGCGAGCAACATGATCCGCTCGCCGCGGACGAGCGCGAACGCGCGGTCCTCGACGAGCAGGAGGCGGGCGCCGGGGTCGTCGATCGCGATCTCGAGGTCGACGCCGTGGCCGGCGCCGCGAACGGCGCGGCCGATCGCGTCCGCGACGGGGATCCCGGCGCGGCCGGCGTCCACCACGCCATCGGGCGCGGGCAGCCGGCCCCGGTCCACGAGCCCGGCCACGGCGACGCACGGGCGCAGGTCGAGGCCGAGGCGCGCGTAGCGGCGCATCGCGGCCGGGCTCTCGGTCGAGAGGATCAGGTGCCCGCGCGCGTTCGCGCCGTGGCCGAAGGACGCCGCGAGCAACTCGCGGCCGATCCCGCGGTTGCGGTGCGTCTCGGCGACCGCGAACAGCGACAGGCCCCAGATGCCCTCGCGCACGAGCGCCAGCGCGACGCCGACGATCTCGCCGTCGGACTCTGCCACCCACGCGCCGCCGGGGTCGGTGCGCAGGAGGTGGACGACGCGCCGCAGGCCCCGCGCGACGATCGCCGGGTCGGTGTCCGGGGCGTCGCCGCGGAACAGCGCGCCGCGGGCCACGGCGTCGGCGGGCTTCACGTCCTCGGGGCGCATCGGTCGGATCTCGGCGGGGCGCGGCACGGCCCGCCAGTCAAGCACGCACCTCGATGCACTACCCTGTGCCGTCGCTCATGGCCGTCCCCAAGCAGAAGCAGTCGCACAGCCGCACGGCGAAGCGTCGCGCGAACCACAAGATCACCGCGCCGACGTACAACGCGTGCCCTCAGTGCCACAGCCCGCGCCTGCCGCACCGGGTCTGCCCGGTGTGTGGGACCTACGCCGGCCGCGAGGTCGTGCACGTGCACGACCACGATCACGACCACGAGCACTAGCGGCCCCGCCCGCCTGGCGCGCAGGCGCCCGGCTGCCAGTCCGCTGCGCTGAGTAGCCTTCCGCCGATGAACATCACGGTCGCGGTCGACGCCAACGGCGCCGACCTCGGTCCGTCGGAGGTCGCTGAGGGTGCGGCCGAGGCGGCAGCACAGGGTGTGCGGGTCCTCCTGTACGGGCCGGCCCACGAGATGGGACCGGTGCCCGCGGGCGTCGAGGTGATCGACGCCCCGGTGTCGATTGCGAAGGCGGCCGACCCCGTCGCGGCGGTCCGCTCGACCCCGGACGCCTCGATCGTCCGCGCGGCGCGCGCGGTCGCCGAGGGCGAGGCCGACGCGTTCGTCTCCGGCGGGTCGACCGGCCCCGCGCTCGCCGCCGGCCTCTTCAACATTCGCCGCGCGCGCGGCATCCACCGGCCCGCGCTCGCGATCCCGGTGCCCGTCCCCGACCACCCGGTGATCATCGTCGACGTCGGCGCGAACGTGGAGGTGCGGCCCGAGCACCTCGTGCAGTTCGGCTTCATGGGCGCGGCGCTGGCCGAGACGATCCTCGGGGTGGACCGCCCCCGGATCGGCCTGCTCTCGATCGGCGAGGAGGAGACGAAGGGCACGCCGCTCGTCATCGAGGCGCACGCCGCGCTGCGCGACCGCGTCGCCGAGGGCGGCACGTACGACTTCGTCGGCAACATCGAGGGCAACGAGATCCCGTACGGCCGGGCCGACGTCATCGTCACCGACGGCTTCACGGGCAACGTCGTCCTCAAGCTCATGGAGGGCGTCTCCGAAGCGATGCTGCGCAACATCCGGCGCGTCGCCGAGTCGTCGCGGCGGGCGAAGGCGGGCGGGCTCCTGTTGCGCCCCGCTCTGCTCGAGTTCCGCGACGTGATCGATCCGGAGAGCGCGGGCGGCGCCTATCTCCTCGGCCTGCGCCGGCTCGGCGTCGTGCCGCATGGGCGCTTCTCGCGGCGCGGCATCGCCCAGGCGATCCTGCTCGCGGCACGGGCGACGGACGAGGACGTCGTGGGGCGCACGCACGCCGCGCTCCAGGCGGCGCACGCGCTGCGCCGCGGGGCCGAGCCATCCGCGGCGGCCTCTACGGTTCCCGCCCAATGACCCGCGAAGAGGTCTTCTCGCTCATCCAGGCGCATCTCGCC
>Ga0207675_100007620_pt1 | contig 10227 bp, 12 predicted proteins | sample KBSSwiS42_FD_184305 | JGI IMG/M metagenome (GOLD analysis project Ga0207675, IMG submission 184305) | Switchgrass rhizosphere microbial communities from Kellogg Biological Station, Michigan, USA - KBS Switchgrass S4-2 (SPAdes) (version 2) | ecosystem: Host-associated > Plants > Roots >...
ACCTGGTGGTGGAGCCGAAGCGGTTCGTTCCCATCAACGAGCTGCGCGACCTGCTGCGCGCCGAGGCGAAGCGCCAGGGGAAGCTGTACGGACTGTCGTTCCGCGACATCTCGGGCGGCTTCACCAACACGCAGCGCGGCGGCCCGCAGGCGTTCAAGGTCCTGCCCATCCTGGTGTATCGCGTTTGGGTCGACGGCCGTCCCGACGAGCTGGTGCGCGGGGTCGACCTGGTGGGCACGCCGCTGGCGGCGCTGTCGCGCATCATCGCCGCGTCGGACGATTACCAGACCTTCAACGGCTATTGCGGCGCCGAGTCGGGCTTCGTGCCGGTGTCGGCCACCAGCCCCAGCCTGCTGGTGCAACAGATCGAGGTCGAGAGGCGCGACAAGGGGAACGACAAGCCGCCGCTGCTTCCGGCGCCGGCGCTGGTGCAGACAAAGGAACCGGCGGCGCGACCCGCGGCGCCGAGGCCGGGGACGCCATGATCGCGCGGCGCTGGTCGGCGGTGGTCGTGTTGCTGATGACAGGCGCGGCTGGCGCGGACGCCGGGGCGGATTCGCTCGCCAAGCCCGCCGACGCCCCGGGCGTCACCGCGCTGCGGATCAACCCCGCCAGCGTGCGCAAGGCGATGGAGGACGAGCTGGCGCGCTCGATGAAAGACCTTCACATGGGCGACGACGAGCCGCACCCGTACTTCATCGCCTACACGATCTCCGACATGGATCAGGCGACGACCAGCGCGACGCTGGGCGCGGTGACGGCGGCGCACGCCTACCGCGGGCGCCTGCTGCGCACCGAGATTCGCGTGGGCGACGCCAACTTCGACAACACCAACTTCGAGGGCGGCGCGAACGTCGAGGCGATCCCGATCGAGGACGACTACGCGGCGCTGCGACGCGAGATCTGGCTGCGCAGCGACGAGTGCTACAAGAACGGGGTCGAGACGCTGGCGCGTAAGCGCTCCGCGGCGGCCGGACAGGCCAGCGCGGATGAGGACGACGGCGTCGGCGATTTTTCCCCGCAGACGGCCGCGCACGTCGAGGTCCCGTTCACCGCCAGCACCGCCGATCCGGGCGAGCTGCGCGAGACCGTGCGCAAGCTGTCGCTGATCCTGGCGTCGTTCCCCGAGATCTACGGGTCGCACGTCACCGGGACGAACGCCATCGTCCGGCGGCGGCTGGCGACCAGCGAGGGCAGCTGGGTCGACGACAACCAGCGGACGCTGCGCATCGACGTCGTCGCCGACACTCAGGCCGACGACGGCATGAAGCTGCGCAGCTTCGTGCCGTTCTCGGCGGTGGACATGGCCGGTCTGCCGCCCTTCGCGGAGATGGAGAAGGCTGTGCGTGCGATGGCGAAGGAACTGGTCGCCGCGCGCCAGGCGCCGATCGCGACGTCGGGCGCGGGCGCGGTCTTGTTCGAGGGGCCGGCCGCCGCGCAGATCGTGAAGATCCTGCTGGGTGATCAGCTGGGCGGGACGCCGCCGCCCAAGACCGCCTCGGCGGGCAGCGACGACGGCGGCCAGCAGAGCGTGCTGGCGGGCAAGCTGGGGCAGCGCGTGGCGGCGCCGATCCTGTCGCTGGTCGACGATCCGCTGCTGGCGGCCGCGCCGGGCAAGGCGGCGGTCTTCGGTAGCTACCGCGTCGACGACGAAGGGGTCGCGGCGCAGCGCGTGTCGTTGATCGAAAAAGGCGTGCTGAAATCGCTGCTGATGTCGCGGACGCCGCGCAAGGAGATCACGCGTTCGAACGGGCACGGGCGCGCGCCTCGATTTGCAGGCGTGCGCGCGCACGTGGGGACGCTGGTGCTGACGGGCGCGAAGGGGCAGAAGCGCGCCGAGATGATCGCCGCCCTCGACAAGATCGCCAAGGGCGGCGGCGTCACGACCTATATCGTGCGCTTGCTCGACGACGGATCGATCCCCGGCGGCGAGGCTGACGATCTGGCGGCGCTGTTCTCGTTCGGGGGCGGCAGCCACGGCCCGCCGCCCATCCGCCCGCTGATCGTCTATCGGGTGGCGCACGGCAAGGAGACGCTGGTGCGCGGCGTGACGCTGGAGAACCTGCTGCCGCGCTCGTTCAAGGAGATCGCGGCGACTGGAAATGAACCCGTCGTCTACAACTACCAGGATGGTGGAGGCGGCTTCTCAGGCGTGCCTTCGACGATCATCGCGCCCGCGCTGCTCTTCCCTGACGTCGACATCCGGCGTCAGCCGGGAAAGCACCGCAAGCCGCCCGTGTATCCGTCGCCGCTTGCGCAGCCGTCGTCGCAGTCGTCAGCGTCGCGCCAATAAGGTAAGTTAACGGCCCACCATGGCTCGCACGCATTTCTCTGTCGGTGACGTCGAGGCGCTGATCCCGGCGCTGGAACGGATCTTCACCGACGTGCTGCAGCTGCGGGCGGCGTTGCGCAGCATCGAGGAGAAGCTCGAGCGTGCCGGCGTGAAGATGAGCCGCGAGGAGCTGCTGGAGAGCGACGACGGCTCGACCGACGTACGGCGCGCCAAGGCGCTGTTCCGCGGTTTCTACGAGGCGCTGTCAGACGAGATCGAACAGATTCGCGCGCTGGGCGGCGAGGTGAAGGACATCGAGCAGGGCCTGGTCGACTTTCCCGCGCGCCGCCGCGGCGAGGACATCCTGCTGTGCTGGCGGCTGGGCGAAAAGACGATCGGTTTCTGGCACGGGCTGGAGTCGGGGTACGCGGGCCGCCGTCCCATCGACGACGACGTCGCGCGCGCGCCGCAGCCGCTGGACTGAGGAAGGCGGGCGGCGTTGTCGCGCGAGCCGGCACTGCAAGCGGCCCTGGAGGCGTTGCTCAAGGCGTCGGGCCTGGACCCGGCACGCGAACCGGACCTGGGCGAAACGCCCAGGCGCGTGGCGAAGCTGTGGCAGTCCGAGTTTCTCGCCGGCTACGACATGGATCCCGCGAAGATCCTCGGCGATCCGGTGCAGGGCGAAGCGGATCCCGACGTCGTCGTCGTGGGCGGCCTGCGCTTCCACGCGATGTGCCCGCACCACCTGCTTCCTTACCGCGGCGTCGCGCACGTCGCTTACCTGCCCGCGGGCAAGCTGGTCGGGTTCGGCCGGCTGGCGGAGCTGGTCGATTGCTTCACGAAACGGCTGACGCTGCAGGAACGCGCGACGCACCAGATCGCGGATGCGCTGTGCCGCCATCTGGGCGCGCGCGGCGCCGGCTGCGTGATCGAGGCCGAGCAGCTGTGCCTGGCGCTGCCCGGCGAGAAGCACGATCAATCGGGCGTCGTGACCAGCGCCTTCGTGGGCGAGATGCGCGAGCGCCCCGATCTGAAGACGCGCCTGCTGGAGGCGGCGAAGCTGGGGGGACGGGCGCGGTGACGCTGGCGGGCAAGACCGCGGTCGTCACGGGCGCCTCGCGCGGCATCGGGCGCGCGGTCGCGGCTGCGCTGGCGGGCGCGGGGGCGCGCGTGGCCGGCTGCGCGCGCAACCCGGACGCCGGCAGCGACGTGTTCCGCTGCGACGTCGCACGCGCGGACGATGTCGCGCGCTTCGCCGACGACGTTCTGGGGCGGCTGGGTCCGCCCGACGTGCTGGTGAACAACGCCGGCATCGCGGCGCGCGTCCGTCTCGACGAGATGGGCGTCGAGACCTGGGACGCCGTCGTCGACTCGAACCTGAAGGGGACGTTCCTGGTCACGCGCGCTTTCCTTCCGGCCATGCGCGCGCGGCGGCGCGGGCGCATCGTCAACATCGCGTCGATCTCGGGCCGGCAGGGGACGGCGCTGCTGTCGGCGTACTGCGCGGCGAAGCACGGCGTCGTCGGCCTCACGCGGGCGCTGGCGGAGGAGCTGCGCGCGGACGGCATCGCCGTCAATGCGGTCTGTCCAGGGTCGGTCGACACCCCGATGCTGCAGGTGGGCATGCCGGGCGCGAAGCCGGACATGTCACCCGAGGACGTGGCGGGCGTGGTCCTGTACCTGGCGGCGGAGGCGCCGGCCGCGCTGACCGGATCCTGCGTGGACGTTTTCGGCTAGCCGCCCCCGCGCGATGCGCGGGATCGCGGCTACCTGAAAAATCGATAGTCGCACACCGCGCCTGCGGCGCGGAGCGACTAGGTCAGCGCCCTGAAAATGGGGCCGGCACCCCACCGCGATGAGCGCCCGGTTGCGCCGCCGCGCTATGCTCACGCGCATGAGCGCCGATCCGACAGAGGTTCGCCTGGCGGCGGCGTTGGCGCGGCTGCCGCTGTTTCCACTTCCCAACGTGGTGCTGTTCCCGCAGGCGACGTTGCGGCTGCACATCTTCGAGGACCGCTACCGCGCGATGACGCGCGACATCCTCACCGGCGAACGCTTCCTGGCGATGGGTCTGATCGTCGAGAGCGCCAGCCCCGCCGACGAACGTCCAGCCGTCGAGCCGATCGCGGGCGTGGGCGAGGTGATCATGGCGCACGAGTTGCCCGACGGGCGCTTCAACCTGGTCGTCCGCGGACACACCCGCGTCCACATCGATCAGGAGCTGGCGTCGGATCGGCCCTATCGGCTGGTGTCCGCGTCGGTGTTGCCCGATCTGCCCGTCTCCGGCCGCGACGAGCTGCGCGACGCCGAGCAGACACTGCGCGTCCTGATCGGCCAGCTCGCGGATGCGATCCCGGAGGGCGGCGAGCCGCTGCGGCAGATCGTCGCCGGGCTGGAGACGCCCGCCGCGCTGGCCAACGTCGCGGCCGCCGAGCTGATCGCCGATGTGAGCGTGCGGCAGCAGCTGCTCGAGATCCGTGACGTCGGCAAGCGGCTGGAGCGCGTCACCGCGGAGATCGTCTCGATGACGGCGCGCCTGATCGCCCCCGGCGTGCTCAATTGATTTTATTGACGCGTTAGGGACCGGTTCGTACTTCTGGACGGCGCGCCCGGGGCCTATATATTTCCCCGTCATGTCTCCCCGACGCATGCAGGATCTTAGGTTCGGTTTTCGCTTCCTGGTGATCGCCGCGATTCTTGCGGGCGGCACGGTCGGCGTGTCTATGCTCGCCGAGGCGAAGCGGGGTGGGGGCGGCAGCAAGCGCGCCCCCGCCGACAACCGCGACTGCAAGACCGACAAAGACTGCACGATCGTGGCCGACGATTGCTGCCCGTGCAGTCAGGGGGGGAAGGCGCGCGCGATCCCGAAGAAGCAAAAGGACACCTACGAGAAGGATCGCAAGAAGCGCTGCGCCGACACGGCGTGTACGGAGATGATGTCGACCGATACCAGCTGCACGCAGGTGCCGTTCTGCGGCGCCGGGATCTGCGAGCTGGGTGAACCTCCGGGCGGCACGACCGCCAAGCCGGACGATCCGCCCAAGCCCGCCGACGACGCGCCCAAGGCGGACAAGCCGAAGGCGGGCGACAAGAAATCGGGCGAGAAGGCCAAGCCCGACGACAAGCCGTCGAGCGGCATCGAGTTCTGAGCGACGCGCGTCAGCGCGTCAGTCGGTGCCGGCGATCGGCGTCGGAACCGACGTGCAGACGTCGCCGCTGTTCATCGACACACACGCGCCCTTGCCCGGCGCTGGACATGCGATCGCCGGGCAAAGGATCGTCGCCTGGCAGCCGGCTGCATCCCACTGCGCCTTGATCTTGTCGAGCTCCGTCCTGTCGTTCACATAGGTCTGGCAGCCGCAAGGAAGCACGGGCACGAGCTGAGTGCACTGCACGACGGTCAGGTTCGCCTGACACATCCGAGCGTCGACCAGCGCTTTCGCGTACGCCGTCTGCAGCTCGGCGCAGGTCAGACCGCTGCCGCCCGTTCCGCCCTGGCCGCCTTTTCCGGCCTGCCCGCCGCTGCCGCCCGTGCCGGCCTTTCCGGTGTCGCCACCGCCGCCGGTCGTTCCGCCCTTGCCGGCGCTGCCGGTGGATCCTGCCGCAGCGCCACCGCCGCCCGTCGTCCCGCCGCGGCCGCCGTTGCCGGCGCCGCCGGTGGTTCCACCGCGGCCCGCGTTGCCGCCGGCGCCGGTACCGGCGCTTCCGCCGCTGCCGGTCGAGCCGCCTCCGCCGGCGCCGCCGCCGGTGCCCGTGGTGCCGGCGCTGCCCGTCGATCCACCGCCGCCACCGCCGCCACCGCCGCCGGTGGTGCCGCCGGCCTGGCCACCGCCGCCCGTGTCGCCGGCGCTGCCCGTCGAGCCACCCGCGCCCCCGCTGCTGCCGCCTTTACCTGCACCACCCGTGCTTCCCGCCTGGCCGCCGCCGTTGCCTCCCTTGCCGCCATTGCCGCCGTCGGAGCTACACGCGAGGAACAGCAAGCAACCGGCAGAAAGCAGGGCTAGTTTCTTCACGCGGCCGCTGCGCAGCAATCAGCGTGCCCAGGAAGGCCCGCAATTCGCGCGGGTCAGAGGGCCGGGGCCTTCCGCGAGTCTGAGGCCGCCTCGAATTTTCGAGGCGCCCCCGGCGATCAGTGGCGCGATTCCAGCGCGGTCTTCATCGCCGTCACGTCGGCGAACGCGACGGCGACGGCGAGCCCATGCTCCAGCAGCGGCTCCGACGCGATCGCCTTGCGCGCGAGCCGGCCGGTCGTCTCCAGCCGCGGGTACATCATCAGCGCCATCAAGGTCGGCGCCCCGGCGTTCGCGCGCGGGTCGATCGGATAGATCTCCCAGCCGAGCCGCGCGCCCGAGGTCACGCCGTCGGTGGCCGTCCAGCGCAGTGGATGACCCGGCTCGGCCATCCACGTCGCTTCGAGATCGACGAACGGCAAGCTGTCCTCCACCTTCGCGCCGATGCCGTTCGGACCCTGGCGCGGTTCGACCGTGCTCCAGCCCGGGAACGCGTGCCATGTCTCCGGATCGCGCAGCCGCCCCAGCGCGTTCGGCGTCGGAACGCCCAGCGTGGTAGCGACCGCCACGCCCGCCAGCCGCTGCGACCAGGTGCGGCCGACCAGCGCGACGGCGCCGTGCGCGCGCAATGCCGCCAGCTTCTCGTCGGCGAGCGCGCGCGCGGACGGCGACCAGACGGGCGGCGGCGCCGGCGTCGCGCCCGGCCGCCGCGCGCCTCCGATGTTGGCGTTCTCCGCACGCAGGCCGACCGCGCGCAAGGTGACGTACGAAGCGGCGACCAGCGCGGCGGGCTCGCCGGCCGGGCTCAGCTTGACCAGCCGGCGGATCAACCAGCCCGCGTTGCGGATGTTCAGCTGCGCGTCGATCATCAGGATGCTGCCGCCGGCCGCGCGGGGTATCGCCGTGAAGATCAACTTCCCGGGCGAGAAGTCGCCGTCGACAAGGTCGACGTCCGCGCCGTCGGGCCGTTCGTGGATCACCAGCGTGCCGCTGAGATTGAAGAGGGGCACCTCGACCTCCCAGCCGACCGACGGCAGTCCTGTCGCCGTGCGCGAGACATCGGCGCGCAGCAACGCCGGGACGATCTTCCGATAGTTGGCGGCGTCGAGCAGCACGTTCCGGACAGCGGCAGGCGCGGCGCCGACAACGGTCACGGCGCGAACGTGCGGTGTACCCGGCGTGGCCGGCCAGTCGATCAGCACGACGTCGGTCGTGCCGTCGGCGGGGAGCGCGCCGGTCAACAGCGCGCCGACCGCGTCGAGCTTCGCGGGCGGCAACGGGGACGCGGACGGCGACGGAGACGAGGACGCGGACGGAAAGGCGTTCGAAGACGGGGGGAAGGCCGCCGGGAGAGGTGGTGCTGCGCCGGCTGCCAGCGGCAGAAACAAGGCGCCGAAAAGCACGCCCGGCCGCATCTGTTTACGTCTTCTTCTTTATGAGCATCCCGGGCGGGATGCTCTTGGTCTTGGGCCGCGGTTCGCGGCCGGCCTGCAGTTCGTGGAGGTAGAGATCGATCTCTTTTTGCGTGTACGCGGGCAGCTCGTCGAACCGGACGCCGAGGTCGCCGCTGTCGCCAGGACCGAGGTGAGCGACCTTGCCCGGCAGGTGCAGCCGCGTGCCGTCAGGCAGCGTAAGGATGATGTCGATCGGCGTTCCCAGCGGTGCGCGCGCGCCGACGGACAAACGCATACCACCCTGGGAGATGTTGATCGTGTACACGCTACGCAACGCCTCCCACGTCGGCAGGCGCACTTCGACCAGGGAACGCGCCGTGATGCGTGGAGCGCTGCGCCGCTCGGACCCACCGCCCTCGCTGTCGTCTTCTTCTGCCATAGCGGCTACAGTCGGGAATGATTATGTCACAGGCCATTGCGTTACAACTGCTGTGACCGCTGCAGCCCCGGTTCGCATTCAAAGGAGAAGACGCAAAATGAAAACGTCATTCGTCGGTTCAACCGCGCGGTGCGCGTTCGTCGCTGTTCTGTGTGGGCTGGTCCCGCCCGCGTACGCCGCCAAGTCCATCAAGGTGACGATGAACCTCATCACCGTCGACGGCGTCGGTAAGTCCGTCGGAACGATCACGATCAAGGAAGGAAAGGACGGCGTCACCCTCGAGCCGAAGTTGAAGGACCTCCCGCCGGGCGAACACGGGTTCCACGTTCACGAGAAGCCCAGCTGCGATCCGGCCGACAAGGACGGCAAGAAGACGGCCGGTCAGGCCGCGGGCGCGCACTACGATCCCGAAGGGACGAAAGCCCACAAGGGGCCGGGTGGCGGCGGGCACAAGGGCGACCTGCCAAAGCTGGTCGTGTCCGACAAGGGCGAGGCCAAGGACAAGCTGGAAGTGAAGGGCGTGACGCTGGCCGACTTTCAGGGGCGGGCGCTGATGATCCACGCCGGCGGCGACAACTACAGCGACGCGCCCAAGCCGCTGGGCGGCGGCGGCGACCGCATCGTCTGCGGCGTCGCGAAGTAGCGCTTTGTTCGCAGCGCGACGGAGTAGCGATACAATCGCGGCATGCGCGGCGACCTGGACTCGATCAAGCGACATGCGACGCGGATGATTGTCGCGGCGGCGCTGGCGGCCGCCGCGTGCTCGAGCAACGGAACCGGAGGCCACGACGGGGGCGGCGGAGACGCCGCTGCCGGCGCGGGCGGCCGCGGCGGCACGAACGCGGGTGGCCGCGGCGGCACGACGGGCGCCGGTGGTACGACGGGCGTCGCCGGGACAACGGGCGTTGCCGGAACGACGGGCACGGCGGGTACGACGGGCGCCGCGGGTAGGGGAGGCACGACGGGCGCCGCGGGCACCACCGGCGCGGCGGGAACCGGCGGCCGTGGCGGCACGACAGGCACCGCCGGATCTTCGGGTACGACCGGTAGCGCGGGGCGCGGCGGCACGGGCGGCACCGGAGGCGCGAGCGGCACGACGGGTACGGGCGGCGGCGGGCGCGGCGGCGGCGGCGGCACCGGCGGCACCGCGGGAACGGGCGGCGCCGCGGGAACCGGCGGTAGCGGTGGCACGACCGGTTCGGGCGGAACCGGAGGCCTCGCCACCTGCACGCAGAACAGCTGCGGGACGACTCAGTACTGCGACCTCACGCCCAACACCTGCACCGTCGGTCTGGGGAGCTGCAAGGATCGCCCGCAAGGGTGCACGGCCGTCGTCGATCCCGTATGCGGATGCGACGGTCAGGTCTACAACAACTCCTGTCTGGCCGCGGCGGCGGGCCACGACGTCTCCGACGTGGGCGGCTGCACAGCGCCGTCGGGAACGTTCGCGTGCGGACCGCGCTTCTGCACACGCGGTACCCAGTACTGCGAGCTGATGGTGGGCGGCGCGATCACGAATCCAGGTAACTACGCGTGTCACGACCTCCCGGCCGGGTGCGGCGCGACGCCGACCTGCGCCTGTCTTCAGGGCAGCGCCCAGTGCGGCAACTGCACGATGTCGGCGAGCGGTGATCTGACGACGGCCTGTCTGTTCCCGTAGCGCGGGTACGATTCCGCGTTACCTTCGCGTCCGCGGACGTAGGACCGACAAGGGAGGAGAGGACCATGGCCACAGCGTTGTTGTTCATCGGATGGAACCGCCCGATCGCGGGCAAGGAAACGGAAGCGTGGAAGTTCTTCATGGAAGAAGGGCAAGGCACGCTCGCCAAGTTCCAGAAACAGGGATATTTCGAGCGCCTGGAACAGGTCGCACTCACGCCCCACGGTGGAACGACCAACGGCTTCCTCCTGCTGTTCGGCGAGCGCGCCAAGCTGGACGAGCTGCGCCGCACCGATGAATTCGAACGCTTCTCGATGCGGCTGATGAGGCTGTTCGACGGCTACGGCGTCGTGCCGGGCCTGAACAGCGAGGGCCTGCAGAAGGCGATGGCGCGCAACAAGGACATGATGGAGTAGGGCGCCGTTCAGCCCTTCACGCAGACGATCTGCTTC
>Ga0207675_100007621_pt1 | contig 10227 bp, 10 predicted proteins | sample KBSSwiS42_FD_184305 | JGI IMG/M metagenome (GOLD analysis project Ga0207675, IMG submission 184305) | Switchgrass rhizosphere microbial communities from Kellogg Biological Station, Michigan, USA - KBS Switchgrass S4-2 (SPAdes) (version 2) | ecosystem: Host-associated > Plants > Roots >...
GCGAAGCGGACAAATCAGGAATGTCCCCATTTCCCGCACCGCTATACTTCGCGGCCGGTCAAAAAGACTCCAGAAAATGCCTTCAAACCTTGCCGAAATGCCGCTGGGTACGCCGCCCCGCACCTTTCAGGACCTGATCTTCGCGCTGCAAAAATACTGGGCGGACCAGGGCTGCGTCATTCTCCAGCCATACGACATGGAAATGGGCGCCGGCACCTTTCACACGGCCACCTTCCTGCGCGCCATTGGTCCCGAGCCGTGGTCGGCCGCGTATGTGCAGCCTTCGCGCCGCCCCACCGATGGCCGCTATGGCGACAACCCGTTCCGCCTGCAGCACTACTACCAGTTCCAGGTGGTGATCAAACCGTCGCCGCTCGAGATCCTCGACCTGTACCTCGGCTCCCTGCGCGCGCTCGGTTTCGACACGCTGGTGCACGACGTGCGCTTCGTCGAGGACAACTGGGAGTCGCCAACGCTCGGCGCCTGGGGCCTCGGCTGGGAAGTGTGGCTCAACGGCATGGAAGTCACGCAGTTCACCTACTTCCAGCAGGTTGGTGGGCTCGATTGCCGCCCGGTCACGGGCGAGATCACCTACGGACTCGAACGCCTGGCCATGTACCTGCAAGGCGTCGAAAGCATTTTCGACATCACCTGGGCGGACGGCCCGCTCGGTCGCGTCACGTATCGAGACGTGTATCACCAGAACGAAGTCGAGCAGTCCAAGTACAACTTCGAAATCGCCGACACCGCGGTGCTGCTGCGGCGATTCAACGAACACGAAGCCGAGTTCACGCGACTCATCGAAGCGAAACTTGCACTGCCCGCCTACGAACAGGTCATGAAGGCTTCGCACACATTCAATCTGCTCGATGCCCGCCGCGCGATCTCGGTGACCGAACGTCAACGCTACATCCTGCGCGTGCGCACCATGGCGCGCGCGGTGGCGCAGGCTTACTACGACAGTCGCGAAGCACTCGGCTTCCCGATGGTGCCGAAGTCCCCCTTGATGAAAGACAAGGGTGCTGCATGAGCGCGCGCGACTTCCTGGTCGAGATCGGCACCGAGGAGTTGCCACCGCTGGCGCTGCCGGAGCTCGAACGCGCCTTCGCCGACGGCCTGCGCGCCGGGCTGAAGGAGGCCGCGTTGTCCCACGGCGAGGTCCGCACGTTCGCGACGCCGCGCCGCCTCGCAGTGCTGGTGCGCGACCTCGCCTCCGCGCAGTCCGCGCAATCCATCCGGTTGAAGGGCCCGCCGGTGAATGCCGCGTACGGCAAGGACGGAGCACCCACGCCCGCGGCGCTCAAGTTCGCCGAGAAGTGCGGCGTCGGGGTGGACGCGCTCAAGCGCGTCACCGAGGGCAAGGGTGAGTTCCTGTTCTTCGAAGGCACCAAGCCCGGGCTTGCCACGCCGGCACTGTTGCCGCCCATCGTGCAACGCTCACTGGATGCCCTGCCGATTCCGAAGCGCATGCGCTGGGGAGCGTCGGATGCGGAGTTCGTCCGTCCCGTGCACTGGTTGGTGATGCTCTTCGGTGGCGAAGTGGTACCGGCCCGGATCCTGGATACCGAGGCCGGCCGTCACACACGTGGCCATCGCTTCATGGGCAAGCGCACCCCGCTGCCGCTGGCGACACCGGCGGATTACTCGAAGACCTTGTTCGACGATTTCGTGATGGCCGACTTCGCGGCACGCCGCGAGCGCATCCGCGAACGTGTCGCCGAAGCCGGCGAAAATCTGCGCGGCCATGCGCTGATCGATGCCGAGCTGCTCGACGAAGTGACGGCGCTGGTGGAATGGCCGGATGCGGTGGCCGGCAATTTCGAGGCGCGATTCCTGGAGCTGCCCCGCGAGGTGCTGATCTCCACGCTGCAGGAGCATCAGCGGTATTTCCCGGTCGAAACGCGCGACGGCAAGCTGCTCGCACATTTCGTCACGGTGAGCAATATCCGCAGCCTCGATTCGGCCAAGGTGCAGTCGGGCAACGAACGCGTGGTGCGCCCGCGCCTCAGCGATGCCGCGTTTTTCTGGAGCCAGGATCGCAAGCAGCCGCTCGCCGAGCGTCTCGGCGCGCTCGATGCGGTCACCTTCCAGGCCAAGCTGGGCTCGATCGGCGACAAGGTGCGCCGCGTCGCCACGCTGGCCGGCGAAATCGCGCTGCTGATCGACAGCGACAAGCTGCGCGCGGTGCGCGCCGCCGAACTCGCCAAGTGCGACCTGCTCACCTCCATGGTGGGCGAGTTCCCCGAACTGCAGGGAATCATGGGGCGCTACTACGCGACCGCCGACGGCGAGCCGGCCGAAGTCGCCGCCGCCATCGACGAGCATTACATGCCGCGCGGCGCCGGCGGCGCGCTGCCCGCGACCGGCAGCGGCACCGCGGTGGCGCTGGCCGACAAGCTCGACACACTGGCGGGCATTTTCGCCATCGGCCAGAAACCGAGCGGCACCAAGGATCCCTTCGGCCTGCGCCGCGCCGCCATCGGCGCGCTGCGCATCCTGGTCGAGAAAAAGATCGATCTCGACCTGCGCGCGCTGGTGACACGCGCCGCCGCGCTGCAGCCGGTGCAGAACGCCGCCACGGCCGGCGAATTGTGGGACTACCTGGTCGAGCGGCTGCGTGCGTACTTCATTGACGGCGCGCAGGCCGGCAACGTCGCGATCACCACCGAGATGTTCGATGCGGTACGCGCCAGCGAGCCGGTGTCGCCGCTCGACTTTGGCGCGCGCCTGCAGGCGCTGGGGCGCTTCCTGGCGCTGCCGGAGGCCGCGAGCCTCACCGCGGCCAACAAGCGCATTTCCAACATCCTCAAGAAGGCCGAGCCCGGAACCGCCGGCAGCGTGGATACCAGCGTGTTGCGCGAGAACGCCGAGACGGCACTGCACGAAGCGCTCGCCGCCGTGGTCGCCGACACCGACCGCGCGCTGGCGAAACGCGACTACGCCACCGCGCTCGCGCGGCTCGCGACGCTGCGCCCGGCGGTGGACGGTTTCTTCGACACCGTCATGGTCAACGCCGAGGACCAGAACCTGCGGCGCAACCGCCTGGCGCTGCTCGCCGCGCTGCGCCGCCAGTTCACGCGCATCGCCGATCTTTCGTGCCTGCCGGGCTGAGCGCCCCTAACTACATGCAGCTGCTGCGCTCAATCGTGTTCACGGTCTTCATGGCGGCGTGGACCATTCCGTTCGCGTTCGTGTACTGCATCGTGTGCCCGTTCCTGCCATTCCGCGGGCGGTTCTGGATGACCGGCATCATGACCCGCCCGGTGTTCTTTGCGTTGCGCGTGCTTTGCGGCTTGACCTACACCGTGGAGGGCCGCGAGAACATGCCGGCCGGCAACCACGTGATCTTCATGAAGCATTCGTCCACGTGGGAAACCTACGGCATCATGATCCTGTTCCCGCCGCTGGTGTGGGTCATGAAACGCGAGATTTACTGGATCCCGTTCGTCGGCTGGGGCTGCATGCTGGCGCGCTGCATCGCCATCGATCGCAAGGCGGGTCACTCCGCGGTCAACCAGGTGCTGACGCAGGGCAAGGACCGCATGGAGCGCTTCGGCGCCTGGGTGCTGGTGTTCCCCGAGGGCACGCGCATGGCGCCTGGCGAGACGCGGCGCTACGGCTCGAGCGGCACTTTGTTAGCCGCGCAGCAGGGGTGCAAGATCGTGCCCGTGTCGCACAACGCAGGATATTTCTGGCCGCGCCGCGGATTGCTCAAGAAGCGCGGCACCATCCGCGTCATCATCGGTCCGCCGATCGAGGCCGCCGGCCGCGACGCGCGCGAGGTCAATGAAGAAGTGCAGGCGTGGATCGAGAGCCACGTGGATATTCCGCAATGATGCGCGGGCGCACGGACCCACTACATGCCGACGTCAGTGTCCACGAGGAGTCGCCATCCGTGAAACGGACCGACTTCTATTGGCTGCGCCTGGTAGGAACCGGACTCTGGTTCCTGGTGTTCGGGCTGGTGACTTTCGTGCTCGGCTTCATGGTGCTGCCGTTGATCCGACTGGTGACCCCGAACCGCCAGCGCCGAATGCTCCGCTCGCGCGCGGTGCTTGGCGCGGGCATGCGCTCGTTCATCCATGGAGTCAGCGACCTGCGTTTCATCGAGTACGAATTCATCGGTCGCGAAAAGCTCGGCCGGCCGGGCCAGCTCATCGTCGCGAACCACCCCACGCTCATCGATGTGTGTTTTCTGCTGGGTTTCGTGCCGACGGCGAGCTGCATCGTCAAGGCCGGGCATTTCAGGAACCTGATCACCCGCGGCGCGGTGATCGGGGCGGCCTACATCCCCAATGCACCCACCGAAGAGATGATTCACGCAGCCGAGGCCGCCCTGCAGGCAGGCGAAACCCTGTTGATGTTCCCCGAGGGAACGCGCACCGTCCCCGGGAGGCCGCTGACCATGCAGCGGGGCGCCGCCAACGTCGCGCTGCGTGCGGCCCGCGTGCTCACGCCGGTGTACATCAGCTGCGAGCCTTCGACCCTGTCCAAAAATCTGCCCTGGTACCGCATTCCGCCCAGCCGCCCGAAATGGACGCTGCGCGTGGGTGATGACATCGATCTCGCAGCCTACAGGGGTGTGCCCCTGCCGATTGCGTCACGGCGTTTGCATTCCGACCTCGCGGGGCTGTTCGGCGGGGCAACACAGGTGCGAGACTAGGCGCCTGCCAGAAATGCTCCTTCCATGAAGTCGCGCGAAGAAATATTCCAAACTGTACGCACCGCGCTCATCGAACTGTTCGAGCTGGAAGCGCCGACTGTGGTCCCCGAGGCCCGCTTCGACGACGACCTCGAAATCGACAGTATCGACGCGGTCGATCTCATCGACCACCTGTCGCGCATCTTCGACCGCCGGGTGAGCCCGCGCGACTTTCGCAGCGTGCGCACCGTGCAGGACCTGATCGATACGATCGAGCGCCTCCAGCCGCAGTGACCGTTCCTGCCGTCACGGCGGTGATCCCCGTTTACAACCATGAGCTGGCCGTCCCCGCCGTAGCGGCTGCCTTGCGTGCGCAGGGTCTGCCCGTGGTGCTGGTGGACGACGGCTCGAGCGAGTCCTGCCGCCTCGCCCTGGAAAGGCTGGTGCGCGAAACCGGGGATCGGCTGGTACGGCTGCCAGTCAACGGCGGCAAGGGCGCGGCGGTGATCGCGGGACTGCGCGAAGCGTTGTCCCAGGGCTACACGCACGCGTTGCAGGTGGACGCGGATGGACAGCACGACCTGAGCGACGTGCCCAAATTCCTGGCCGCGGCGCGCGCCGAGCCCGATGCCGTGATCTGCGGCCGCCCGGTGTTCGACGCTTCGATTCCCAGGGTGCGTTTCCTGTCGCGCTACATCACGCACGCGCTGGTGTGGCTGCAGACGCTGTCCTTCAGCCGGGTGCGCGACTCGATGTGCGGGTTCCGGCTGTACCCGGTGAACACCGTGCTCGAAGTCGTCGACGTCGACGGCGTGGGAACACGCATGGATTTCGACGTCGAGCTGCTGGTGAAGCTGGTGTGGCGCGGGCGCACGTTGCGCTGGCTCGACACCCGCGTGTCGTATCCCACGGACGGCATCTCGCATTTCCGCATGCTGTACGACAACCTGCGCCTGGCCGGAATGCACGTCCGGCTGGTGCTCGGCATGTTGTGGCGATCGCCTGTGTTGATTTATCGCCGCGTTCGCGGCGGGGGATCATCTGGCACCGCCCGCGGGTAGAATCCGCGGCGATGCGCAAGCACTCCAACATCAGCGCACAAGTCACCTGCGAAGTCGCATTCTCCGATGTCGACCTGGCCCAGGTGGTCTGGCATGGCCACTACCTGCGCTACCTCGAAGCCGCGCGCTGGGAGCTGATGCGCGCCATCGACTTCGACCTGCAGGAGATGATCGATTCGGGTTACCTGTGGCCCATCGTCGACCTGCACGTGAAGTACGTGCGCGCCGCGCGTTTCGCCGATCGCCTGCAGGTGCGCGCCTCGCTGGTGGAATGGGAGCAGCGGCTGGCGATCAACTACCTGGTCACCGATCTCGCCGACGGCGCGCGGGTGGTGCGGGCGCAGACCGTGCAGGTGGCGGTACGCCCGCCCGAGAACGAGCTGCTGTTCGTCATGCCGCCCTGCCTCACCGATCGCGTCGCGCGTTATCTCGCCCGGCATCCGGCTGCTCAATTGGGCGAAGGGCAGCTCGCCGACGCGGAGCCGGCCGACGAGTTGCCGGCATGAGCGGCACCGTGCTGGTCACCGGCTCGAGCCGCGGCATCGGCCGGGCCATTGCGCGGCGCCTGGCGAGCGACGGCTACGACATCGTGGTGCACTACCACTCGCGGCGCGACGCCGCCGAAGGTGCGGCCGCCGAGGTGCGCGCGCTCGGTTGCGAGGCGCGGTTGCTGCAGTTCGACGTGGCGCAGCGCGATGCAGCGGCCACGGCGCTCACCGCCGACATCGAGGCGCACGGTGTGTACTACGGCGTGGTCTGCAACGCCGGCATCACGCGCGATGCGTCGTTTCCGGCCATGAGCGGCGAGGACTGGGACGCCGTGATGCGCACCAACCTCGACTCTTTCTATAACGTCCTGCAGCCGCTGGTCATGCCCATGGTGCGGCGGCGCGCGCCCGGGCGCATCGTCACGCTGGCCTCGGTGTCCGGCATCATCGGCAACCGCGGGCAGACCAACTACTCCGCCGCGAAGGGCGGCATCATCGCGGCCTCCAAGGCGCTGGCGGTGGAGCTCGCGAAGCGCGACATCACCGTGAACTGCGTGGCACCCGGCCTCATCGCCACCGACATGGTCGATGCGAACACGCCCATGGAGCAGATCCTGCAGGTGATTCCCATGAATCGCATCGGCAAACCCGAGGAGGTCGCCGCCGCGGTGAGTTTCCTGATGTCGCCCGACGCCGCCTACGTCACACGGCAGGTGATCGGCGTCAATGGAGGGCTGTGCTGATGCGGCGCGTGGTGGTCACCGGCATGGGCGGCGTCACGGCGCTCGGGACCTCGTGGGACGAGATCGAGAGCGCGTTTCGCGCCGACCGCAGCGGTGTGCGTTACATGACCGAGTGGGAGCGGTACGTCGACATGGGCACGCGCCTGGCCGCGCCCTGCGATGCCTTCGACGTTCCCGACACCTGGACCCGCAAACAACTGCGCGGCATGGGCCGCGTGTCGCAGCTCGCGGTGCGCGGCGCCGAGCTCACGCTCGGCAACGCGGGTTTGATTGGCAGCGAGCTGCTCTCCGATGGACAGATGGGAGTGGCCTGCGGCTCGTGCATCGGCAGCACGGCAGACCTGCTGGATTTCGCGCAGATGCTGATCCACGGCGATGGCCGCCAGGTCAACGCGAATTCGTACATCCGCATGATGCCGCACACCGCCGCGGCGAATATCGGCATCTTCTTCGGCATCCAGGGACGCGTGATCCCCACCAACAGCGCCTGCACCTCGGGCAGCCAGGCCATCGGCTACGCCTTCGAAGCCATTCAACATGGCCTGCAGACGCGCATGCTGGCCGGCGGCGCGGAGGAACTGTGCCCCACGCAGGCCAAGGCCTTCGACACGCTGTACGCCTGCAGCCGCCGCAACGACGCACCCGGACTCACGCCGCGCCCCTACGACGCCGAGCGCGACGGACTCGTGGTCGGCGAGGGTTCGGGATTCCTGGTGCTCGAAGAGTTCGAGTCGGCGCGCGCGCGCGGCGCGAAAATCCACGCGGAAATCATCGGCTACTCCACCAACAGCGACGGCACCCACGTGACGCGCCCCGAAGAGAAGACCATGCGCGCCGTGATGGAGAACGCGCTCAAGAATGCGCGCATCACCCCGGACCAGGTCGCGTATGTGAACGGCCACGGCACGGCCACCATGCACGGCGACCAGGCAGAGTCGAAGGCCACCAGCGCCGTGTTCGGGCCCGGCATGCCCATCAGCTCGCAGAAGAGTTTTCTCGGCCACACACTCGGCGCCTGCGGCGCGCTCGAGGCCTGGTTCAGCATCGAGATGATGAACCGGCGCTGGTTCGCGCCCACGTTGAATCTCGAGAAGCCGGATCCGGAATGTGCCCCGCTGGACTACATCCGTGAACGCGGCCGCGAGATCGATGCCGGGGTGGTGGTATCGAACAACTTCGCGTTCGGCGGCATCAACACTTCTCTGGTGCTGAAGCGCGTCGCATGAGCGATTCCGCCCCGCGAGACGCGCTGCTCTGGCGCGGAAATACACCTGTGATGCGCGACAGCTTCCTGCGCGAAGCCTCCGCGGTGGCCGCGTCACTGCCGGCGAACCGGTACTTCATCAACCTGTGCGAGCAGCGCGAGACTTTTCTGCTGTTGTTCGCGGCGTCGCTGATCGCGCGCCGCGTCCAGCTCATGCCGGCGGCGCGCGGAGAAACGGCGCTCGCTGAACTGCAGGCCGACTATCCAGACAACGCGATCGCCGCGGACGAAGACGTGCGGCGCTGGCGCGCACAGGGCACACCGTCCACCGAAACTCCGCAATTCGTGCCGGAAGACGCTCGACTGGTGATGATCGGCTTCACCTCCGGCAGCACCGGCAAGTCGCAGGCGCACGCCAAGCGCTGGCGCGCGCTCGCCCACAGCGCGCGCCTGAATTCCGCAGCGATCCGCGCCACGCTGGGGCTCGCGCCGGACGCGCCGCTGTCAGTCCTCGGCACCGTGCCCTCGCACCACATGTACGGCATCGAGCTCACCGTGCTGCTGCCGCTGTTCGCCGGCATGAGCCTGCATGGTGAAAAACCCCTGTTCCCAGCCGATGTGGCCGCGGCGCTCGCGCAGCCGGCGCGCCCGCGCCTGCTGGTGAGCACGCCGCTGCACCTGCGAGCGCTGGCGGAGTCCGGCCTCACCTTCCCGGAGCTCGACCTCATCGTCAGCGCCACGGCGCCGCTCGATCCCGCGCTGGCGCGGCTGGTGGAATCGCGTCTGCGCGCGCCACTGCTGGAGATGTTCGGCTCCACCGAGACTTGCGTGTTTGCCACGCGCCGCACGGCGCAGCAGGACGTCTGGAAGATCTACGACGGCATCACGCTCGAGACCGGCGCGGATTCCACGCAGGTTTTCGCTCCCTGGTACGAACGCCCCCAGAAACTCATGGACGTGCTCGAGCGCCGCGGTGCCGACGGCTTCGTGGCGCTGGGCCGCAACTCGGACCTGGTCGAAGTCGCCGGCAAACGCGCCTCGCTGGCCGACATCACGCGGCGGCTGTGCGCCGTGGATGGGGTCGAGGATGCGGTGGCATTCCAGCCGGAAGCCGCGGCGGCCGGCGTGGCCAACCGGGTCGCCGCGGTGGTAGTCAGCCGCGGCGTCAGCGCACGCGAGATCGCGACGCAGCTCGCGGCCAGCCTGGACGCGGTGTTCCTGCCGCGGCCATTGGTGTTGGTCGACCGGATTCCGCGGGATGCGGTCGGCAAGGTGTCGCGCGCCAGGCTGCTGGAGCTGACGCGCGGCCAGTGATCCGGACTGGCGGTTGCCTGCTACTCGCCCGCGTGCAGGCAGTCGAGCTCGAGCAGCAGATCGGCGCGGCACACGTCGCCCAGCAGTACCAGGAACGGCGTTCCGGGCGGCAGGCGCTCGCGCAGCTGCTGCTCCACGAACGGCAGGTGCGCGCGGTCGCGTAGATAGGCCTTGATCAGCGTATTGCCGCCGAAACGCACCGGCAGCGCCGGTGCATGCGAATGCGCGCGGGTCAGCAGGCTGTCGAGATTGCTGAAGATTTCGCGCATCTGGCGCTGCACGCTGCCGGCGTGCCGCGACGCGTGGCCGACGATGCTCGCCGTGCCTGAGATCATCAGCAGGTCCGGCGCAACCAGCATGGCGCGCGAGAACGACGGCGGCGTCGGTCCGTACTGGCGCGGGTATTGATACGCGGCGAGCTGTCGTGGATTCTCGAGTGCCATACCCGGCTCGCGCCCCGCCAGCCAATACACCTGCAGCATGTGCGAGCCGTCGCGCCGGCCGATGGCCGTGGCGGCGGGATAACGCTCCAGCGGCATGACCTTCAGTCCCTCAGCGCGACCCGAGCAGAACACCCGATAACGTTCGTCGTCGCCGGCACCCTGGTTGACGTGATCCAGGTAGTTCCAGATGCGTTGCAAGTGACGGTATCGCGAGGTCGCCTGGAATTTCGCGATGCACGAATACACGTATTTCGCCGCGGCAGCGAGACCGCCGTGTTCGCGCTCGTCGACCTCGATGGCCGCGGCCAGGTGATGATCGTCGGCGGCATAGC
>Ga0207675_100007623_pt1 | contig 10226 bp, 6 predicted proteins | sample KBSSwiS42_FD_184305 | JGI IMG/M metagenome (GOLD analysis project Ga0207675, IMG submission 184305) | Switchgrass rhizosphere microbial communities from Kellogg Biological Station, Michigan, USA - KBS Switchgrass S4-2 (SPAdes) (version 2) | ecosystem: Host-associated > Plants > Roots >...
CTCGTAGACCTGCTGCGGCAGATTGAGCAGCACGGACCAGAAGGCATCGAGTGCGCTGTAGGTGCCGACGCCGATGTCGTCCTGCTGGTTGGCGAACAGGAACAGCGCGCCGAGCGCCACCAGCACGGCCAGCACCACCGCCACGCCGCCGAGCGCAGCGCGGATCAGGTAGCGATCCAGCAGGTTCATGCCGACACCGCCTGCGCCGCGAGTCGCGCCGTGTTGCGCCGATAACGCGCCCGCGCCGTAAACTTCGGCAGCAGCAGGATGGCGGCCGCGAGCAGGATCACCGCCGCGTGCACCCACCACAGTCCTAACCACTGCGGTATGGCGCCGCGCGACAGTGCCTGGCGCCCGGCGATCGACAGGTTGATGTAGACGAAAAAGATGAGCACGGCGTAGCCGATGCGTGCGTAGCGGCCCTGGCGTGGACGCAGTCGCGCCAGCGGGATGCCGATCAGGGCGAGCACCACCGCCATGATGGGGAACGCGATGCGCCAGTGGATCTCGGCGATGTGGGCGCCGTCGCGCGTCTTCAACAGCTCCGCGGATGGCAGCGCCTCGAGCGCCACCGCACCCGCCGACAGGGCCGGCAAACGCACCGGGATGGTGTTCTCCGCGAAATGCACGATGCGGAAACGCCGCTCGCCGGGGATCCCTTCGAAACGCTCACCGTCGTACAGCGTGATCACCTGCAGGTCGCCATCCTGGGAGTAGGAATGTGTGGCGCGTTGCGCCAGCGCGATCTCCAGCCGGTCGTCTCGCTCCCGCTCCACGAAAACGCGGGTGAGCGTGCCGTCGGCCTCCGACCCCTGCGCATAGACCACGGTGCTGCCACCCCCGAACATGCGGAACTTGCCGGCGGTGATCGGCGCGAATTGCCCGGCGCGCAGCGCCTCGCTGCGCAGGTCCAGCATGCGCTGCGTGGCTGCGGGAGATACGTACAGTGAAATGCCTGACACCAGGAGGGCCAGGAACGCCGTAAACGCCAGCACCGGCAGCATGACCGGCCGGGACCCGGCGCCGCAGGCCTGGGCCGCGGCCATTTCACTGTCGTGGTACAGCCGCCCGAGCGCCAGCACGATGCCGAGCAGCAATGCGATGGGCACCACCAGGGCCAGGTTCTGCACCACGCTGAGCATGATGAGCTCCAACACCATGCCGCGGGGATACATGCTCTCGGCGGCGCGCGCTAACACCTTCGCCACCTGATTTGTGATCAATATCGCCAGCAATACGCCAGTTACTGCCAGCCAGTTGACGACCACCTCGCGCAGGATGTATCGATCGAGAATGCGCAGCAAATCACCACCCCAAAAGACCACTCAATTGACTTGAGTTACACTTCGCGACCTTAAAACACGGCCGCCCCCGCGACAATGACAACAATGCAGTTCGAAACATGGACGAAGGCGCTCGCTGAGCTGCCGATCGATTGTGTTGCCGTGGGAGTCCACGACGACGGCGAGCTGACCCCGGAGGCGCGGGCCCTCGACCTGCGCTGCCGTGAAAAACTGTCCCGTCTCGTCAAGCGCGGCGACTTCACCGGCAAACTGGCGGAAACCTGGCTGGTGGCGGACCTGGAGGGCCTGCGGGCCGAACGTGTACTGCTGGTCGGCCTCGGGGCCAAAGGTGACGTCACCCGCAAGGCCTGGCGCCGTGCGCTGATCGCGGCCATCGGCGCCGCCTCGCGCACGCGTATCACGGCGCTCGGGCTGGCCCTGCCCCGGCCCGCCGCGAAGATCCTCTCCGACGAACGCTTCGGGCGCGCGGTCGCCGAGCTCACGGCGCACACCCTGTATCGCGTCAACGATCTCAAGAGCGGCAAGAAGCCGCGCCCCCATGCGCTGGCGCGCGTGGTCGCGGCGGTGCCGGCCAAGGCCGCGCAGGCCGTGAACAAGGGATTCACGCAGGGTACGGCGCTGGCGAGCGGCGCCGAGCTCATGCGCAATCTCGCCAACCTGCCTCCCAATGTCTGCACGCCCACCTACCTCGGCAAGACCGCCGAGGGCCTGGCGCGCACGCACAAGTCGCTGCGGGTGAAAGTGCTCGGACTGCCGGAAATCAGGCGCGAGAAGATGGGCTGTTTTCTCGCGGTCTCCCAGGGCAGCGAAGAACCGCCGCGTTTCATCGTCATCGAACACAAACCCGCGCGCGCCAAAGGCGCGCCGGTGGTACTGGTCGGCAAGGGCATCACCTTCGACACCGGCGGCATCTCGCTCAAGGATCCGCCGCGCATGGACGAGATGAAGTTCGACATGAGCGGTGCGGCCTGCGTCATCGGAGCGCTCAAGACGGCGGCCGAGCTCAACCTGCCGCTGCACGTCGTCGGGCTGGTCGCGGCGTGCGAGAACATGCCGGATGGCCGTGCCTTCAAACCCGGCGACATCGTCACCAGCGCGCACGGTCTCACGGTCGAGATCCTCAACACCGACGCCGAAGGCCGCCTGATCCTCTGCGACGCGCTCAACTACGCGCGCCGCTTCAAGCCGGACGTGGTCGTCGACATGGCGACTCTCACCGGCGCCATCGTGGTCGCACTCGGCACGCACCACACCGGCGTGTTCTCCAACAACGATTCGCTGGCGCGTGAGCTGGTCGACTGCGGCGTGACCGCCGACGATCGCGCCTGGCACATGCCGCTCACCGAGGAATACGGCGACCAGCTGAAGAGCAATTTCGCCGACATGGCGAACGTCGCCGGCCGCGATGGGGGCTCGATCACTGCCGCCGCCTTCCTGGGCAAGTTCACCAAGGACCTCAATTGGGCGCATCTCGACATCGCGGGCACCGCCTACCAGGGTGGCGCTGCCAAGGGCAGCACCGGCCGGCCGAGCGCGCTGGTGCTCGAGTTCCTGCTGCGCCGCGCCCAATCGCGTTGATACAGGCGCGTTGATAAAAGGTGCAGCCCCGAGTTGATTTCTACGTGAGCGAAGACGCCGGCGCCGACGTGCGCCTGCGGCTCGCCTGCCGCATCGCCGAGAAGGCCTACCTCGCCAGGCAACGCGTCGTCGTACTGCTCGAGGACGTCGAAGGCCTGCGCCGTTTCGACGAGCTGCTCTGGACCTTTGGCGATGGAAGTTTCGTGCCCCACGACGCGGTGAACGCCGAGGGCACCGCCTGTGATGCACCGGTCGCTCTGACCACCGGCCCGCTGCCCGCCGGCCATGCAGACGTGCTGCTGAATCTCGCCAGCACCGTGCCGCCGTTCTATGACAAGTTCGCCCGCGTCGCCGAATTCCTCGATGCGCGGGCCGAAGTGCGCGCCGCGGGCCGCGAGCGCTTCAAGTTTTACCGCGGCAAAACCCTGGAACCCCAGACTCACAACGTCTGAGCTCGCCGCCGCTGCCCGGACGCCGACAACCGCGCTCCGTATAATCCGCGCCATTCACGAGGGGGTCTCATGACGATGAGAGTTCGCACGTCGATCGCGGCCGCGTTGACGTTCACCTGCCTGGTCGCCTGCAACCGGCAAAGCAGCCAGAACCTGGCGCCCAGCCTGTTCCGCAATCCGGATGCGCCCGTCGAGATGCGGGCCAAGGACCTGGTCGGACGCCTGACACTCGAGGAGAAGGCGGCCCAGCTCGGCAACTTTGCGCCGGCCATCCCGCGCCTCAACATCCCCGCCTACAACTGGTGGAGCGAAGGTCTGCACGGCGTGGCGCGCGCCGGCACGGCCACCGTGTTTCCCCAGGCCATCGGACTCGCGGCCACTTTCGACGAACCCTTCATGCGCGAGACGGCGGACGTGATCGGCACCGAATTCGTCGCCAAGTACTACGAGACGCGCAAGCCCGACGGCAGCAGCGGCTGGTACCGCGGACTCACCGTCTGGTCGCCCAACATCAACATCTTCCGCGATCCGCGCTGGGGCCGCGGCCAGGAAACCTACGGCGAGGATCCCTATCTCACGGGCCGGATGGGCATCGCGTTCGTCACCGGCCTGCAGGGCACGGATCCGGACTACTACAAGACCATCGCGACTGCCAAGCACTTCGCGGTGCACTCGGGTCCGGAATCCAATCGCCACAAGGAAGACGTGCACCCGTCGGCGCACGATCTCGAGGACACCTATCTACCCGCGTTTCGCGCCACGGTGACCGAGGGCAAGGTGGCATCCGTCATGTGCGTGTACAACTCCATCGACGGCGTGCCCGGTTGCGCGAACAGCCGGCTGTTGACCGACTACCTGCGCAAGGCCTGGGGTTTCGAGGGTTACGTGGTGTCCGATTGCGGCGCGGCGGCCAACATCTACCGCGCCGACAGCCAACACTGGAAACCCACGTCCGCGGACGCCATGGCGGCGGCTTTTCCCGCCGGCATGGACCTGATCTGCGGCGACTTTCGCAACAAGTGGACCACCGAGGCGGATGGCATCGTCGAGGCAGTCAGGACCGGCCTCATGAAGGAAGCAGCGATCGATCGCGCACTGATTCGGCTGTTCACCGCCCGCATCCGGCTCGGCATGTTCGACCCGCTGCAGACAGCGCCGCATGCACACATCACGGCGCAGGACAACGACACGCCCGCGCATCGCGAGCAGGCGCTGCGCGCCGCGCAGAAGTCGATGGTGCTGCTGAAGAACAGGGGATTGCTGCCGCTGAAGAAGGAGCCGGCCAGCATCGCCGTGATCGGCCCGAACGCGGACAACCTCGACGCGCTGGTGGGCAACTACAACGGCAATCCGTCGCAGCCCGTCGCCGTGCTCGCCGGCATCCGCAAGCGCTTCGCGAATTCGAAGGTGACTTTCGTCGAGGGCACGGGCTTCATCGGGCCCATCACCTCGCTGGTGCCGGCCACGGCGCTGGCCGATCTCGAGACCGAGACCTTCGACAACATGGATTTCTCGGGTGCGCCTCGCGCCACGAGCAGCGCAACCACTGCGGAAATCGACTGGCCGCAGCCCGGCAACAGCAGCGTGCGCATGACCGGCCGCATCCAGGCGCCGCAGTCCGGCGAATATCGCATCGGCTTCCAGGGCCTCGACGGCTACCGCGTCTGGGTCGACGGCAAGCAGATCTTCGATGACTGGACGCAGCGCGAGTTTCCGTCGCTGGCCACGGCCGCGGTGACCCTGGAGGCGGGCAAGAGCTACGACCTCAGGATCGAAGCGCGCCAGAAAGGCAGCGCCCAGCATGCGGCGCTGGTGTGGGCGTTGCCGGGCCAACGCGGCGACGATGCCGTCGCCGCCGCGCGCGCCGCCGACCTGGTGATTTTCGTCGGTGGCTTGAACCCGCGCGTCGAAGGCGAAGAGATGAAGATGGATGCCGACGGCTTCGCCGGCGGCGACCGCACCAGGCTCGATCTGCCGGCTCCCCAGCAGCAGCTGCTCGAACGCGTGCAGGCCACCGGCACACCGCTGGTGCTGGTGCTGATGAGCGGCAGCGCGGTCGCCGTGAACTGGGCCGACCAGCACGTGCCCGCGATCGTCGAGACCTGGTACCCCGGCGAAGAAGGTGGCACCGCGGTCGCGGGTCTGCTTGCCGGCGACTTCAGTCCGGCGGGCCGCCTCCCCGTGACGTTCTACCGGTCGGTGGATGACCTGCCACCCTTCGAGGACTACGCGATGACCAAACGCACTTATCGCTACTTCACCGGCGAAGTGCTCTACCCCTTTGGCTACGGACTGTCGTACACCACGTTCGCATACGACAACCTGAAACTGAGCAGCGACAGCATCGCCGCGAGCGACACGCTCACGCTGAGCGCGGTTATCACCAACACCGGCAAGGTGGAAAGCGACGAAGTCGCGCAGCTGTACCTGAGCCACCCGAGCATCGAAGGCGCGCCGCAGCTGGCGCTCGGCGGTTTCAAGCGCGTGCACCTGAAGCCGGGCGAGAAACAGACCGTGAGCTTCGAACTGCGCGACCGTGATCTGTCCACGGTGGACGCGAGCGGCACGCGCCGCGTGATCGCCGGCGACGTGAAACTGTGGATCGGCGGCGGACAACCCTTCGCCCGCGCCGGGCTCACGGCACCGGCCAAGGTCGCGGGGCAATTCACGATCAGCAGCTCCGCGGAACTGCCGAAGTAGAAGAATGGGGGCTGCAGCCATTCCGTCCCCCGTATAATCCCCGCCCTCCATGGACAAGGCCTATACCCCCGGCGACATCGAGCGCCGAATCTACGAGCGTTGGGAATCTTCCGGAGCTTTCGCACCGGCCAGTGGCGGCGAGCCGTACTGCATCATGCTGCCGCCGCCGAATGTCACCGGCACGCTGCACATGGGTCACGCGTTCCAGCACACGCTCATGGATGCATTGACGCGCTGGCATCGCATGCGCGGCTACTCCGCGCTCTGGCAGACCGGCACGGATCACGCCGGCATCGCCACGCAGATGGTGGTCGAGCGCCTGCTCAAGGCCGAAGGTACGAGCCGCCTCGACCTGGGCCGCGAAAAATTCCTCGAGCGCATGTGGGCGTGGAAGGAGAAATCCGGCGGCACGATCACGCAGCAGATGCGCCGGCTCGGCGATTCGGTCGACTGGTCGCGCGATGCCTTCACGTTGAGCCCGGAGCTCTCGCGCGCGGTGACCGAAGAATTCGTGCGCCTGCACGAGGAAGGCCTCATCTATCGCGGCAAGCGCCTGGTGAACTGGGACCCGGCGCTGCTCACCGCAGTTTCGGACCTCGAGGTCGAGTCGGAAGAAGAGAACGGTTCGTTGTGGCACATCCGTTACCCGATCGTTGGCGGTAGCGGACACCTCGTCGTGGCGACAACGCGCCCCGAAACCATGCTGGGCGACACCGCGGTCGCGGTGAACCCGGACGACGAGCGTTATCGCGCGCTGGTCGGCCAACAACTCGAGCTGCCGCTCACGGGCCGCAGGATCCCGGTGATCGCCGACAGCTATGTCGACGCGGCCTTCGGTTCCGGCTGCGTGAAGATCACGCCGGCGCATGATTTCAATGACTACGAAGTCGGCGTGCGCCACAACCTGCCGCTGATCAACGTCTTCACGCCGGACGCGAAGATCAATGACAACGGTCCGTCGGCGTATCAGGGACTCGATCGCTTCGAGGCGCGCAAGAAGATAGTCGCGGACCTCGAGGCGGCGAATCTCATCGAGAAGATAGAGCCGCACAAACTGAAGGTGCCACGCGGCGACCGCACCAAAGCTGTCATCGAGCCGTACCTCACGGACCAGTGGTACGTGAAGATCGAGTCGCTCGCGGCCCCGGCGCTGAAAGCGGTGGAAGACGGCCGCACGCGTTTCTATCCCGAGAACTGGACCAAGACCTATTACGAGTGGATGCGCAACATCAAGGACTGGTGCATCAGCCGCCAGCTCTGGTGGGGCCATCGCATCCCGGCCTGGTACGACGAGGCCGGCAACATCTACGTCGGCCGCGACGAGGCCGAAGTGCGCCGCAGGCATTCGCTCGGCGACACCCGTCTGCGCCAGGACGACGACGTGCTCGATACGTGGTTTTCTTCGGCGCTCTGGCCGTTCTCCACGCTCGGCTGGCCGGACACCACGCCGGAGCTGAAGAAGTTCTATCCCTCGGACGTGCTCGTCACCGGCTTCGACATCATCTTCTTCTGGGTCGCGCGCATGATGATGATGGGCCTGAAGTTCATGGGCGACGTGCCGTTCCGCCACGTGTACATCACCGGGCTGATCCGCGATGAACACGGCGAGAAGATGTCCAAGACCAAGGGCAACGTGCTCGACCCGATGGATATCGTCGACAGCATCGGTGTCGACGACCTGGTGGCCAAGCGCATCAGCGGCCTCATGCAGCCGCAGATGAAGCAGCGCATCGAGAAGAACACGCGCAAGCAGTTCCCCGAGGGCATCGCGGCCTACGGCACCGACGCGCTGCGCTTCACGATGGCGTCACTCGCCGGCGTGTCGCGCGACATCAACTTCGACCTGGCGCGCGTCGGCGGCTATCGCAATTTCTGCAACAAGCTGTGGAATGCGGCGCGCTTCGTGCTCATGACGGTCGAAGGCCCCGAGGGAAAAGGACAAGGTGACCTGACCGGCGCCGCGGAGCTTTCCGTCGCCGACCGCTGGATCGTGTCGCGTTTCGCCGCGATGCTCCGCCAGCTGGATACGACGCTGCGCGACTATCGCTTCGATCTCGCCGTCACCGCGCTCTATGAATTCACCTGGTACGAGTTCTGCGACTGGTACCTCGAGCTCACCAAGCCCGTCCTGCAGAGCGACACCGCCACCGAGGCGCAGAAGCGCGGCACGCGCCGCACTCTCGTGATGACACTCGAGGCGCTGCTGCGCGCGCTGCATCCGCTGATCCCCTTCATCACCGAGGAAATCTGGCAGCGCGTGCATCCGCTGACCGCACCGCTGATCGCGGCGCAAAACCGCCGCGCCACCACCCAGGCGCCGGACTTGCTGATGGTCGCGGGATTTCCGCAGGCCACCGATTTCGCCGCCGACGCCGAGGCGGAGAGCGAAATCGCGTGGATGAAGCAGTTCATCCTCGCGGTGCGGCAGATCCGCGGCGAAATGGACATCGCGCCGTCGCGCAGGATTCCGCTGCTGCTGGCCAACGCCGGGGCGCGCGATGCCGCGCTCGCGGAGAAACATTTCGCCTGGCTGACGCGCCTCGCGGGACTCGAGAGCATCAAACAACTCGCCCGCAGCGAGAGCGCGCCGGAATCCGCCACCGCCATCGTCGGCGAGCTCACGCTGCTCGTGCCCATGGCCGGACTGATTGACCCGCAGGCTGAAATCGAACGTTTGACGAAGAAGATGGCGAAAAATGCATCCGACATCGGCAAACTCAACGCCAAGCTGGGCAACGAGAACTTCGTGCGCAATGCGCCACCCGAAGTGGTGGCCGCCGACCGCGCGCGCGTCGCGGAGCTCGAAGCGCAGAATGCCGGGCTCGCGGCGCAACTGGCGCGAGTCCGCCGGATGGCCGGGAGCTGAAAAAACCCTATAGTGGCATCGTGAGCAACGCACACTCCGCCGCCCTCGCCTCTGCCCTCGCTGCATTGGACAAGGTCATCCTCGGCAAGCCACAGGCGGTGCGGCTGGCGCTGGCCTGCCTGCTGGCGCGCGGACACCTGCTCATCGAAGACGTACCCGGAGTCGGCAAGACCACCCTGGCCCACGCATTGGCGCACTCGCTCGGACTGGCCTGGCAACGCGTGCAATTCACCAGCGACCTGCTGCCGGCGGACATCATCGGCGTATCGGTGTTCGATGCGAACCGCGGTGAGTTCTCGTTCAGAAAGGGCCCGATATTCACGCAACTGCTGCTCGCGGACGAAGTGAACCGCGCCAGCCCCAAGACGCAGAGTGCGCTGCTCGAGGCGATGGAGGAGCGCCAGGTCAGTGTCGACGTCACGACCTACCGCCTGCCCGACCCGTTCTTCGTCGTGGCGACGCAGAATCCCTTCGAACAACTCGGTACCTTCCGGCTGCCGGAATCGCAGCTCGACCGCTTCCTGATGCGCATCTCCCTGGGATACCCCGATGCGGCGCATGAAAAAGAGTTGCTGGCCGAAGGCGATCGCCGCGACCTGCTCGCCGGCATGCCGCCGGCGCTGAAATCCGAGGGCGTGCGCGAATTGCAGGCGGCCGCGCAGGCGGTGCACGTGGCTCCCGCGCTCATCGAATACGTGCAGGCCCTGCTGGCCAGCACACGCAAGCGTAATGACATCCAGATCGGGCTCTCGCCGCGCGCCGGACAGGGACTGGTGCGCGCGGCGCGCGCCTGGGCGCTGATCGCGGGACGTGACATGACCGTACCCGAGGACGTGCAGGCGGTATTCGCGGCGGTGGCGTCACACCGGCTGGAAAGCGCGGCGATCACGACCGCCGCGGATCACGCGGCGTTCGTCGCCGAGATCGCTCGCGGCGTCGCGGTCCCCGTCTGACAACATGGCAGCCACGGCGCGCACGGCAGGCAACCGCTGGATGCTGGGCCTGCGCCGGCGCGCCGCGCTCTGGGCACGCCGCCGCCAGGGTGAGGACCAGTTTCCGCTCACCATCAACACGCGCCGCATCTACATCCTGCCAACGCGCGGCGGCGTCGCGTTCGCGGCCCTGCTCTTCATCATGCTGCTCGCGGGGCTCAATTACGCCAACAGCATCGCGCTGCTCATCACCTTCCTGCTCTCGGGATTCGCGCTCATCGCGATGCACCTGTGTCATCGCAACCTCGCGAACGTGGCGGTGCGCGGTGTATCGGCGAGCAACGCATTCGCCGGCGAACACGGGCGCCTTGCGCTGACGCTGGAGAACGCCGCC
>Ga0207675_100007624_pt1 | contig 10226 bp, 6 predicted proteins | sample KBSSwiS42_FD_184305 | JGI IMG/M metagenome (GOLD analysis project Ga0207675, IMG submission 184305) | Switchgrass rhizosphere microbial communities from Kellogg Biological Station, Michigan, USA - KBS Switchgrass S4-2 (SPAdes) (version 2) | ecosystem: Host-associated > Plants > Roots >...
TTTTCCAGCGACTATAACCACCACCAGAATTGGTGATCATAACCTGGTAATGTCCATTGCTCAACAACTGTATTTCGGGCAACCTTGTATTTGGTGTATTAATGCTTCTTACTTCTACATCTACAGCAGTCGTGGTTGTTTCAATGATGTCGGAAGTATGTGCATAGAAAAGTGTAGTTCTTGGGATTCGTTCCTGCAATAACAAAAGCGAAGCATTGAAACGAAGTTCTGATTCGAATCTTTGCTGCATTGGTTTATCAAGTAACACATGAGCCATTGAAAGAAAACTCATGCCCTGGTGGTGCACCATGTAAGAACGTACAATACTATATTCACTTCCTCTCGGTACCCGACCGGGTGTATAATCGACGGCTTCATAAAAACCGTATTCTCCTGTTGCAAATTTTTTAGATAATAGTTGAAGATTGTTACATGCTTTCACCGGAGATACTGTTAATGCGAGCATAGAGGCATAAGGGGCAATAACTATATCTTCTTCAAGGCCACGTTTCAATCCCAGTCCCGGTACACCAAATGCACGGTATTGATAGTTCATGTGGGCATCAACAGAATTATATCCCGACTCTGATATTCCCCATGGCACATTACGTTGTTCTGCATAATCTATTTGCCTGTTGACTGTGGCTATATTGGTTTGATATAACAATGTGTTTTCGTACACCGGCATGATCAGTTGCGGCATAAGGTATTCAAACATGGAACCACTCCATGAAAGTAAAATGGGATCTCCTCCCGAGTTCGTTAATAATCTGCCTAATGCAAACCAACTTTCCTGTGGCAGTTTTCCCTGTGATATGGCAACATAGATCCCTAATCTTGCTTCTGAAGCCAGCAAGTCGTAATAACTATTATCTTTTCGTTGCTCATCCACATTGTACCCGATCCTTAAAAGGTTTGTCGATCTCTCATAAAGAAAATCATATTCCACATCACTGAATTTTTCACATTGCTGGGCTAATTGGTTCAACAAATGAATTCTCTCGTTAGCTACAGTAGCAGCGGTCAAAATACATTCACGCATCTTGGTTAACCATTCATCGTTTACCTCATCGTTATCATTTTGCTGATATAGATTGATCGTCTCCAACAATTGTGACTGATCATTAATTGTATGAAGTGAGGGAACAATATCGAGTGCATTCAGTTTTTCAAAATTTGCAGGTACAGGTAATAAGTTTATCCAGGGCACCAATTCAAAAAGGTCATCACGAATTTTCTCTGATTGAATTGATAGTTTGGCTGTCCATTTTTTAAATTCGGCACCTCCAGTTAATGACGACAGATCATTGATAAGAACATTAAGTTCATCAACATACTTTTTTGCATTGCTTAATGAATTATCATTGTCATCGAGTGCTGTATACAATAACGTTTCGATCTTTTGGATCTCTTCTGCAGGTCGCTTGCCCGAATTTTCCTGGATGATCTTTGCAATTGTCAGTAAACCTTCGTAAACACTTTTTTTAAAAACAGGTTCATTGGCTTGTGAGAGTAATCCTTGCCGCAATGTAAGCAAGTGACCAACAAGATTACCGCTATCCACAGTAGACACATACTTTGGATGAAGTGGCATCAATGAAAATGTATCATACCAATTATAAAAATGTCCTTCATACCGTTCCATTCTCCGCATTGTGTTCAGGGTGTCTTTACTTCTTTCTGTCATTTCTCTGCCGCTGATGTATCCGAAATCATAAGCGGCCAGATTTGCTAATAATGCCAATCCCATATTGGTAGGTGAGGTTCGATGAGCAATGACCGGTGCTGGCTGTTCCTGGAAATTATCCTGCGGTAACCAATTTTCTTCTGCTTTGATGAATTCTTCGAAGAATGACCATGTTCTTCGTGCAGCTTTATGAAGAAATAATTTTTGGTTTTCGGAGAGATTTGGTTTTCGTTCTTTTTCTTCTTTACTCAAATACCATGCGATCGCAGGTGCCAATAACCACAATAAAAGCATTGGGCTCGCTACAAAAAATGCAACAGGATAAAAATATATTAATATTGTAATGGTGATGATGCTTACAAAAGGTCCGATCCCCATTTCATCATAAACAGCAACGAGACTGTTAGTGCGAAGTCGGTTTGTAGTTGCCGACGGGGTCCATTCTAATAATTTTCTGTGTGAGATGGTAATACGCCATGCGGTGCGTACAATAGCATCAAGATTTTTATATGCTTCGTAAGGCAACACTGCTATTCCGAAAACAAAACGGATCAAAAAATTTCTTACCGAGATACCCACTTCACTAAAATGAGAATTGATTGTGATATCCTCAGGTTTGTTGATCAATTGCCATGCTGCGGCTGCCATTAGCGGTAAGAGGACGATTATAGTAACCGCCCCTGTCCATAACCACGGAAGAGGTAATAAAGTCCAGCCGATTAAAAGTAAAAATGTCAATGCAAGAGGTGTGAAGCTTCGCCTGAGATTATCAAATATTTTCCATCGTGATAACCCGGACAACTTGTTCTTTACTAAACGTCCATTCTCACGTATCAGGGGAAGCATCCATGAAGCAATTTGCCAATCCCCCCTGATCCACCGATGATGTCGTTGAACATCTGTTTTATATTGTGATGGGCTTTCTTCGTATAAATGAACATCAGTTATAAGCCCTGAACGTACATAACATCCTTCCAGCAAGTCGTGACTTAGTATACGATTTTCCGGGAACCTGCCATTTAATACTTTTTCAAACATATCTACATCATAAATTCCTTTTCCGATAAATGAACCTTCGCCAAAAAGATCCTGGTATACATCCGAAGATGCTTTTGTGTAAGGATCGATACCGGAAAGATTCCCTTGCATTCTTAAATACAAGGATGCACCAACTTTGGGAAGACTTGGTTCTACCCTTGGTTGTAAAATTCCATAACCATCGATCACTCTTTTTTTATTTGGATCATACACAGGATGATTTAATGGATGAGTCATGGTTCCAATGAATTTCCAAACAGATTCTCTTGGTAACTGCGTGTCCGAGTCCAGGGTAATTACATATTTTATATTGGTCAATATGTCAAGATCACCTACTATTAATGAAAAATCATTTTGACCACGTTCTCTCAAAAAAGCATTCAATGCTGATAACTTTCCTCTTTTACGTTCATAACCCATCCACTTTTTTTCTTTTGGGTTCCATGTTCTTGGCCGATGAAAAAGGTAGAATGTATTTGATTCGGGACTTGTATACTTTTCATTTAACTCTTCAATTCTTTTTTTCACCAATGCCACTAATCGATCATCACCCGGCATAGTAGCAGAGCCTGCATCCATAAAATCTGTCAGCAGTCCAAAATGCAGGTTCTCTTCTTTGTTAGCGAGATATCGTATCTCCAGTCCCTCGATCAACTCTTCAATATAAGCTTCACTTGCGAGCATAGTGGGAATAACAACCAGGCTGCGACATTCGGTTGGAATTCCATTCGAGTAATCCATTCGTGGTAGAAGTTGTGGTTGAACCAACACAGTTGAAAGCCAGTTAATAAGTGAAACGGATAACTGAAGACAGCCGAGGAAAGAAAGAAATCCAACAGCGGTTAAAATTTCCCAGCTAAGATCAGCCTGTTGATAAGCAATATAAAGTAACCATGCAGCGGTGACAATGGATAGAAAAAAAATAGAAAAGAGGTAAGTGAAGGTTGGAATTTTTGCAAAAGCACGATTGATCTTAAGACGTAATGTATAACGCATCTCACATGCATGTTCGGTTTCTTCCAATCCTTTATCTATTAAATAATAGCCAACATGTTCTTTTCTTTTGGAGTTGAGATCATCGTTCTTATTTTGCTGAGTTAATTCAATTGCTTTTTGTGCAACTTCAGTTTCAGAGAGTTCACTTGATTTTGAAATTCTTTCTACTACATGCCGGTAACTATCTCTTGTTGCAAAATCCATTAGTGGATACGTACCAGTTGTGTCTTGCCGCAACACATGTTCAACACTGCTGAGTGTTTCAACAAATTCTTTCCAGTCCGTAGCACCAATAAAGCGTAGCGTACCGATGCTGTTGCGTACTGATACCTGGTCAATTGCTTGTCGCTGATTTTCCTGCAGTACAAGATCATTGGTACTGGTACCTGATGCAGTCAATTGCTGTTCGATCCAGTTAAGTGGCAAAGCAAGTGATGGTCCCACTCCCTGTAACTTCCGTGTAAAGCTGGCAACAAAATGACTATCCAATGTTGGTTTTGAGCGGGCCATGTCTGCGATCACAAGAATCAGGTCACCGGCTTTTTCTTTTACGGTCTCAATCATTTTATCCGCCCAATGATCAGCGAGATTATGATCGATCACATCAAGAGCAATTTTACCTGCGATCCTTCTGAGATTTTCAAGAACAGCCAGCCGAAGCATAATAGGTATCGCCCATAATTCTCCAAGCGTAAGTGTTGTTTCGGATTGATAACTGGCAATGAAACTGGTCAAACTACTCACATCAACTCGTCCGTCACTATGGGCAATAATTTCCAAAACAATATCATAGACACGGGGCATACCTGCAGACATACCTTCTGCGAGATAAGGCAGCGCTTCACTATATCCTTTTGGCAAATGTTTTCTTGCGATCACCACCTGTTCTTCTACGAGATAAAAATTATCGAGCAGCCATTCTGATGCAGGTGTAATTGTTTTATCGGTCCTTAAACTTTCAACGAGAAGATTGCGTACTTCCAATAATGTTCTTTCATTGTCCTCCAGCCTTTTTAAAAGTTTATCAACAGGATAACCTTTTTGAACCTTATGTGATTTTGCCAATACTTTGCCATGACGATCCAGTTGATCGGAGCTGAAGAGTTCTGAACGAAAAGGTTCTTCTGCGTACTTCCGCAAAGAATTGTCACTAAGAAAATTAAGACGTAAATGTGATAGAATATCCGAGACCGTACTGGTTGTAACCTTCATGTTTGACCTTTAGTCCTGTTGTTCAACAGAAAGTTACAAGTAATGTACCAACAAAGAGTTTTAAAAAAATATTGGATTGTCTTATTATGCATGCAACAATATTCAACTCCCATTGCCTGTAGTTCCTTTTCCCTTCGTTTTGTTTGGTGTTCGTTAAATGAGGACAGCCCGTTGCTACTTAACTTGATGCAGAGTTCTCTTTACTTTGAAACAAAAAAGCAGCAAACTAAAAAGGAGCTTGCATTTTTACAAACTCCTTTTTCTTTAGTTTTTTTCTGTTATCTATTTCTTAACTGGCGTGGAGGTCACACTCATATCTCTTACACAAACATATTTTCCATCCCGCTTTTGAAAATAAGACATATAATGTCCTTTGTCTGTTTCAGTTCCTGAAGGACTAAGTTCAGTCCATGAACCAATTTCTACTGCCATGTCTCCTTCGGCAAAAAGGTCCACAACTTTATAAACATTATAATTCCCCGATGTGTCTTTTGCAAGCCGGCCTGCAATTTTTCCTTTGATAGCCTCTTTCCCGGAAGTGGGTTCTTCATTCCGGCTGTAACTTATTGCATCATCACTGTAATAGGCAACAACCTTGTCAGCATCTTTAGCTTTTTCCCCAGCAGCAAAAGCATTTTCCATTGCCTGGATATCTGCTTTCAACTTATCCATATCAATAGTTGATGCAGCTTTTTCGTTAGAACAACCTGTAAAAAGTAAAGCGAATACTGCAATAAAAATTGCAGTTGAAAATTTAGATCTCATAAAAAAATCAGTATTTAGGTGAAGAGATAAGAGGAAGGTAGTCTTTATTTATCCGGACGACAGATTTTCTTCAATTCATCATAGAATTGGACTAAGGAACGATCATTTCTCATGTCCGCCAGGAATATCCTTGCCGAATTCATTCATTACAAATGTTTTTCCAGTTTCAGTATAAGCCTTCAGGTTAAGCAGAAAAATTCCCCAATGATGATTACACTGCGCAAACATATCCGTATAATCTTTCCATTCACTATGTTTGAATCTTAATTCGGCGCTATTATTTCCAATACTTATATCAAAAACAATTTTTGTATTTACCCATTCGGGATGTGCATCTAATACTTCCCATACAACTTTTTTATTTGGGATCAACTCTGTTACTTTTATTTCTTTATAATAGTCCGGGCCGAAATAAATACGATAAATGCTTCCGGCTTCAGATTTTGCATTATTTGTTTTTGACCACCATGAAGCGATACCTTCTTCTGTACTTACAGCCTTATATATTTTTTCTGGAGTTGATTGAATAAAAACAAGATGATAAATATCTGGCATATTTTTAAAGTTAGATTATTTAAATGCTATTCTTTGTACTGCTTATCAATATCCTTAATGATCGCATCCATCTTGTTGATGCAGGTGTCATATCTTACAAGTATTTCCTGAACGAATGTTAACGAAGTGCAGATATTATACGCCTGGTCTGTTGAAAGCACTTCAACAAGGTTTGAGGTGGTATCCGTTAATCTCTTCTGATTCAAAGCAACGTATTGAAAAAGATTTTGCTTTTTTAACGTATAGAAATCCGTACTGTTTATAAGATTGGGAATGTTTTCCTGGTAAAGGTCCATGATATTATTCTGCAATATTTTATTCTCAATAGTGCCGATCTTACCTGAAGATTTAAATCCCTCAAACCTTCCATTGTTAGGCACCAAACCAGTGGTATTGAATATCCAGTTGTTGTATTTACGGATCGTGTCCCTGCTTATAGGCTCACCTATTTTTCTTGTGGTAATGTAAGCAAAGGCTTTTTGAGTTTGTGAAAAAGATCTTTTGTCCTGTTTCATCTCTTCAATATCAGTTTTCAGGTCTTCTCTTAGCCCTAATAAGAATTCTTTTGTTTCATGCCGCTGGTGTTTTTGCTCACTGCGATCATGAAAATATATGGAGATGGTGACTGCAAATACAATTATAAATATCTCCAGTAAAAGTTCACTGAATTTATGCCAAAAGGAGCTTTTCGTATTCCAAATACCAAAGATCTTCTTTGTATGTTTTATTACTTCCTGTTCTGCCATAATAAGTTTGGTTTAATTCTCACTGCAAATTTATATCTCCAATTGACTTTTCGTTCACCGTCCTTCCTTTCAGCTTTTTATTTTACCTTTCTGATAGATATAATTCACTAAACTATCTCTTATGAGTACTTCTAAATTTAAATTACTTATTCTTTTTATTGCTATTACAAATAGTGTATGTGCACAACAAATGTTCAAATATTTTACTGCAGATGATTTTGCAAAACGCAGGGCAAAAGTTTTTGAACAGATCGGTGATGGAGTTGCTATTATGCAAGGCGCAGAATTACCAGAAGGTTTTGTAAAATTCAGGCAGGACAATAATTTCTTCTATTTAACAGGAGTTGAAATTCCCAATGCAAAACTGTTGCTGGATGGTAAAACAAAAATTTCGATACTATTTGTTCCAGATAGAATGTCAGGAGATATAAAAGCAGAAGCTTATATCAACCAAACTGAAAAAGATGCTGCACAATATAAAATGACAAGAATTGTTTCTGTAAATAATTTCACTGCTACATTGAACCGTTATGCTTCATTGGGTCAACCATTTTATATTCTTTCTTCACCTGAGGAAACAACTGAAATGTCAAGAGACCGTTGCATTGCACAGCGTGCCGGACGTATGAATGATCCATGGGATGGAAGAATTTCAAAAGAAACAAATTTTACAAATAAACTGAAGGAACGTTTTCCATTGGTGGCTGTCAAGGATCTTACACCAGTTTTAGACAATATGCGTTGGGTTAAAGATGAAAAAGAAATTGCTGTGATCCGGGAGTGTGGCCGTATCGGTGCCATGGGTTTCGATGAAGCAATGCGGGTCACCCGCCCTGGCATCTATGAATACCAGGTGGTAGCTGCCTGTGATTTTGTTTATGAGAATGAAGGAACAAATGGTCCTGCTTATTTTGCGATCGCTGCATCAGGAGAACAAGGATTAAGCTGGCATTACAATGCTAACAATCATAAAATGAAAGATGGCGATGTGATACTGCTTGACTATGCACCGGATCATTACTATTATACAACAGACATTACACGTACATGGCCGGTTGGTGATAAATTCTCCGATGTGCAGTTGAAAATGTATAACTGCATAAAAGAAGTTTCAGAAAAAGTGATTGCGGCAATGAAACCGGGAGTTACAATAGAGGATCTTACAAAAGTTGCCAAGGATGTTTACATCAAACATGGATTTGAAAAATTATTCCCTGGCTATGTTGGTCATTTTGTTGGCATGGCTGTTCATGATGTGGGTCCATATGATAAACCTTTTGTAGAAGGTGTAGTGTTTAATGTAGAACCTATCATAGAAGATAAAGATCTTAAAATTCATCTGCGCCTCGAGGATACGATCGTAATTACCAAAACAGGGTCAGAGAATTTAACTGCAAACACCACAACAGATCCTGAAAAGATATATAAACTAAAAAAAGAAAAAGGAGTAGGAGAGAAGGCTACTTTCTAAATAGTAAACAATATTTTGGAAAAACTATTTGTTGTTTGCCCTTTACAGTAACCTTTATTGCGCGACAACTTTAGTCAAGTATTTCTGTCATTAGGTGTAATTATTTATCCCTGTCTTTTATGGCTCTTTAAGTTTGATAAATTTATTTCTATGGGACAGATGAGCTCAATTTGTGTTTTCGTTTTGTTGGGATCAGGGATCACATACTCCTGTTTGCAACCATCCACAAAACCTGGTAATGACAAGATCCCGGAATCGATAAGTACAATCGCAAAAGTTGAGGTCCAGGATACCTTAAGAGCAACTAATTTATTTACGTTATCAGACGCAGAAAAGATATTAGGAGAATCGGCTCATTTAGCTGACAGTGGAACGACTATCCCCGGGGTTATATCAAAAACCAGTGTTAATGACAGTGTATTACCGATCAAAGGAATGGCTTCGACGATCAGGTGTACATATGAAGCAAACGCTGAAGACAAAAAAACAGGAAGAACCGGCAAAGTTTATTTTTTAGTTGAAAACTATCCGAATGTTTCATCTGCAATGGCAGTCTATTCTTATTATAAAAGATCCAACGAAAAACATCCCGGCTTCAAAGAACTTCATGACATGGGAGATGAAGGCTGGTTTGGAGACAGCCCATTATTTGTATACGTAAGAAAAGGCAATAAAATATTTGTGATGAAAGTGAATAAAATGACCAGCTTGACTTCTTTGGATGGTTTTAACCAGGTTGTAAAAAATATTGCGATGACTTTTTAATATCAAGTCAATATATGTCTTTCTTTTTGCCTACTTAGTTTAACTTAATTGTTATTGATGACAACAATGCTGCTGTCTTTTCCTTTAAAAGCTTTTAGAAGTGTATCACTTGAATAGCTTGCAGTAAAATAAGATGTAAAGTTTGGGCTATTGAAACTATTGGATCATCTTTCCTTTGATGATCTCCATTAATTCGGCTTTATAGTTTTCACCGATCAGTATTTCTGAAGTAACATTTTTTAAGCGTACTAAATTTCCTTCAATACCTGTGATGCGGGAAATGGGAATGATGAAAGATTTATGTACACGAAGAAATTGCTTTTTTGGCAAACGTTCTTCTAACTCTTTCATACTTGTATAAACAAGTGTCTTTTGCTGTCCACGATGAATGGCAACATAATTTTTCATGCTTTCGATAAAATCAATATCAGCAAGATTGATCTTAAGAAGTTTTCCTTTTGATTCTGTTTTTACAAAAATGTAATCGTCGTCTGGTTTGAGGTTTTCGCTGGCAGCATTTAGCTGCTCAACTACTTTTTGCACGGCGGCCAAAAAGCGGGCAAGCCTGATCGGCTTCAACAAATAATCTACAACAGAAAGTTCATATCCTTCTAATGCAAATTCGCTGTAAGCTGTTGTTAGTATTACTTTGCTTTTGCCCTGGATCGCTTTTATAAAATCAATACCCGAAACTTCCGGCATTTGTATATCAAGAAAAACAAGATCGATCTTTTGTTCACCCATCAGTTGCAATGCCTCGATCGGGTTAGTAAAGCTTGCCACCAAATGAAGATGTGGTGTTTGCTTTATATAGTGATCAAGGATCTCAATAGCATGAGGCTCATCATCTACAACAATACAATTGATCATAGTTGTTCAATAGTTAATTCAGTTGTATAAAATTCAGGCTCGTCTTTCACTTTAAATGAATATTTGTCACCATAAGCAAGATCAAGGCGGTTCTTAATATTTTCCTGGCCAATTCCAGTCG
>Ga0207675_100007626_pt1 | contig 10225 bp, 10 predicted proteins | sample KBSSwiS42_FD_184305 | JGI IMG/M metagenome (GOLD analysis project Ga0207675, IMG submission 184305) | Switchgrass rhizosphere microbial communities from Kellogg Biological Station, Michigan, USA - KBS Switchgrass S4-2 (SPAdes) (version 2) | ecosystem: Host-associated > Plants > Roots >...
CTGGTCGCGACCGACAGGCTTCTGCCGCTCTGGCTGGCCGGGCAAAGGCCCCGGCAGTCGATGCTCGTCCGCTGCCGGCAGGGCGGTTTCCTTTCGGTCGCCTCGGTGGTCGTGAGCGCCGGCATTCCGCCGGTGTGGCTGTGCCCCCTGCCCGGACCGCTCCACCTGCCACCCACCAAGGAGGGCACGCTCCTCCTCAACGACGTCGCCACGGTGACATCGACCCCGGGTGTCTCGAGCTGGCGCACGGCGGCACGATCTTCCTCGCGAAAGTTGACACGATCGGCTATGCGCTCCAAGGGCGGCTGCTCGAGTTTCTCGAGACCGGCGATATCCGGCGCGTCGGCGAGTCGTACGTCCATCGGAAGGTCGATGTTCGCGTGATCGCCTCAGCCGACAACGGCCCGTCAGCCGGGTGGCTGGAGCGCGGCGTACAGGGCGTTCTGATAGAGCACGTGAACGAAGCCGTAACGCAGCGTCAACGTCCGGTCGGGAAACGTCTGTTCCCGGATGAGCCGCACCATGAAATGGACGCGCTCCAGGACGTCGTCCCTCAGCCACCTCTTGATCATGTTCGCGCCACCCTTCTCGTCGGTGGCCCGGGAGCCGGTGGGATGCGGCTCGCCCGGACGGTACTTACCAGTGAGCACGCCCTGGGCGATTGGCGAGAAGACGACCTGAGATATTCCGAGTGAGACACAGACCGGCATGACATCGCTCTCGATCACCCGCCAGAGCATCGAATACTGCGGCTGGTTGGAGATCAGATGGACGCCGAGGTCTTCGGCGAGATCATGGCCGTCCTGGATCTGCTGGGCAGTCCATTCACTAACCCCGATGTAGAGCACCTTGCCCATCCGTACCAGGTCGGCGAAGGCCCGGATGGTTTCGTCGAGCGGGGTTTCGTAGTCGAAGCGATGCGCCTGGTAAATGTCGACGTAGTCGGTTTGCAGTCGGGTGAGCGATCCGTTGATCGACTCCATGATGTGCTTCCGGGACAGCCCGACATCGTTGTGTCCTTTCGATCCGGTAGGTCCGAAGACCTTGGTCAGGATCTCCAGTGACTCGCGTCGCTCGCCTTTCAGCGCCTCGCCGAGAACGGTCTCGGCTTGTGTGTTGGCGTACACGTCCGCAGTATCGAATGTCGTGATCCCGGCATCGAGCGCAGCGCGTACGCACGCCTTTGCTTGATCGTTTTCCACTTGCGAGCCGTGCGTCAGCCAGTTGCCGTAAGTGATCTCTGAGATCTTGAAGCCTGAGTTGCCGACGTAGCGAAACTGCACCGGAGCCCCCTGTCTGTGTTGGCCGTTTGTTGGCGATCGATACCCGATAATCTCGCGCAGCTTAGATGTCGCGCCAGATCGCGGACTTGCGGATCTCAAACTCAGCGACGCTGATCACCCCACTGTCGCGCAGCGCCCGGAGTTCGGCTAGCAGCTCAAGCGGGTCGCGGTCTGGTCGAGATACGCCGTGGATCGCCTCTCGCGCATCGTCGGCGAGCATCTCCCCCTGGGTGCCGAGGATCTGGTCGATGGTGAGGCTGCCGTCGAGTGTGGTGACGCGGACCGTCCCGGAGACTTTGCGAGTGGAGGCTTCGATAGCAACGATGTCCCGCAGCGGCACGCTGAATGCAGAGCCGGTGCTGCGGCGAGGGCGGAAAAGAATGCGTTCGCTGGTCAGGACGAGGAGTCCCATCTCCCGCGAGTACCGCCCGTCCATCATCCGCAAGACGGTCTCGGAGTCAGTGAGAAAGGACTCCAATCGGGCCACGTACACATCAGAGCGCTGGTCAGAAGCCATGGCAGATGCCGCCGCGAGAACGTCGGCACGCAGGTTGTACCGGGCCAGGCGGTCCCGGACGCTGGGTCGTAGCCAGCGGAACCATGACATCGTCGCGCCTTCGTCGATCGGATGATCCTCGATGATGACATTGGAGCCTCGTGCGGACAAAGTGGCCGCTGCTCGTCGAAGGCGAAGTGGCTCCAAGATCACCGATCGAGGTGAGTCAGGCCTTCGGGGTCAGCAGCGCGAGGGGTATCTGCCGCTCGACCTTCGCTTGGTAATCGGCGAAGAAGGGTGCCTGCACAAGCAGCTTCTGCCACAGGATTTCGCGCTGTGCGCCCTCAGCCACAGTCACGCTCACGACGTGCCGGCTTCGCCCGACCTCGATCTCTGCCTCATCCGCGCGGCGCAAGTTCTTGAACCACTGCGGTTCCTTCGCTGACCCGCCACCTGAACCAGTCACCAGATACTTGCCATCGTCCTCGAGGTACAAGACCGGAGTCGTGTGCATGACGCCGGTCTTGCGGCCTGGGGTAGTGATCAGCAGCACCGGCATTCCGCGCACCCTGCCCATCAATCGACCGCCGGAGGCCCGATACAGGCCGTTGTTCACGGCCCTGCCAAAACGCACCAGGGTTTTCGGGACAGCCATGTCGGCCATCCTCCCATCTGCATTAACAGCAGCACCCCTTGTGAGGTCCGCAAGCCTTAGTGGCCTGCTAGCGCGTGTTTGATCGCGGCAATAACGATGGCCAGCGCGAGAACTGCGAGGCCGAAGAGCAGCGAGCGGATTCGACCTTGACTGGCGCTGCGAGCGACCCCGTAACCGACGACCCCGATGATCGCGGCGCAGGTGTAGCGGCCCCAGTCAAGCTCGCTAGACGGCGGCGCTATCAGAACCGGAATACTCACAATCAGCGCGACAATCGCCGCTGCAGCCAGCTGAATGCCCGAGACGATTTGATCGTTCCTCGGAAGCCGGCCGTCGTGAACCAGGCGACCGGCAATCCGAAAAGCGAACAGATGCGCAAGGGCCAGACCAACGGTGGTGCCCCAGATCAGGCCGAAGACCCGGCCCGGAACCGCGACAAGATTCTCTATTGCAGTCAGTGCAGCGAGCAGGCAGACGGTGACATAGAGCGCCATCGTCCAGGCTTCCTTGCGTAAATGATCAGGATCTGCGTGGTCTGCCTCAACGGCGGCCTCGACTAGAGGGGCGTCCTCGGTCACGATCCGATCCTGGCAGGGTGAGGTGATGTCCGGTAGACGGCCGCAGCCTCGACGTCACCGTGAACGCACCGAAACAGGTGCCGCCGAAAGGAGAAGGACATGAAGTACATGATCTTGACCTACGCGTCGCAGCACGACTACGACGGCATGGCCGGCCGAGGGACAGACCAGCCCGCATGGTCACCAGAGGAGTTCGCGGCAATGGGCGCCTTCATGGAGGCCTTCAACACCGAGCTTGTTGAGGCCGGCGAGCTGGTCGAGACCCGGGCACTTGCCGCGCCGGTGCACACCAGACGCCTTGGCGCGCAGCACGGCGTGGCATTCGTGACTGACGGCCCGTACGCCGAGACTCAGGAGGTGCTTGCCGGCTACTGGATCGTGGAATGCGACAGTTTCGACCGCGCGACCGAGATCGCCGGCCGACTTGCCGCCTGCCCGGCACCAGAGCAGGTCACCGCCAACGCGTACGCGGACGTGCGGCCGATCATGGAATCCGCTGCCGAAATCACCTATTGAGCAGAATCCAGTGTCCGGGACCGATCTCGAGAGCCTGCTGCGCGAGCTTGCGCCGCAGGTTCTCGGTGCGGTCGTACGCCGCTACGGCAACTTCGACATTGCTGAGGACGCCGTGCAAGAAGCCATGCTGGCGGCGGCGACCCAGTGGCCGAGCGAGGGAGCTCCGGACAACCCCAAGGGATGGTTGATCACGGTCGCAGCCCGTCGGCTGACTGACCTGCTACGCAGCGAGCAGTCTCGTCGGCGACGGGAGGACACGGTGGCTCGCTGGGAGCTACCCACGCGGCAGCCCGAGCCCGCCAACAGCCCGGCTGACTCGGATGACACATTGATCTTGCTATTCATGTGCTGCCATCCAGCGCTGTCGCCGTCGTCGCAGCTTGCGCTCACCCTGCGTGCGGTTGGCGGGCTGACCACGGCCGAGGTCGCGCGCGCCTTTCTTGTCGCCGAAGGCACTATGACCCGGCGGATCACCCGCGCCAAGCAACAGATCAAGCACAGCGGGATTCCGTTTCGGCTGCCTGCTTCGGAGGAGCGTGCCGAACGGCTGGCGACGGTCCTCCATGTGCTCTATTTGATCTTCACCGAGGGCTACGCCGCCACGGCCGGCCCCAGACTGCATCGGATTGAACTCTCTACCGAGGCGATCCGACTCACCCGGATGGTTCACAAAGCGTTGCCCGACGATGGCGAGGTTGCCGGTCTGCTGGCATTGATGTTGCTCACAGACGCCCGCACCGCCGCTCGGACGACCGCCGCCGGGGAGCTGGTACCGCTGGCCGAGCAGGACCGCTCGCTGTGGAACTCTGACGACATCGCGGAGGGAGTCGCCTTGATTACCAGCGCATTGCCCCGAGGGACGGTCGGTCCTTACCAGCTTCAGGCCGCGATTGCCGCAATCCACGACGAGGCTCAGAGCACGCAGCAGACCGACTGGCCGCAGATCAAGGCGCTCTATGAGTTGCTGCTTCAGACCTCAGACAACCCGATGGTTGCGCTGAATCATGCGGTCGCTGTTGCCATGGCCGACGGCCCAGCGGCTGGACTCGAGCGCGTACAGACGCTGGCCAAGGAGAAACAGCTGGCCGAGGACCATCGGCTGTACGCGGTGCGAGCACACCTGCTGGAGATGACCGGTGACACGCCGGGCGCTCGCGAGGCGTACCTGGCCGCTGCCCGCAGGGCCACCAACCTGCCCCAGCAGCGATACCTCAATCGCCAAGCCGCCAGGCTCGACGACGCCGACAATGATTCTGACAAGTCGGCGTTGTGGCTGATCAACTAGGGAGAGAGCTCATGAAAGTGATCGTCATCGGGGCGGGGATCAGTGGGCTCACTCTCGCAGCCGCTTTGGCTCAGCTCGCACCGCGGATCGAGGTGGAGATCTTCGAACGCGACGCCGAACCCGCCCAGCGGCGGAAGGGCTATGCGATCGGCCTCAAGGGAGATGCCGGTCTCGCCGTTCTCTCCAGACTTGGCCTGCGGGAAGAGGTTCTGACCGACGCACAAAAGGTGACGAACTTCGTGATCACCGACCGTCGGGGCCGTCCGTTGCTGGGACTGCCGTCGGGGAGCGACGGCCCGCGCCAGACCTACCGCGTACAGCGTGATCATTTGCAGTCGGCGCTGGCAGCTGCGGTGACGATGACACCGGTCCAGTACGGCTTTCAGGCCCTTGGTTACGAAGCGATCGACACCGGCTGTCGAGCCGTCTTCACCGGCGGCCGTCACGTGGACGGGGACGTGGTGATCGCCGCTGATGGCGTGGGCTCGGCCCTGCGGCGGCAACTCGTCGACGATTCGCCACACTTCCTGGGACTGTCCGCGATCACCGGTGATGCAGCACTGGCGATTGAGGATCCGTTACTCAGCGGCGGCTACTTCATGACGTTGGGCGACTGCGGTGACTCATTCTTCTGCTATCGGCAGCCGGGTGGTGTCCACTTCTCCTACACCTCACACGTTGAGCCATCCACATTGGAGTCGTCCAGCCAGCAGGAACTGCTGCGCCAGGTCCAAACGGCAACTGAGGACTGGCATCAGCTCGTCCGCTCGATCGCCTCAGCAGCTGAGCCCGAGTCGATCAAGCCTCGCGGGTATTACGACAAGGAACCGACAAAACAGATCCGCGATGGCAACTTCTGGTTGATCGGCGACGCCGCGCATCCCATGAGTCCGTTCCAGGGCCAAGGGGCCAACACGGCGATGCTCGATGCCCTGGAACTCGCGGAGTTGCTGGGGTCGGGCAACCTCAGCGCCGACGCCGATCGCGTCGCAGCCCGCATCGCCGCCCGCGCGCGCAAGGCGGTGCTGGAGTCCCGCCGGTCGGCGCACCAATTCCACGCCACAAGCCGTTTCCAGATCACGAGCCGCGACTTCGGCTTCCGGGTAGCCAATTCCATGATCAACTCGCGCTTTCGGCGGCGCAAAGCCGCGGCGGCCGGCGTCGTGCCGCAAGAATGAGTCGCTTCGAAGCCGGACCTCAGGCGCCTTCGACCTCGCAGGCCGTACGAGTTGGACTGGGGATCCTGGCGATCTTGCAGGGAATCGTCGGTATCTGGGCGTCGCTGGTGCCCAGGAGCTTCTACCGGAGCTTCCCGATACCTGGTCACAACTGGGTCTCACTGCTGCCGCCGTACAACGAGCACCTAATCCGCGACGTAGGCGAGCTCAATCTCGCCTTGACGGTGGTGCTCGCCGCAGCAGCGCTGACCGGCCAACGGCTGCTGAGTGTGGTCGCTGTCATTGCGGCTGCCGTGTACGCCGTGCCGCATGCGGTGTTCCACATGTTCCATCTGCAGGGCTTTCCCACCGTCGACGCGGTCACTCAGACGATTGGCATTGCAGTCCAGCTCGTCGTGATCGTAATCGTGGGCTGGCTGCTATGGCGGGAGCGCGGTCGCACATCCTGACGGCTCAGCGTCGAGAAGTCGAGGAGGATCAACTGTTGGGTCGATCGGGGACCATTTCCATTGCTTTGGATGTGTAGACGCGATAGCCGAGTGCCGGCTGATAGCCGTGGATTTCCGGCGTATCCAGACTGCGCATGAAGGACAAGATCTCCTTGCTGAAGACCTGGCCGGGTACCAATACGGGGAATCCTGGCGGGTAAGGGGTCACAAATGTCGCTGAGACGACCGATTCACCTGATTCCATGCGTTCTTCGACTTCATCCGCCGGCAGGTATTCGCACGTGGTGTGGTCGTATGACAAGAAGAACGCCCTGCGGACATCACCTTCTGGGGTCGGCGGCGCACTCTGGCTGAGGAACGCTGGGTGGAAGCCGCTGAAGTCCGGCAACGGAGCTGTTGGATTCGTCAAGTGCAACACTGCCCGCTCGAATGCCGCCCGTTCGGCCAGATTCATCTCCGCGGCCTGGTTGTCGATATCTCGCGCGATGCTGACCAGAACCTCGATGAGGTAGGCGACCGAGCTGCGCGTGGTGCCGATGTTGGTCATGAACAACACGGTGTTACGTGAGGTCTTGTTGATCTGGATGCCGAACTTGTCCATCAGCCGTTCACGTTTGAACGTCGCACCGTCGATGCCGGTAAGCCCGATATAGAGCGTCACTCGCGACGGATCCAGAACGAACTCATCCTGCTCCCATGCCGTGATCATGTTGTTGAGACCGGTACGCAACGGCTGGGCGATGCCGGAGGCCCGGTACCGCTCCGGGATCATTTCTGCCGTGCTGAGGCAGTGCATGTATTTGCTGAGCAGCGGATGATGATCAATAGCGTCGCGCAGTTTCATGGCGTACTCGAGCTGGCGTTGCACGAGCTCGAAACCCTCCAGCGCCGCCTGTCGGCGTCCAAGATCAAGAGATGCCAAGATCTGGTAGTTAGGCGAGGTGGAGGTATGTGCCATGTAGGCCTCGTGAAAGCCCTCGGCCACCTTCAACGCGAAGTCTTGATCGTAGACGTGGATCATTGACCCCTGACGCAGCGCGGTCAGCGTTTTGTGGGTCGAGTGAGTCGCGTAAACCCGAACCCGTGCTCGCGCCGGATCAGGGCTGAGGCGTTGGCTGAGTAGCGCTTCGGTGCTCTCGTTCAAGGGCAGGCTCGCCTCGTAGCGCGCGCGATACTCAGGTGACCGTAACTTGTCGGCGAGCGTACGGGCCGCCTCCATCGCCGTACGAGCTCGGTAGACATGGTGGAAGCGGGCGAAGGCGAACCACGCCTCATCCCAGAGGAACACCAGATCCGGCTTGATCGCGAGGCATTCCTCCATGACCCGACCGACGTCGTAGACGATGCCGTCAAAGGTGCAGTTGGTCAGCATCAAGAGCCTGACCCGGTCGAGCTTGCCCGCCGCTCGGAGTGCGAGCAATTTGGACTTGATCTCATGCAGTGGAACCGCGCCGTACATCGAATACTCGTTGAGCGGATACGCGTCGAGGTAGGTGACCTCGGCACCGGCCAGCATCAGGCCATAGTGGTGCGACTGGTGGCAGTTGCGATCGACGAGAACGATGTCGCCCGGTGCGAGCAAGGCCTGGGCGACGATCTTGTTGGCTGTCGATGTTCCGTTTGTGACGAAGAAGGTCTGTCGAGAGCCGAAGGTCTCGGCTGCCAGCTGCTGAGCCTCTCGCAGCGGTCCGGTCGGCTCGAGAAGCGAGTCAAGCCCACCGGTGGTCGCTGAGGTTTCGGCCAAGAAGATTTCGAGGCCATAGAAGCCGACCATGTCGCGGATCCAGTGGGAGTTGACGATCGATTTGCCCTGCGAGATCGGAAGTGCGTGGAAGACTCCGGTCGGCCGTTGGCTGTAGGTGCGGAGAGCTTCGAAGAAAGGCGTACGGTAACGCTCGGCAACCCCGGCGAGGATCGTCAGATGCAACTCGAGTGCGCCTTCTCGCGCATGGAAAACCCGACGGAAGTGGTGGCTCACCTTGCCGGCGACATCTTCGACCGCGATCTCGGTCATCAGGTACAGGTCGACCTCGGGACGGATCTCGGCCAACCGCGGTGCCAGAATTTGGGCACGCTCGTCAGGTGAGTGGTCCGCGAGCTCTTTGGACAGAGTGGCATCGGCGAAGTTGGCGAGCCTGGTGAGATCTCGTACCGCGACGTGGGAGAAGCGTCTCCGGATCACGCACGCCTGGATGTTCGCGTTGAGCCGGATCGCAACGGCCGCCTCGACGCCGCTACCCACGACGACGAGGTCGTAGATGAAGGGATCTCCGGGCCGGCGCCAGGTGTGCACTTCCTCCCGAAGCTGCTCCTCCTGTGCCGGCGACATTGTCTCCACAACGAGAACCTCGAAGTATGGCCGGCTGAAGGACTCATGTGATACGCCGAAGATCATGTCTTCGCTATCGTCGCGATGCTCGGCTTGCACGAGGTCATCGAGGGAACCGACCCGGTAGGACTCCGTGACCAGCGCGCGGTTGATCCGGGCCACCAGTCGTCCCAGTCGCTCCCAGCTCCCCGCGGCAGCCAACTCCTGGACAACACCAAAGGCCGCGTGGCCGGGAAAGGCCCAAAACTGCTCCACCGGCGCCAATGCCGCGCACGCCGCGTGCACGGCATCGGTCATATCGTCCTCGATCGGCCTGCTGCGTCGTAGCGACGAGACGATCCGGGCGGTCGCTTCCTCCAATCGCGACCACGAATCAGCACGGAACTGCCACCAGCTGTTGTACGCGTTGGCTTGATCGACCATGATCAACTCCTGCAGCTAGCCCGTTCGACCTTTAGCGCGACACTAAACCGGCCCATCGGTGCTGATCAACACCAGCGCGCTTTCCCCGTTGACCGCGAGGGCAGCGCGATGATCGGAATCTTCCAGCGCTGCGCGTACGCCGGCGAGTGCCGCGGCGCCGCAGGGCCCGGCTCGGACTCCGAGCTCGTGGAGCCGATGCATCGCCGAGGAGGCCTGGTGGTCAGTGATCGCTATCCCCGCTAGCCCCGCGTCCAGTCCGTCGCGGATGGCGGGCCAGGCGATGGTGGAGATGGTGCCGCAGTTGAGTCCGGCCATGATGGTCGGCGCGGAGGTATCGAGGCTGAGAGCCCCGCCAGCCGCCAGACTGGTCGTGACGCAGGCAGCCGTGACCGGTTCCACGGCGAGGATCGCCGGTTGCGGCGGAAGGGCTGGATCGCGGTAGTGCTGTAACGCCGCCAACAGCAGTGATCCGACACCGGTCGGTACCGCGACAAGGTGGATCGCCCGCCCGCCCAGCTGGCTGGCGATCTCGTAGAACAGGGTGCCGTAGCCGTCGACGACCCACTGCGGGATGTCCTCGTAGCCCTGCCAGGCGGTGTCCTGAACGAGCAGCTCGTCAGATCTTCCACTGGTCGAGGCGGCGGCGGCGTGTATCACATCGTCGTAGATGAGGTCACTTGGGATCACCTGCGCGCCCTCGCTGGCAATCATTGCGACGGTCTACGCTGCTGTTCCCCCGGGAAAGTAGATCCGAGCTTCAAGGCCAAGCAACGCCGCCACTCGTGCCAGAGCATGACCATGGTTTCCATCAGTCGCTGTGACCAGGGTGAGCGATGCGGAATCAATCCGTTGGCGGAGCTCAGCGAGGCTTTCTGCGGGCGTGTCGTAGCCGTCGCGCAGGCTCAACGCTCGATTGACCGCCCAGGACGCACCCAAGATCTTGAATGCCGGCAGGCCGAGACGTTCGGACTCGTCCTTGACGAAGACCGCCGCGACGCCGAGTTCGGCTGCCAGCTCTGGAAGCGCCACAAGC
>Ga0207675_100007628_pt1 | contig 10221 bp, 7 predicted proteins | sample KBSSwiS42_FD_184305 | JGI IMG/M metagenome (GOLD analysis project Ga0207675, IMG submission 184305) | Switchgrass rhizosphere microbial communities from Kellogg Biological Station, Michigan, USA - KBS Switchgrass S4-2 (SPAdes) (version 2) | ecosystem: Host-associated > Plants > Roots >...
CTCGTGCAGGAGTTCGGCGGACGCGTATGGAAGAAGCTGGGCGACGCAGAATGGCTGCCCGGCTCACTCGGCGCCACCGCATTCATGGTGCTGGCGTGGGGTTATTTCATCTGGACCGGCAACATCAATACCATCTGGCCGCTCTTCGGCATCGCCAACCAGCTGCTTGGCGCCGTCGCGCTCGCCGTCGCGACGACCGTCCTCATCAACATGGGACGAACGCGCGTGGCCTGGGTCACGTTCCTCCCGCTCTGTTTCCTGTCGGTGACGACGATGACCGCGGGGTATATGAGCATCAGGGACAATTTCTGGCCGCTGGCGGTGCACACGAACCCCGACCTCCACGTGCAGGGGTACGTCCTGTCGATCAGCACCACGATCATGATGGCGTGCTGCCTGATGATCATGTCCGCTGCGATCTGGCGCTGGATAGCCGTGCTCACCGGACGGATTCCACAGCTGGAGCTCGCCGACGCATAACGGCTAGGGACTTGGGATCGGGGACTAGGGACTGGGGACTGGGGACTCGTAGTAGCTAGTGCCGAGTCCCCAGCCCCCAGTCCCTGATCTGCGATCCTTCACCGACCGATACATCCGTTATGAAAATTCGACCGCTCCTGCTGGCCGCGGCCATGCTCTGCGTCAGCGGGTCTGCGAGCGCGCAAAACTCGCCGGAGAACTTCAGCTTCGAAGCGGGACTGATCTTCTGGAAACCTTCACCAGAGATCGTCATCACCAGCGGCGCGCTCGGCACACCGGTGGATTTCATCAACACGTTCGCCGTCGAGGACAAGCGGTTTCGCTCGTACCGGATCGTGACGAAGGCTGGCAAGCACAAGGCGCGATTCAGCACGGAGCACATCAAGTACGACGCGACGACGACGCTGACGCAGACAATCCGGTTTCAGGGTCAGACCTACACGGTAGGCATCCCGACCACGGCGGAGCTCAACTGGACGTTGAGGCGTATCGGCTACGAATACGATCCGGTTTCCACGCCTCGCGGTTTTGTGGGACTGGTTGCCTATCTGAACTACAACAAGATGAACGCGCAGCTGTCCGCGGCGGACGTGGCAACGCAGATCTTCGAACGGAATATTCCGGTCCCCACCTTCGGCGGCATCGCCCGCGGTTACCTCACACAGTTTTTTTCGGTCACGATGGAGCTGACAGGGTTCAAAGTGAGCCGCTCCTCCGACGTTGGCAAGTTCACCGATCTTGATGTGTACGGAACCTACAACCTGGGACGCAACGCGGGTGTGCAGTATGGTTATCGATCGCTGACGGTCAATTACGCCATCGACGCAGACGAGGGCGATCTGAAGCTGAAGGGCCAGTACTTCGGTCTGCTCGTTCGCTTCTAGCGCGGCTTCACGGCCACAACCAGCACGGAACTTCCGACAGGCATCGGGATGCGGCGTGACAGCGCCGCTTCCATCGCCAACATCCCGGTCAACGTCGCATTGATTGGAGTCGCCGGAACCCGCATCTCCCAATCGTCGCTACCCGCCCCACCCGCCCTACCCGCCCTACCCGCCCCACCCGCCTTACCCGCCCCACCGACCTCACGCGCCGCCCTTCCCGCCAGCCTGACCGCGAGCATCGCGGGGAACAGCGTCGCGAAGAGATACGTGAGGTGCCGAATCTTCAACCCCGCGCCTTCGACGATCGAACGCATCCGTCCAGTCGTATAACGCCGTACCTCGGGCCATGTTCCCGCGTGGCCGCCCCGGAGCAGATCGAGCGCGGCAGCCGTGACGACGAGACCACCACCCGGCTTGATGACTCGCGCGATCTCCTTCATCACATCAGCGTCGTCGCGCACGTACTGCAGCACGTCGAACGAGGTGACGAGATCGAAGCGGCTGGATTGAAACGGAATCGCGGCCATATCGGCGCGTGCCAGACGGAGGCCCGCTGTCCGTGCGTGTGCAAGACCGCCTGGTGTCAGGTCGAAACCGAACGCCGATCCATACGGCCGAAGCAGCGTGGCGAGGTTATGGCCCGTTCCGCAGCCACAATCCAAAAGGTACAGATCGCGCCGACCACCAGCCATCTCCGCAATCGCCGGTGCCACAAACCGACGGAATCCTCGAAACCAGAAATGCGTCGCCTCGACGCGGCTGGTCAGGTCGAGGAGATCGTCCATCGATCAGCGCGTCGTCTTCTTTTTTCCTGAAGCTCGCCGAACAGGAGGCTTGCGCGTAGATTTCGGCTTCGAGGTAACGCGCAACGGACGCGTGGGCGGAGCGTCCTTCAAGCTGCCCGGCACCAGCCGGCCTTCGCCGTACAGCCGCCGGTAGTCTTCGGCTGTACCCAGAATGCGCTTCACGTAGTTCTGAGTTTCCGGGAAGGGAATGTCGTCGATGAATTCGTCCTGCGGCAGCCCGGGACGCTCGCCGAGCCACTCCGCGACGCGACTGTCGCCGGCGTTATAGCTCGCGAGCGCGTAATGGACGCCGCCGAAGCGGTCTATCAGGTCCTTGAAATGGGCCATGCCAAGGCGGATGTTGGTTTCGGGCCGTGTCAACGACGCCGTGGAAAATGGCCGAATCCCTAGCCGTCGAGCGTAGATGCGTCCGGTCGACGGAAGCAGTTGCATCAGACCGTACGCATTGGCGGGGGATCGGACATCGGCGGTGAATGTCGATTCCTGCGCGATGAGCGCCGACATCAGGTAGGGGTCCAGACCCTTCTCCTTCGAATACTTCTCGATGAGGGGCCAGTAGTCGAGTGGGTAAATCACTTCGAGGACGGCGGCGGGCAGCTCGTGGCCACCCGCAACAAGGTACTGAGGATAGGCGCGCTTCATGATGTTGATCGCGCCGCGAAGATGGTCGAAGCGTTCAGGCGCCGTTTCGTTCTGCGCCTGTTCGTGGCGTATCCAGGCAATCGTGGCCTCAATCGGAGGCGAATTGCCCCAGGCGCGCTGCGCGTACTGCAGCTCCTTGAGCGCGGCATCGTATAGCTCGAGCGCCACGAGTTGTCGAACAACCGCGGCGGCCGGGATGGGCGGCGTCGTCGGTGTCGATGCAACGGTGACGGTATCCGAGACCGGCATCACGGTACGTCCCTCGACGATTTTGGCAGTCAGCCGGCCGTAATACGAGTTCCCGTAATCAGCGAGTTCGATGCGGTACCGCTCGTTTGCGATCGTCGCCTCGTCGATCTGATCGTGGGCGCGTCCAGACCAGTACAACCATGCCGGGCGCATATCGGCGCGTGGGAACGTCGAGGAGCCCGCATCGAACGCCTGCGCGGCGTCGGCGAAGCGTCCGTTTCTGTACGCCCACCAGCCGATTTTCCAGTAGGCGCGCTCGGCGTACCGGCCGTCAGGGAAACGGCGAACGAGCTCCCGGAACACGCCATCCGCCGCCGTATCGTCATCGACGATCACGTAATGCGATGCGAGGTTGTTCAGCGTTTCCAGAGCCCAGCTGCTGTCGGGGAACTCGTCGACGAGGGCGCGAGCCTCGAGCACATACGCCACGTGGTCGCCGAGCGCACGTGTCGCTGTCAGATAAAAAAAGCGTGCCTCCGCCTTGCGCGAGGCGTTCCCCAGAAACGGCATCAACGCGTCGCGTGATGCGCGAAACCGATCGAGGTAGTAGTCGCACTCGGCGAGGCGAAGCGCAATCAGTTCCTTGTCGTCGCCTGACGCGAGGCCTGCGAGCGGTGCAAACCCGGCTCGCGCCTGCGCCCAGCGCCGGGCGTTGAAGATGCGTTCGGCTCGCGCGAGTTCCAGCTTGAATCTGTCAGAGAACGTTGCTTCGTCGAGACGCGCGAGCAGACTCTGCGCGTCGAGCGCCTGCAGGCTCAGCGGCGACTCGTAATACACCTTGCGATATGCATCGATCGCCTTGCTGCGGTCACCAGCCGCTTCGGCGGCGCGACCAAGTTTCAGCCAGACATCTTCTGGCGACGTCAGGAATTTTTCCTTGCTCAAGTCCTCGAGTGCGTCGACCGCATTGCGTGCGTTCTGCCGCGCCACGTCGAACTCCGCGCGCTTCATTGGAATCGCTTCATCGAAGAGATAACCGTGCTGCCCCGCTGCGGACGCCTCGATCCGGTCGAGGAGCTCGGCGGCTTCGGCGACGCGATTCAATCCGGCGAGGGCGAGAGCACGGTAATAGAGCGCGTACGAGGCGAGCGGAGTGCCAGACAAATCGGCCGAGGTCAGCAGTGGAAGTCCCGCGGCAAAATCGCCTCCGTCGATCAGACGCGCGGCGCGCGCAAATTTTTCGGCTGGCGATTCGCTGCGGCCGGCGCCGGTGCGCGGAAAAGATTCGGGCACGTACCAGAAATCGGTGGGACGCGAGGGAACAGCTGGATGGACGGTCGGCGCGAGCCTGAGCGTCCGCACGGGACTGGTCGCAACCGACGCGTCGAGGTTCTCAGATTGCTGCGCGCGCGGCCCGCTGCCGGCGACTACGCCCACGGCAATCGCCACCAACGCGACGGAATGGAACGACCGGCAACGCATACACCACTTCATGGGGAACCCCTGACGACCTCCTGCTCGCCGCTGCCGGCGTGCGCCAACGGCCCGGGCGCAGCGGCGAATGCGCGCGCCGCGGGGCGCTGCAGCGGTAATCCGACGGCCTGCTGCACCGTCATCGCCTCGATCACCCGGCTCGCGTGGCGGCTGAGGACTTCCAGTATCGCAGGCCATCGGGCTTCTGACGAGAGGATGCCACGATTTCCCTGCGCATCGGCGTAGAGCACCCCAACGACGTCTCCCCCAACATGTACCGGGAGAGCCATCGCATGGCGCTCGCCTGCGTCGCCCGCGAACGGCGGTAGCGAAGGGCTGTCGGTCGCGTCAGCGGGCCGCGAGCACGCCACGCCGCTTCCAACCACCACACCCGCCAGGCCGGCTTCTTCCAGGCCAAGATCAATCGACTTGGCCGGCGGCGTACCGGGAGAAAACCCGGCGAGTCTCCAACCGGTCAGCCGATTACCTTTCACGATCAGCATCGCCGCTCGATCGGCTTCGTCAGCGGCGCACTGCACGAGGCGCTCCAGCACCTCTGACAAGCCACCAGCTTCGTCGATTGCGCGGACTGCCTTACCGAGACGCGTGGCCCGATCGACTTCCTCACGGGTGATGCTCTCGCCGCGTTCGAGTGCTTCGGCCAGCTTTCGCTGGTGTGCCGCGTCGGCGGCTGCCAATCTTGCTGCAAACGCCTGTTCCGCTTCCGCCGCCACGGCGTTGAGGGCCTGCTCTGCTTCCGTTGCGGCAATTCTTCGCACACGTTCCGCTTCGGCAGCGGCCGCCTGGCGAACGGCCTCGACGTCACTCCGCGCCCGCGCAACATCCTGTTCCGCCCTGGCTCGAGCAAGCTCGGCTTCGGCGCGCGCGGTCGCGGCGTCGGCCTGCGCCTGCTCCACGCCCAGTCGCCATTTGCCGACTTCATCCCGGGCGTTCGCAGCGTCGGCCTTCAGTCTCTCGTTTTCGTCCCTGGCCTGAGCCGCATCAGCCGTCAATCGCTCGTGCTCATCCCTCGCGCGCGCTGCGTCGGTTCTGAATTTCTCGCTCTCGTCCCTGGCGCTGGCTGCATCGGCCTTGAGTCGCTCGGTCTCGTGTCTGGCGCTGGCGACGTCGGCCGTCAATCGCTCGCTCTCATGTCTGGCACTCGATGCGTCAGCCTTGAGTTTCTCGTGCTCGTCCTTCGCGCTCACGGCAGCGGCCTTCAACATCTCGCTCTCCGCTCTCGCGTTGGCGGCGTCGATCCTGAGCTGCTCGATGTACTCCCTGGCGCTGGCCACGTCGGCCTTGAGTCCCTCGTTCTGGTCCCTGAGGCCCGCTCCATCGGCCTTCAGTCTCGCGTTCTCGTCTCTGGCGCTGGTTGTCTCGGCGCAGAGTCTCTCGTTCTCATGTCTGGCGTTGGCTGCCTGGGCTTTCAGCTCTTCGTTCTCCATGAGAGCCCGCCCAATTTCGTCCTTCGCCTTTTCGACTTCGGCATGCGCGTGACGACGTGCGGCATCGATCTGTTGCTGCGCCTGAGCCCTCAGCTCTTCGAGCCCGGTCCGAAGCGCACCAATCTGGATGTCGGCGGCGCGTTTCAGTTCCTCGCCGTGCTTTTGTGCCGCCGCGCGAATTTGACCGAGCTGCCCTTCCGCTTCCTTGCGGATCTCCGCGGCGACCTTCTGAGACGCGGCCGCGACCGCTCGTTGCTGCTCCTCTGCGGCCGCACGCAGGACCTGCTGCGCAAAATTGTGCAACTCGGCTTCGAGATGCTGGCGCAGGCTGGCCGCCGCGCCGTCAATCGCCGAGCGGATCTGATCGTCGAAAGCCACTGATGTGGGTCAACCGATTATACGGTCAGTCACGCTAAATACCTGTAACAGTTAAGCTTCTACTTGTTGCCAGAAATGACGATGCCCCTCGGGGCAGACGCGGGAACAAGGCGAAGACACCGGCACGATTACAGGTATCGTCCAATCACGCGACGGACTTTCACTTCCCGGGTGTAATCGTCAGGGAAAAGGACCGCGGCTACAGTGCGAGGGATCTATTTCTAACGGCCGACGCTGGTCACAGGTTGGAACGCCGACGTGCGATTCGATGCGTCGTGGAACTGCACGTGTCGTATCGCCCCGGCCAGCACGAAGATTCGGGTGTTGTTCGAAGTACTGTCGAGCGGCGAGACGAAAAAGCCTGGCGCATTCTGGCTGTAGCCGAGCGTCGCACCCCGAAGCACCTCTCCGTCGACGAAAGTGACCGTGACCCGTCTGCCGCGCGCAGATGAATCATCGGCGTCCGGCCTCGAAAGGTGGTCTGGGTTCCCCGCGAAGTCCTGCACGAAGAAGACGGCTTTGAGGTGCGCGAACGGAATCGTGATGCGCGATTCGTCTGGACCATTGGGGTCGTTGCAGAGCTCCAGCGAACCACGCGTGGGCTGGAGGTCGCGGCCGTAACCCTTCAAAAGGCGGCCGTCGAGATAGTGGACGACCAGCTTGTTCCATCCACGCAGTTCCGGTACGTCGCGTTGGACATCGACGTTAGGAGCGGGCTCCCCATTGGACCGCTCGCGGGATAACGCGAGATCCTTACTGACCGCAAGCAACTGCGCGCCGGCCTCGAGCAACTTCAGGTGCCACGCTTCGAGGGCACAGTCCCGCGGAAACTCGACGACGAGGCACTCCGGCGCATCGATCCCTTCAGTCGGCACGCGGAAGTACACGGCATCGTTCCGAATGAGCGATGCCTGGCTCGCATCGACCATCCGCACCATGAGCGAAGGCACCGAGCGATGGAGTCTGGTGATTATTTCCGGAACCATTGCCGCCGGGTCCGCCGCATCGTCAAGCGACGTGGTGATCACGCGAAGTAGGCGGCCCATTTCGTTGATGAATGGTGCGGCCGATTGACGATTGCGGTTGGACTCGATCATCGCCAGCGTTGATTCGAGCGCCCGTAGGCCCGCTGCGCTCAGAACCGATGCGCCCGCGCGGGTTGATTCCGCCATTCGCTTCAAAGCGAAATTCAGCTTCGCGTACTCGCTGACCGGGTTGACCTCGACGTCGTGTTGAACAACGCCGGCGATCTCCTCGAAGTCGAACGGACGCTTAAACGCCACGGCGCCACGATACGTGGCATGCGGCGACAGCGAAGCGAGGCGGCATCGCAACACCCGGGCTGGCACCGGCCATGTCCGGTCGCCCGCAGCCAGCTCGATCACCACGGTACTGCCAGGCTGCGGCGGATAGCTCGTCGTCTCGATCTGCGCACCGCCGACGGATAAGTCGATCAACGACACGTCAGGGCCGTACTTGATCCGCGCGTGGCGCAACCACGACAGCTCAGCAACAGTCAGGCGGCGATGTGCACGCCGCTCCGTTGCCTGGTCGCCGACGGTCTCCCGTTCGTCAGCTGTCCAAGGAGTTGCGAGCTGGAGTTGTGGGCGTGCGGCTGCCGGTTCGACCATCCGTTTTGCCCGGCAGCACAGCAATTAGGACTCCAGCGACAGCTCGCCATTGAAGTTGTTGACACTAAGCGACTTCGTGGCAGCGTCTGGACGTCATCCGACCTCAAGTGTTCCGTTTTCGAACTTTCGGGTGCTCCGTTTTGAGAAAGCCAGGAGACACGGCTCCAGCATCCTGCGAACTCTTGGGTGCGATGCCTTCTTGGCGTCGGCATCGATGCACTGAAACGGCTGAGGTCTTGTCGAAAAAACTTGCGTATCGATGAGCTCGGATCGATATTGAAGTCCCCCAGGCGCACCGATAACCGAAATGGTTCAAGCAAGGTCCGCCATGGCTTCTAGTATCTCCGGCCCGATCCGCCGCAGGCCGTACCTCCAGCAATGGGTTCCATTCACCGTGCTCGTCCTCGGCTGTGTGCTGACCGCCACCGCGGTGACGACGATCGCGACGCGGCAGGAAGTGGCAACGGCGAACGCATTCCGCGCCGACACGCTCGCCGTCCAGCGCGTCACACAGGTGCAGCTCGACACCGTCGTCGCCGTGACGCACGCGGCAGCAGCGTTGCTCGCGGCCAGCCCGGAGATCAACTTCAGGGAATTTCGCGCCTTCGTCTCAGGACTGCAGTTGCGCGAGCGGTACGTCGGCGTCGACGGGATCGGGTTTGCGCCTCGTGTCGCGTCCGGCAGCCTTCGTACGTTTGTCCGTTCGATATCGCTCGACGGAATGGCGAACCTGAAGGTCCGGCCGGACGGCAACCGCGGGGAATATTTTCCTGCGGCGTTGCTCGAGCCGCGTGACGAAGACAATTCGAGCACCATCGGGTTCGATCTCGGGTCGGAACCCGAACAGCTCGACGCGATGCATCGCGCGCGCGATTCGGATCTGCCCGCCGTCACCGAGCTGCTTGAACCCAATCCGGCCGCTGGCCGCAGTGGACGTGAGTTCGTCCTGTACCTGCCGATTTACCGTCGCGGTGAACCGATCGACTCGATTGAAGAGCGGCGCCGCGCGCTCGTCGGATTTGTATTCAGCCGTCTGAGCCCGGAGGTGATCTTCAGCGACAGCATTGCGGCGGCAACCGTGCGTTACCTCGACATCGCGATCTACGACAGCAGCAAAGACGCCGACGCGCTCCTCGTCAGCTCGGGGGAAGGGAAAGGGGGCGTCCAGTCGAGTGCGACGCTCACCATCGGGGGCCGACAGTGGCTTCTCGTCGCGAGCTCCCGTCAGTCCAACATGGCGGCGCTGCCACCGGAAGCGCAGCGGACGTTCGTCGTCGGAGCGCTCGTGTCGCTGCTCCTGTTTGCGCTGATGCGTGCGCAGGTACGCGCCTGGCAGACCACCGAACGGCATGCCATGGAGCTCCGCGCCGCCGACCGGGCGAAGGACGAATTCCTCGCGGTGCTGTCACACGAGCTGCGAACACCGCTGAACGTCGTGCTGGGATGGCTCTCGATGCTGCGCAACGGCAGCGTCCGCGAGGAGCGGTATGTACACGCGCTCGACATCATCGATCGCAACGCGCGGACGCAGGCGCAGTTGATCGACGACCTGCTCGAAGTGTCGCGCATCCTCATGGGCAAGATGCGCCTCGACAAACAGCCATTGTCGGTGGTGCCGGCGATCACCGCGGTCGTCGAATCGCTTCGCCCCGCTGCGGAAGCGAAGGACGTCGCGCTGCACGGCCTCGATGCCACGGCCGCTGGCACATTCATCATTGCCGCGGATGCTGGCCGGTTCGCACAGATCATCACGAACCTTGTCGCCAACGGCGTCAAGTTCACGTTGCCGGGCGGAGCGGTCTGGGTGAATGTCGAGGCCGAAGGCGAGGAGGTCAAGATTTCCGTCCGCGATACGGGCATCGGCATCGATCCCGAATTTCTGCCGTACGTCTTCGACCGGTTCCGTCAGGCCGACGCCTCACCGACGCGTTCTCACAGCGGCCTCGGAATGGGCCTCGCGATCGTCCGCGACCTGGTCCGCCTGCATGGCGGCCGTATCGACGTCTTCAGCGGCGGGCTCAATCAGGGCGCGGTGTTTGTCATCACGCTGCCGCTGATGCCGGTGGACGGCACGCCGGAGGGCGGCGCCGAGCTCGCCCTCGTCGGCACGTAGCGGCCGCCGCCGCGCCAACCCCGAAACGGCTCAGCGCGTACAATAAGAAAGTACGCCGGAGGAGCGTCCGGCGCGTAGCTGTCGAGGGGGCGAATTTGGCTTCGACGGGAGTGCGAGATCGCGGGATGCATGCCGAGCACCATTAACTCGTAAATCTGATGGAACATCCGTTAACTG
>Ga0207675_100007629_pt1 | contig 10220 bp, 6 predicted proteins | sample KBSSwiS42_FD_184305 | JGI IMG/M metagenome (GOLD analysis project Ga0207675, IMG submission 184305) | Switchgrass rhizosphere microbial communities from Kellogg Biological Station, Michigan, USA - KBS Switchgrass S4-2 (SPAdes) (version 2) | ecosystem: Host-associated > Plants > Roots >...
GTGTAGGTGGAAATCTGCACCGGCTGCGTGGCCGAGCGGCTACCGATGGCCAGTGCGATGGTCTTTTCGCCGCGGCTGCCGATCTGCAGCCGGTAGCGCAAGGCGTCCTGCGAGATCGTGTCGGGAGTGGTGTGGCAGTCGACCACGGTTTCGCGCACGACCTCGTCCGCGCCCAGGTAGCCGAGCGTGACGCTGTCGCGTTCCACGCGCTCGAAGCGCGCACGACCGGCATCCACGCGCCGCTGCGCGCGCACGTCGACGATATTCTCGAAGTCGCAACCGAAGCGCACCGCGAGCTCCACCGCGACGGTGTTGAGCGCGAAGTTGCGCACCCGGATCATCTCGTGGAACACACCAGCCCAGATGAATCGCGAGCGCGTGATGTACAGGGTGCCGCGCGGCAGGATGATGCGTCCGCCCTCGCCGCGCACGTCGGGATTGGTGAGGTTCACGCCCAGCAACACGTTGTCTTCGCGCGGGCTGGCCGCCAGCAGCAGCGGCCGAAGTCCCGCCACGGTCAGCGTGAACCGCGACAAGTGCCGCACGCCGGCGCGGTACAGGCCGGCCTCGGAGCGTGCCTCGGCATCGATGTCGCCGATTTCGTTGAACAGCCCGAAGCAATCGTCCTGCCGCAGCGAGTGTGTTCTTTCGTCACTCGGCACGTCGGCCGTGACAACCTGGTGGGGGACTTCGGGGGACATTGCGACTTCAGGCGGCACCGGTGCGCGACCTCGTGTAGCGGATGCGGGCCTGCAGTACAGTGACACCGGTGATGTCCGAATGCCATAGGACCGTGGTGGTCCGCTGTTTCAGGCCGAAGCTGCGGGAAATCCAGCCACCCTGCGTGGGATTGCCACCGCGATGGATTTCGACGCGATCCAGCGGCTCCAGCGGTTCGAGGTGCACGCGGACCCTGCCGGAGGTCACGCGTACTCCAGTGCCGTAGGATTCGACCTCGCAGTCCTCGGCGAAGTGCCACGCACGCGTCGCCCGGTGCGCGGACTTGCAGCGCAGCGTGTCGGTGACCTCGATGAGCTGCCTCGAGGGATCGAAATCGATCTGCCGCCGATGGATGACCGGATCCACGAGCCTCTGGTAGCCATCGTGCTCGCCGATGAAGCGCTGCAGCCCCGGCCCCGCCGTGAACTCGATGCAACGTGCCCGCGCGTGGTGAGACCACATGAAGTTGCCCGCCTGCTCCGACTGGTCGAGGTCGTCGATGCCGACGGTGTTGTGCGCGCGAGTGCTGCGGAAGTATCGCCGCCACTCCGGCATGGTGTGGTACGCATAGGTACCCGGATCGACCAGGATCTCGCGGTCGCCGATGCCCAGGATGAACGACAACGCATCGGCATGACCGTGCGCCGCGAGGCTGAGGTAACCGAGCGGTCCGGCGTCGCACAGCAGCCTGACTTCGTCCGGCGCCTCGAATGCCGTGCCGAGCAGGTAATAACCCGACTCGGTGAATGACTGGCGCGGCCGGTAACCGGCGCGGCCGCGTTCGCGCAGGCGCGCGAGCGTGCGCGTGGCGCCGATGCCCAGCAGGGTGACGGTCTTGCCGTCCACCGCGCCTGCCTTGGCGGCGAGGTCCGGCCGCTCGAACAGCACCGCACCGGTGGCGATCAGCGAGCCCTGCGGAGAGAACCCCGGGTCGCTGGACAGTCGCACGACGCAGGCGTCGTCGGAATCGCCGACCATCGGCAAGACACCCGCGACGCTGGTCACCGACGCCAGGAAATCGATCATGCACTCCACCCGGCGCCAGTACACGGGCGAGAAGTCCTCGCCGCGTGCTCGCGCCGCCAATCCGGCCAGCAGCAGGAAATCCAGCACGAACACCTGGTAGCCGAACGCCTGTTCGCGATTGCCGCCGTCGGGCGCGTTCTGCCGATGGCATTCCGTCTCGAGGATGCCGCGGCACTCCTCTCCCCAGTCATGCATCTGCTGCCACAGCGGCCAGGTGGTGGCCGCAACGTACACACCGGCCGCCTCGCCGATCAGATGGTTGTTAGCCGAGGAGAAGCGCGACAGGTTGCCCGCGATCATGCGCGCGTGCTCGTAGATGGACTTCAGCCAACGTTCGCGGAACGCGGCGCCATCGTCATCGGCGAACAGGCGCGAGCGCCCGCCGCCCAGCAACTGCCAGGTGACGCTCCAGTTGATGAGCCGGATACCCAGTTCGAGCGCGCTCACCCAGTTGGGGCCGCGGCCAGAGGGACATTGCTCGATCCAGGAGTCCAGCTGCGCACGCACCGCGATTGCGTAACGCGCGTCGCCGGTAAGTGCATGCGCCTGCGCCAGCGTCGCCAGGTGCAGGTGGCGGTTCGCTTCCCAGAGATACTTGATGTTGCCGACCACGCGTTCGTCGCGGTAGTCGATGGTGCCGGCGCGGCGCAGATCGGCCACGTGGTGGGTCAGGGGATCACGATTCCACTGCGGCGGTTCGCCGAGATCTGCCTCGTCGAGGTCGAAGAAGGTGTAGCGCCCGGCGAGCAGCTTGTCGGCCGCCTCGATCAACGTGTCCGGCGCCAGCGACACGAACGGCGGCAGGAAGCGCAGGTCGGTGGCGTACGCGTCGCGCGGCGGCACGTCCATCGAGACGAAGTGTTCCGACACCTTGCGGACGCGGCGGGCCACCCGGTATGCGACTTCTGCACCGGACATGCGCCGCAGGCGCCTGAGGTACCAGCCGGGCTGTTGCATGACTAACGGGTAAACAGCGGTTCGATCCCATTCCGGCGCAACACGTCGTGCACCGGGGGGCGATGGACGATCAGCGGCGTCTTGCCGCGCGGCGTGCGCTCCAGCCGCGTCGCGAGTTCCACCGTGATGTTGACGTCGGAAGGAATACGCGAGCGCGCATTGGCCAGCAGGTCCTCGGCGTCGTTGGTGCCGAACTCGGCGGTGGGCAACACGAAGATGCGCACCTGCTCGAAGTCCTCCTGCACCACCTGCATGCGCACCACGTTGTCGATGTCGCGGGGCACGAAGCCGAGGCCGCTGAGCCGCACGCTCTGCGGGCACACGATGACTTCCTGCTGCCGGCCCAGCACGCCTTCGAAGCTGCGCAATCCCAGCGACAGCTCCTCAAGTTCCGCGGCGCCCCAATGCGCGGGCACGCGCACCAGGTCGCCCGTGCGATAACGCACGATGGGCAGGACGTTGTTCCAGAACGGCGTGCCGATCACCTCGTAGAGGCGATACGGCGAATGTTCCGGCAACACGTTGCCGTCGTAGGGGACGAACTCCACGAACGAATACGCACAGGAGAAGCGGTACTCGCGCGCCGCAGAAGCGTGCGCAAAGGCAATGCGCTCGGCCTGGCCGTAGTAGTCGATCACGCGGGTGCCGAGCATCTGCTCGGTGAGCCGCCAGGATTCCGGGCGTACGACCTCCGAGGAAGTGACCACCGAAGGGATCGACAGCCGGCGGTTACTGTCGCGCAGGTAGCGGCACAGGGTCTCGAGCGCGGTGGGATAGGCACACAACAGCTTCGGACCGAACTTCTCCAGGGTATTGGCGACGTGTTCGACGCTGACATGCGTCACGGCATTGGCGCTCATGGTGAGCATGCGTCCGCCGTTGATGTATTCGCAGTCCGGGTTGGGGGACAGCTCCAGGTCGCGCGGATTGTCGCCGCGCAGCACCACGGTGCGCGCGGTGCGCACGTCGGCGCCCGCCTCCGCGATGCAACGGTCGATGATGGCCTGTTCGAAGACGATGGCCTGCAGCGAACGCAGCACCTTGAGCGGCACGCCGCTGGTGCCGCCCGTGGTCGCCGGCGCCGATAACCAGTCGTTGCCGCAGACGAAGGACTTCAGCTCGTGCCGCAGCGGTTCTTTTTCGAGCAGCGGCCAGTCAGCCAGGTTGTCGGTGCCCTTGATCGAGCGCCCGTACTCGGTGCTGCGGGCCAGTTCGAGCGTGCGCGCGACCCGCTCTTTCGCCCAGGCACGCCGCCCGGCGAGATCGAGCCCGCTCACTTCCTCGAGATCTGCGCAGGCGCGCTCGTAATACATGGGGTTGCGCCGGATGAGGCTCTGCCCCAGGACATGTTTCTTGAAGTAGCCGGCGATCGAGGTGACTGCGCTCATGCGTATTCCCGGAATCCGGCCACCGGCGCAATGCGCTGGTACAGGTCCGCGAGCCGGCGCGCGTATGTGTTGACGTCGAACAGGCGCGCACGTGCATGCGCACGGCGGCCCGCAGCGAGGCGCTCGGCGTCGTCGCCCAACATGCGTGTCATGGCGGCGGTAATCTGGTCGACGCGGCCGGGCTCCACCAACAGCCCCTCGGCCCCATGGGTCAGCGCGTCGGGAATGCCTCCCACTGGCGTGACGATGGCGGGCAGTCCAGCGGCCATGGCCTCGAGCAGCGCCATGGGCAGGCCCTCGGCGAGTGAAGGCAGCACGAACACGTCGCTGGAATCGAGCAGCCGTTCGCGTTCGGCGGCATCGATCCACGACAACACGCGCACGGAGTCACCGAGCGGCGCCGCGAGTTGCCGCACGCCTTCCACGTCGCCGTCACCGGCGAGCACCAGCCGCGCGCGGGCGCGCAGTTCGCGTGGCAGCGCGGCGAAGGCGTTGACGAGATCGTAGGAGCCCTTGCGTTCCGAGAGACGTCCGAGCGACAGGAACTGCACCTGCGCCCGGCCCGCGCGGTCCGGCGGCGATGAGTTCCAGCGCACCGGGTTCGGCAGTACCGTCACCTTGGCAGGCACGAGCTCACATTCGTTGACGAAGAAGTCACGCCACTGCGACGACAACGCGATGACCACATTGGCGCGTTGCAGCGTGCGATTCACCTTGCGGCGCAGTACCGCCGGCAGCCCCCGATGGAACTGGTCGAAACGCGCGCCGTGCGCGTGCATCAGCAGCGGACGGCCGGCCTGCGCCACCATGTCGGCCAGCAGGAACTTGCGCAATGTGCTGCCCCGCGAGGCGAAATGGATGTGCACGATGACGGGATCGATGTCCGCGAGCGCGCGCCGCAAGGTCTGCACGGCGCGGGCGTACACCAGGGCCCCGTTGATGGCCGATCCGTCCTCCATGGTCGCGACGTGGCGGATGGCAGCGTAAGGCTTCAGGTATTCGCAGATGAGTTGCTCGACGGAGCTGATGCCGCCGCGTACGTCCAGTGCGGGTCCGAACTGCAGCACACGCACGCGCGAATCGACGGACGGCGATTCGAAACGGGACGCGAATGTCGCAGGCTCGAGCTCGACGGCGCGCAAATCGGCATTCATGACGATTCTCCATGGAACAGCCCGCGATAACCCGCCACCATGGACGACACCGAGAAGCAGGACACGGCCCGGGCGCGCGCCGCCTGCCCCATCTGCAGCCGCTTGCGCCGGTCGGCATACAACGCGGAGGTGATCGCCGGCAGCCGTGCTGCCAGCTCCGTGGGCTTGACGACGTAACCTTCGACGCCGTCATTGATCATTTCGCGCGCGCCGCCGATTTCGGAGAGGATCACCGGGCGCCCCATGGACATGGCTTCCAGCGCCGCATTGGAGAACGACTCCACGGCAATGGACGGCAATACGAACACGTCCATGGCCGCGAGAACCGGCCGCACCTCGTCGGTCTCGCCGAGGAAATGCACGCGGTCGCTGATTTCGAGTTCCGCGGCGCGGCGCTTCAGCTGTTCGATGAGGTACGCACCACCGGCGATGACCAGGTGCGCATCGACCCGCGCCACGCGCAGCCGCCGCAGCATGGTGAGCAGCACCTGCTGGTTCTTTTCAGGGCGGCACATGCCGACCGTGCCGATCAACATGGCTTCCGGCCTGACGCCCAGCGATGTGCGCAGGCGCTTGCCGGCTTCGAGGAAGTCGGTGATCTCGAAATAGTCCGAGTCCACGCCGTTGTACACGACGATGGACTTGTTCCAGGCCGAGGAGCCGGGCTTGAACCAGAACCGGCGCTGCGCCTCCGAACCGTGCACGATGATGTCGAAACGCAGCAGCACCCGGTGATAGAAACGCATGAGCATGCGGTGGCCGCGGAAGAACGAGGTGTTCACCAGTGCGACCTTGCGCGGTCGGTACGGCAGGAACAGCGATGCCAGCGCCACGTACAAGGCCTGGTAGAGATTCAGCGCAAGCACGGTTGCCGGCCGCTCGTGGACCAGGATCTTGCGCAGGCGCCAGACCGTGCTCCACGAGAACTTCCCCTTGCGCTCGAGCTTGAGGCAGGGCACGTCGCGGCTGATGCTGGACTCGATGGTGAACGGGCCGTTCATGCAGGCCAGCGCCACGTGTACGCCGTCCTGCTTGAGCCGATTCGCCAGCCGCACGATCTTGCGCTCCGAACCGCCGATCCCGAGGTTGCCGATGACGAACAGGCAATCCGGCCGCGCAGCAGCTACGACACTTGCGGCGTCGTTACCCTGCGCATCGTTCTTCACGCTAGCGAGTGTTCCGAGCCTGGTGTCCGCAAACGCGGGGGTGTTCATTGTAAACCTCCGTCGGCAGCGCGCATTCCGGCGCGTTCCGGCATGGCTTCGAGTAGTTCGATGTAGCGTGCGGCAGCGGCGCTGGTGAATTCACGCGACACGAAGTCGTGCGCACGCCGCCCGATGTTTTCCCGGTACACGTCCGCCTCGAGCAGGCCGCGAATCGACTCGCGCATGTCGTCGGTGGAGCCGGGCACGGCGCCGAGTTGCAGGCGCCGGATCAGGCCGTCAGGATCGAAGAAGCTGACCACCGGGACGCCGCGCAGCCAGGCCTGCAGGAAGGTGTTGGGAAATCCTTCGATGCTCGAGGTGTTGAGGAAGATCTTCGCCCGGTCTATCCACCCACCGGACTCGGCGTAACGCACTGCACCCGGCATGTTGACGTTGGGCAGCCGCGCTGCCGCCGCATACACGTCCTCGAAGTAGGTGCCGCCGCGCGGTCCAGGGTAAGGCCCGCCCGCCAGCGTGAAGTTCACCTGCGGCAGTTGCCGCGCCAGCTCGAGCACCAGCTCCGGGCGCTTGAGCGCGCGCAGATTGCTGAGCCACAGGACATCGATGTCCTTTTCGACGCGGGCCGCGCCGCGCCGTGGTGGTTCGACCAGCATGTTCACCACCGGGGCTTCGAGGCGGTGATTCGCGCGCAACATGTCGGCCTGCACGCGGGTTTGCGCGGCGACGAGGTCGGCATGGTGCAACGCATAGTCGAACAGCCTGCGGTCGCGCCAGAAGCGGATGCGGCCGTGCTCCTTGTCGCAGTCGCTGTCGGAGGCGATGCGCATGATGAATCGCCGGTCCGTCATGCGGCAGAACCACGCGGTGATGCCGCTGAAGGCGCCGGCCGGCGACTGGTAATACACGTCGGCGTCCGCGGCCATCAGCGCCGAGAAAAGTTTCGAGGCGCGCGGATGGAAGAATCGCAGGCCCGGCAGTCCCGCGCGCCGCTTGTGGGCCGCGATGACGGTGATGCCGTCGACCACGCGACTGGCGCCCTGGCCGTCGTCGAACACGATCATCGACACCTCGTGGCCGAGGTTGCGCCAGGCACGCGCCAGCAACACGTGTTGCACGGTTTCGCCGCCGATGTACTGCAGGTCCCCCTCGCCCGACAGTAGCCCGTAGGCGTCCAGTCCGACGATGCAGATCTTGCGTAACCTCATGCGGACCTTCGCCCGTTCCAGCCATAGACGTCACGCGGATTGCTGGCCACGCGCGGCCGGCGCCATTGCAGCACCGGGCGCGTGTGCGCGACCGGTTCGGCGCACAACACCAGCCGCATCACCGTGCCGGCGTACATCCAGTAGAACATCCACGGTTTGTGCAGTTCGACGAAGAACACCGCGCCGCACACCGCGATGGCGCCGATCACGAAGGCGATGAGGTAACGCCGCACGTAAGGCTCGGCCGTCAGGCTGGCGCGCCGCGCGCGGTTGATGGACGAGAACAGCAGGTAGCTGCCGCAGAACAAGCCGCACAGGCCGAGGTTGAACCACAGCGAGAAGTAGTGATTGTGCGGCGAGAAGCGGAATGCGAACGACCAGTACACGTCCCAGCCGTACCCGGTGATGAAGGTCACCGGCTGCTGCAGCATGGTCGAGAACAGGTTGACCCAGATCTCCGTGCGGCCCGACGAGGCCTCGGTGGCGTCGATGTTCGAGGTCTGGCCGAGCACGCGCTCGGTGAGCAGTCCGCCGTACTGCGACAGCGACATGAAGAGCACGAGCACGATGATCGAGCCGATCACCCAGCCCGCCGAGCGGCTGTACGACACGAGGTGCCGGAACATGTACGCACCGATGACCAGCGCCAGCGCCGCACCGACCAGGCCGCCGCGTGATGCCGTCATCGACAACGCGGCGCAGGACAGCAGTGCGCCGCCCAGCCAGAACATGCGCCAGAAGCCGCGCGCGCCGATGGCCGCGGCGATCATGCCGGGCACGAACAGGATGATGAAGGCCGCGTACTGGTTGGATTCACCCATCGCGCCCTGGGTGCGGCCGTCGATGCGCTCCTGGAAGCCGAGGTTCACGATGCCGGCGTGGTCGGCGATGGTCGCGAGGTTCGCGAACAATGCGCCGAACAGCAGCCACTTGATGACGACCAGCGCGTCATCGGAGCTGCGCACGCCGAACAGGAAGACGAGGAAGAAAATGAAGGGATCGAACAGCCCGGTCTTGAGCTTGATGCCGCTCTCGATGAGGTTATATCCCTGGTAATTGATGACGATGCCGGCGATCAGCCAGGTGAACGCCGCATACGCGATGAGGATCAGCCAGGCCGACTGCAGGCCACCGGCCGCGACCAGCGGCGTGCGTTGCACCACCATGCGCAGGCCGATGAACACCGCGAGCAGGTAGATGACCAGGTTCTTGGCCGAGAGCCCGGCCGTGAGCGAGAGATCCCAGCGCAACACTTCGGTTGCGAGCAGGAAGAACGACGTAATTCCAAGCAAGATCGCCAGACGAGACCCCTTCTTCCAGACAAGCCATCAGTACGCCCGGTCCGTGCGGATCACGGCGAACACCGTGGCCACGAGGATTTGCAGATCCAGCAGTGGCGACCAGTTGCGCATGTACTCGAGATCGAAAACCACGCGTCTTTCCATGTCTTCGACCCGTGCGGTTTCGCCGCGACAACCCCGCACTTGCGCAAGTCCGGTGATGCCCGGCAACACCTTGTGTCTAACCATGTACCGTTTGATCAACTTGCGGTATTCCTCGTTGTGAGCAACCGCATGTGGGCGGGGTCCTACGAGGCTCATGGTTCCCTGCAGCACATTGAGCAGCTGCGGTAGTTCGTCGAGCGACCAGCGCCGCAGGTGGCGGCCGAAGGGCGTCACGCGCAGGTCGCTGCGCTGCGCCTGCGTGACGCGCGCACCGTCTTCGCACACCGTCATGGTGCGGAACTTGAAGACCTGAATCTCGCGGCCATCCAGGCCGTAGCGGCGCTGCCGGAACAGGATCGGCCCCGGCGAACTGCGCTTCACGCCCCACGCTATGCCTAACAAGAACGGCGCGAGCACGATCATGCCGGCCAGCGCCAGCGTGACGTCCATGAGGCGCTTGATGAGCCCGCGGTAGCCGTGGAACGGCGTCTCGCACATCGCCACCACCGGGAAACCGAGGATCTCGCTGGTGCGCTGCTGGATCATGTCGAAGCCGCTCACGTCCGGCACGAAGTAGATGGACGCGGTAGTGTCGCCGAGTTCGTGCACCAGGTCCCGCATGCGCGTCACCTGGCCTGGTGCAATCGCGATGAAGATCATGTCGATGCTGCGACGATTGACGAACGCCGACACGTCGGCGAATCGCCCGAGCAGTTGCGTGTGTGCAGAGCAGCCGAGCCGGTCGCTGCCGCGATCGTCGAAGAAGCCGGCCACCGCGATCCCGAGCTCGGTGTGCAGCGACAGGCGGCGCGCCAGCTCCTGGCTGGCCGCGGTGCAGCCGACGATGACCGCGCGGCGCGCGTGCGCGATGTCCATGAGCATCGCGCGCGTGATCGACTGCAGCAGCAGCTGCAGGATCACCAGCAGCACCGGCGTCACCAGCACCCAGGTGACCACGACCCGGCGCGAATACTGCTCGGAGAACTTGGTGACGTAGCCCAGCGCCAGCAGGAAGGCCACCAGCATGGCCCAGCGCCACAGCAGGTTGGTGGCGAGGTCGATACGGCGTGCAATCACCTGCGATGCGGGATTACGCGGCGGCAGGACCGCCAGCGTGAAGGCCGTCGCGAGTATCGACAGCACCAGGAACGGGCGGTCG
>Ga0207675_100007631_pt1 | contig 10219 bp, 7 predicted proteins | sample KBSSwiS42_FD_184305 | JGI IMG/M metagenome (GOLD analysis project Ga0207675, IMG submission 184305) | Switchgrass rhizosphere microbial communities from Kellogg Biological Station, Michigan, USA - KBS Switchgrass S4-2 (SPAdes) (version 2) | ecosystem: Host-associated > Plants > Roots >...
GGCGGGGCTGTGGACAACCCCAGGCACCAGTTCCGGCCCTGAGTTAGCCTCCCCCACCGGGGGACCCGGCGCCGAAGGGTTCGGGTGCAGCGCGCCACCGTGACCGTGTCGCGCCACCGTGACCGTGTCAGGGTGCGGCCGCGGGCCCGGGCTCGATCGGGCCGCCGGCGGGGAGGCCGCCGATGGCCGAGCCGGGGACGATCGGGCCGCCGTCCAGCGGCGCCGCCACCAGCCCGGCCGAACCGGCCTGGACGACCAGGTTCTTGATGCCGTCGGGCACGTCCTGGACCTCGACCCGGCCGGGCGCGACCCGCACCGCCTGGCCGGCGCTGCCGCCGCCGGTGAGGTCGCCGAGGCGGGCCTCGAGCTCCTCGGTGGACAGGTTGGCCAGCACCAGCTTGCCGCCGTCAGGGGTGCCGGGGACCAGCCAGCCGCTCTCCTGCTGGCCGGTGCCCAGGTCGATGCGCGAGCTGATCTGGTTGCCGTCCCCCTGGGTGACCCGCAGGGCGGCCACGAACGGGGCGCCGTTGGTCGAGCGGACCCGCACGGCGAACGGGCCCTTGACGTCGAGGGCCGGGATGGCCAGCTCGGCGGTGCCGCCGTTGGCGATCGGCTCGCCGAAGTCGCCCTCGGGCCGGAAGGTCGCCTTGGCGGTGGTGATCTGGAGCTCGACCTGGAGCGGGGTCGGGTTGGGGTTGGTGACCAGGACCTGGGCCTGCCGGCCGCCGCCGCTGATCCCGCCCGCGAACGACCAGACCGGCTTGGCCGCGCCCTGGGCCGGCAGGAGGGTCGGGGCCCGGCCGCCGCTGCTGACGGCCGCGCCGACCACGACCCGGCCGGCCCGGGCGACGACCTCGATCGACGGCTTGAGCCCGGTCGGGGCCTCGTCGCCGAGGGGGCGCACCACCGCCTCGCCCGGCTTGATGAACACCTCGCGCTCGTCGGGCCGGATCGAGCCCGAGGTCAGGTGCGGGACCAGGTCGACGGTGGCCGGCTGGCTGTCGGGATTGGCGATGATCACGTTGGTCTCGGTGCCGAAGCGGGTGTCGGAGGCCGGCAGCCACCAGCGGTTGCCGGGGCCAGGGGCGCAGCCCAGGCCGGGGGCGCTGACCACGACCGGGGCGCTGAACGACTCGACCTGCACGAACCCCGCCTTGGCCGGCTTGAGGGACAGCTGCTGGGTCTTGCCGCCGGCCAGCTCCTGGGTCGCCGGGGCGGCGGACTTGCCGGTCCCGCGGATGGTGGTGCGCAGCGAGGCCGTCGCCTCGCCGACGTTGGCGATCGTCACCGGGGTCGTCTGGCCGCCCAGCAGCGGGCAGACCCAGCGGGCCGAGTACGGGTCGCGGGTGGCCGGGGCGGCCGGTTGGGTGGCCGAGGGCAGGGCATTGGCGCCGAACACGAGCGCGGTGGCCAGGACGACCAGGGTCCCGGCCAGGCCGAGGCTGGTGCCGCGCAGGTCGGCCAGCTGCGGGGCTCGCAGCTGGGGGGTGCGCAGCTGGGGCGCCTTGAGGGCCGGGCGCCGCCTCGGCTCCCCTGGCTCCTCCGGCTGCCCGCCGGTGGCCGGCTCGCCGCTCGGCAGGTCGGGAACCGGCCGGACCCGCGGCTCCCGCCGCGGCGGCTCCGGGGAGGAGGGGTCGGCCGCCGCCGGCTTGGCCGGGCGGCCGCGGCGCAGGCCCCGCTTCTGCTGGTGGCGGGCGGCCCGGCTGGGGATGAGGGCGGCCGGCTGCTCCTCGTCGGGGCCGCCGGGCGGGGGCAGCTGGTCGCTCACCGGGCCACACCACCCCGGGCCAGGCCGGCCAGGCGGAGGTCGCCGCTGGTGGTGTCGTCGATGGTGGCGCTCGTCGGGGCGACCGGCGGCGCCACCCGGGTCGGGCGGGCCATGGTGGCCACCGCGGCCAGGACGAGCAGGGCCTCGATGAGCAGCCACGTCAGGCGCCGGTCCTGGCCGGTCCGCTCGACCTCCAGGTTGCCGGTGGTCCCGGCGGGCAGCTTGAAGCCCTGGGCCCAGCCGAGGGCGGTGGTCGGCTCCAGCTGGGCCCCGCCGACGGTCGCCCGCCACGCCTCGGCCTCGGGGACCAGCAGCACGACCGTGCCCGGCCCGCTGGCCGCGACCTGCCCGCTGGCCGGGTCGGGGACCGGGACGGGCTGGGTGGGGCTGGTCAGCATGCCCTGGACCTCGGCCGGCGGGTCCTCGCCGGGGATCACCCAGGCCGTCCGCGGCACCGCCGGGCCCTGGAACAGCGCCGCCTGCTCGGTCGGCTTGGCGTCGAGGTCCTGCTGCCTGGCCACCAGGTCGACCAGCCGGCCGGCCTCGGGCCCGGGCCGCACGACCACGTAGCCGATGCCGAACATGCGCAGCATCGAACCGGCCCGGTGGGTGCGGGCTTCGACGATGTCGGTCACCACCGAGCCCAGGTCGTCGGCGGCCACGGCCGGCGGCCGGCCCGGGTCGAGCAGGGTCCGGCCCTGCGACCCGGTGACGGCGAAGTCGACGCCGTGGTCGGTCCGCCCGGCCAGCCACAGCACCCGGGCCTGGCTGCGGGTGACCGTGGCCGGCAGGGCCGGGCTGTCGATCGCCTCCATCGGCGACCAGACGCCCCGGACCAGGTGGCCGGTCACCAACAGGCCGGTGACGGCGCTGAGCACGACCAGGGCGCCGGCGGTGACCCGCCGGACGCTGAAGCGGACAGTCAGCCGGGCCAGGGCCTGCCCGATGCCGGCAAGGCCGAGGCCGGCGGCCGCGGCCCAGGCCACCGCCCCAGGCACCAGCAGCCCGGCCGGCCACTCGGTGACCCGCGGGGCCAGCCCCTTGGCCTGCCAGGTGGCGGCCAGGGCGGCGACCACGAACCCGGCCAGCAGCCAGAACGCCTGAAGGCGGCGGCCGGCGGCGGCCGCGAAGAACAGGGCGGCCAGGGCCAGAGCCGGGTACACCGGCCCGACCAGCGGGCCGGGCACCCCGCCGCCACCCGGCCGCAGCTGGAGCAGGTCGGCCAGCCCGGGCGTGACCAGGGGACGGCTGAGGTCGGCGAAGACGGCCCCGGTGACCAGCCGCGCGCTCCACGGCAACAGCAGCAACAGGGCCAGGGCGAACCCGGCGGCCAGGTACAGCGACTGGCGGGCGGCCAGCCGGCGACCGTCGGCACCCGCGCTGGCCAGGGCGACCACGATGGCGGCGACCACCACCAGCCCGAGGGAGATCACCGCCGAAGGGCTCATGGCGATGGCCACGGCGGCCAGGAGGGCGAAGCGCAGGGCCGGGCGCCAGGGCTCGCGCGGCTGCTCGGCCCGGAAGGCCAGCACCACCTGGGCCAGGGCCGGCGGGGCCAGGACCAGCAGGACCAGCTCGCCGATGCGGCCCTGGGCGAGGGCGCCGGTGGCCAGGGGCGCGGTCGCGTACAGCAGCCCGGCCAGGGCCCGGGCCCACAGCTGGGGCACCACCACCCGCAGGGCGCGGGTGCAGGTGGCCGCGGCCAGCGGCAGGGCCAGCCACAACAGCAGCTTCTCGGCGACCAGGGCCTTCCCGAAGGTCAGCACCGACAGCCCCCCGAGCAGGGCCAGCGACGGTGGGGCGGAGGCGGTCGAGCCCATCTGGGCCCGGTGGAAGCTGGAGACGAACTCGCGCACCAGCTCGGTGGCCGTTGCCGGCCAGACCCCAAGGCTGATGCTGGCGATCGCCGGTGCGAACAGCACCGACCGCAGCGAGATGGCCATGACCAGGGCGAACCCGCCGACCATGAAGGCCACCGGGTGGCCGGCGATCACCCGCAGCACCGACACCCCGCCCGAGGGCATGTCCTGCTCCTCGCCGCTGTCGTCGGTCCGCTGGGCGACGTGGGCGCCGACCTCGGCGCCGTAGACCAGCTCGAGCGTGCCCCGGAGCAGGGCCCGCAGCCGCTGGCCGCCCGGCGCCCGGAGGGGGGCGAGGGCGCTGTCGTCCACCTTGCGCTGCTTCTGGAGGCGGCGGCGGTGGACGAGCGTGACCGGGAGCTCCTTGACGTTCCAGCCCCAGGCCCACAGCACGGCCAGGGCGTCGGCGGGCCTGCCGGTCAGGGCCAGGCCGGCCGACCGGACCAGCGCCCCCACCATGGCCAGCAGCAGGGCCAGGGGCAGCTTGCGCAGGCTGCTCGCCTTGAGCATGGCCGCCAGGGTGTGGCGCTCGATCAGGTAGCGGGGGTGGCCGACGGCCCGGGTCTTGCGGCTGCGGGAGGAGGCGGCGGCGAAGTGGCGGACCCGGGCCTGGGGCACGACCAGGACCCGGCCCCCGGTCAGATGCGTCCGCCAGCACAGGTCGAGGTCGTCGCGGAAGGCCGGCATGCGCTCGTCGAAGCCGCCGACGTTCAGCAGGGCCCCGCGCCGGACCAGCATCCCGGCGGTGTTGACGAAGAACACGTCGTTGATCTGGTCGTGCTGGCCCTGGTCGATCTCGTCGTCCTCGATCTGGGACACGGCCCGGCCCGTCCGGTCGATCGAGAAGCCGATCTCCGACAGCCGGTCGGGGTTGGTCCAGGAGACCAGCTTGGGGCCGAGGATGGACGCGCTAGGGCGGGACTCGGCCTCGGCCAGGAGCCGCTCGAGGGCCTCCGGCTCGGGGGCGCAGTCGTCATGGAGCAGCCACAGCCAGTCCATCCCCGAGGTGCGGGGATCGCGCAGCGCCGACATCACCGCCCGGCCGAACTGCCCCCGAACGGCCATGACGGCGTCGTCGCCCAGGCGGGAGCGGGCCCAGTCCGCGCTGCCGTCCGTCGAGCCGGTGTCGACCACCAGCACGTCGTCGATCGGGCGGGTCTGGGCGGCGAGGCCGCGGAAGGTGTCGCGAAGGAACGCGCGTCCATTGTGGTTGACGACGATCGCGATGACCCGTGGCTGACTCGCTGGCACAACCTTCCTCTCGAGGCCTCGCCGGCCGGGGGTAGCCGGGGGTGTATCGAAAGGCCCGTAGGGTTCAGAGCTCCCCCACGGGCGTCCAGGAATGCTAGCACGGGACCGCCAGGCAGGCCTAAAGCAACCCGCAAGTGGCGCGAATCGGGCGTCGACAGGAATTTGCCCCGGTAAAGGGCCAACGGCTCAAGCGACGCGGTCTCACGAAGCGCGGCGCTTGAGGCGCCGGCGCTCACGCTCGGACAGGCCGCCCCAGATCCCGAACCGCTCGTCGTTGGCCAGCGCGTACTCGAGGCATTCGGTCTGCACCGTGCAGGTCTGACAGATGCGTTTGGCCGCCCGGGTGGAGCCGCCCTTCTCCGGAAAGAAGCAGTCGGCGTCCTTCTCCAGGCAGGCCGCCCGCTCGTACCAGGGCTGGATCTCGACGGGGATGGGGCCCATCCAATGCCTCCTCAACCGGTGCAGCGAGGCGTCCGGGTCGCACGCTTATGGGAGTTTGGAACATCACGATCGTAATTACATCGGTGGCATTCTGCGGCTGCTTGAGTGGCTTTTTCAAGCGGAAGGTTTTTTCTGGGGACAGGTCGCCGAGGCGCGCACGAGCCGGCGCTCTGGCCGGTGGCCGGTGCATGGGATAGCCTCACCGGCGGACCGAGGAGCTTGCGGGGGGTTTCATGCTGGGGTTCGGGGGAGAGCGGGAGGCGGTGTCCAAGGTCGGGCTGAGCGCGGCGGACCTGGTCGCGGCCCGTCTCCGCGAGCCCGCGGCCGTGACCCGTATCTACACCGCCTACGCGCCTGCTCTGTTCCGCTTCTTCATGGCCTCGGTCGGCGACCGCCACCTGGCCGAGGACCTCACCGGCAACACCTTCGTGAGCGCCATCGAGGGCCTGCCCAGGTTCCGCGGCCCGGTCGAGGCCCTTGGTGGCTGGCTGTTCCAGATCGCCCGCCACGACCTCTACGACCACCGGCGCAAGCAGTCGCGCACGCGGATCGAGTCACTCGACGAGAACCTCGCCGAGGCCACCCGCTCCGACGCCACCGTCGACCCCGAGGAGCTGGCCATCGACCGCCTCGAGGGCAGCCGGGTGCTGGGGGCCATGCGCGAGCTCTCCCCCGACCAGCGCGAGGTGCTGCTGCTGCGGATGGCCGGAGGCATGACCGCCCCCGAGGTGGCCTCTGTGCTCGGCAAGACCACCGGCGCCGTGAAGGCCCTGCAGCACCGTGGCCTGGCCAGCCTGGCCAGGGTGCTGGGCCTACGTAGCCCGGACGAGACGCCGCAACGCCCGTATCCATCACCCGACCCCGATCGCCTGACTAGTCAGGAGGACGAGGAACGGTGAGGATGCAACGGCCCAGGCCCAACAAGCTGCACGATGAGCTCGACGCGCTGCTCGACGGGCGCCCGGTCGAGCTCACCGACGAGCTTGCCCCGCTGGCCGAGGCGGCCGACAGCCTCCGGGCCGAGCTGGCCACCTACCAGCTCGCCCCCGGGGTGGCCGAGCGCCACCTGGAGCGGGTCCTTGAGGGCTCGGGCAGGGTCGTCCAGCTGCCAGTTCGCCGGCCGGCCGGCGGCTGGGAGGTCCGCCGCCGCGTGGCCGCGGTCGCCCTGGCCGCCGCTCTGGTCCTGGCCCCGGCCACCATCGCCTCGGCCGCCGCCCTGCCCGGCCAGGCCATGTACCCGTTCAAGCTGGCCATCGAGCAGCTCCGCATCGCCTCGGTGCAGTGGTCCTCGACCCGCGAGGCGGGTGAGCGGACCCGGGTCGCCGACGCGCGCCTCAGCGAGCTCAAGCGGCTGGTCGATCTCCAGATGTTCAATCAGATCGGCCCGGCGGTGACCGCACTTGCCGAGGCGTACCGTGCCGCCAAGGACGCCGTGGACGACGCCAAACAGGACGGAGCGGCCGGGGCCGAGGTCGCCGAGCTGAACGGCAAGCTGGCGAGCGTCCAGAACCAGGCGATCAGCACCGTCGTCATGGTCAGCTCCTCCATCCAGGCCGCCAAGCTGCCGTCCGGCAGCACCCGGAACGCGATCGAGGCGGCGGTCCATGACGCCCAGACCGTGCTCCCGCCGCCGGCCCCGCCCGCTGACGCGACCCCGACCCCGACCACGGCGAACAGCCCGGCCACCTCGCCGCCGACCGACCCGTCGACCTCGCCGACCTCGCCGCAGAACACGGCACCCGCGTCGCCGGCGAGCACCGCGCCGCCGCCGACCAGTGCGCCGACCACCGAGCCGCCGACGACCGTGCCGCCGACGACCGAGTCGCCGCCGACCAGCGAGCCAACGACTCCGGGGTCCGCCGGCCAGGTGGGCGACAGCGGCGGTCTGGCGGGAGCCGACGAGCGGACCTCGGCCGAGGCGAAGGACGTACCGCCGACCACGTCGCCGCCGGCGCCCTGACGCCCGTCCTCGCGACCACCGGCGCCGCGGTTCCCTGAGCCGGCGGCGGGCGGCGCTATCCTGAGGGCCGCTCCCGGCCCCGATCGAGGGAAGGCCATGCTGGTCGCGCTTGCCGGCGGTGTCGGTGCCGCCAAGTTCCTCCGCGGGCTGCTCCGTGTGCACGACCCCGGCGACCTGCTGGTCGTCGGCAACACCGGGGACGACCTGCGCATGCACGGGCTGGCGGTCTCCCCCGACCTGGACTCGGTCGCCTACACCCTTGCCGGGCTGGCCGACGAGGAGCGCGGCTGGGGCCTGGCCGGCGAGACCTGGAACCTCCGCGAGGCGCTGGTGCGCCTGGGCGAGCCCGGCTGGTTCGCCCTCGGCGACCGCGACATCGCCACCCACCTGCTCCGGACCCGGCTGCTGGCCGAGGGCGCGTCGCTCTCGGAGGCCACGGCCGAGCTGGGCCGCCGCCTTGGCGTGCCGGTGCGGCTCGTGCCAATGAGTGACCAGCGGGTCGAGACCCGGGTCGAGGTCGACGGCCCCGACGGCCCCCTCGACCTCGGCTTCCAGGAGTACTGGGTCGGGCGCCAGGCCCGCGACCCGGTGCGGGCCGTCCGCTTCCAGGGGATCGAGCAGGCCCGGCCGGCGCCCGGGATCACCGAGGCCCTGGCCGGCGCCTCCGGGGTCCTGATCTGCCCCTCCAACCCGGTGGTGTCGATCGCCCCCATCCTGGCCGTTCCCGGGATCCGGGCGGCGGTGGCGGCGGCGCCCTGCCGGGTGGTCGCCGTGACCCCGATCGTCGGCGGGGCGCCGGTCCGGGGCATGGCCGACAAGCTGCTGCCCGCCTGGGGGACCGAGGTGTCGGCCCGTGGGGTGGCCGGCCTGTACGCCGGCCTGGCCGACGCGTTCGTGCTCGACACGGTCGACGCCGGCCAGGCCGCCGAGGTGGCCGCCCTTGGCCTGGAGCCGGTGGTGGTCCCGACCCTGATGCGGACCGTCGAGGACGCGGCCGCCCTGGCCAAGGCGGCCCTGGAGGCCCTCGGAGGGGTGCCCCGGTGAACGGGGCCGCCCTGCTGGTGGTGCCGCTGGCCGGGATCCCGGAGGTGCGGGAAGGGGACGACCTGGCCCGGCTGCTGCTGGAGGCGGTCGGGCGGGCCGGGCTGGAGCTGGGCGACGGCGACGTGCTGGCTGTCACCTCCAAGGTGGTGGCCAAGGCCGAGGGCCGCACGGTCCCCCTGCCCGAGGACCCGGCGGCCCGTGAGCGGGTCGCGGCCGAGACGGTCGCGGCCGAGACGGCCCGGGTGGTGGCCAGGCGCGGCCGGCTGGTCATCGCCGAGACCCGCACCGGCCTGGTCGGGGCGAACGCCCTGGTCGACGCGTCCAACGCCGGCGGGGACCGGCTGGTGCTGCTGCCCGCCGACCCCGACGCCTCGGCGGCCCGGCTGCGGGCCGCGATCGAGGAGCTGGACGGCCACGACGTGGCCGTGGTCGTCACCGACACCCTCGGCCGGCCCTGGCGGCTCGGGCAGACCGACGTGGCCGTCGGCCTGGCCGGCATGGGCGCCCTCGACGACTGGCGGGGCCGGGCCGACGGCGACGGCCGCCTGCTCGAGGTCACCGAGGTCGCGGTGGCCGACGAGGTGGCCGCCGCCGCCGACCTGGTCAAGGGCAAGGCCTCCCGGGTCCCGGCGGCCCTCCTGCGCGGGGTCCCCCGCCCCAGGGGCGACGGCACCGCCCGCGACCTGGTCCGCCCCCCCACCGAGGACCTGTTCCGCACCGCCGGCACGGCCGAGGACCTGCTCGCGTTCCTGGAGGGCCCAACGGCACCAACGGGGGCCGCGGTCGACCCGGCCTCGCTCGGCAAGGCGCTGGCCTCCGCCCGAGCCGTCCCGATCCCCGGTGGGCGGCGGCTCCAGGTCGTTCCCGTGCCCGACGCCCCGGAGCTGCTGGCCTGCTGCCTCGGCCCTCCCGCCGACCCCGCCGCGACCGCCGCCGGGGTCGAGCTGGCCGCCGGGGGGGCGGTCCGGACCCTCGTCCTGGCCCTGCACGCCCTCGGGGCGGGGGTGGTGTTCCAGCCGGTCGGGCCGGAGGGGCGCCGGGCGCTGGCCGGGGCGCTCGACCTCGAACCCGGCTGGGAGCCCATTGGGCTGCTGGCGGCCGGTCCCTTCTCCTAGCGGCGGCTCGCCGGGCGGCTCTCGCGCTGGGTGGCCAGGCGGCTGTGGCGGTAGCCGTAGAGGAAGTAGACGACCAGGCCGATGGCCATCCAGACCAGGAACCGCCACCAGGTCAGGGTGCCGAGGTTGAGCATCAGGAACACGCACGCGATCACGGCCAGGATCGGGACCAGCGGGACGGCCGGGGTGCGGAACGCCCTGGGCAGGTCGGGCTCGGTGCGGCGCAGCACGATGACCCCGATCGACACCAGCACGAAGGCGAACAGGGTGCCGATGTTGACCATGTCGGCCAGGGTCGTCAGGGGCACGAAGGTGGCGATGAGGGCCACGATCGCGCCGGTGATCAGCGAGATCACCCAGGGCGTGCCGTAGCGGGGGTGGACGCTGGACAGCCAGCCGGGCAGCAGCCGGTCGCGGCTCATGGCGAACAGGACCCGGCTCTGGCCCAGCATGAGGATGAGGATGACCGTGGTCAGCCCGGCCAGCGCTCCCAGCGACACCAGGCTGGCGATCCAGTCGTAGCCGACCGCCTTGAGGGCGTCGGCCATGGGGGCGGCGGTGTTGAGCTCGGTGTACTTGACCATCCCGGTCAGCACCATCGAGACGACCACATACAGCACGGTGCAGATGGCCAGCGACCCGAGGATGCCGATGGGCATGTCGCGCTGGGGCTTGCGGGTCTCCTCGGCGGTGGTGGCGACCACGTCGAAGCCGATGAAGGCGAAGAACACGATCGCCGCCCCGAAGCCGATGCCGAGCCAGCCGTAGGCCAGCGGCTGGA
>Ga0207675_100007634_pt1 | contig 10216 bp, 9 predicted proteins | sample KBSSwiS42_FD_184305 | JGI IMG/M metagenome (GOLD analysis project Ga0207675, IMG submission 184305) | Switchgrass rhizosphere microbial communities from Kellogg Biological Station, Michigan, USA - KBS Switchgrass S4-2 (SPAdes) (version 2) | ecosystem: Host-associated > Plants > Roots >...
CCGCTTCCTCCCATTTCTGGGCATCGAACAGCGCCTTGGCAGCGCGCGCGCCCTCGGACATCTGACCCGCCGTCACCGACGGGCCTGGTGCCGGAGCTTTCTCATCGACCTGCTCGTCTTCCTCGTCCAGGTCAATCACACCCTGAGCCCGCGCCGGTGACGCGCACAACAGCGAAGCTGCCAACGCCAACCCAGAACCCAAGCAACCAACGCCCAGCCATCGCTTAGGCAACATACGTCCTCACTTTCGCCGCCACCGTTATCACCGAATCCGTCGTTCCGCCGCGCTCGGATGCACTTAGTTCCAACGCATGTGCCGATGCAGTCGTCCCCGTGCCGCCGTGCAATGCCATGTCCTGAATGCAGATGTCCCGAATGCAGGTGTCCTGAATGCAGCTAACCCTGGATCCAGATTTTCAGTCGATCCATTCCCGCGCAGACAAAGCGCCGAAGCCGTGCAGCTTTGCAGCGAATTCGACAAGGGCAAGCACGAGCAAAGCATCAGCGCCGGAGCATACGACTCCGGACGACGCCGCTGCACGTGATGCCGCGCTCGCCAACGCAACTTCCGACGGCCTTCGAGGTGCGATTGAAAACCCAATGGGAATCGGCAGATACAACTGAACCGCGGGTGATGTTAGATATCTCCAAGTTAGCTTGTCAAGCCGACATCCTGCCGTCCGCGCGCGCTGCTCTCCGACGCGCAGCGCAGCCCCGAGGCGCGGCAGACCTGAGGGTACCGTCGCGCGGCAGTGTAGGGAAAGGACCGACCCAACTTTCGGAGTCACGGGCGCGGCGGCAAACGCAGCCGGGGGGCTCCGCGACGCCGCGCTGCGCCAACCGGGTCCCGGTCCGCGTCGACGTCATGCGCGGCGCGACGGCTACACGCTTCCGAGCGGGCGCACCGGCGTGGCCGCGACGCGGCGCGCGTGTGAGCCGCTGTGACGGATTCGCGAGCCTGGCGACACTCCGCGCGCAAACTGCGCATACCCGCGCGGTCCACACTCGGAGGCTGCATGCTGCCTATTGCTTCTACCCGCCTGGGTCTGTCGTGCTATACAGCTCGCGAAATGGGTCGCGCCAAGTCCAAGCTCACCTGCAAACTCCCCGGCTGTTTTCCTGGCAATCTCCCCGCTCTGTGTCTGCGGGCGCTGAGATTCCCCGCTCTATTATCCCAAGACCTGTCATCCCCGGATCTGTCATCGTTGCGGCCCCTGTCATTGCCGCCCTTGGTGTCCGCGCTGTTGTTGCTCGGCGGCTTCGCCTGTCAAAGCGGCGGAGTCGGAGATCCTTGCACGCCTGAAGATGAGTTCTTCGATACCTTCTCCGGCTTTTCGCTGGGCGAGGTCAATGTGGAGAGCCGGTCGTTCCAGTGCGAGACGCGTGTGTGCTTGGTGAACAAGTTCCAGGGCCGCGTCAGCTGCCCCTACGGCACGAACGGCACGCCACCGCCCGATGCTACGGCCACTCCCATCGTGAATCACGGGCTGCCCTGTGAGGTGCCCGGCTTTGGCGGCTACGTCACGGTGCCGGTGCAACCCCAACGAACCGAGCGGCCGCCAGATGTAGCGGTCTATTGCTCCTGCCGCTGCGACGGGAACGACCCGAACGCGCGCTACTGCGAGTGCCCGAGCGGCTTCGAGTGCGCGGAAATCGTCTCCGATCAGAACCAGGGGCAGGCGCAGCTCGCCGGCTCCTATTGCATCCGGCGCAACTCGAATGTCGATCCGGCGCGGGTCGACCCTCGCACGTGCTCGGTACCTGCGCCGGGCACCACTCCGGGCCCCAACGACCTCACCTGCGGCAACCAACCCCAGCCGGCATCGGGCTGAGCTCATGCCGGGTCCGGGGGGGCCACGCGGCGCCCTGGGTCAACGCGCCGAGAGCGCGGTGGCAGACTATCTGGAGCGCGCGGGATTTGCGATCGTCGCTCGCAACTTGCGCTTGGGTCGGCTGGAGCTGGACATCGTGGCGCGACGCGCCGAGTTGATCGCGGTCGTCGAGGTGAGGACACGGGGTGCGACCGCCTGGACCTCGGGCTTCGGGAGCTTGACCCCAGCCAAATGCGAGCGGATCCGACGAGCCGGCCAGCGGCTATGGCGGGAGCGCTACCAGCACGATCCGAGCGCCGCGCTGCTGCGCTTCGACGCCGCGTGCGTCCATTTCGACGGCGGCGAACCCCACGTTGATTATGTCGCCGCGGCCTTTTGAGGCCTCGCGACGGCACGAACACGGCGCTGCACTCGGCGATAGGCAGGGCGAAACGCTCCGTATAGGCTCGCAACGCCGACGTGAGCACAGCGTTTTGCCGATGGAATTCCAGCGCGACGGCTCGGCTGCCCGGCAGCGGGTGGATCTGCGTCTGGCTCGCGTTACTGACCAGCAACCTGCCATTTGCCATGGGCTGCAGCTCTCTGCGGCGTGTGCACGAGTGCAAGCGCGTCATTGACGCGGTCAACGATGGTCTGCGCAGCATCTCCAGCGACGGTGCGGACGCGGGCGCCAGCCCGTCGACCTATACGCGCCTCGCCGACGCCTACGATGCGCTCGGCAAGCAGCTCGAAGGGGCCGACTCGAAGGACCCCGCCCTGAGCAAGTCATTTGGCGCCTACCGCGAGCTGATCCAGCGGGCCTCCAGGCAGAGTCGCGCGTTTGCCGAGGAGCTGGACAAGCCGACGAGCACCCCGGAAGAGGAAAAGGAAAAGGAGTCGCGGCTCAACCGCCTGCGTACGCAGGCCAAGAACGACGTCAACCGCGAGGCCGCTCTCGTCCGGAAGCTCAACGGCTTATGCCACCCGCAGTGAACCCCATCTCCTCTGCGCCGCCCGGCTCCTGCCGAGCCGTCGCCCACTCCAACATTGCCCTCGCCAAGTACTGGGGCAAGCGCGACGTCGAGCGCAACCTGCCCGACGTACCCAGTCTGTCGATGACGCTGGCCGCGCTCTCCACCGTCACGAGCGTGCACTTCGACCCGAGCGCGCAAGCCGACGAGTTCGTCCTGAACGGCAAGCTCCAGGAGCCGGCCGCCAGCCTCAAGGTCCTTGCGCTATTCGACCGGGTACGGAGCGCCGCCGGTATCGAGCTGTGCGCGCGCGTGGCATCGCACAACGATTTCCCGACCGCTTCTGGTCTGGCTTCGAGCGCGTCCGGTTTTGCGGCGCTGGCACTGGCGAGCAGCACTGCCGCAGGCCTCAGTTTGGCTGAGCCGGCGCTCAGCGATCTCGCACGCGCCGCCTCCGTCTCGGCAGCCCGCTCGATCTCCGGCGGATTCGTGGCCTTGGAGGCCGGCGCCACGCAGGCCGAGGCACTGGACGTGCCGGCGGCTGCCGGCGAGCTGATGATGCTGGTCGCCGTGACGGACCCCGGGCCCAAAGCGGTGGGATCGACTCGCGCCATGCAGCTCACACAGGCGAGCAGCCCCTATTATGCGAGCTTCCGAGAGAGCGCACCGGTCGTCTATCGTGAGCTGCGCGCCGCACTCCTGGCAGGCGATCTGGAGCGTCTGGGCGACGCCATGGAACAGAGCACGCTGCTCATGCACGCCTGCATGCTCGCAGCCCGGCCTGCACTCTTGTACTGGAACCCAGCGACCGTCGCCGCCCTGCAGCGCGTGCGCGAGCTGCGCGCCGCTGGCGCATTTGCCTATTTCACCATCGACGCGGGACCCCACGTCAAGGTGCTGACACGGCGAGAGCAAGTCGCCGGTATCGCGGCGCAGCTGGCGGCCGTGCCCGGCGTGGAGCGCGTGATCGTGAGCGGAATCGGCGCAGGCGCGCGCGTGATCGGCAAGGCATGAGGGCGTGCGCCCCCGGCAAGCTGGTGTTGTCCGGCGCCTACAGCGTGCTCGAGGGCGCACCGGCGATCGTGACGGCTGTCGATCGCTACGTGTGCTGCGATTCGTCCCGACCCGCCCACCTGCTCACCCCCGAGGTGCGCGCCGCGTTGCCGGAAGCCGCAGCTCCCGACTTCGATGCCTCGGCGCTCCGGGCCGAAGGGCACAAGCTGGGCCTTGGCTCGAGCGCAGCGATCCTGGTGGCCTCACTCGCGGCAGCCGACCAGCGGCACTTCGAGACGGACGACGAGTTGCGCCGGGCGATCTTTGGTACCGCGCTGCGCGCGCACCGGCAGGCGCAGGGTGGAGGCAGCGGCATCGATGTCGCGGCCAGCACCTGGGGCGGGACGCTGATCGCCGCGCGCAGCGCGGAGGGAGGCCTGCACCTCGAGCCCGTGCCGCTGCCAGCCGGGCTCTTCGTGGAGGCCTGGGCGAGCCCAGTGTCCGCATCCACGCCGCAGCTGCTCGAGGCGGTGGCACGATTTCGCGATGATTCGCCGGCCGAGTATGCCGCCGTGCTGGCCGCGCTGCGGGCGGCGGCCGAGCGCGCCGCGGAGGCTGTGCGGAGTGGGCAAACACTGGAGCTGATTGCCGAATTGGTTCAGCAGCGACTCGGCTTCAGCGCCCTCGGGCAAGCGGCTGGGGTGCCGATCGTGACGCCGGAGGTCGAACATCTCGCCCAGGCCGCCGGCTCGCCTGAGGCGGCAGTGCTCCCCTCCGGGGCAGGCGGCGGTGATATCGTGCTCTGGCTATCGGACCGCGCGTCGCCGCGTGGGTTTCGTGATCTCGCGGCGTCACTCGGTCATCATCTGCTCTCTCTTTCGTTGCATGCCCGCGGTGTCCATCGCTGCCTCCCGGAAGGTCCCCCCTGATCGTGGCCCGACAATCACGCATTTCCGGCTTTTACCGACTGTCCCTCGTCGAGCGGCGCCGTGCGGTCGCCGACGTCGCCGGAGTGGACTTCGACGAGTTGGTTCAGGGGTTGGAACAAGGCGGGCTCGACCCTGCCATGGCTGACAAGATCGTGGAAAACGTGCTCGGCACGTACGGCCTACCCTTCGGCATCGCGCTGAACGCGCGGCTCAACGGCAAGGACCGGCTGATGCCGATGGTCGTGGAAGAGCCGAGCGTGATCGCGGCCGCTTCCAACGCCGCGCGCATCGTGCGCAACGCGGGCGGCTTTCACGCGGAAGTGAGCGAAGCGCTGATGACGGCGCAGATCCAGCTCACCGAGGTGACTGACCCGATGGCCGCCGCGGAGCGGCTGAGCGAACGTGCGCACGAGTTCCTGGCACTGGCCGCCGCCGCCGTGCCGGGCCTGGTCGCGCGCGGCGGGGGTCCACGATCGCTGGAGGTGCGCGACCTCGGCGAAGGCATGCTGGTCGTGCACGTGTATCTCGACTGCAAGGACGCCATGGGTGCCAACCTGGCCAACTCCGTGGCGGAGGCGATCGGCTGGGAGGTGGCGCGCGAGGCGCGCGGGCGCCTCGGGCTGCGCATCCTGTCGAATCTGTGCGACCGCCGGCTCGTGCGGGTGCGCTGCGCAGCTCGCGCGGAAGATCTGCGCGCGCGCCCGGAAGAGGGCGCTCCGCCGCTCGACGGCACCGAGGTCATCGAGGGTGTGGTGCAGGCTTCGCGTTTTGCCGAGCGCGATCCCTATCGCGCCGCGACCCACAACAAAGGCATCATGAATGGTGTCGACTCCGTCGTGGTCGCGACCGGCAACGACTACCGCGCCGTCGAGGCGGGCGCACACGCCTTTGCGGCTCGCTCGGGCAGCTATCGGCCGCTCGCCACTTGGCGGCGTGACGGCGATCTGCTGATCGGTGAGCTCGTCATGCCGCTGGCACTCGGTATCGTCGGAGGCACGCTGCGCGTCCACCCCACGGCTCGCTTGGCGCTGAAGCTCGCCCAGGTGAGCTCCGCCGATGACCTGGCCATGCTGGCGGCCAGCGCCGGGCTGGCATCGAACTTGGCGGCGCTGCGCGCGCTGGCGACGGAGGGTATCCAGCGCGGGCACATGTCTCTGCACGCGCGCTCGATCGCGACGGCGGCCGGCGCCGCTCACGACGAGGTCGAGCACGTGGCGAGCGCGCTCTCTGCCAGCCGCGCCTTCGACATCGCCGCGGCTCGGCGCATCCTGAGCGAGCTGCGGGGGGCGTGATCCGGGTGCGCAGCGGCAGGCCGTGGTCCGCGCTCGGGCTGGCCGCGTCATTGCTGGCCAGCGCGGCCTGCAGCGCAACACGCGGTACGGAGCGCGTCTTCAATGGCCGGACCGTGCAGGGTCGCTACATCGAGGCCGAGGCATACGCTGCCTACGCCGAAGGCGCCTATCGAGAGGCGCACGGAGATTGGGCAGGCGCAGAGCTGGCGTATCGCCGGGCGCTGCTCCGAGATGGGCAGAGTCCGCAGATCTTGACGCGGCTCGGAGTGATCGCCTGCCGGCGGAGCCTGCCGCGCGCCCTGCGCCACTTCGAGCGCGCCATCGCCGTGGAAGACTACAGCCCGGCCTGGATCGAGCGTGCCCAATGCCTCTCGACACAGCGGCAGCCGGCCGCAGCGCTGCAAGCGGCGCTGCGCGCGCTGGCGCTCGATCCGCGCGGCGCGCAGGCCAATCTGCTGGTCGCGCGATTGTATCGCGAGCAGGCTCAGCCCGAGCTCGCACGGGCCTGGCTCTTTGCTTGGCTGTTGCTCGAGCCCGAGCTGGGCGACTGGGCGGCGGCGCTGCGCCACGAATCCGAACGGCTACGAGATGCCCAGCTCTCGGCGCTGGCCGAGCATGCGCTCGAGAGCCGCTCCGAGCGCGGCGCCCAAGGCCCGGATGTCAGCGCGCGTTCGGGCCAGACGCCGGCCCCCGCTGAGCTGCTCGCTGCCCTGCGCGCCGGAGAGCTGGAACACGCTCGTCAACTCGCCGCAAAAGCGCGCATACCGCCGCTCCAGCTCTCGCTGCTCGCCACCACGAGCGCCAAGCCCGACCTTGGACTGACGCAGGCAGAGCTGCTGCTCGACGCGAATCCCAAGGACTCGGCGGCGCTCGTCGCGGGGTTGCTGGCAGCCGCGCTGCTCGACGACGAAAGGCCCTTTCGGCGTCTGTTGGCTCGAGCCCAGGCGGATGCGAGCCCGCCGCTCGAGCTGGCCCGCATGCTCACCAATTTGCTGCGTGCCCGAGTCGGAGACGAAGCCGCCGACAGCTGGCGCGAAGCGTATCTGAAGACGATCGCGCCGAACCCGCCATAGGCCTGCGCCACCGGCTCGCGCCGAGGCTACTTTTGTGGCTCCGACGGCTGGCCACGATCGGTGGGCTTCGCAGCGGGCTCGGCAGGCTTGGGCTCCGGCGGATGGGCGCGCATGGCCGCGTCGTATTCGGACTGCGAGAAGGCGAGGTCGAACTTCAGCTCCTGGACGACACCGGCCTGGATCTTCACACGCTGCTCGCTCACCTTGCCGAGCGCAGGAGAAAAGGCCGTCACTTTCACATCCCCGGCGGGCAAGCCCATGATCTCGAACGTGCCGTCGAGGCCCGTCACGGCGAACGTGGGGTAGTTGAGCACGTATAGCTCGCTGCGCATGTAGTCCCGGGTCTCGTCGACCAGGAGGTAGCGCCCCGGCTTGGGTGGAAAGATGGGCACCGGCCTGCCACCGGGCATGGCCACACGCAAGGCGTAGCTGGGCACGCCGATCAGCCGCGGCATGTACGCTTGCCCATCGCGATTGAAGACATCGAGGTGCTGGCCATAGACCATGGCTGTCACGTTGGCGTCAAAGGCACACCCCTTCGCCTCCACTCGCACTACATCCGTGCGCGGACGCACGTAGCCCGCGTATTCGGTCACCGTGACCAGGACGTCGGCCAGGCTTCGCTCCAGGCCCTGGCGAAACAATTTGCGCTGCATCTCCAGCGCTCTCGGACAGTCCGCCGGAATCTTCGCCGCGATCTCCGACAGCACCGGTGGCGGATCACCGCTGACCTGCACGACGCCACGTACCCCGCCGACTGGACCCGAGTACACCGGCAGCCCCTTGGGGTTCAGCGATTTCTCCACGGCCTCGTCGCGTTGCCGGGCCGCTTCCTCGGACACCGCTGACAAGCGCGAATTCTTGCCTTCGGCGCCCGCCGACGCTGCGGCGCCCGGCGCGTTCGGCGCCTCCTCGCAGGCGCTCCAGGCCAGAGCGCAGCTGATCCAACCGAGGAGCGCACGTCGCCGCATCACGGGCTCGACCTTACGCGTGTTCGCGCAGACCTTTCAAGGCAATGGCTCGCTGCGCTCTGCTCTGGGTTTTTGGCTGGGCGGCGCTCGGTGTCGAAGCAGCAGCGGCCTGCAGGAGCGTCCCATCCAGGCGGTCACTGGGCCCGACCAGGTCGTTCCGCAAGGCGTGCTGCGCCGAGCGGGGCTCTGACAGCCCCGAGACACGGCAAGCCCCGCCGCCCAGGTGAACTCAGGGCAGGGCCGCTGCCGCGAGCTGCAGGGCACGCGTCGGGAAAATGCCGAGCAGCGCAACACCCACTGCCGCGATCAGCAAGGCCGCATTGACCATGCTCGACTTCATGGGCACGGCCACAGGGGCGCCGGCCACAGGCTCGCGCATGTACATGTAAACCATCACGCGCAGATAGTAGTAGGCGGCGATCGCGCTGTTGAGCAGCCCGAGCACGGTGAGCCAGTACAATCCGGCCTCCGTCGCGGCTGTGAAGACGTACAGCTTGCCGAAGAAGCCAGCCGCCGGCGGAACGCCCGCGAGCGACAGCAAGAAAACGGAGAAGGCCAGCGCCACTGCCGGATGCCGTCGGCCCACACCGGCCAGGTCCTCATAGCTGACAGCCTCACGCCCTTGGCTGCCGCAGAGGATCAGGGAACCGAACGCCCCAGCGGTCGAGACCGTGTACGTCAGCAGGTAGAAGGAGACCGCCGGTTCGGCTTGCTCCGAGCCCAGGATGGCTGCGACCCCCACCAGCGCGTAGCCGGCGTGGGCGATGGAGGAGTATGCCAGCATGCGCTTGACGGAATCCTGTCGTCCCGCCACGACGTTGCCGAGCGTCATCGACAGGATCGCGAGCGTCGCGACGATGGGCGGCCAACCCGTACCCCAGCTGAGCAGACGGTCGTCCCCGAAGCCCACCACCAGCACGCGCATCAGGATGGCAAACGCCGCACTCTTCAGCGCGATCGCCATGTACGTCGTGGTCGGCGTGGGCGCGCCCTCATACGCGTCGGGTGTCCACATGTGGAAGGGAACCGCGCCGACCTTGAACGCCAGCCCGACGATCGACATCACCATCGCGACCAGCACGTAGGGCGCGCTCACGGTGCTGCCTGCCTGGCCGATGGTGTGAACCGCCTGACCGATGCCCGCCAGATCCGTGTGCCCCGTGGCGCCGTACAGGAGACCGGCGCCAAACAGCTGAATCGCCGCCGCGAAGCTACCGAGCAGGAAGTATTTGAGCGCGGCCTCGCTCGCCTTGAGACTGCCCCGGCGCAGCGCGATCATGCAGTACACGCCGAGTGACATGGTCTCCAGACCCACGAACAAAGTCAGCAGGTCACCAGCGGCGGAGAGAGCGATCGCGCCCACCGTTGCCCAGAGCGCCAGCGAGAAGAACTCGCTGCGGTCGATGCCGTGCTCCGGTAGATAGCCGCCGGCGAGCAGCGTCGCCAGGCCGCCGCCCAGGCACACGACGAACGAGAAGAAGAGCGAGAAACGGTCGACGATGAAATACGGGGCCACGGCGTCCAGACCCGCGAGCTTCTCCGGCCCAAACAACCACACACCGATGCTGAGAATGGCGCCGGCAAACAGCACGACACTGCTGCCGAGAGCGAGCTCCGGCGCGCGACCCGCGCCCGCGTCGGTGACCACCCCCTCGGCATTCACGCCGGCGGCGATCGCCGGCTTGCCGAGCGCTTCCGCCAGCATCAGGAGCAGGGCCCCGCCCGCCACGGCGAGCAGGGGCGACAAGGCAAACAAGAGGTTCATGGTGCACCCTCCGAACCGGCAGCTTCGTGCCCGGCGCTGTCCATGCGCGCGGCCACGGCCGGCGCCTCCGACGGAGCTGCCGGGGCAGCCGGGGGCTGGGGATAGCCGGCCTCGGTCGGTCCACCCAGGAGCGGCTCCAGCACGGTGTCGGTGCGACCGCGATGATCCTGATACGCGAGGCGACCGTCGACGTAGCGCCCCACCACGCCTGTCACCGCATCGTGCATGCGGTCCAACAGCACCTTGGGGAACAGCCCGATCGCGAACACCAGCACGACCAGCGGCGCGAGCGAGATTGCCTCGCGCGCGTTCACATCGCTCAGCGACTTGTTCTTCGGGTTGTCGAGCGGCCCGAAGAACACCTTCTGCACGACGGACAGCATGTACACCGCGGCCAGAATCACTCCCGCT
>Ga0207675_100007635_pt1 | contig 10216 bp, 10 predicted proteins | sample KBSSwiS42_FD_184305 | JGI IMG/M metagenome (GOLD analysis project Ga0207675, IMG submission 184305) | Switchgrass rhizosphere microbial communities from Kellogg Biological Station, Michigan, USA - KBS Switchgrass S4-2 (SPAdes) (version 2) | ecosystem: Host-associated > Plants > Roots >...
CAAGGGGATTCCGCGCTTCATGGCGGCTTGCGCCACCTCCATGACCGTGCCGTCCCCCCCCACGGCGAGGAGGCAATCGAAGCTACCGTCATGGGCCCCGATCAGGGTCTCACACTCCGTCCCTTGCTGTGTTTCCAGTACCTGAAGGGAGACACCCAGCTTTTCCGCTCGCTCCAGGAGATCCTTGGGATTCCGAGGCACGCCGCGCGGGCCGGCAATCGGATTCACGACCGCCAGAATGCGCCGGGGCTGGGGGGATGGGCTTTCTTGATCGGGGGCCGAGTTTTGCAGAGTGCTTAACCTCCCGCCGGGCCTACGGATGATGGCACTAAGCCGCTCCGAGAGCAATGCGACCGGCGGCCCGAGAAACGGGCAACATCCTGATAAACTGACCATATGCGCGTGGCGCTATGCCAGCTCAACTCCACGATCGGCGACCTCAAGGACAATGTGGCCCGCATGCGGGCCTGGTACGACGAAGCCGTCTCCCAGAACGCGGAGCTCGTGATTTTTCCCGAGCTTGCGCTCACGGGATACCCGCCCAAAGACCTACTCGAACTCATCGATTTCAATACCGAGGTGGCATCCTCGATCGAGTCCCTTTCCGGGGGAACTCGTAAGGCCGGCCTCGTTTTCGGGACGCCGCTCCCCAACCCCTTACCCGAGGGCAAACCCCTGCGAAACGGGTGCGTGCTGGCCGCGAACGGCCGAATTATGGCGCGGATTGGAAAAAAGCTTCTCCCAACATATGACGTGTTCGACGAGTCTCGCCATTTTGAGGCTGACCCCGACCCTGCCATTCCGGTCGCCTTCGCGGGGATCAAGTGGGGGATTCATATTTGCGAAGACGCGTGGAACGAAAAAGGATTCTGGCCCCGGCGTCTGTATCCTCGGGATCCCGTAAGTGAGCTGGCCCAAGCCGGGGCCGAGGTGCTGCTCAACATCTCCGCCTCGCCCTTTCATTCCCGCAAGATCGTCTTTCGCCGTTCGATGTTTCAAAGCCATGCCCAGCGCCATCGGCTGCCGTTGCTCTACACCAACGCGGTGGGCGGGAACGACGAGCTCGTCTTCGATGGGCAGTGTTACATCCTCGATGCAACCGGCACTCTGCTCGCATCGGGCGATCCGTTCGTGGAAGAGATGCTGTTCGTGGACGTCGTGCCGGGGACCCCGGTGCACATCGAGCCGCTCTTTTCGCATCGCCCTGGCGATCGCGTGGATCAAAACCGGCGCGCCGCGCCACGCCCCGAGCTGAGCGAAATCGAATCGATTCACGCCGCGCTCGTGTTGGGGCTTCGCGACTACGCGCGCAAGTGCGGTTTTCGCGCCACGCTTCTGGGACTGTCCGGTGGCGTAGACTCGGCGGTGTGCGCAGTGCTCGCCGCGCATGCGTTGGGCCCGGAGAACGTGTGGGGGATCTCGCTTCCCAGCCGCTACTCGAGTGCTGGAAGTCTGGAAGATGCGGAACAACTCGCGCGTACGCTCGGCCTGCGTTATGACGTGATGTCGATCGAGCCGGTGTTTGGCGCGAGTCTCGACACGCTAGCTCCCGTATTCGGCGGAACATCTCCCGGTTTGGCGGAAGAAAATCTTCAGGCCCGCGCACGCGCGCTACTCCTCATGGGCTTATCGAACAAGTTCGGTCACCTGCTGCTCACGACGGGAAACAAAAGCGAGCTCGCGCTTGGTTATTGCACGCTCTATGGCGACATGGCGGGAGGACTCGCGCCCATCAGCGACGTTCCGAAGACGGTCGTTTACGAGCTCGCGCGTTTCATGAACCGGGAGCAAGAGCTCATTCCGGAGAACACGCTCACCAAACCGCCGTCGGCGGAGCTCCGGCCGGGACAGCGCGACGAAGACTCCTTGCCGCCATATGCGCTTCTCGACCGGATCTTGGAGGGGTTCATCGAAGCAGGCCTTTCGACCCAGGAGCTGGTGGCCCAGGGGCTGCCGGAACCCATTGTGCGCCAAGTTCTTTCCCGAGTGGCCGCTTCGGAGTACAAAAGAAGGCAAGCGGCGCCTGGATTGAAGATCAGCCCCAAGGCGTTTGGATACGGGCGACGGATGCCGATTGCCGCCCGATGGCCGTAATTCGGGGCGTATTCATCCGTCACGCGAACCGCTTCATATCTTTAGCGATCTCGTCAAGGGACAAGGTTATGTCATTCCAGTAAATTTTTTGTAATAACTTGACCTCTCCGCCCCGCGCACATAAGTTCACTATGCCGCCACACCGTCGGATTCCCCGTCCGCCGGGCAGGCTTGCTATAGCGGCCAGCAAGTCTGCAGTGGCGGCATTCTATTTTCTTTCCTCGGCCGCAGTGGCATCGCATGCAGCGAGTCCCATTCGTACTTCCCGACGCGCGTAACGGTCCGATTCGCGGCGACGTGTATCTTCCCGAGCGCCCGCGTGGCGCTCCAATCGTGGTCGGTTGTCATGGATTCAAGGGTTTCAAGGATTGGGGATTCTGGCCGTCCGCGGGACAAGCGTTCGCCGAGCAAGGCCTCACCCTGGTGACGTACAACGTCTCCGGTTCAGGTATTGGAGAGGATCTAGAAACGTTCACCGAGTTCGATCGCTTCGAAGCGAACACGATCGGGAAGGAAGTCGAAGATCTGGGCATCGTCATTGATGCACTCGCGGCGAAAACAATTCCGCTTGCCGGCGCTGATGTGCGGAAGCTCGGCGTGCTTGGACATAGCCGCGGGGGCGGCGTCGCGCTAGTGCGCGCGAGCCGCGATCCGCGCATCCGGTCCGGCGTGAGCTGGGCAGCCGTATCGAGCTTCCTCATGGTGGGAGAAGGCGAACGAGACGCCTGGCGAAAACGAGGCTACCTGGAGATCGAGAACGCCCGGACCAAGCAAGTTTTCCGGGTGGGCAAGGGTCTTTTGGAAGAGCTGGAAACCCACCGGGAGGCTTTGGACCCCGTGCTCGCCGCTGGGCGCCTGCAGATTCCATTTTTGATCATCCATGGATCCCAGGATGAGTCCGTTCCCGTCCAAGCCGCCCAGCGACTGAGCCACGCCCTGGACCCGGTTCGAGGGAAACTGCTCATGGTTGAGGGGACGGGGCATACCTTCGGTGCCCAGCATCCCTTCAGCTCGCCCACCACAGCCTTCCGGCTGGTCCTGGAGCGGACGATCGCTTGGTTTAGGGACACCCTGACTTAGTCCCCGCTTCGCGTTGGGACTCAAGCGATTACCGGCATAAATGGAAAAGGCCCACCATTGGCGGGCCTTTCACTCCCGGAGGAGCCTCTTTGCTCTCTTGTGCCTACCAGCGCGATGGAGGTGTGTACGCTGCTTGGTAAGTATTGGGGGCGCTCCCCGTCTGCACCGTGGCCTCCCGGACTGCGGCGTCGGAATTGGAGACGCCATCCGGAGGGCACCAATGCCCCAGGGCGGTCCCCCGAAACCCGTTGGGGCTTCAGAGCCCTTTCGTCACCTCTATGTACCGGCGGGAGTAAAGAATGTTCCCGGATCCGGGCGCTTTTTTGGTGACAAACCGCCGGGTTTGGTGACGGAAGGACGGCAGAGCCTATGCCAGGGGGTATTTCCGTCGTAGTCGATAGGTAAGCCGTTTCGTATCCAGCCACTTATCGCCGGATTGGCCTACTCCTCGTGGCTGTCGTCCGGCTCCAAATGAATGACCACGTCGGTCACCCCTTCTATTTCGGCGCGAATGCGTTTCGAAGCTTCGTGCGCCAGTTCGTGTGCGCGCGCCACGTTCATGTCATGAGCGACGTGAATGTGCAAATCGACATGAATGTCGTCGGGAAGACCACGGCTTCGCACGCGATGCGCGTAGCTCACGCCTTCCACTTGAGTGGCGATGCGCGCCACGTGTTCGGGATCTAGAACCTGGCTATCCGAAAGCACGGAGAGTGAGCTATGCACGACGAGATAACCGGAGTATGCGATGAGTCCCGCGATCACGAGGGCCACGATCAAATCGAGAAGCGGAAAACCCAAGAGCGCGGCAATAAGTGATGCAATCACGCCCGCGCTTGCGTAGAGATCGCTTTGCGTGTGCCGCGCGTCGGCGGAAAGAATGATGCTCTTGAACCGTTTCGCCGCGTTTTGCTCATACCGCGTAACGAACGCGTTGATCGCGATCGACAGCGTCATTGCCACGAAGGTGACTACATGCGGTCTCACGGCATGATCCCCGCGCAAACGTCCGATGAGCGAACTCAGAATTTCATAGCAGGTGATGAACAGGAAGAGCGAAATAGCCAGAGCGGCCAAGGCTTCGAACTTGCGATGACCGTAGGGATGTCCGGGATCGGGGGCCTTCCGCGCCACGCGCATGCCGGTGAGTCCAATTACGTTGCTGGAAGCATCCAGAGCGGAATGAAAGCCATCGGCCACCATGCTCAGCGCACCGGAAAGAAATCCGAACACGAGCTTGAGCGCAGCGACGAGCAGGTTCAGAAAGAGAACGATCCAGAGCACCCGCCCCACCGCGGCATCGCGAGTGCTGACACGTTCCATCGCCTGCAAGCGATCATCCGCGCAGCGCGGATCCGAAGTGGGTGACGAGGAGTGATGCGCCATCAGTCTATGACCCTATCGCGTCCGGGAATTGGAGGTATCCTGGAATCATGAATGGCTCCAGCATACGCCTTCCGTACGGTTCGAGCAGCTTGGCCTTCGACCATCCCCCAGGATGGCGGGTGGAGCACGCGGTAAGCACGCCCCCACCTGCAGCACGCATTGAACCATTGCTCCGGGATGCCCTTTTTAGTCCCGTAGCCGGTCCACGATTGCGTGATTTGGTCCGGCCGGGCATGCGGATCACCATCGTCGTGCCGGACGCTACGCGCGCTTGTCCTACGCCGGAGTTGCTGGACGGACTCTGGAATGAGCTTGGTCCCGCGGGCGTGCGTGAAGCGGACATGACGCTACTGATTGGTCTAGGCGTGCACCGCGGTTTAGATGCGTCCGAGATTGCCAAGCTGTTGCGGGACTGGGCTACGTGCTGTCCGGTAGAGCAAGCCTTCGCGAGCGAAGCGTCGTCCTATGTGGATCTCGGTATCGTGCCGGTTGAGATCACCGGGCTACAGGAAGAGATTCCGGTTCGCCTGCATCATCGCGTGCTGGCATGCGATTTGTTGTTGTCCATCGGTCTCGTGGAACCGCATCAACTTGCCGGATATTCGGGCGGGCGCAAGACGGTTGCCATCGGCTGCGCTTCCGCCGAAACGATCGCGCGGCTACATGGGCCCGACATGCTGGAACATTCCGGAACACGGCTGGGTGTTCTCGATGGGAATCCGCTTCACGCCGCGTTGGAATGGATTGCAGAACGCGCGGGGCTGCGGTTCGTGATCAACGTTGCCGAAAGTGGAGATGGCGCCATTGCCGGTGTGGCGTGCGGTCCACCACGAGATGTGTTGCAAGCGTTGGTGAGGGAAGTGGAGCGTTATGAGATCTCGAAGGTCGCGCCCGGACCCTATGATGTGGTATTCGCCGGTGTTCCGGTTCCCAAGGATGCAAATCTGTATCAAGCGACCCGTGCTCAAACGTACATTGCGTTCCCACGCGTGCCGCTCGTGCGCGAAGATGGCTGGATCGTGTCCGCTGCTTCGTGTGGGGAAGGTGCCGGCCTGGGTCCCGGCGAAAAAGAATTCTTGCAGCTCATGCAAGCAGGGTCGAACGCACTCGAGGTGTTGGCGCATGTGCGCACGGAACGATACGCCGCAGGTGGTCAGCGCGCATTGCTACTCGCGAAAGCGTTGACGCATCACCGGCTAATGATGGTGGGTATGCGCGATCCGGATTTGGCGCGACGCTGTCACATGGTGGGTGCGCGCGACGCGAACGATGCGATGCAGGTATTGGTTCCGGCGTTAGGAAGCGATGCGCGCGTGCTTGTGGTGCCGAATGCGCTCGCGGTGTTGCCAGTGCCGGAAGTCAGCTAGGAATTTCGCCCGCGACGCCAACCCCAGAAGAGCAGTGCCCCGGAAACCATCCCGACGAGAAAGATGAGGATGAACAGCAGAAGACCATCCAGCCAACCTCGCCACACCAGGAACGAGATCTGTACCGGGCGGTTGTTCTGGGCCGCCACGATGAACATGACGAGGGCGAGGATGAGAACGATGATGGTGCGCGGACGTGTGAGAAAGCTCATGGCCCCCGATCTTTTACGCGGTCTGCGGAGGCCCGGGCGCTATGCCAGTGCCCGGGCTCCGTCGACACGCGCAAGCTCGGAGGGAATGTGCCCCACCTGGGTCGTCCTTGCAAGCAGACAGGCTTAGAGGCCGATCTTGGTACAAGCTGTGCATAAAAGCCGCCCTGGCCCAGGAATCGGCGCCCGAACCCCTTGCTCAGCAAGAGATTAAGTTTTATCCACAGTTTGGCCTGTTTTCCACAAACCCGGCTCGTGCCGGAACTTAGGCTGCCTGCTTGGTGACGTTCGGCTTTTCTTCAAAGTTGGGCCGGCGCGTGGAGTCATGCGCCTCGCCCATGGCGCAGTTGCCCTGGAAGAAGCAGCCGTCCTGGATGACGAACGACTTCGCATGTACGTCGCCCTTCAGATGGCTGTTCGTCTCCAGCTCGACGCGCTCCTTGGCATAAATGCGACCTTCCACGCGGCCGCCGATGGTGGCGCTGCCGACGTCCAGATCCGCCTTCACCCGCGCGGTGCGGCCGATGATGAGCTGATCGGAGCAGGTGATGGAGCCTTCGAATTCGCCGTGAATGACCAGCGTGCCCTCGACCCGCATCGTGCCGTTGATCGACACGCCCTCGCCGATGACGCTGCCCGTCTTCTTCTCGCGAAGCACGGGGCTCACCGTCGCCTGCGTGTGATGTACGGTGGTGGTTGCGGTGGGAGTGGTCGTGTGCGTCTCACGGGTTTCCGGCTTCATATCTTTGACTTCCTTGTTACCGAACATGCGTGCCTCCTTAGGGTGGCGGACCCGCGAGGTGCGTGGTCCCCCCATGTCTCTCGACCGATATCATCCGGATGCGGTCACTTGCGCACGAGACGCCGCACGAAATCTTCGGGCGGAACAGCCACGCCGCCTCGATAGACCTCGAAGTGCAGCATGCCTCCCATGCTTCCGGATCCCACTCGGCCGATCGCTTGTCCGGCGTGCACGCGATCTCCGACCGCCACCAGGCTCTCGCCCACGATGCCGTACACCGTGAGCAGTGAATCGCCGTGAGCGACACGCAGCCGTACACCGGCATTTTGCTTGTCGACTCCGACGACCCGGCCGCTTCCCGACGCCATCACGGTCTCTCCGGGGAGTGCGACGATATCCACGCCCCCCCGTCCGGTATCGCGAGAAGGTATGCGCTTCCCAGTAACCGGCCAGACGAGCAGGATTCCCGAGCCGTTCGTGGAATCCGGGCCAAATGACCCACCGTTGTTATCGCCCGACTGGAGGTCATCCCTTAGCGCTCTTTCGACTCCGGCCAGATGCAGCATGCGTTCCTGGAAAGTCAGCATCTCGTGGAGCTCGTTTTCGAGATCCTGAAGCCGCTCGTTCTGGCTGCGGAGGGTAGTGACTTGGTCGGCCAGACCCGCGTAGTCCTGGAGGTGATGCATGGTGCGGATGTACGTGGAGACTGCCAGCGCACCCGCGGCGAGGAGGGCAGCCGCGATCACTCCCAGAAGAAACACCCAAGGCCAGTGCAGGCTAAGGACCAGGGGTTTGCTTTGGGAGTTTGTGGAGATGTAAATCGTTAGCCGGCGCGAAGATTTCACGCTATGAGCCTTTGCCGATACGGCCGGTTTCCGGGCCGGTTCTTACGCCCTGATGACGTCCGAAACCCTGTCCCGGGTTACGTCCCTGAACGAGCCGGAGTTGGCAATTTCCCCGGCCCGTCCTCGGCAAAAGGTTATAGGCTCGGTCCGACCCCGGCCAGTTCTAGAACCCGCTCCAGGTCCTCGTTGCTGAAGTAATGAATCTCGACTCGGCCTCGGGCCAAGCCCCCCACAATCCGAACCTGGGTGGCGAAACGGCCCCGGAGCCGGTCCTCACACGCATCAAGCGCGGGGTGGGTCCGCTTGCGGGCGGTGGCCCTGGGCCGGCGCGGGCGTTCTCCTTGGACCCGCAACTCGGCATCGCGCACTGATAAGTTGCGCTCTACGATTTCCTTGGCGATCTTGCGACGCGTGTCAGGCGACGGAATCGCGAGAAGGGCGCGGGCGTGGCCGGACGAGAGCGAGCCCTTGGCAATGAGCTCGCGAAGGTCTTGTTCCAGACCAAGGAGTCGCATGGCGTTGGTGACGGTGGCGCGGCTCTTACCCACACGATCCGCGATTTCTTCTTGGGTAAGCGCGAACTCGCTGGCGAGCCGCTGATACGCTTCAGCTTCTTCGATCGGGTTCAGATCTTCGCGCTGTAAATTTTCCACGAGAGCCATTTGCAGCATGTCGCGGCGGGTGGCTTCTCTTATGACCACTGGAACGTGGGTGAGGCCTGCTTGCCGGCAGGCCAGGTAACGCCGTTCGCCCGCGATCAGCTCGTACGCCCCGTCCTGCGTTTCCCGCACCACGAGGGGTTGGATGAGACCGTTTTCGCGAATACTGGCCGCGAGCTCGGCCAGCGAGTCGGGGTTGAAGACGGTGCGAGGTTGGAACGGATTGGGGCGTATCGACGTGAGTGCGACCTCGCCTTGCGCTTGCTCCGTAAGTTCAGCCAGCGCCACCTCCGAATCCGCTTGCGGAATGAGAGCTCCGAGTCCGCGACCAAGTGCTTTCCTAGTCATGAGATACCAGCTCCTCTTGGGGGTGGTGGGCGTCTTGTCCGGTCATTGGCTGAAAGCCGTTGTCGTACTGCGTATCTTGTCCGTGTTGCACGATGCTCTCTTCGGGGAGCGTGAGAACGTCCTCGGCGAGATCGTCGGCGGATAGGGTTACGGGGTGCGCTTCGTTCGCGATGTGAAGTTCGTGGGCTATCGGTGGTTCGTGGGCTATTGGTGCTTCGTTGGCAATGGCAATCACCTGAGGAATGTCGCCAGTCGTTGCTTCGTGCGCCGGTTCAATCGCAGGTTCGTGGACGTCAGCGGCCTCCGGTTCGATCGCAGGCTCGTGAACGTCAGCAGCCTCCACTTCGATAGCGACCGGAGCCTCCCCTGAAACCGCAACTTCCGCCGGCGTTGCGGAAATCGAGTACTCCGTTTGCACGTCGGTCGCCTGAACCTCGGTTTCTACACGGGGGGCTTCGTACACCTCGGTTTCCACATGGGGGGCTTCGTACACCTCGGTCGCCTGAACCTCGGTTTCTACACGGAGGGCTTCGCGTGACTCGGTGTGATATGCCTGGGGCGACTGAACCTGTTCTGATTCCCACTCTTCGATGTACGGCGCTGGCTGAACCGTCGTGATCTCGGCCACCTCGACCTGTTCTTCATCCTGAGCCTCTACGTCCTGGCTTTCCGGGAGTTCAGAGACGACTTCTTCTTGTCCGTCTACGACGGGTTCGGCGTCAGCTAGTTGAGCCGCAATGTCCGCAACCTCCTGGGCGTCACGGTCCATCTCAACGGTCATCGCCGGCGTTTCTATCTCAACCTCAAAGGCTTGGCCGGGTTCTGCTTCAACGGGAGTGGAGGTCACTCCGTCTTCTGTGCCGACGGCCTGAACGGCCTCGAGCACGTGGGCTTCATGTTCTTGCGCTTCCGCTGCCGGGGATAGAGGCATCGCGCCCTCGGGAAGCTTCAGAACTTCGCGCGCCAGCTTGAGATAGAACTGTGCGCCGGCGCACTCCGGGTCGTATTCGAGGACGGGTTTGCCGAATGAAGGCGCTTCGCTCAGACGTACGTTGCGAGGAATGATGGTTTCGTAAACGCGCCCGGGGAAGAACTTGCGAGTCTCTTCCGCCACCTCGTGGGAGAGGTTGAGGCGTGCGTCGAACATGGTGAGTAGAATGCCTTCGATTTCCAGCCGCGGATTCAGGGCCTGCTGGATGAGCTTGATCGTGTTGAGCAGCTGCGTGAGTCCCTCGAGCGCGTAGTACTCACACTGCATGGGAATCAGCACGGTGTCCGCGGCGGTGAGCGTGTTGACGGTGAGTAGTCCAAGCGAAGGCGGACAGTCCGCCATCAGAATGTCGTAGGAGTCGCGGATGGGTTGGATGGCTTTTTCCAGAATGCGTTCGCGCGCCAGCGCCGACACGAGTTCCACTTCGGCGCCGATGAGCCGCTGCCCCGAGGGCAGGAGATCAACTCCGGGAGACGCTTGTCTGGTAATAGCTTC
>Ga0207675_100007636_pt1 | contig 10214 bp, 10 predicted proteins | sample KBSSwiS42_FD_184305 | JGI IMG/M metagenome (GOLD analysis project Ga0207675, IMG submission 184305) | Switchgrass rhizosphere microbial communities from Kellogg Biological Station, Michigan, USA - KBS Switchgrass S4-2 (SPAdes) (version 2) | ecosystem: Host-associated > Plants > Roots >...
GCCCTGCCGCCGCGCGCCAGGCCGCCGCCGCCCGTGTGGCCGCAGCCACCTGGGTAGCCCAGCAGGTCAGCCGGGACGTCGTGGTCTCCTGTGACCCGGCGATGTGCGCGGCCCTCAAGGCGCGCGGGTTCCCCGCGGGAAAACTGCTTGCGGTCGGGTCGGGCTCGGAGGTCCCGGTCAGCTCCGCCGTGGTGGTCGAGACGCCGGCCGTCCTGAGCCTGTTCGGCAGCAGCCTCGCCACGGCGTGGGCGCCGGCCGTCCTCGCGTCCTTCGGCTCCGGGCCCTATCTGGTCACCGTCCGGGTGATCGACCGTAACGGGTCCGCCGCGTACCGGACGAAGCTCAACGCCGACCTGGCCGACCGGAAGGCCGCCGGCGCCGGGCTGCTCGGCGACGCGCAGATCTCGGTGACCCAGCTGGCCAGCGGTCAGCTCACCACGGGTGTGGTCGACTCGCGGCTGGTGCTGGCGCTCGCCGCCCTGGCCGGGCACCAGCCCATCAGCATCGTGCAGTTCGGGAACCCCGGTCCCGGCCCGAGTGGCGACGTCCCGCTCCGCTTCGTCGACCTGTCCGAGCACGACCGGGCGGGTCATCTTTCATCTGCCGCCTACGTCAGGACCCTCCGCGCCTACCTGAGTGCGGTGGACGTCAGCTTCCGCCCGGCCCGCATGACAGTGGTACCGGCAGACGGCCAGGACGTGCTCCGGGTCGAGGTCACCGCGCCCAGTCCACTCGGGGTGATCGGCCCGCAGTCCTCGCCCTAGCGGCGCGCCTCAGGAGTCGTAGCCCATGCCCGCCGCGTCCAGCGCCCGCAGCCACAGGTTCCTGCGGCCGGACCGGCGGTCCGCCTGGGCCAGCGACCAGCGGGTGGCCTGCACGCCCAGGTAGGCGAGCGGCTCGGGCGGGAAGGGGACCGGCTTGCTCCGGACCATCTCGAGCTGGGTCAGCTCGGTCGGCTGACCGCTCAGCAGGTCGAGCATCACCCGGGCGCCGAACCTCGTCGCGGCCACCCCCAGCCCGGTGAAGCCGAGCGCGTAGGCGACCCGGCCGCGGTGCGCGGTGCCGAAGAACGCGCAGAACCGGCTGCACGTATCGATCGCGCCACCCCAGCGATGGCTGAACCCGATGCCCTCCAGCTGCGGGAACGTGGTGAAGAAATGCCCGGCGAGCTTGGCGAAGGTGGCCGGGCGCTGGTCGTAGGCCCGGCGGACCTCGCCGCCGAAGTGGTAGATGGCGTCGTAGCCGCCCCACAGGATCCGGTTGTCGGACGTCAGCCGGTAGTAGTGGAACTGGTTGCCCGCGTCGCCGACGCCCTGCCGGTTCTGCCAGCCGACGGCGGCGAGCTGCGCCGGGCTGAGCGGCTCGGTCACCAGCACGTAGTCGTAGACCGGCACGATGTACGGGCGCAGCCGCCGGACCAGCGGGGGAAACGCGTTGGTGCCGAGCGCCACCCGTCTGGCCCGCAGCACGCCGTGGCGGGTCCGCACGGTCACGCCGTCCTCGTCGCTGGCCAGGCCGGTGGCCGGGGTCCGCTCCGCGATCCGGACACCGATCCGCTCGCACGCATCGGCCAGGCCCCAGGCGAGCCTGGCCGGCTGAACGCCGGCCGAGCCCTCCTTGTCCCACAGGCCGGCCAGGTAGGTGGGCGAGTTCACCTCGGCGCGCACCGCCTCGGCGTCCAGGAACATTGACCGGTCGGCCGCGGCGGCCTCACGCAGCCAGCCGACCTGGTGGTCCTCGGTGGCCACGGTGATCGACCCGGCCCGCTCGAAGTCGCAGTCGATGCCGTACCGGCCGGTCGCGGCCTCGATCGCGTCGAGGTTCTCCGCGCCGAGCCGTTGCAGCGTGCCGAACTCGGCCGGGAACCGCTCCCGGCCGTTGTCCGCGCCGTGGGTCAGGCTGGCCTCGCAGAAACCGCCGTTGCGCCCGCTCGCCGCCCAGCCGATCCGGTTGCCCTCGATGAGCACCACGGAGCGCCCGGGGTTGGCTTCCTTGGCCAGCAGGGCGGTCCACAGGCCGCTGAACCCGCCGCCGATCACCGCCAGGTCGCAGGCTGCGTCGCCGCGCAGCGGCTCACGCGGCGCAGGGGCGTCCGGCCGGTCCAGCCAGAACGGCGCCGGCTGCGCCGCCATGACCAGCCGGGTCAGCTCCCCGAGCTCAGACTGCCGCAAAGGCGTCCTCGAGGATGGACAGGCCCTCGTCGAGCAGGTCCTCGCCGATCACCAGCGGCGGCAGGAACCTGATCACGTTGCCGAACGTCCCGCAGGTCAGCGTGACCAGTCCGGCCTGGTGGCAGGCCCTGACGATGGCCGTCGTGGTAGCCGGGTCGGGGTCCAGCGTCCCCGGCTTGGTCAGCTCGATCGCCAGCATCGCGCCGCGGCCCCGCACGTCGGCGATGACCGGGTACTTCTCCGCCAGGCCGTACAGCCGCGGGAACATGATGTCGCCGATCCGGCGCGCCCGCCCAGCCAGGTCCTCGGCCGCCATCGTCTCGATCGCGCCCAATGCCGCGGCGCACGCCACCGGGTTGCCGCCGTAGGTCCCGCCCAGACCGCCCGCGTGCACCGAGTCCATGATCTCGGTGCGCCCGGTCACCGCGGCCAGCGGGAGCCCGCCCGCGATGCCCTTGGCCGTGGTGACCATGTCCGGCACCACGCCCTCGTGCTCGCAGGCGAACCAGTCGCCGGTGCGGCAGAACCCGGTCTGGATCTCGTCCGCGATGAACACGATCCCGTTCTGGAGGCAGAACTCGGCCAGCCCGGGCAGGAACCCGTCGGGCGGCACCACGAACCCGCCCTCGCCCTGGATCGGCTCGATGATCAGGGCGGCCACGTTGTCCTCGCCGACCTGGGTGTGGATCAGGCTCTTGACCGTGGCCAGCGCCTCCGCCGCGCACGCGTCGCGGCCGCCGGGCCAGCGCAGCGGGTAGGCCATCGGCATCCGGTAGATCTCGCCGGCGAACGGGCCGAACTTGTCCTTGTACGGCATGTTCTTCGCGGTGAGCGCCATGGTGAGGTTGGTGCGCCCGTGGTAGGCGTGGTCGAACGCCACGACGGCCTGCCGCCCGGTGGCGTGCCGGGCGATCTTCACCGCGTTCTCCACGGCTTCCGCGCCGGAGTTGAACAGGGCCGAGCGCTTGTCGTGCGTTCCCGGCGTCCGCGTGGCGAGTTCCTCGCAGACCTCCACGTAGCCCTCGTAGGGCGTCACCATGAAGCAGGTATGGGTGAACCTCGCCGCCTGCTCGGCCACCCGCGCGGACACCCGCGGGGCCGCGTTGCCCACGGAGACCACGGCGATCCCGGACCCGAAGTCGATCAGGGAGTTGCCGTCGACGTCCACGATTACGCCGCCGCCTGCGTCCGTGACGAACACCGGCAGGACGTGGCTGACCCCGCGGGCCACCGCGCGCTCGCGCCGGGTGAGCAGCTCACGCGAGACGGGTCCGGGGATCTCGGTAACAAGGTTCCTGCGCTGCCGCAGCCGGGCGTCGTCGCCCGATACATGCTCGGTCATGCTCCGACGATAGATCATCAGGCTAAACGGCCAAAGCGGAGGTAGCTATACGCGCGGGGCTAAGAGTCTAGGGTGGTGACCCGGATACGGGAGAGGACGGATCTCGGATGCCTGAGCATGAGAAGCCGAACGCGCGGGGCCTATTCGGCGGGGTTTTCGCCAGGGGCGGCGTCGAGGCGGACGACACCGCGTGGCTGCAGGCGATGCTGGACGCCGAGGCGGGGCTGGCCCGGGCGCTCGAGCGCGCCGGGCTGGCGCCGGCCGGGGCGGGCGAGGCGGTCACCGCGGCGGCCAGGGCCGGTAATTTTGATCCGAACGAACTGGGCGGACTCGCCGCCCTGACCGGGAATCCGGTGCCCGGGCTGGCCCGCGCGCTGGCTCGGCAGGTACCCCAGACCGCGGTCAGCGCTGTTCACCGCGGGGCCACCAGCCAGGACATCGTGGACACCGCCGCGATGCTGCTGGCCAAGCGGGCCATCGACGTCATCGCGGCTGACCTGGCCCGGGCGGCTGACGCCGCGGCCGGGCTGGCCACAGCGCACCGGGACTCGATCATGATCGGCCGGACCCTGCTCCAGCAGGCCGTCCCCGTGACCTTCGGACTGGTCGCAGCCGGCTGGCTGACCAGCCTGGACGAGGCCCGCGCCGGGCTCGATTCTGTGGGTCCGCGGCTCGCGGTCCAGTTCGGCGGCGCGGCGGGCACGCTCGCCTCGCTCGGCGAAGCGGGCCAGCGGGTCACCGCGTTGCTCGCCACCGAACTCGGCCTGGCCGTGCCGGTGCTGCCCTGGCACACCGACCGGCTGCGGATCATCGACCTGGGCACCGCGCTGGCCCGCGTCGCGGCGGTGCTCGGCAAGATCGCGCGCGATGTCACCCTGCTGGCCCAGTCGGAGGTCGGCGAGGTCAGCGAGGGAGGTGGCCCGACTGAGGCCCGTGCTGATCAGCGCGGCTCCGATCAGCAGGCACCGGCGGCGTCCCCGCGGCGCGGCGGCTCCTCGGCGATGCCGCACAAGCGCAACCCGGTCGCCTCGATCGCCATCCTCGGCTGCACCAGGCAGGTCCCGGGGCTGCTCGCGACCCTGGCCGCGGCCTCGGAACAGGAACTGCAGCGCGCGGCCGGCGCGTGGCACGCCGAGTGGGAGCCGCTGACCGCCCTGCTCAGGCTGACCGGTTCGGCCTCGAGCTGGGCGGCCGACCTGCTGCCCGGGCTCGTCGTGGACACCTCGCGGATGGCCGCCAACCTGGCCGCGACCAAGGGCCTGCCACTCGCCGAGCACGTGTCCTCGCTGCTGGCGGGCGTGCTGGGCGGCGCCCAGGCGCACGACCTGGTGGCCGAGGCAGGGGCGCGCGCCACCAGCGCCGGGCTCCCGCTGCGCGACGTGCTGCTGGCAGTGCCCAAGCTGGAAGAACGGCTCTCGTCGGCCGGCATCACCGCCGAGCAGATCGACTCGGCGCTCGAGCCGTCCGGATACCTCGGCGCCACCGATGCCTTTATTACCGCGGCGATCGACGCACACGAGAAACCGGAGAATCGCCATGGATGACACCGGGCGTGCCATGCAGGGCATGACCGTACGCCGCGAGGTGCTCGGGGACGAGCACGTCGACCGGGCGGTGGCGGCGACCACGCCGTTCACCGAGCCGTTCCAGGATTTCATCACCCGCTACGCCTGGGGTGACATCTGGTCCCGGCCGGGGCTCTCCCGGGCCGAGCGCAGCCTGGTCACGCTGTCCGTGCTGGCCGCCATGCAGCACGAGCACGAACTCGCCATGCACGTCAAGGCCGCGCTGCGCAACGGCCTGACCCCGGAACAGATCCAGGAGGTCCTGCTTCAGGTCGCGGTGTACGCCGGCGTCCCGGCCGCCAACCGGGCCTTTCCCATCGCGCAGCGCGCGCTGGCCGAAGCCCGGGCGGCGGATGACGCGGCCGGGCGGCCCTAGCCGGAACGGCGCCGCCCGCTTACGCTCTTGTCGGGTGCCCCAGCGCCGCGAACTGGGAAGTTGTCCGCTCGCCACACACACGCGTCCGACATGCGAACGACTGTACATATGGCGATCGCTGACACGTTATCGTTAGCATAGGCAAACTACCGGGAGGGACGTGACTGCTCTGCCGCCTGAAGTCGGCAGCTTCTCAAGCTGCCGTAGGAGCCTGACCAGAGCCCAGCCCGGCCCTGGACGCAATGTTCCGCGCCCCGTTCACGTCGGCGTCGATCGCGCCGTGCACCGGGCATATGACGGTCTTCCGCTGCGGGCGTTCGCATCTGCGTCCGCAGCGGTGGCAGTCGATGCTCGTCCCGGCCGGGTTCACCAGCACCAGACGCCGGCCAGCTTCTTCCGCTTTGCCGGTGAGGATGCTGGTGAACTGGGCCCAGCCCGCGTCGAGGATCGACCCCTGGCCGCCCGGGTCGGCGCGGCGTATCTCTTTCAGCTGGGCGGACTGGACGCCGTAGCCGATCCTGACGTGCCGCATCTGCCATGCTTCGCGGCGCTCCATCAGCGCGGCGTTGTACAGGTCGCAGTGGTCGGCCAGCAGCCGCACCGCGCGGCCCTCCTGGGGCCGCGTCGGAAAGGCGCGGAACTTGTAGGCTCGTCTCACCTGCACCAAGTCCGTATTCTCAGGCTCGGACACGGCCTCGCAGGGTGTCGCCTGGCGGGGCCACTTGCCTGCCGATCGTATAGCCCGGCACTGACATTTCCGGGCAGGCGCGTTGAGGGGAGGGAGCGCGGTTCCACCTCCAGCCTGAATGCTGGAGTACCCGCCGCGCATCTTTGATGGCGGAGATCGTCTCACTCGGCGAAGCCATAGAGCGGACGGTCCGCGACGGCGACACCGTGGCGATGGAGGGGTTCACGCACCTGATCCCGTTCGCCGCCGGGCAGGAGGTGATCAGGCAGCGGCGCCGTAACCTGACGCTGATCAGGATGACGCCGGACCTGATCTATGACCAGCTCATCGGCGCGGGCTGCGCGCGCAAGCTGATCTTCTCCTGGGGCGGCAATCCCGGTGTCGGCTCGCTGCACCGGTTCCGCGACGCGGTCGAGCATTCCTGGCCGGTCCCGCTGGAGATAGAGGAGCACAGCCACGCCGGGATGGCCAACCGCTACGTGGCCGGCGCCTCCGGCATCCCGTTCGCCGTCCTGCGCGGCTACAACGGCACTGGCCTTGAGACGATCAACGGCGCTCCCACGATCAAGCCGATCACCTGCCCGTTCACCGGCGAAACGCTGACTGCGGTTTCCGCGCTGCGGCCCGACGTGGCGGTCATCCATGCCCAGCGGGCCGACCGGACCGGAAACGTCCAGCTGTGGGGGATCACCGGTGTGCAGCGGGAGGCCGTGCTCGCCTCCGCGCGTTCCGTGGTCACGGTGGAGGAGATCGTCGACGAGCTCGATCCCCGGCCCGGCGCGGTGGTGCTGCCCGGCTGGACGGTGACGTTCGTGGCCCAGGCCCGGGACGGCGCTCATTTTTTCTATGCGCTCGATTACTCGGTCCGTGACAACGACTACTACGTGGCCTGGGACGCCATCGCCAGGGACCGCGAGACCTTCACCCGGTGGCTGGACGAGCTCTATGCGGGGCGGTCATGACGTACACCGCGGACGAGATGATGACGGTGTCCGCCGCGCGGGCGCTGCGCGACGGCATGACCTGTTTCGTCGGCATCGGGCTGCCCAGCTCGGCCGCGAACCTGGCCCGGGCCACGCACGCGCCGTCGCTGGTGCTGATCTACGAGTCGGGCACGATCGGCGCCAAGCCGGACCGGCTGCCGCTGTCCATCGGCGACGGCATGCTGGCCGAGACGGCGGATGCGGTGGTCAGCGTCCCCGAGATCTTCAACTACTGGCTGCAGCCCGGCCGCATCGACGTCGGCTTCCTCGGCGCCGCCCAGATCGACAAGTTCGGCAACATCAACACCACCGTGATCGGCGGGGATTACGGTAACCCCAAGGTGCGGCTGCCCGGCGCGGGCGGCGCGCCGGAGATCGCCGCCTCGTGCCGTGAGGTCATCGTCGTGGTCAGGCAGAACCACCGCTCGTTCGTCGAACGAGTCGACTTCGTCACCTCGGTCGGCTATGGATCGGGCCGAACGGATCGCGAGCGGCTCGGGCTTACCGGCGCCGGGCCCAAGAAGATCATCACCGACCTGGGCGTCCTGGAGCCCGATCCGGAGACGCTCGAGTTCACCCTGACCGGCCTGTACCCGGGCGTGTCCGCCTCGGCCGCGAAGGAACGCACCGGCTGGGACCTGGCCATCGCGGCGGATCCGGAGATCATCGCCGCGCCCACCCCGGCCGAGCTGGACGCGCTCCGGCGTTTCCAGGGCACGCAAGCAAGGAGCCTTCAGTTATGACGACCGCTGACGTATCGGCGTCCCTGGCCGGGGCGGAGGACGCGGGCAGGCTGGTCCTGCCGTCGTACGAGCGCCCGGCCCCGGGCGTGCACCCGCCGCTGGACTTCGAGGGGTACCGCTCGACCGCGCTGCGCCACCCGAAGCAGCCGCTGGTCTTGCTGCCGCACCGGCTCACCGAGGTGACCGGGCCGCTGCTCGGCCACGAGCTGATCATCCCCACCGACTCGGACCTGACTACCCAGTACGACGGCGAGCCGCAGGGGCAGCGGATCATCGTGACCGGACGCGTGCTCGACTCGGATGGCCGGCCGGTGCCCGACACGCTGATCGAAATCTGGCAGACGAACGCGGGCGGGCGCTACCGGCACTGGCGCGAGCATCACCCCGCCCCGCTCGACCCGAACTTCGGCGGCCTCGGGCGGTGCCTGACCGACGCGGGCGGCCGGTACCGGTTCATCACCATCCAGCCGGGCTCCTATCCCTGGGGGAACCACTACAACGCCTGGCGCCCGGCGCACATCCACTTCTCGCTGTTCGGCCGGGCCTTCACCCAGCGGCTGGTCACTCAGATGTACTTCCCCGGCGACCCGCTGCTGCCGCTCGACCCGATCTTCAATTCGGTGCCCGACGAGAAGGCCAGGCAGCGGCTGGTCGCCAGGTTCGATATCGAACTGACCCAGCCCGAGTGGGCGCTCGGCTACGAGTGGGACATCGTGCTGCGCGGTCGCGACGGGACCGTCTTCGAGTAAAGGACGACACGACAGTGCCAGGGTTGACGCCTTCCCAGACCGTGGGCCCGTACTTCTCGATGCGGCTGCCGTGGCCCGACGGCCCGTTCGTGGTGCCCGAAGGCACACCCAGGGCGATCACGGTTGTCGGGCGGCTCTACGACGGCGCCGGCAACATCATCCCGGACGGGCTGATCGAGACGTGGCAGGCCGGACCCGACGGGCGCTTCGCCCACCCCGACGACCCGCGCGGCGCCACCCCGGGCGGATACCAGAGCTTCCGCGGCTTCGGCCGCTGTCCGACCGCGCCGGACGGCTCGTACCGCATCGTCACGCTCAAGCCAGGTCCGCTGCCGGCCTCTGACGGCAACATCGAGGCGCCGCACTTGGACGTGTCGGTCTTCGCGCGCGGCCTGCTCGACCGCGTGGTCACCCGCATGTACTTCCCCGACGAGCCGGCCGCCAACGCCGCGGACCCGGTGCTGTGCTCCATCGGCGCGCCGAAGCGGCGCGCCACCCTCGTCGCGGTGCCCGAGCCCGAGGGCCAGCTCAGATTCGACATCTTCCTGCAGGGTGAGCGCGAGACGGTCTTCTTCGATGTCTGAAGTCCGCCTGGTCTCCTCGATGGAGGGGCCGGACGGCGCACCGGTGGTCATCCTGGCCAACCCGATCGGCACCACCCGGGCCATCTGGGACGCCCAGGCCCGGGTCCTGCGCGAGGATTACCGGCTGCTCAGGTTCGAGCTGCGCGGCCACGGGTCGCCCGGCGCGCGGTCGGACGCCCCGCCCGGCCCCTATTCCATCGCCGAACTCGGCACCGACGTGCTCAGCCTCATGCGCGAGTACGGCGTCGCCACGGCCGCCTACTGCGGCATCTCCATCGGCGGGATGACCGGGCTGTGGCTCGCCGCCAACGCGCCGGAGCGGATCTCGTCCCTGGTGGTGTGCTGCGCGGCGATCACCCCGATGCCGTCGCGGCAGTCATGGCTGGACCGGGCCGCGCTGGTGCGCTCCGGGGGGATGGCGGCGATTAGCGAGATGGTCCCGCCGCGCTGGTTCACCCCGGATTTCATCGCCCGGCAGCCCGCGGCGGTCGCCTTCGTCGTGGACATGCTGCTCGGCACCGACCCGGCGGGCTACGCGGGCTGTGCCGCGGCTATCGCCGCCATGGACCTGCGTCCCGCGCTGGGCGCGATCAAGGCACCCACCCTGGTCATCGCCGGCGCCGAGGATCAGGCCGCACCGCCCTGGCAGGGTGCGATGACCGCCTCCGGCATCACGGACGCCCGGCTCCGGGTCATCCGCGGCACCTCGCACTTGGCTCCGTACCAGACACCCGGTCCGGTCACCGCTGCGATCAGGGAGCACCTAGGCTAGGCCTCTCTACCCGAGGAGGACGCCTTGCTGCCCTGGTCCGCGGATCTAGCTGGCCGTATCGACGAGCAGGTCATCGACAGCGAACTGCTGCGCGGCAACCCGCTCGGCGACCCGCACGAGCGCCCGGTGCTCGTCTATTTGCCTCCGGGCTACGACGCCGAACCGAGCCGCCGGTACCCGTCGGTGTACGTCATCCAGGGCTACACCGGGCACGTGGCGATGTGGCGGAACCGGTCCGCCT
>Ga0207675_100007637_pt1 | contig 10212 bp, 13 predicted proteins | sample KBSSwiS42_FD_184305 | JGI IMG/M metagenome (GOLD analysis project Ga0207675, IMG submission 184305) | Switchgrass rhizosphere microbial communities from Kellogg Biological Station, Michigan, USA - KBS Switchgrass S4-2 (SPAdes) (version 2) | ecosystem: Host-associated > Plants > Roots >...
ACCAGGATCCCGACGTACAGGAGGGCGATCGCGATGAACCCGCCGTGGACCAGACGCCGGCGCGTGCCCGACGGCAGGACCGGGACCCGAAGCTCGCCGGGTGCGCTCATACGGCGTCCTGCTTGCGAGCGCCGACCAGCCGCTCGGTCACGAGCACCAGGACGAACGAGATCGCGAACAGCAGGGTGGCCACGGCCGCCGCCTGGTTCGGCTGGAACTGGCTGGCGAGCTGGAAGATCAGCACCGGGGCCGTGAGCGTCTTGCCGATGATGTTGCCCGAGACGATCACGACCGCGCCGAACTCCCCGATCGCGCGGGCGAACGCGAGCAGCCCTCCCGCCGCGATGCCCGAGCGGAGCTTCGGCAGCACGACCCGTCGGAACGTGTACCAGCGGGTCGCGCCGAGGACCCGGGCCGCTTCCTCCTCCGCCTCGTCGATCTCGAGCAGGACCGGTTGGACGGTCCGCACCACCAGGGGCAGGGTCACGAAGAGCAGCGCGAGCAGGATCCCCAGCTGCGCGAAGATCACGTGGATGCCCTGGCCCTCGAGGAACCCCCCGATGAGGGAGTTCGGGCCGTACAGCGCGCGGAGCATGACCCCGGTCACGAGCGTCGGGATCGCGAACGGGATGTCCACGATCGTCGAGAGCCATGCGCGACCGGGGAACTCGTAGCGCACGAGCACGTAGGCGATCAGGGTCCCGAAGATCACGTTGATGATCGCCGTGACCGCCGCCAGCACGAGGGTCAGGACGATCGCCTCGCGGGCGCCGGGGGCGTTCAACGCGTCGCGGAGGGACTGGAGGCCGTCCTGGAATCCGCGGGTGATCACCGCCACGGTCGGCAGGGCGACGATCAATCCGAGGTAGAGCAGCGCCGTCCCCCGCAGCCCCCAGCGCGCGAGGGCGCTCCGGATGGCGACGGACGGACGCCGCCCGGCCGCCGGCGGAACCGGGGGCGGGGCGGCGGCGCGTTCCAGTGTCTGTGTGGTCAAGCGCTACCCCTGTGCGGCGGCCAAGGCCTTGGTGAAGGCGCCGTCCGGTCCGAACACCGTGTCGTTCTGCAGCTCGTCCCAGCCGCCGATGTCGTCTGTCGTGAACAGGTCGTCGATCGGCTGGTACGCGCCGTCGTCACCGGCTTGCGCCGTCGTCAGGTCGACCGACCGCTCGAACCCCACGGTCAGGAAGAGCTCCTTCGCCTCGTCCGAGTGCAGGAACTCGACGAACGCGTTCGCCACGTCCTGCACGCAGTGCGCCTCGGCGTTCGTGTCGATCACGCTGACCGGTGTCTGGATCGCGACGGTCGAGGGCGGGATCACCATCTCGTCTTCCAAGCCGGAGTGCTGAGCCGCGAGGACCGCGTATTCGTACGTGATCGCGACGTCACCGTTTCCCGCCTGGAAGTTCTTGATCGAATCGTTCGCGCTCTTGTCCATCACCGTGACGTTCTCGAAGATGTCCGTGAGCAACTGCTGCGCGGCGGCGGGGTCGTTGGCCGGGTACCCGGGGACCTCGCCGCGCATCGCCGCGCCGTAGGCCGCCACGATGTTCCACCTCGCGCCTCCGCTCGAGGCGGGATCGGGCGTCAGGATCTCGACGCCCGGCTGGGCGAGATCGTCCCAGTTGTCGATGTTCAGGGGATTGCCGGGCCGAACATCGAACACGACAGCGGACGTGGCCACGATCCCGCCCTCGGGATCCTGCGTGGGGTCGTGGGTGATGAGCCCGGCGTCCTCGATCAGCTGGATGTCGGGGTAGAGCGACAGCGCCGCCACGTCGGCCGGGAACCCGGCGATGACGTTCTGCGCCTGCGTGGTGCTGCCGCCGAACGAGGTCGAGAACTGGACCTGCTGGTCGTTGTGCGACTCCTTCCAATCGGACTGGAAGGTCGAGATCAGCTTGCCGTATACGTCGTACACGTTGCTGTACGCGGTGACGGTGACGATCGGCGATTCCGCCGGCGTGCAGTCGGCGGCGACCGGGGACGTGCCGGTGGTGCCCGGGTCGTCGCTCGAGCATGCGGCGGCGAGCACGCCGAAGACCGCGAGCACGAGGGATAGTCGGAAGGCGAGACGAGACCGCAAGGGTGTGCTCCTTTCGAGGGACCGGTTGGAAGTCGAACTACGGCTCGATCTCCGGTGGTCCGGTCGATCGAAAGGACGGAACGTCGCGGGACACGGCCTCCGTGGGTACGGTCAGCCGAACGGGCTATGGATATCAACGCCACCCCGGCCCTGTCAACCGACCTGGTGTCGGTTCGGTGCCTACCGGAGGCGGATCTTCTCGGCCATCTCGATCTGGACGACCTTGCCGTCCTGGACGACCAGGAGGACGGTCCCGAATCTCAGCTTTCGAAGGACCTCGACGACCTTCACCACGACCGCACGCTCCTCGTCCGTGAGGTGCGCGAGGTCATCGGCACGGTCCTCGGCCATGGCGGGCAAACCTTACCCCAGGGGCGTTCGAGGACGACCCTCCTTCGCGGCCAGGGCCTCTAGACTCGGGTCCGTCACCCGGATCGTACGGAGGGGATCGCGATGTCCGGCACGAACGAGGCGTGGAACGAGGTCGGCGAGCGGTTCGCGTCGTGGGGGCGGCACGTCGCCGAGCGGTACAAGGAGTCGAGCGGTACCGCGCGCGAGTCGGCGCAGGAGAGCCAGCGAAAGCTGGAGGACGCCGCGCGAGACATCACCGACGCGCTCGATCGGGCGTTCACGGCGCTCGGAGACACGATCCGGGACGAGCGAGCCAAGGATGATCTGAAGCAGGCGGTCCGTGCGCTGGGCGACGCCGTCTCGGTCACCGTGGCCGAGACGACCGAACGGATCCGACATGGCCTCGGCTCGTCGAGCACGGATCCGACCGCTGAGCCGAAGGACGACGATCCCGGGCCGACCTCGGCGTAGGATCCGGCGCCGCTACCAGGCGAACGCTTCCGGCGCGGGCCCGCCCGGACCCGGCCAGATCTCGTCGAGCCGTTTCATCTCGCCGGCGCCGAGCTTCACGTCGAGTGCCCGCATCGCGCCGTCGAGCTGCTCGAGGATCCGCGGACCGATGATCGGGGCCGTGACCACCGGGTTCGCGAGCAGCCACGCGAGCGCCACTTCCGCGGGCGGCTGGCCGAGCTCGGCGCAGAACTTCTCGTAGGCCTCGATCTGGGGACGGCGCTCCGCGAGCTCGCCCTGCACCATGCTCGATGCGCGCCGCGTCCCCTTCGCGCCCCCGCCGTCGAGGACGCCCGCCAGCATGCCGCGCCAGAGCGGGCTCCAGGGGATCACGCCCATCCCGTAGCCCTCGCACGCCGGGAGTACCTCGAGCTCGACGGTGCGCTCGGCGAGGTTGTAGATGCACTGCTCGGAGACCAGCCCCAGGAAGTGGCGATCCTTCGCCGCCTCGTTCGCCCTCGCGATGTGCCACCCGGCGAAGTTGCTCGACCCCACGTAGATGACCTTGCCCTGCTGCACGAGCGTCTCGAACGCCTGCCAGATCTCGTCCCACGTCGCCCCGCGGTACACGTGGTGCATCTGGTAGATGTCCAAGTGGTCGGTCTGCAGCCGCCGCAGGCTGTCCTCGCACGCCGCGCGGATGTGCAGCGCGGAGAGGCGCGACTCGTTGGGCCACGAGCCCATCTCGCTGTAGACCTTGGTCGCGAGCACGACCTTGTCGCGGCGAGCGCCCTTGGCGAACCAGTTGCCGACGATCGTCTCGGTGGTTCCGACGCCCTTGCGCTGCCCGTAGACGTTCGCCGTGTCGAAGAAGTTGATCCCGAGCTCGAGCGCCCGGTCCATGATCGCGTGGCTGTCGGTCTCGCTCGTCTGCGGCCCGAAGTTCATCGTGCCCAGGCACAACGGGCTCACCTTCAGCCCCAGACGACCCAGGTGCTGGTACTTCATCCACGTCCGAGTCTAGCCGGGTGCGGGGGAAGTCTCCGTGGCGCGGGCCGAGTCCAGCGAGCCGTCGCGCTCGGGGTCGCGCGCCCCGGGGAAGAACATGAACGCGATCGTCACCGCCGCCCCGATCAGGCCCGCCCCGATCAACGTCGCGTCCACCCCGAAGGCCGATGCCAGCGGGCCTACGACGGCGAAGCTGAGCGGCACGCCGCCGATCGAGATCAGCCAGTCCAGGCTCGAGACCCGCCCGAGGAGGCGGCCGGGCACGAGCCGTTGCAGGAGTGTGAACCAGATCACGACCAGCGCGGTGATGCAGCTTTCCGAGACGAACGCGACGGCCATCGCCTGCCACACGGCTGAAACGAGGCCGAACCCCGCCGTCATGAGCATCCCGACCGCCCACGTCAGGTACAGGACGGTCACCGCCCGTCGGGGGAGGCGGCCCCGCTGACCCAACGCGAGCGCAACCGTCACCGACCCGACGCCGCCCGCCCCGAAGACGAGTCCCAGGTCCGCCGCCGAACCCCCCAGGTCGTTCCGCACGACGTACGGCATGAGGACCTCCCAGGGCCCCCATACGGCCAGGAGGCTCACCAGTCCCGTCAGCATCCCCACCCAGAGCCAGGTCTTGCTCCGCACGTAGCGCAGCCCCTCCTTCAGATCGGACCACGGCGACGTGCGTTCGTCGTCGCTCTTGGCCTGCGGCCGCGTCCGCATCAGCCCCACCATCACGGCGGAGACCACGAAGGTCGCCGCATCGGCAACGAACGCCCAGCCGGTGCCGAAGCTCGCGATCAGCGCTCCCCCCAACAGTGGTCCGATCAGGGTCCACGTCACGGGCCGGACGAACTGATCCAACGAATTCGCCTCGACGAGCAGGTGCTCGGGCACGACCTGCGGCACGATCGAGGAGAACGCCGGCCCGAACAACGCCTGACCGACGCCGTAGACCACCACGAGCGAGATCAACGAGGTCATCGTGAGCGTGCCGCCGATCGACATGATCCCGATCGTGGCGATCGCGACCCCGCGGATCACGTCGCCGGCGATCATCAGGAGCCGTCGATCGATCCGGTCTGACAGGACGCCGGTGATCAGGATCAAGAGCACCTGCGGAAGGCTCCACGCGATCCCGACGGCCGCGAGCGCCGACGGAGAGTTCGACAGGTCGTACGTCTGCCATGCGATCGCGACGATGTAGATGCCGTCGCCGATGAACGAGACCGTCAGCCCGATCCACAGGAAGGCGAAGTCCCGCACCCGCAGCGGCCGCAGGATGCCGACGCGATCCACGAGCCCGCTGACCCTGCCCATCGCCCGAGCATACGGACCGGCGACGACCGCCACGATGTGCGAGCATCCGCGTGCGCGTTCCATCGGTCGGCGACTGCGTGACCACGTTAAGAGCACGCACGGTGGCCGGATGCGAGTCGTGAAGTTCCCTCGCCGGCTGATCCGCAAGCTCGAGACACCCGATCTCCCGCTCGAGGCACTCGAGTCGATCCGTCGTCTGCGACGGTACCTCGACGAGCTCGAGGCCTCGTGCATGATCAGGGCGCGCCGCCTCGGTGCCTCGGCGGCCGACATCGGGGAGGTCCTGGGCATCACGCGGCAGGCGGTCGACAACCGGCTGCACGCGCTCGAGCAACGAACCCCAACGGACCCCGACTTCGCGATCCCCGATCTCGAGGAGACCGAAGAGATCCCGCATCTCGACACCGCGCCCGCCGCGAAGCAGTAACGGCGCATCGCACGCGATATAGGCTTCGATCGCGAATGGCACTCGTAGTGGGGTCTGCCTAGGGGGAGGGTGTTCATCGATGTCGTTTGCCGAGGCCATCAAGACCTGCTTCAAGAAGTACGCCGGCTTTAGCGGCCGAGCTTCAAGGCCTGAGTTCTGGTGGTTCGTCCTCTTCTACTACCTCGTGATCCTCTTGCCTGTTGTGCCCTTGATTGCCATCGACGCCAGTTCGGTGAACCACGCCGCATTCGAGGAACCCGGTTCGACGACAGCGGTCGGTGTCTTCGGAGTTCTCGTAGGGGTGGCGCTTCTCGCGCTGCTTATTCCGTATCTAGCAGCCGGTGTCCGACGTCTACATGACACGGGAAAGTCCGGGTGGTGGTGGTTGATCTCGCTCGTTCCCTTCGGCTCGATCGTGCTCATCGTGTTCCTAGCGATCGAGGGGAATCCCGGCTGGAATCAGTACGGTCCGCCTCCGGGGATGGACCGCCTGGCGACGCCATCTGCGACGACACTGCCGCCACCGCCTCCTCCCGCACCGCCTCCTCCCGCATCGCCTCCTCCGTCATAGCCTTCTTCACCCGTTGGATTGACGGTCGCGCGGTCACTGGTACCGGGTTCCCCGCATTGGCACCCGACGAGAGAGAAGACGACTACGGAGACCCTGGCAAGGATCGCCGGGAACAGGTCGCCAAGGTTCGCGGCGTGCTCGATGGCTGCCTCCGAATCTCTGTGCCGCTGACCGCGAGGACGACCGTACGCTCCGGGTAACGGAGAGATCGTCCGGGTAATTACGAGGCATGGTCGAAGAACGGAACCCAGGCGGGTGGAAGACCTGCTCTCGGGGACACAAGTGGCGGGGACCGGGCGGTTGCGCTACCTGATGGAAGGGGAATCGGCCCGTGCGGTCGAAGAAGGGCAGCCGAGCCAAGCGGGGGCAGCGCCGAGAGCAGGGTGGCTAGTGGTCGCGACGGCGTACCTTCCAGCCCTGTGTCCTCAGCTGCGGCCGACAGCCTCGAGCGCCAGTGTAGGAGCGCTTGGGAGGCGCGGCCCCGCCCCGCGCTGAGCCCTCCACGTCCTGACGCTGCCCGACTTGGCGAGATTACTTGGAGGGGGCTGAAGCAGGCTCTCCACGCCGTGAGCTTCCTTCAGGTGCCTCAAGAGGTCTTCCTGAGTTTGGAAGAGCTGGGCGCAGACATGGCACCTGCCAATCTCGACCTCGGCCAGTTGCGTCTCGTGTTCGCTCATCTTGTCTCCTTCAATCCAAAGGCCATCTAGAGTGAAGGTGACACTTCCCCAACGGCGAGGGACAACGAGGTCTTGCCTTTCACCCTCCGGACCAAGCTCCTATCGCCTGGATCTTTCCCTCACCCTGATCGCGACAAACCCAACGGCCGAGAAGTGCCTGTAAGGCTCTGCGAGTTTCAGGCTTTCGTGAGCGGGTACAACCGGAGTCTCGGCAAGAAGGAAGACGCCCGCCTCGCCCCTCGCAGGTGGGCGTCTTCCGTAGGGAGTGCGCCATGCGGATACTCAAACCGTTTACGTCCAACACCAGGCTCGTCACGTTGTGCTCTCGGTGCCACCACTCGGAGTTCCTCCATAGTGATCCGACGGGCGGACCATGTTTGTTCTCTGAATGCAGGTGTCCGCGATTCGCCGCAAAGCACCACCGGAGGCCTCCCAAGAGGCAGACGGTGAGTTGAGCCCATGAGTCTGCGCGAGGAGCGGATGGCGAAGAACGAAGCCGCCTCAAGGGAGATCAACGAGACGATCCGAGAGGCCTACCAGGGCGAGCCAGCCGCCAACCGGATCGACATCGTGTGTGAGTGCGCACGCATGACGTGCGACGCCACTATCGACATCACGCTGGACGAGTACGAGGACTCAAGGGAGGATGCGCGGCATTTTGTGATCTCTCCGGGGCACTTCGTCGGGGACATCGAGTGGATCGTCTACGAGAACGACCGTTTCGCCGTGGTAGCGAAGCGCGAGGGAACGCCGGCAGACGTGGCGAGGGACCAAAACCCGCGAGGGTGAGGAAGTGGGACGGGGAAGCCTGGCGTTGACAGCACTCCGTCGAAACTGCGAGGAGGCCGGACGCACAGAGCGGTGCTGGTCGGCATGCTGCGGGAGGACCAGCGCGGTCGGTAAAGGGCCGGGCTGAGAGTCGTCCCCCGGGGCGACCGCCCGAACTAGCCGTTCGCCAGTCGCGTTCGTCCAGGCCGTCGGACCGATACCGCCCGAACTAGCCGTTCGGCCAATCTATTCGCGGGCAGTCCAGCCGATACCGACCCCATGAAGCTCGGTTGTCCGGGTTAGCGAAGAGGCCGGGAACCCCCCTGCCCGGCCTCTCGCTCTTTCTATCGGCGGATGCATCGACAGCGACGGGCTTCCGCTTGAGAAGCAGTCTCCGATCGTGTCGCGCCGCGGAGTTTCCCCTGCTAGCGCGCCGGTCGGAATGCTGCGGTGAGATTGACCGACCGTGCTAGGCGCATTCAGAGCCGGCGGCGCAGGACGGAAGCCTACGATCTGAGGCCTCTATCCATGCGTAGGACGAGGGCGTATCCTCGCTAACCGAACCCCAAAGCGATCCGTGGTTCGAGCAGTCCGATGGCCCCAACCCCCGGCCTCAACCTGGAGCGGTGCACCCCCCAGGCCCGATCCTGACCGGAGGGGGCACCATGAGGCCGCAACCACCGTTCGGAACCCGTGTCGAGGAGCACGACGGCGTTGCCGTCATGGCCCTCAGCGGTGAACTCGATAAAGCAACCGTTCCGATCCTGAGAGAGAACTTGGCTCCCCTCGAGGGCAACGGCCTCTCGACGATTGTCCTCGATCTCCGGGACCTGACGTTCATCGACTCGTCGGGACTGCTCGCCTTCCTTGAGGCCAGGAGGCGTGCAATGAGCAACGGGCATCGACTCGTCATGAGCGGGGCGAGCTCAGCAGCGCAGCGTCTGTTCGAGTTGACCGAGACGCAGTTCCTCCTCGACGAGCAGGTAATCCCTGACGGCCTGGTGCGGTTCTTCCGTGACTGGGTTCGCCGGACAGATCGGACGATCGGATGAGCGGCGTCGAGTCGCTGTGGGAGTCCGTAAAGGGCGACCCCTGTGTGTATCGAGCCGTGGGCTCGGCCTCATGTACCCACCACTACGCGGGGCGAACCCCCGCCCAACCACACGGCGAGCCGGCGGTCTAATAACTCGGTGATAATCTCAGCCGGGCGCTACGTTTCGGGATCCCATCACAGATCCGGCCGCGGGACCTGCGGCACGTCTGCCGGCGCGGGCTCGTCCGCGTCCCCCACGACCACTACGGCGTCGGAGGAGGCCCACTTCTCGATCACGGCCTCGATCTCGCCGAGCGCCATGACTGTTCGGTGGCTGAGGTCTCGGAACGTCTCGAGAACGGTCTTTTTCATCTCGCCAAGATCCCTCGAGGCGCGGTCGACCTCCTGCCGCGCCGCGAGGACCGAGCGTGCGACTCGGAGCGCCTCCTGCTCCCTCGTCTGCGCGTCCTCCCGCGCGCGCTCGGCCCCTGCACGAGCCTCGGCGTCGATGCGGTCCGCTTCAGCGCGTGCGTCGTCGGTGACGCGGATAGCATCGGCCTCGGCATCAGCGCGGAGCTTGATAGCTTCTTGCCTGATGCGTTCAGCGTCTGCGTGCGCCGTCCGGGCCGAGTCGGCAGCGACCTGGGCGTCGCGTCTCGCAGCCCGGACCTCCTCGACTAACCCCTGCACGATCTCGGTGATCTGCGATGCCGCCTGTGCGAAAGGCTCCGTCTCTTCCGCTTCTGGCGTAGAGAAGCGCTCAGACCCTTCGCCTAGCCCTGCGGTCGGGGTCGAAGGCTGAGGAGTTGTCGAGGGCTTCCAGAACTCCTCCATCACCACCACGCCTCCTGAGGTCGAAGTAGCCTCGCAAGCAAGAGGTATCAGCATAGCTCTCAGCCGCCTAAAAGAGGCCTCCGCGTCTTGATGCTCCCGACTCCGAACGCGCCGGATCGGAGAGTTCTCGGGCTACCCGGAGAGTCGCGCCGTCGCAGAACGTCCTGATCGACTGCGAGGATGACCGAACCCTTCGGGCGGTGCTGGTCGGGATGCTGCGGGAGGCCGATCGCTGACCTAGGGTGCGTCGCGAGCCCGCCCCGCAGGGGGAACCGGCGGTTTAGACCCAGAATCACGTGAGTCTCGGATAGAGACCAAATTCGCGGCCCTCATTCGTGGATGGACTTGGTCTGCTTGCACGTTGTCGTATCAAATGGTGACTTCCCTATCGCTGCGAAGGATACGTAGGCTCGCTCCCACGGCGGAGGACAGGCCGTACATCGTGTCCGATGTCCGAGCCAAGACGCTCTCGGTCTACGGGATCGTCACAATGGCAAGGCGCATCGGGTCCTGACCGCGTGCTCATCGGCACGGCCCACGACGTCCACATTGTCGAATGGGGCGGCCGGGTGGCCAGCTACGTCGCAGAAGGTGCATACCAGGACCTGATGGTCTAAATCACGCGCGAGCAGCCTGCACGCTTGGGCGCATCCATCTGGGTGCGCCCCCCGGGATGCAGGGTGCATCGGACCGGATCGG
>Ga0207675_100007640_pt1 | contig 10209 bp, 4 predicted proteins | sample KBSSwiS42_FD_184305 | JGI IMG/M metagenome (GOLD analysis project Ga0207675, IMG submission 184305) | Switchgrass rhizosphere microbial communities from Kellogg Biological Station, Michigan, USA - KBS Switchgrass S4-2 (SPAdes) (version 2) | ecosystem: Host-associated > Plants > Roots >...
CGTTGGAAGCACTGAGAGACCGGCGCCAGGTCCAGGCGAGAACGCTTCGTCCAGGCCTGGCGCAAGCCGAACTTGTGATCAGTACAACTATGGATGTTTTGGCGGACGCGCAATTAATCCTGACCGTTACAAGCTCCATTGACGATATTATACGTCCTGAGCATTTGCAGCCTGGTAGCGTAGTGTGTGATGTAGCCCGCCCTCGTGATGTTTCTGCAATGGTGGCAGCGGCAAGAGATGATATATTAGTGATTGACGGCGGAATGGTTGACGTTCCAGGAATCGTCAATTTTCACTTTGATTTTGGTCTTCCGTCTGGAAAGGCCTATGCCTGTATGGCTGAGACAATTGCCCTGACGCTGGAAGGTCGATTTGAGGATTATACATTGGGCAAACATCTGACAAGAGAACGTGTGGAAGAGATCGATGCAATGGCCAGGAAACACGGCTTTCGCTTGAGCGGTTTTCGTTCGTTCGAGCGCGAGGTCACAGAACAACAAATTGAAACAGTGCGCCGCAATGCGAAGAACGCCCGCAAATCGCATGCGCTGCACACTTAACTTTGGAGGCCGCTTATGGGAAAAGCACGCCTGTTGGTTGTGGAAGACGATATTGACATCGGAAACATGCTGAAGATCTATTTCAGTGGAATGGATTTCGATGTGGATGTCGCGGTGCGCGGTTCAGATGCGCTGGAGAAAACAAAACAAGTCCTGCCTCATCTGATCGTGCTCGATATCATGCTACCAGATATTGATGGCTATGAGGTGTGTCGTAATTTACGAACCAATATGCGCACCAGTCATATCCCTGTTATTTTTCTCACGCAAAAAGATGAGCGTAGTGACAAATTGCAGGGTCTTGAGTTGGGCGCCGATGATTACATCACCAAGCCGTTCGATATTGAGGAACTTAAACTACGCGTGCAGGGCGCCATCAAACGTTCTGAACGGGAGAGTTTGACTGACCCCCGCTCTGGACGCCCCGCTGGACGCCTGATTGAGGACCAACTGCGCCGCATCATTCGGGAAAAAAGTTGGGCGCTGCTCGATGCAGGGATTAACAACTTTGACTCATTCAAGGATGTCTATGGCTTTGTGGCGGGGGACGATGTCCTTCGCTTCACCTCACTGATGATCGGTGAAGTGGTGGATGAAATTGGGACCACATCTGACTTCATTGGTCACGCGGGTGGCGACAATTTCATAATCATCACAACTGAGGATAAAGCGGAGGCGATCAAGACGCGCCTCAAGGAAAGATTCGATAAGGAAGTGCAAACACACTACAACTTCATGGATCGCCAGCAGGGATTCGTCCAATCTCCCGCGGCCGACGGTACGACAGTGAAAGTGCCATTCATGAATATGCTAATCGGCGTCGTTTCGCCCAGCCAACATACTTTTGCAGATATACGCGAAATTACCGAGTTGTCTGCCGAAGCGCGCCGCCAGGATGTTGCGGCTGGCGGATAAGGTGATATCTGATAATGTTTGCTGGGCTGGAAGTGGGCCTTGGGTTGGTCATCTTGGCACTGGTACTGTTTGTCTCAGTACTGGTTGTTATCCTATTACGACGTCTGCCGCGTGATACCCTGGTGGCACAGAATTCTGCTTCAACTTTAATTTTCCCTCAAACTACAAATTCGAATGAGTCCGTATTGATCGTCCAGCCTGGTGGGCGTATAGAATATATTAATGATCTGGGGCGCGAATGGTTTGGGCTGCGCGCCGATGAACCCTCCGATCTGGAGCGATTGATACGCCGCGCCCGGCCCGCGGAAGATCTGCTGAATCTTTGTGTCCAGCCGGGGCAAAAAAGACTCTCAATTGGGGGGCGTCTGGTGGAGGCCTCCTCCTATCAAGTGCCGGGGCCATATCCTCTTATGCTGATCACAATGCGCGCCGTGGAACTTTCAACAGACCTCAGTGAAGCGGGCGCAGATTCATCCATCCTAAAAATAGTCTCCGACTTTGGTAAAAATGTTTCAGCCAGTCTTAACCTGGAAGATACTTTATACGCGATTTTGTTAAATGTATCTCACCTTGTGCCCGCTGATCTAATAGAAGTAAAAGTTTGGAATCCCTCCCAGCAGGTTCTCATTCCTTATATGTTGGAAGCATCCGGCACGGCTCACGCGGTTCAGGCTGCGCATTCACAATTTGGTGGTTTGACGAACGCCTTGAATCTCCGTCATAAATCATTACTTATTCCGGATACTCGTGTTCCTGATACTTCCCTGCCCGAGTGGAATGGAAGTTCACCGGTTAAATCCTATCTGGGCCTGCCGCTGTTGGCTGACAATCAACTGGTCGGAACTTTGGAAATAGGCCATCTTTCTCCTGGTGTCCTTGGTCAACACGACCAGGACCTGGTTCAGCTCATTTCCAATCAGGCGGCTTATGCAGTGCGTAACTCGATTTTATATGCCAGTGAAAAAAGCCGATCCGCCGAATTAAGTGGGCTTGCAAATCTCGCCCAGGCTTTCAGCGTTGCACAGGATTATACAAATCTGATCAGCCGTCTCATTAAAACGATAACGCCGCTATTTTCGGTTGAAATTCTCGGGTTTTTACTCTACGATGAAAGTAAACGCACATTGGAAGGACAGATTCCATTCCAAGGATTGCCAAAACATATTGTTGAAATTTATCGAACAACCATTCAGCCTGAAAGCGCGGCCGAAAAATTGATACTGGCGCGAAAATTGCTTACAACGCGGGATGCAGCCACAGATCCGGCCTGGCACCAACTTGGTTTACAAGACCTTGCTCAGGCAGCCAGCCTGCGTGAGTCCATTCTGGTGCCACTTGTTTCAGGCGAACGATTTGTAGGTTTTCTACAATTTTCAAATCATTCCCAATTGGGGATCGAATTTTCCGAACCTGAATTGCGTCTGGCAAAAACGGTTGCCGATCAGGCCGCTGGTATCATAGAAAATTCCTTCATCCTTGAGAAAACGAATCAACGCGCCCTGCGTTCGGATGCACTGCACCGCCTGGCCAGCTTTGCCTCATCGTCAGCAACGTTGGATGAGATTCTGCACTTCTCAGTTCAGGAGCTGGCGAAGCTGTTTCAAAGTGACCTTGGGGCCATCTTCCTTCTTGATGAGCAAGTGGGAGAATTGCGCTTGCACCGCGAATCTGTTGTGGGAGCAGTTGCCGATTCTGCTGGTGCCCTTGCCCGCCTGCATGTGGATGAACCTCAGTATCGCTATACCGTTTCTGGAAGCCGGAAGCCGTATCTTTCTGGACGCTTGAGCTCTGATCGCCGTATTCTTCCGGTCTATCGCCCATTAGTTACCGCTCTTCAAGTTGAATCTGCCATCGTTGTGCCGCTTTTGGTCCGCGACCGAAGCCTGGGTGAATTGATGTTGGGAAGCCGTAAGACGGAATTCTTCAACAATTACGATCTGCAGGTTATATCAACTGCCGCTGGTCAGCTGGCTTCAGGTATCGAAGACGCCACGCGCGCCACACAGACAGATGAAAGCCTGCGACGCCGTGTCGAACAGTTGACCTCCCTTGCTCGTGTCAGCCGCGAACTGAATTCAATGACTGACTTGAATCCCCTGTTGGAAGTAGTACGCGACGAAAGCCTGCGAGCGACAAATGCAGATTGTGGAGCCATCCTCCTTTTTGACACGAACGCTTCGACCAGCCCACCGCCTATTACCCTTTCTTTAGGGTGTTCTCTCCCTGAAACACTCCCGACACTTGATCAAAAAGTGATAGAGAGTGGTGCTTCACGATTAGTGGTTGATTATGCCGAGAGAACTGAAACTCCCATTCATGCTGGGGTACGTTCTGCCCTCGTAGTTCCCATCATTAGTCAGGGTAAGACAGTCGGGTTAATTCATCTTCATTCCAATCAAGCCACATTCTTCGATCAAACTTCTCTCGATATCGCGGAGACCTTGGCTTCACATGCGGCGGTCGCCCTGGGAAATGTCCAGCGCTTTCAGGAACAACGCCAGCGCTCCGAACTTCTTCGTCGCCGCGCGGATACACTCACAAAGCTTACTGAAATTAGCTACTTATTAAATTTTGAGCAACCTCTTGATCAGTTGTTGCGTGCAATTGCGAATAGTATTCGCGAAGTTACACCTTTTCAGGCAGTGCTGATTAGTGTTTATGAATCGGAAACAGGCTTGTTACGCCGTGTGAGCGGGGTCGGTTTTACGCCCGAAACCTTGGCTGAACTGATATCACGTAAACAGCCTCTTTCAAGTGTTCAGCAAATGTTCAAGCCACAATTCCGTATCAGTCGTTCCTATTTCATCCCGGTTGATGAGGCCCCAATTATCCCGGCAGATGTGCACATGGTTACCTTGGAACAGGATGGTAAAGCGGCTAAATCACCGAACAGATGGGATCCCGATGATATCCTCATTGTTCCGTTGACGGATAATCAGGGTACCACGCTTGGGTTGATGAGTTTTGACACACCGCGCGATGGTCTGCGCCCGGACCGTTCCACAATTGACACACTGGAGATATTTGCGGCCCAGGCATCGCTTGCCATCGCAAACCATTCTCGTTTCCTGCAATTGCGAACAAAAGCGGACTCACTCTCAGCCGGCATAGAACGGCAACAACGGCTCATCAGCCTTACTCAGAATGATCTGCCGATCCTGCTGCGCAAGGATCTTGATCAGACGATTGCAATTCTAAACCTCGATCAAAGGGGACAGCGCGTTCGCGCCGGTCTGGCTATTACAGAATCTGTAAGCCGTCAGTTGGATGCATCTTCGGCACTGCAAGCACTTGGGCGCGAGACTCTTACTCAACTGAGTATGTCGGTGGCTATGGTGGCTGAGACAACCGGGGAGGGCCCACGGCTGTTGCATGTTTTGGGAAGCATTCCACGCGCTACCAGCCCGGATGCTTTATTTGGGCAACGGAACCCACTTCGAGCTTGTTTGCAGAGCGGCGAAGCAATCCTGATCTCAAATCTGGATGAAAATTTGGAATGGCGCGAGACTCCACTTCTGAGTGCTTTAAACGCCAAGTCGCTTATCTGTCTGCCGCTCAGGATTGACAAGCGAACGGTTGCGGCCATGCTGGCTGTCAGCCCCGAGCCGATGACAACATTTACGGATGAAGATCTGCAGGTGTATCACCAGATCGCGCGGCAGACATCTGTGATCCTGCAAAATATATCGCTGCTGAATGAGACGCGTCGTCGTCTTCAGGAAGTGAACCTTCTGCTCGATTTCAGCCGTCAATTGCGCGGTTTGGATGCAGACCATATTGTCAAAGCCCTGCTTGAAAGTGCGCGACGCGCCTTGAATTCTGCCCACGCGGGTGTCGTGTTTATTTGGGACGAGCATGCAAATCAGTTGACACCACATGCGGTTTCTGGTTACGCGGACAACGAGACCATGAAGCGCATCGTATATCACCCAGGCGAGTCTCTGCCCAGCCAGGTATTTGAGACGAAACGCGCCATGCGTGTGGATGAGGTCGAATTCACACGCGACTATATCTTGTCGACCGAGTCATTATTGCTCTATCGTCAGGCCACGGGTGGGCGCTTGCCTGTTTCCAGTTTGCTGATCCCGATCCAATCAGGAGATCAGTCTGTTGGCGTGCTGGTGCTGGATAATTTCAACACCCCCTCGGCATTTACACAGGAGGATGAGACTCTCCTTCTTTCGCTGTCACAACAAGTTGGCCTATCCTTACAGAATGTTCGGTTGGTTCAAACCATACAGGAACGCGCCACACAATTGGAAGCACTCACCGATGCTGCCACTACTCTCACTTCAAGTCTGGAAAGCGATGAGTTGGTCCCCTCACTACTCGACCAACTTGAACCTGTGATTCCTTATGACACAGCTACATTGTGGCTGCGTGAAAAGAATCGGCTCAATGTGGCGGCGGCACGCGGCTTCCCGGATACGGAACGCCGCCTGGGCCTGACGATCGCAATGGAAGATAGTGCCTTATTCAAGGAAATGATCCGTACTGGGCAGGCAATTCTTGTCGGAGATATACGGCAGGACCCGCGCTTTCCGCAATTGGAAGCTCCGCGTCTCTCATGGCTTGGAATGCCCCTCATCTCCAAGAACGAAGTTATCGGCGTTTTAGCGCTTGAGAAATGGCAGGCCCATTTCTACAACCGCGAAAATTTGCAAGTTGGAACGACCTTTGCCAGCCAGGCGGCCATCGCATTGGAAAATGCCAGATTATTTGAAGACAGCATGAGCCGCGCCTCTGAATTGGATCAACGTTCACAACGCCTTGCGCTTCTCAATCGATTCTCGTCCGCACTGAGCGGCCTGCTTGAAGAGGGCAAAATCTTGCAATTGACCGCACAGGAATTGATGGATGCCCTGAATGCTCCCCTCGTTTCTGTGGTGGTGTTTGAGCGCGGCAGCCCTATATGGAAATATGCCCTGCCATATGCAAGGGCCAAACTTCCGCAGGTTTTGCCGAATGCATCGATCTTTCGTCGGCTGGAGGAGTCGCTGGGAGTGTTTGTCACTGACTCTGTTGATACAGAAGCCGATCTGGCCCCTCTGGGCAGGTTTCTAGGAGAAGGGACCAGATCGCTACTTGCATTGCCTCTGGTAAGTGGAGCCAACCTGCGCGCTTTGATCTTTATTCACCAAAAGGAATCCTCGCGTTTTCGTCTCACTGAGATTGAGCTGGCGCGCACACTCACTAATCAGGCCTCCATTGCTTTGGAGAACGCTCGGTTATTTCAATCCACGGTTTTCACTGCAGAACGATTCTCCATCCTCAATCAGGCAAGTTATGAAGTGGGTGCTAATCTAGACCCTGAAAAAATCTATGTTGCTGTCCATAAATCTGCGCAACGTTTAATGCCCGTGGAATCTTTTGTGATCAGCCTATTGGATGAAGAGGCAAACGAAATCGAAGGTGTATATCTCATCGACGATGACAAGCGCGCACCGATCACTCGCATCCCGCGTGACGAGGGCCTGAGCGGCCACGTCATCGCAACTGGGGAACCTCTGTTTTTGCATGGAACAGATACAGTAGATGCGATGGGTGGAGTGATTTACGGAAAGCCTGATACACCGTCGTCCATTCTGGCGGTCCCGATGACGATTGGCGGTAAAACCGTTGGTATGCTTTCGGCACAAACCTATCAGCCAAATATATATTCTGAAGAAGACCTGCAGATCCTTAGCACTCTTGCAAACCAGGCAGCCGTTGCTATTCAGAATGGACGTTTGTTCAATGAAACGCAGCGACTTGCGCAGGAATTTGAAGTGCGAGTCATTGAGCGTACCGCCCAGTTACAGCGTGAACAACAGAATACCGAAACTCTTTTGCGAATTCTCACAGAAGTCTCATCAAGCCTGGACCTTGACCGTGCTCTGAATCGCACTCTGGCTTTACTTAATGATGCAATTGGTGCTGAGCAGGGAACGATCATGTTGCTCAATACTGAAGACAACCTTCTGCATTACCGCGCAGGATATGGATACCTCACGGATATAGTTACGGCAGAGGGGCGCGGCTTCAAGCTCAAGATTGGTGAAGGTTTGGCAGGCTGGGTGGTTGAACATCGCGAACCAGCGCTGATTACTGATCTTTTCAACGATCATCGCTGGGTTAGAGCCTCTGCATCCTCCCTCGAGCATCGAAGTGCCATTGCAGTGCCTTTACTGGTTGCCGAGGACGTCATTGGCGCGTTGCTGGTCTTCCATCGCAATGCAAATTATTTTAGCCCCGAGTTGTTGAACATGGTCAAAGCCATTGCCGGGCAGGTAGCCGTCGCCATCAACAATGCACACTTATATGAACTTATCCGTGATCAAGCAGAACGGTTGGGTAGTATGTTGCGCCGTGAGCAGGAAGATGCCAGCCGTTCGCAAGCTATTCTTGAAGCCGTTGCAGATGGTGTCCTCGTTACCGGTGCCAATAGCCGCATTTCCTTCCTCAATAGCTCGGCAGAGAAGATCCTGGGCCTTGAATCAAGACGTGTCATTGGCCAATCGCTCGACGTATTTGGTGGTCTGTTTGGCAAATCGGCAGGTCCATGGATGCAGACCATTCAGGACTGGTCCGAGGCGCCTGCAGCTTATCAGCAAGGTGATACTTTTGCGGAACAAATAGACCTGGAGAATGGTCAAATCATTCTGGTACATCTTGCACCGGTTATTTTACAGAATGACTTTTTGGGCACGGTCTCCATCTTTCGCGATATTACTCATGAGGTGGAAGTGGACCGGCTTAAGTCTGAATTTGTGGCAACGGTCAGCCATGAGCTTCGTACCCCGATGACATCCATCCGTGGATATGTGGATGTTCTTCTCATGGGAGCGGCTGGCGCACTGAACGAAAATCAGGCTCACTTCCTGAATATTGTAAAAAACAATACTGAGAGACTCAATATTCTTGTGAATGATCTGTTGGATATTTCCCGCATCGAATCTGGCCGGGTCACACTTTCGCCTCAGGCGCTTGATCTGCGCGAGGTTGCAGAAGACGTGATCGAAGATGTGTTGCGGCGTTCGCAGGAAGAGAATAAGCCAATGGCGCTTTCTCTGGATGCGCCGAAAAAGCTGCCGCCCGTCTATGGCGATGTGGAACGGGTCCGCCAGATCATGGGCAACCTGGTGGACAACGCTTATCACTACACTCCCGAAAATGGGACTATTATTGTCCAGATCCATCCACTCAATGGCGGACACGAAGTTCAGGTGGATGTAAGAGATAACGGTGTGGGCATCTCAATGGAGGATCAGAGTCGTGTTTTCGAGCGCTTTTATCGCGGCGAACATCCACTGGTGCTGGCCACACCGGGAACTGGGCTGGGCCTTTCCATCGTTAAACAAATTGTGGAAATGCATCAAGGTCGCATTTGGATGGAGAGCAGTGGCGTGCCAGGAAATGGAAGCACCTTCTCTTTCACTCTGCCTGTATACGAAAAACAATGAGGAATTAATGGCAAAGATCTTAATTGCAGAAGATGAACGAGATATACGTGACTTGGTGGCCTTTACACTTCGGTTCGCAGGATACGAGGTATTTGCGGCTCCAAATGGGGAGGAGGCCGTTGAATTGGCATCCAAGGTATACCCTGATCTGATCCTCATGGATGTTCGTATGCCGCGTATGACCGGGTATGAAGCTTGCAAGGTGATGAAGGCAAACCCTGACCTGAAGGATATACCAGTGGTATTCCTGACGGCACGAGGACAGGAAACCGAAATCCAACAGGGACTGGAGGCGGGAGCCGAGGAGTATCTTCTCAAACCTTTTGCCCCTGATCAATTGACAGCCCGCGTGAAGGCAATCCTGGCAAAGTTTGGAAAATAATTCTTGAGCGCAATCCTCCTTGATAGCTCCATTGTGCATTATGAGGTGTTGGGACGCGGTCGTCCCGTCATCTTTCTGCACGGCTGGGTCGGCTCGTGGCGGTATTGGATCGCCTCCATGCAAGTGACCTCAACATCTTATCGCGCCTATGCATTGGATCTGTGGGGCTTCGGAGATAGTGCTCACAATGTTTTGAAATATTCGCTTGATGACCAGGCCTCCCTGCTCGATCGCTTTCTGATTGAAATGGGTATTGGCAAGATTGCTCTTGTCGGTCATGGATTGGGAGCGTTGGTGGGTATGACATTCGCGAATCGCTTTCCACAAAATGTGGACCGCATCATGGCAGTCAACTGTCCTTTGCATATTAATGCAATAGGTTCTCGAATGCGGACCGCCTCACCGTCTCCGGTCGAACTGACCGAATGGCTGTCCACCCGTACCCCCGAAGCTACGACCGCCCTGGCAGATTCTGGCAAAGCTGATGGCAAAGCAATTGCTGATTCTCTGGCCGGTTTGCAGACCAGTCATCCCTTTAGCCAATTTCGCAACCTGGAGAAGCGTAATCTCAATTCCAACCCTGATCCGTCCACCATTCCCTGCCTGCTTGTTTATGGAGAAAAGGACCCGGCGATCTTTGCTCCAGACGAAAGTTTTCCTCTTTCCTCCATGACACATCAGATCCTGCTTGAAGGCTCAGGTCACTTTCCGATGATCGACGAAACAGTTAAATTCAATCGTCTATTAACAGATTTCCTCGCGCTTGAGCCAGGGACAAATCCCAGTGAATTGCAGATGAAGGACGAATGGAGACGCCGCGTCCGCTAAGCTTTGCTCTAGCCGCCGTCCCCGGCGGCGTTTTTATTGGTCACTTAACAGCAATTCTCAGCATACGAGCGTATGCGCATTT
>Ga0207675_100007641_pt1 | contig 10209 bp, 10 predicted proteins | sample KBSSwiS42_FD_184305 | JGI IMG/M metagenome (GOLD analysis project Ga0207675, IMG submission 184305) | Switchgrass rhizosphere microbial communities from Kellogg Biological Station, Michigan, USA - KBS Switchgrass S4-2 (SPAdes) (version 2) | ecosystem: Host-associated > Plants > Roots >...
GTACATCGGTGCCGAGCGGAGCCTCGCGGCGAGCGAGCTCCACTCGAGGATCGCGAACGCACTTCGTAACGACGACGATACGAGCACGGTCGCTCTCGAGGCGCCGCCACCGCCCGCGAGCCCCGCCCGACTGCAGCGCTCCGAAGAACCCGAAATGGACTTCGCCGTCGGAGCGAGCGTCGCCAAGCGCAGGGCGAACGGTGCCGGCGCTCCGCTCCAGGGTGCCCGCGGCGCGCTCGTGCAGCCGGCGCCCTCCGGCGTGCTGCAAGGCCCGGTCGCGAAGCAAGGCGCCGAGCTCGACACCGAGTCGTACGACGCGACCCAGGACACCCCGTTCGTCGCCGCCAAAGAGACGCCGCTGTCCACTTTCTCGATCGACGTGGACACGGCCTCGTACAGCAACGTTCGTCGCTTCCTCCGCCAGGGCCAGCTGCCGCCGAGCGGCGCGGTGCGCGTGGAGGAGCTGGTGAACTACTTCTCCTACGCCTACCCGGAGCCGACGGGTGACGTGCCGTTCAGCGTCACCACGGAGATCGCGCAGGCGCCCTGGAACCCGAAGCACAAGCTCTTGCTCGTGGGCCTGCAGGGCAAACACCTGGCGCCCGCGCAGCTGCCGCCGCGCAATCTGGTGTTCTTGCTCGACGTGTCGGGTTCGATGAACGAGCCGAACAAGCTGCCGCTCTTGAAGCGCTCGTTGAGCACGCTGGTGAACACGCTGAACGAACGCGATCAGGTCGCGCTCGTGGTGTATGCCGGCGCGAGCGGCGTGGTCCTGCCGCCCACCTCGGGCGCTCACCAGTCCGTGATCCGCGAGGCGCTCGATCGCCTGGAAGCCGGCGGTAGCACCAACGGCGGTGAAGGTATCGAGCTCGCGTACTCGCTCGCCCAGAGCATGGCGCGCCCGGGCAGCATGACGCGCGTGGTGCTGGCCACCGACGGCGACTTCAACGTGGGCGTGACCAACCAGAGCGATCTCTTCAAATTGATCGAGCAGAAGCGCAAGAGCGGCGTGTTCTTGAGCGTGCTCGGCTTCGGCATGGGCAACTACAAGGACTCGACCCTGGAGCTCCTGGCGGACAAGGGCAACGGCAACTACGCCTACATCGACACGCTCGCCGAGGCGCGCAAGGTGCTGGTGGCGCAAGCTGGCGCCACGCTCTCCACGCTCGCCAAGGACGTGAAGCTGCAGCTCGAGTTCAACCCGGCCCAGGTCGGCGCCTACCGCCTGATCGGCTACGAGAACCGCCGCCTCGCCGCGCGCGACTTCAACGACGACGCGAAAGACGCGGGCGAGCTGGGCGCGGGCCACAGCGTGACCGCGCTGTACGAGATTGTCCCACCGGGGGTGCCGATCGATAGCGGCCAGGTGGATGCCTTGCGCTATCAGGCTCCGGCCCAGGCGCTGGCCGGGCACGGCTCGGAGCTGTGCTCGCTCAAGCTGCGCTACAAGGAACCGAGCTCCGAGCGCAGCAAGCTGCTGGAACAGGTCGTGCAAGACGTACGAGACGTACGAGACGTACGAGACGTGCAGAATGCCGAGGGTCAGCTGGCTACGACCACGCCCACCTTCCGCTTCGCTGCGGCAGTCGCGGTGTTTGGCATGACCTTGCGCGAGTCACCGTTACGTGGCAGCGCGAGCTTCGGGCTCGCTCGCCAGCTGGCCGAAGGCGCCATGGGCAGTGACTCGGAGGGCTATCGCCGGGAATTCTTGAGCCTGGTGGACACGGCGCGCGGCCTGCGCCGCTAGCGCCGAAGTGGAGTCGTGAGGTTGCCCCGGATCTGTTCGTTCTGGGGCGATCTGACGGATCAAGAGTGGGTCGCGCATCGAGATGAGTTGCGGCAAATCGGGTCTGCGGCAAATCGGGTCACGCGATTGTGTACGATGGACAAATCCGATCGCGGCCTGCTCGGGCCTCGAGCCAACCTCTCCGGTTTGAGAAACCAGCATCAAAAAGGCTGCGCCGCTACTTGCCGGGGTCGAGTCGTCGGCTAAGGTAGATCGAAGAATCGAGGCGCTGATGACCGACAAGTGGCTGGCGAGATTTTCCTGCGTCGTGGCTCTCGAGCTCGTCGCCTGCGGCAGCGGCGGCAATGCCACGGACGGCAATGCGGGCGACGGCAATCCGTCAGACAGTGCTGCGGCTGACGTCGGGCAAGTGTCCCAGCCCATCGTGGGCGGTGAAACCGATCGCGAGCATGTGGCCGTGCTCGCCATCGCGCTGGTCACACGCCGGGAAGAAGCGCTGTGCAGCGGCTCGCTGATCGCGCCGAACCTCGTGCTCACCGCGCGCCACTGTGTGGCGGTCACGGCGAGCGAGAAGGTGGACTGCGGGCAGAGCACCTTCGGACAGCTGTACTCGGCGGATAGCCTGTGGGTGAGCTCCTCGACCACCGTCGGCGGCTCCAACTTCTACCCGGTGAAGGAGATCGCCGTCCCCGACTCCGACTCGGAGCTGTGCGGCTCCGACATCGCGCTCATGATCCTGGACGGACAGTTTCGCGCGAGCAGCGTGGCGCCGATCGCCCCGCGCCTGGATTCGCCGGCGAAGCGTGGGGAGTCCATCACCGCCGTCGGCTATGGGGACGCGCTCGCCGCGGGCGATCCGGGTACCCGCCGCGCCGTCGACGGGCTTCAGGTCCTGTGCGGACCGAGCGACTGCAACTCTCCGCAGTTGCTCACGCAGCGCGAGTTCGTGGGCGAGCAGGGCGTGTGTGACGGCGACTCCGGCGGTCCCGCGCTCGACTCCGACGGGCTGGTGGTCGGCGTGGCCTCACGAGCCACGGAAGATTGCGGGCTCGCGGTCTACTCGGCAGTGTCGCCCTGGCGCGACTGGATCATCGGTGTGGCCGAGCACGCCTACGACCTCGGGCAGTATGACACTCCGGAGTGGCTCTCTGACGCCGAGACGCTGGATTCCACGCCCGGAACCACTTCTCCGGCAGCCTCTGGAGCCGTCGCCGCCAACAACACGCCCTCGACCAGCAACGGCCTGCCGTCGAGCATCGCGCCGGGCACGAGCGCAGCGCCATCGAGCCATACCAGCTCTGGCTGCAGCATCGGGGCAGAGGGCTCGCTACTGAGCGACCCCAGCGTCACCAGGAATGCCCAACGCGCGGCCTGGCTCACCGCCATCAGCCTCGCCGGCGCCCTGGTGCTGCGTCGTCCGCGCCGCTGGCTGCGCGCGCGCGCGCAAAAGTGAGCTCGCCCGGCGGAAGGCCGGCTCCGGACAATTGTAAGTCGGATTGACAACCGTCCGGAACCCGTCCCGTCACGGTACGGCGATGCCCGTCCAACGGGCCGCGCGTTCCGTGGTAAGCTCGCTGCCCCATGCGCTGGGACACCACGGTTCAGGAGCGGCCCAAGGCCGAGAGCAAAGCGCCGGCGCTGGCGCTGCGGCTGCTCTGGACGCCGCCGGGTTCGAGCGGGCAGTTGCATCCCCTGAGAGCGGGCGTGTTCCCCGTCGGGCGGGCCGTGGGGCAGGAGGGGCTGGCTCTGCCTTCCGACCCGCGCGTCTCGCGCCAGCACGCCGAGCTGCGCGTAGCTGGTGGCCAGGCCGTGCTGGTGGACGCGAGCAGCACGGGCACGTTCGTGAACGGACAGCGGCTCGGTGGCAGCTGTGCGCTCCAGAGCGGAGACCTGATCCGCGTGGGTGACAGCTTCCTCGTGTTTCGCGCCGAGCCCGAGCTGCAGGGGCAAACGGAGCGGCACGGGCTGGTGGGAGACTCGCCCGCGCTCGGCGCCGTGAGGCACACGCTCGGGCTGGTAGGGCCGACCGCGGCGACCGTGCTCATCCTGGGCGAGACCGGCACGGGCAAAGAGGTAGCCGCGCGCGCGCTGCATCTGGCGAGCGAGCGCATGGGTCCGCTCGTGGCCGTCAACTGCAGTGCCATCAGCGAGTCGCTGGCGGAGAGCCAGCTCTTCGGGCACAGCGCGGGCGCGTTCACGGGAGCCAGGGCGGCCGCGCGCGGCTTCCTGCGCTCGGCCGAGGGCGGCACGCTCTTTCTGGATGAGGTGGGCGAGCTGCCCGGCACGCTGCAGCCCAAGCTGCTGCGCGCGCTCGAGGAGCGCTCGGTGGTGCCGGTGGGTGAGAGCCAGCCCGTGCCCTTCGACGCGCGGGTCGTGGCCGCCACCAACCGCAACCTGATCGAGCAGGTGAGCGTCGGCGCCTTCCGCGCGGATCTGTACGCCCGGCTCGGCGAATTCACCCTCGAGATGCCCACTCTCCGCGAGCGCCGGGAAGACATCTTGCCCATCCTGCTCGACGCACTCGGCGCGCGCCCAGCGGAGCTCGATCCGGAGCTCGTCAACGCCTTGCTCTTGCACGCCTGGCCCTTCAACGTGCGAGAGCTGCGCAAGGTGGCGACGCAGCTCGCCGTGCGGGCGCAGGGCGCGCCACGCTGGGGGCTCGAGCTGTTCGAGCCGCACCTGCGCCAGACGGCTGCACAGACGGGGGCGGGGCAGCCCGGTGCGCTGCACACGAGCGCGCCGCCCGCGCCTCGCGCCGAGCTGAAGGTGCCGGGCGGCGAGGGCGCGCCGCGCGGCCCCGCGGCGCGGGCGGACGCAGCCGAGGACGAGCCCGGCGACGATCGCTCGCTGCCGATCCCCGATCGCGCCCAGCTCGACGCCTTGCTACGGCGCTGGCGCGGCGTGATCGCCGACGTGGCGCGCGAGACGGGACGCTCGCGCAAGCAAGTGTATCGCTGGATCGAAGAGCATCAGCTCGATGTGACGAGCTATCGGCAGTAACGTGCCGTAGCGGGCGTGCGCGGAGGATCGGAGCGACTTGCCGCCCAAGCGGCGAGTGACGCGAGCCGGGATGAGTGCTCCCTAGATCCGAGACAAGCGTACCGAAGGGAAGTAGCCTCGCAGGCGATCGAGGTCGTCGAAGTCGGAGGTAATCACGCGGTCACCGCGACCGGCCGCTGAGGCCATGACGATGGCGTCGATGGCCGCCGACCCCTTGATCGCGGCCAGGGCCTCCCCGGCGACTCGGGCCAGATCCTCGAAGAGTGGCTCAATTGCACAGGCCTCTAGTAGGGAAGAAACACGTGCCGATCGAGACCCGCCGCGCCAGGCCTCGGCAACCACCACGGTCGGCACCGTCAGCTCGTCGCCGCGCTGCGCGGCCTCCTTGAGCTGCGCCATGATACGCCGATCGGTCCGCTCGAAGGCGATCAGCGCGCCGGTGTCGAGCGTCAGTCCTGCCATTCCGAGCGAATCCTCTCGAGCTCATCTACCCGAATCGTACCGTGCTCTGCCTCATAAACTTGAATGAGCTTCTCCAGCCGTGTGCGCCGCAAGTCTCGGGTGAGCGCCCCCGTCACCTGAGCACTCAAGCTCCGCCCCGCGCGGCGGGCCTCCTGCTCCACGGCGGCGAGCACCTGCTCGTCCACGGTAATCGAGATCTTCTTGGCGCGTGGGCTCGCGGCTGTGCGCCGCGCCGTTGGCTTGGAGGGGTTCTGGGCGGTCCGCCGCAGTGTCGCCTTTGCCATGCGCTATCCTACCTCGAGTAGGATAGGAGTCAAGTCCGCCGCCCGTGCGCAGCGAGCGAGGCGGGGCCGGATGATGCCAATCGCAACATCACGGCCGCCTGGTGCAGGAGCGCTGGCATCGCGCAAAAGTCGCGTGCAAGAGTCGATGCCGGCAAGTTTGCCGGGCAAGCGCTCGACCGAGTCGAGCCGCTCACGGCCGGCGCGCGGAACCCGAGAGAGAGGAGTGCGAGCCATGTTCATTTTCGAAGCTTCACCCTGGAGTCAGCGAGTGCTCAGCATCTCGCGCATCGTTGCCGGATTGATGTTCCTGTCCGCCGGCACGATGAAGCTGTTCGGCTATCCGCCGAGCCCGATGCAGATGCCACCCTTCACGCTGTTCTCGGAAGTGGGGATCGCCGGCATTCTCGAGACGTTCGGTGGCCTGGCCATCGCGCTCGGACTATTCACGCGTCCCGTGGCTTTCGTGCTGGCCGGGGAAATGGCTGTCGCCTATTTCCAGTTTCATTTCCCGCGCTCCTTTTTTCCGACCGTCAACGACGGCACGCCCGCGGTGCTGTACTGCTTTCTGTTTCTCTACCTGGCGTTCGCGGGCGCCGGAGAGTGGAGCCTGGACACGCTGCTCGCACGGCGCTCGCAGCAGCGCGAGCACGTAGCCCCGAAGACGCGCGACAATCTCGCACACGCGCGCGAAGGCGCTGTCTCGAGGTAGCATCAGGCGGCGCTGGTGCTGCACAGGGCGCCCCGGAGGCTAGCTCCCATGCCCACGCAACAATCACAGGTTCTCTCCACCACTGCGGGTGATCTGCCGCTCGCTGAGTACCGCCTCTCGTTCGGACGACAGACGTGGACGATCCTGCACACCGACGCCATTCTCAGTCACGAAGACGAGCAGCGCTTCCTGTGCGGAGACCAGCCGCGGCTGCCGTACGGGATCGTGCTATGGCCTGCCGCCATAGCGCTCACGCACGAGCTCGCGGCGCGCCCGCTGCGGGGTATGCGGGTGCTCGAGCTCGGCGCTGGCACCGGTTTGCCCGGCATCGTGGCCGCGGCGCTCGGCGCCCACGTGGTGCAGACCGATCGAAACGCGGCGGCGCTCGTCGTCTGTCGCAAGAACGCGGAGCGCAACGGCGTCGTGCTCGAGCAACGAGCCGCCGATTGGACCGCATGGCGCGAAACCGGCATGTACGACCTCATCGTCGGCGCCGACGTCCTCTACGCCGACAGCGTCCATGCGCAGCTGCGGCAGATCTTTGACACGAATCTCGCGCCCGGTGGACGGCTCCTGCTTTCCGATCCCTTTCGAGCTGCGAGCTTCGGGCTGCTGGAGGCCATGGCCGCAGACGGTTGGAACGTGTCCTTCAACAAGTGGACGGTCGGTGTCGTGCCTCCGCCGCGGCCCATCGGCGTCTTCGAGCTGACGCGGCGGGAGCAGTCGAATCGCTCGGGCAGTCGAACGAGTGGGCTTTAGCTCGCCCGCGATTGAATCTTCAGCGCTTGGCGGCCTCAGCACAGGTCGGATCGATCAGCCGCTGCACCTCCGGCGCCGCCTGGGCAAACTCCCGGATCCGAGGAAATACCTCGCCCCGTATATCCTGTCGGCCCGCGAGAGCGAGCTGCAGGGCTTTTTCCAGTGTTCCTTCGGCTGTCTCGCTCGGCCGGGTCACGCCTCGGAGCGACGGGTCGTGCTGACCATCGAGCTTGCCAGCGACGATGTGCTGAGCAAAGGCAGCGTGTCCGACGGTTGGCGGCCAGAACACGTCCAGCTCATAGGCCCTGCGCCGTGCTTTCAGGATCGTTGGCGTCTGCAGCCTCGAGAAGGCCATGCCGAGAATGTAGATGGCTCGCAGCAGCTGGTTTTCGCCGTTGCCGCTCTTGCCCGTGGGATCTTCGGCTGCGTAGGCGCCGTGGAAGAGCGCGGTGTCGAACAGGACGCAGTCGCCGGCCTTGATGTTGGTGACGCAGGGTGTAAGGCCGCAGCGCTCGAAGGGCTCCAGGTCAGCGGCTGCCAGCAGCCTATCCTCGGCGCTGCGCTGGCCGTGGCCCTCGAGACCCCACTTCTGGTGCCAGCGCTCTTCGATCTCTCGGACCTTGCGGTGAGAGCCCGGAACCAGCGCCGTCGCCCCCGTGTTCCGGTTCATGTCGAAGAGCGGCACGATGGCGTAGTACTCGGGGCCCTTGAACTCGGGGCCATAGAACTGGCCGACGTGCGTGTGCATTCGCTGCGCCACACCAAACTTGCCGTGGATCGAGGTTGCCGCAGCCACACGCAGCGCTGCCGGGTTGCCGCTGGAGATCGGCAAGTTCACGGACATGCGGTCGTACGCCGCCACCAGCTCGGAATCGTCGTGCGTGCCGTAGGCGGCGTGGAAGGCGTTGATGACCCCGGGCCTCGAGCGCACGTACCACATCGAATCGCAGTGTGTCGTGCTGGTCATCAGACCGTCGCCGTGCCCCTTCAGCCACGTCGTAGGCTGCCCCCGCCGCCAGCCGATGGGACGCTGCTGCGCCATTCGCTGCGAGGCCTCTTCTACGCCCTCCAGGTGCCTCCACAGCAGGTCCTCGGCGCGGTCGAGCTCAGGCTGGCTCATGCAGCCACGCACGCACGCAAAGCCATGCTGCTCGAGGTGCGCCCGGATGCCTGCGCGGTCGGAGGGGTCGAGCCGGGCGGGCGAGACCTCTGGGATCCCCGACTCGGACTGGCGCAGCAGCGTGGTCTCAGCTCGACTGCGCTGCGAATTGGCGATTGGTTTCATTCTAACCTTGATGAAAAAATCCAGAAAAGGCCTGGCGGGCAGGACAGACCCCTATTTGTGTCATAACCACCGTCGCTGCGCTCCGATTCTCATCGAATCTCGGGAGCGAGCCCAGCTCCGTCGCATCACCCGCCATCGGCGCTGTGAGCCCGGCAGCTGAAACGAGCGGTCGAGGCGAAACCACGCCGTAATGCAGCGTTGGCTAGCCTCTGCAGCGCCGTCCTCGAGCGATGCTGCGCGAACCTTTCATCCGCCCCCTCCCCGCCGGGAAGGTGTGGCCTCACAACACGGCGCTGCTCGTCATCGACATGGAGCGCGACTTCGTCGAGGAGGGCGCCGTGCAAGAGACGCCCGGCGGCCGCGCGCTGATTTCGACCATCAATGGACTCGCGACGTGGGCGCGCGAGCACGGCGTGCCGGTGATCTTCACGCTCGAAATGCACCGGAGCGATCGCTCGGACTACGGGATCGAGCTCGAATACGATCCCGTGCATTGCCTCGAAGGGAGCGCAGGCTGCGAGCTCGCTCGGGGTCTCGCCGTGGAGCCGACCGACTACCGCATCACGGGCAAGCGCCGCTACGATGCGTTTCTCGGCACCGATCTCGACTTGCTGCTCCGCTCGAAGAAGGTCGAAAACCTAGTCTGCTGCGGCGTCACGACGCACGTCTGCGTCATGAACACCGTGTTCACGGCGCGAAACCTCGACTACCGCGTGCTCTTGCTGCGCGACGCCGTCGCCGCCGTGTCACCCGATCACCAGGCGGCGGCGCTGCTCTGCATGAGCGACGTGTTCGCGTACATCACCACCAGCACGGAAGTGAGGTCACTTTGGGTCTAGAAGTCATGCACCTGCTCGTGCAGGGCGCGCCCCAGCCGATTGCGCCCTTTTCGCACGCCACGACGGCCGGCGACTTCGTCTTCGTCACCGGGCAGATGCCCATCGTGCCCGAGACCGGGGAGTACGTGCGCGGGACCTTCGCCGAGCAAACCGACGCGGTCATGAAAAATCTCGCCGTCGTGCTGGCAGCGGCGGGAAGTGACTGGGAGCACGTGCTCCACTGCCGCATCTACCTGACGGACTTCACGCGCTACGCGGAAGTGAACGACGCCTACCGGCGCTGGTTTCCCGCCGCAAAGCTCCCCGCCCGCACCTGCATCGGCGTGACGGGACTGGCCGGCGGCGCCGACGTGGAGATCGATCTACTCGCCGTCAAGCGCTGAGCGAAAGGCTGCCCTCACTTTTCCCAATCGCAGATCAGCTCGTCCACGCTCGTGAGCGTGCCCCAGATGCCGCCTTCCTCTGCGATCTTCGAGAGCTCGTCGATGCCGAGGAGCACCATGAAGCAGATGGTCCTGGCTCGCCCCCGCGCGGGCCGTGCAACTCCAGCATGTGCCCAGGGCGCGACCCTGCGAACGGGCCGTCTTTGGGCTCATCCTGTAGCCGGTCGAGATCGGGAGGGGCCGAGCCCTCTGGCTGCTCGTGGTCAGCGCCCGGAGCCCGAGGGGAACGTCGCTCAGGGCGTCTTCGGGTGCGCTGCGCGAACGCGGGCTGGCGTGCCGAGTGCGGCGCTGCGGACGGCATTCGCGATTTCGGCGGCGAGAGCTGGATCGCGAACGGCGCGCGCCAACGTGACGCCGCCAGCGAGGAGGACGAGCAGGGTAATGGCTTGCTTGCGACGCGCTTCTGGCTTCACGGCGTCGATGCCGTCGGCGGCCGCGTCGATGACTGCGCGCAACTCCGCTTCATAGGCCTCCCGCGTCTCGGGGTTCGATCGTTCCACGTCGCCCGTCAGACTCTGGAGCGCGCAGGTGTCGCCCGCCTCGCAGGTCCGCTTCTCGCTGAGGTAGAAGTCGACGAACCGGTTGATCCACTTCTCGCCCGCCTCGTCCCGGACGTTGCGGATTGCGCTCGAGAGATCGCGCATCCCGGCGACGACCGCTGCGCGGAAGGCGGTCGCCGTC
>Ga0207675_100007643_pt1 | contig 10208 bp, 9 predicted proteins | sample KBSSwiS42_FD_184305 | JGI IMG/M metagenome (GOLD analysis project Ga0207675, IMG submission 184305) | Switchgrass rhizosphere microbial communities from Kellogg Biological Station, Michigan, USA - KBS Switchgrass S4-2 (SPAdes) (version 2) | ecosystem: Host-associated > Plants > Roots >...
GAAGTCGTAGTGGTGGGCGCAGGTGCATTCGGGGGATGGACCGCATTGCACCTGCTCCGTTCCGGCGCCAAGGTCACCTTGCTCGACGGCTGGGGTCCGGGAAACAGCCGAGCCAGCTCACGCGCGACACGCTGGGTGCCGACGCCCTTGAATACGAACAAGGATCCGGAGCACTCGGGGCAGCGATTGGGTGTGGCACGACTGCGACCGCAATAGTGGCAGATCACGCGATCACCATCCGAATGCCAGGTGAGCGTGATGTCGCATTGATTGCAGCGAAGCGGCTTCCGGCAGGTTTCGCATTGAACGATGGTGGAGTGCCCGCGGCGATTCAAGAACAGGATGGCCTGCTCATGACGCGACACCGTCTCCAGAAGCGCGTTTCGAAGCGCGTCGCTCAGAATCATCGAAACCGAATGCGTGCCCTCTTCCAGGGTATGGGGCAACTGCACCAGCTCCACAGTTCCACGGCTTCGGCCGGCTACGCGTTCGGGAAGGCGAAGGAGCGTGTACTTTCCCTTTTCCGCGTTGCTCATGCTTTCCAGACTGGGAGTGGCGGAACCGAGCAACGTCACTGCGTTCGAACGCTTTGCGCGCACCAACGCCATGTCGCGGGCGTGATAACGGGGCGACTCGTTCTGCTTGTAGGCGCTTTCGTGCTCTTCATCGATCACGATCAATTTGAGATTGGGTAACGGCGTGAAAACCGCCGAACGGGCCCCCACCAGAACGTCGATCTCGCCGCGGCGGGCACGGGACCACACTTCACGGCGGCGGGTGGGAGTGAGCGAGCTGTGCCAGAGCGCCACGCGCGAGCCAAAGCGTTGATGCACGCGGTGAACCATTTGCGGAGAGAGGGCGATTTCGGGCACGAGAATGAGCGCTTTTCCGCCCGAGGCCACGGCGTTCTCCGCGGCGCGAAGATAGATTTCGGTCTTGCCGCTCCCGGTGATGCCGTAAAGCAGGAACGTGCCCGCGCGATGCGAGTTTTGCGCTCGCGCAATCGCGGACAATGCGTTCTCCTGATCGGGAGATAGGCGAATGTCTGACGCGCTACCGGCATCCGGTTCCGGCAGATCCCCGGGCGTTTTCTTGCCCAGGCCCGATGGAAGCGCGGCGCGGAAGACTTCGCCCAGGGGCGCTTGATAGTAGTCCGACACCCAGCGGCAAAGCGCGACGACGTCCTCGGGTAGCGCCAACTCGGCCTCGAGAACAGCATGAATAGCCTTCAGGGCCTCCGGAAACCGCGACGATAATTTGCCCCAAGCTTCCGAGTGACGGCCATACACGTCGACGACGAATCCAGAGAGCTTGCGATTGCCGAACGGAACGCTCACCACCGCGCCGGAGTGAACGAGCGATTTCAGCTCATCAGGAACGTCGTAGGCGAAGGTGCGGCGAAGGGGAACGGGAATGGCTACTTCGGCGATGAGCGCATCGACTTCGGGAAGCACCGGCGTCGGCATGCTTACCAGGGATCTGCTTCGGGGAGACCGGCGTCTTCACACTCCATGATCGAGGCTTCGATCTCGCGAAGCGGCACGCGCGGTCCGCGATCGATGCCTTCACATTCCAGGCCCGCTTTTTTCCAGGAGTCCTGGCGCCGAACCACTTCCGGCCAGAAGGGCCAGGTGCGGCATTGGGTAGGGCGCGCGGCGTAAATCGAGCAGCCCTGCTCTTCGACGTAGAACGGGCATGGGCGGGGACCGGGGTCGAGGGCCGGAATTCCCTCAACTAATTTCAAGGCGTAACGGCGGCGAAAGGCTGCCGTCGAAAGACCGACCTCGAGGGCGGCCCGCTCCAGGTCCTCCCCCGGGAAATAAACGACTCCAGGCCGAGTACAGCAGTTGCCGCACCGGGTGCATTCAAATCGCAATCCGCTGTGGTTTTGGTAGAAGGGTCGGCTCATTTCTCAAGAGAGTACTAGAAACATCCGAAAACCCGGTAGAATCGTAAGGGGGGTATCCAAACCCGGCCGACCCAGAAGGCTGCCGGGGGCCGAAAAAAGCGAATGGCAATGCGTTCCGTGGTGGTGACCGGCGGCGCCGGCTTCATAGGCAGTCACATGGTCCAGGCCCTGGCCCGAGCAGGGTACCGCGTGGTTGTTATCGACAACCTCTCCACGGGTCATGCCAGAGCCGTGCACCACGGCGAACTCGTGCAGGCGTCCTTGGCTGATCGTGGTGACTTGCGCGCGCTGTTGTTCCGCCATCGTCCTTCCGCCATCTTTCACTTCGCCGCATCCTGCCAGGTCAAGGAATCGGTCGAAAACCCTATTTACTACTACAAGAACAACGTCTCCGGCACGCTCAACTTGTTGGAGGCGGCGCTGGAAGCGGGCGTGCCTCGGTTCATCTTTTCCTCGACCGCGGCCGTATACGGCGAGCCCGAAACCTCGCCCATCACCGAAGAGCATCCCGCGATTCCCATCAACCCGTATGGCTGGTCGAAGCTGCATGGAGAAGGCATGGTAGCCGATGCGGCGAAGGCGTACGGGATGCAGTACATGATCTTCCGTTACTTCAACGCGGCGGGCGCGGATTCGGCGAATCGTCTCGGAGAGGATCATCGCCCGGAGACGCACTTGATTCCGCTGGCGTTGCGCGCGGCGATTTGGGAATCCGAGGAGCTGCAGGTGTACGGGAATGATTACCCGACCCCCGACGGCACGTGCATTCGTGATTACGTGCATGTTTTGGATTTGGCCGATGCGCATCTGCGGGGCTTGCAGCATCTGGAGCAAGGCGGAGAAAACGGGATCATGAATTTGGGCACCGAGCATGGAACGTCGGTCATGCAAATCCTGGAAGGCATCGAGCGGGTGACGGCGTTGAAGGTGCCCCATCGGATCGTGCCGCGCCGTGCGGGAGATCCTGCGGTTTTGGTCGCTTCCCCGGCGAAAGCGAAGGCGGTGCTGGAGTGGGAGCCGAAGCGCGATCTCGACGAGATCATTCGCAGTGCTTATGACTTCATGCGGCGTTATCCGGAAGGTTATCCGGAAGCGTTGGGCCCCGATCCGTTCGGTCCACAGCCTCAAGAAGTTGAGGCAGAGTAGAGTTCTAGATTCTTCTTTGTTTCCGCGTGTCCGCTCGTCCACAGCGTGTGATCACCAGACCGTAGGGTTTCGTCTGAAAAAGCTTGTGCAGGCGAAATTAGACGGATTTGGACACTGGCACGCGTCCTGCTCTATAGGAGGGTGACCAGGCCGGGTCCCCTGGCGTCGTCTTCCCCCCCGGCCGGCGAGACCGCGCGGCGAACCCAATCTCCCGCGCGGTTTCTCTTTCTATTAATGACTTGGCTCGAATGAATTTGGAGCCACCTATTTTGGAGTAAATACAAATGAATCGCGTCCCTGATCCCCCCGGATATCCGGATCCTGAACCCGAGCCGCCGAATCCTGGAAAACGCATCGATCTGCCACCGCCACCCGGTGAGAATTTTCCGGATCCCGAGCAGATGCCTAATCCCCCGAAGAAAGCGGGTCCCGGAGTGTAGGTGTAGGTTCTGGCAAGCGGAACTAATCACAATCGAACAGGTTCGCGTCGATCAGCAGATGCCGGATTACAAGAGCCGGGTCGTTTGGCTCAAACCCGCGGCCAATCTTCACGAATGTCGCGGTAGACGCAATCTCGGCTTCTCGTCCGGTCGGTCGCCACACCGTGACCGAAGCGACACCGAGAGTCGGCTCACCAGTGATTGGATCGAGAATGTGGTGTTTGCGGCCGGATGGCGTGTCCACCCAGCGTTCGTAATCGCCGGACGTTGCGACGTGCCCGGACTTCAAGGAGAACTCGGCGCAGAACTCTCCCGGTTTGCGCGGATCAGCAATGCCGACCGGCCAGCCCTCGGGCATGTACTCCGGCGCGCCCAGCACGCCGATTTCACCGCCGAAGTTGACCAACGCGGCATGACTTCCAGCTTTGCCTAACTCCAAGAGCGCTTCGTCAACGGCGATTCCCTTGCCAATGGCGCCCAGATCAAGTTCTACCCTGGCGTCATTTCGCCGAATCCGGCGGTTGGAAAGATCGATTTCCACCGCGCCGGCTTTGGGGCGCGACCTCCATGATCGGAGAAATTCCGGCGATGCGATTGTTCCCTTCAGGTCGTACAAGCCCCAAGCCTTCATTGCCGGAGCAACCGACGGATCGAAGGCGCCCTCGGTGTCTCGCCAAGCATGCAACGCCGCATCCACAGCCTCGGCAAGATCCCGTGGAACGTTCATCCATACATCTTCCGGGGATGCATTGAACAGGACCAGCGGGCTCTCGGGGCGGAACAGCGTCATGGCTGCCTCCAGCTCTTCGACCCGAGTACGCACCCGGCGAATCGCCGTGATCGCATCAGCCGCAGGCAAATCGGGAACGCGCACCTCGATCAGGGTCCCCATCGCGAGCCACGCGCGGCGCGTTTCAGAAGCAAGCTCAAGGCTTTGTGCCATGACGCTCCTCGTCGTAGGCCCAGTCGTACTGTTCTTCGCGATCGAAGGCCCACCACATCTCGCGTAGCGGCACGACCACGAGCGCGACGTACAAAATCCCCAGCACCGACGTGGAAACGACATGCACCGGAGCGAACGCCGGCGATACGAAGCGAGTGAGCCATGGCATACCCGTATCGATCAGGAACACCGAGAACACGCTCAGGTACATCCATCGCTTCTTGCGTTCGCGCACTTTGGTCAGCCCGAACAAATGGCAGAGCACGAAGAGAATGATTCCTTCTTCGAACAAATGGGGATGGGTGACGTCGAGCAGTTCGCGAACCGTCTTGGGAAACATCATCTGCGAAGCGCCTTCCGTATCTTCGTTCCCGCGGTAGTACGCTTCGGTACCCGCTGGCGTGAGCCCCGTCCGCACCCGGTAGTTGATCATTCCCACCACCACGGACAGCACCATCACCACGTAAAAACACGTGATCAGTAAGCGCGTATTGAACGGGGCGCGGTCGAGTCGAAAGCGCTTGTAGGAGTAGTACTGGGTCACCTTACAGCACCTTTCTCGCTCGCAGCGCTTCCAGCGAGAGCAATGCTCGCTTCACGCCCAAATTCAGCGCGTTAACCGATAACGTGGCTCCGGCAATATTGATGATGTCGCGGTTCGTGCGAATGGGGCTTTGGCCAGATTTGCCCCGATACTGCCGCAGAAAGCGTGGATAGCGCACTTCCCCGCCTCGACTTTCCCGATACACAAGCACCTCCACGTCCCGCACTTTGAGATCCGGCGTCGTGCCGACCATGAACGTGATGGGCCGGTATTTCCCAACTTCTTCGCCAATCACCGCATGCCCGAGCACGGCTCCCGTCGCGTCACGTGGACGAAGGACGATCACCGTATCCGAAGGCGCCGACTCTCCCAGCGTCTTCTTGATGTTGGCCATTTCGGCGGGGCTGAGTTTCGCCACCAGCGTGTCCACACTCGCCACACCGTTCCAGATTTCGCGTACCGCCTGATGCGGGGTGAGGTATTGCTGGATCGAGCCGATCTCGGCCTCGCTGGGACGCGCGGGCTCCTCCGCCCGCGCGGGCAGGGCGCGTTCCGTGAGAAAGATCAGGCTCGAGGCAAGCCAGGCATTTAGCCGGGATAGACGCATGGTTTAGAAGTACGTCGCCACGCTGAAGCGATAGGCGGTTTGGGTGTCGTTCCAGTCCGAGGCATCGAGGGCCCGCCCGCGATCGAACAGAAGATCGTTCTTGAACACGGTTTCCTCGGTGATCCGGAAGTTCAATCCCAAGGTCAGGCGTTCCTGATCCAAGCCGTCGACGTTTTGGTCGTGATCCACGTAGTCGACACGGGTAGACGCGGTGAACACGCTTTGCGGCAACGCGCTGATCGCGCCGGACAGAAAATGGAAGTGGCCTTCCAGGTAGAAACCGGCCGATTCCGCGGTTTCTTCGATTCCCGGAGTTTCCTCGTAATCCGCGCGACCCTTGGCGCCTTCACCCAGGATCTCGAACGGCCCGGTGGAGAATCGCGCATCCAACGCGGCGATGGTCAGGTTCTGGGTTCCTAGTGAATCGTAGTCCCCGGTGTGAACGGAAACGCCAAACTCCGTTCCCAGTCGCGGGCTCACACCAAGACGTCCCACGAACGCGCGCGAGTTGTTGTTGTCGTCGCTCTTCGATCCCGCGCCCTCGTGCGTATCCAAGAGGCCATCTTCGACTGCCGAATCTTTGAACCCGTTGACGACGTACCCCTCGTAATTGATCAAGAACATTTCGGATAACCCAAACGATCCGTACAAACCCAAACCGGCTTCACTCAGTGTGGTTGGAATGACCTCCGTGTCCACCAGCGGCCGCTCGGTCAGATCCAGCATGGGCGAATCGTGAAACACGTTGAGCCGCCCCAAGGGCGACAGGATGATGCCGCCACGGAAATTCAACGCATCGGCCGCCTTCACGTCGATGGTTGCGAATTCGACCGAGATCTCGCCGTCAGTGACTTCGTCCCCCGCCACTTCGCCTCCGTGCTCATACTCGATCTCACTTGCCACGTGCACGCGATCGCTCACCTCGGCATAGATGAACGGAACGAAACGATGCTGATCGAACGTGCTGCCCTCATCTCCGGCGTGAAATTCGAGATCCATGTATCCACCCAAGGACGCTCGGCCCTTGATCAGAAACGGCTTTTGATACAAGGGCGATTGGTAGGACGGAGATTCCGCCCAGCCCGCCGACGCCACGAACAAACCCATCCCCACGAACCCCACAATCCTCCGCATGATCCCGACCTCCTCAGGTTGATATTGAGACGCAGTCTCAATTAAACGCCACAGGGAAAAGCCGCCCGCATCATCCTCCCCACACGCGAGAGCCGACCTGGTACAAGAACAGGCACCCCACGTAAGCAAGCGCATTCATGTAGACGAGCATGAAGACCGGCCATCGCCAGCCTCCCGTCTCCTGGCGCACGACCATGACTGTGCTCAAGCACTGCATGGCGAGGACGAACCACAAGAGCACGCTTGCCGCTACTAGCGGTGTCCAAACTTTCCGACCATCCGGGTAGCGATCCGCTCGCAGGCTCGCGGCCAGATTATCTTCCCGGTCGTCGGTGCCGGTTCCGTGGACGATGGCAAGGGTGCTGACGAAAACTTCTCGGGCGGCGAAGGCGCCGATGCATCCGACACCGATTTTCCAATCGAAGCCGAGCGGCTGAATGCCCGGCTCGATGGTTTTGCCCAGCCGTCCGGCGAAACTGTACGATTGCTGTGCGGCAGCTCGCGCACCCTCATTCGCCCAATGTCCCCCCTGATCCTGGGGAAGGCGCGGGTAATAGGACATTGCCCATAGGGCCAGGCAGATGAGGAAGATTGTCGTCCCGGCTTGGGTCAGAAACTTGCTGCTGTTAGACCACATCTGACGGCCGACGATCGAAAGCTGCGGAACTTTGTAGGTGGGAAGCTCCAAAATGAACCCAGAATCCTTGCCCTTCAACAGTGTCCGCCGGAAAACGAGCGCTACTCCTGCCGCGAAGACGATGCCGAGGGCATAGAGTGCGAGCATGATACCTGCCTGGACGAGCGTGCCGTAGGCGGCGAAAAACGTCCCCACGAGAAGGCCGTAGACAGGCAGGCGAGCGCTGCACGTCATGAACGGGAGGACGAGAATCGTCGCCAGGCGGCTGCTCCGCCCTTCGATGGTTCGGGTGGCCATGATCCCTGGAATCGCGCACGCGAAGCCACTCAGAAGAGGAATGAAACTCTTGCCGTGCAGGCCGACTCGAGATAACAGGCGATCCATGAGAAACGCAGCCCTCGATAGATAGCCGCTGTCTTCGAGCACCGCCAAAAACAAAAAGAGAATGGCGATCTGGGGGATGAACACGATGACCGATCCCACCCCCGCGAAAATGCCGTCCCGAACGAGACTTTGAAGCGCATCGCCGGGAAGGTGACTCGCTGCTCCATTTCCGATCATGCCGATGAAGCCGCTCAAAGCCAACTGGATAGGTTTGGCCAGCCAGAACATCGCCGCGAACATCGAGCCCATGATGAACGCGAACGCGATCAGTCCCCAGACGCGGTGGATGAGGAACGAGTCGATGCGCTCGGAAAGATGGCGGGGAGGATGATACATCCGTTCGACCGTGAATGGATGCACGCGGGCCCCATCGGATGGCACCCGAGGTGACTCCATTAACCGCTGACCACCGGCGATGGCCTGGCAGTCTGTGACAACATCCTCGATCCAGCGGTAGCGCGACTCGATATCTGCCTGCATGGGGTCGATCCCAACGACTTGCCTCCGCTCCACCGGAGCCTCTAAGGAAGCGACCGACACCGTTTCCAGAATCGACCAATCGGGGATGGGGGCAATCCGAGCCCGGCCAACAGCCCGGAGCAGTTCGGGAATCCCGTAACCCTTATGACCCACGACCGGAACAACGGGGACGCCGAGCCGCCGCTCGAGAGACTCTGCATCAACGGGAACGCCCCGGCGTTCCGCCACATCCATCATGTTGAGGGCAATGACTAGCGGTTGCCCCATTTCGATGATTTGGCTCACCAGGTAGAGATTGCGTTGGAGGTTGCTCGCGTCCACGACCGCGATGATCGCGTCGGCAGACGGAGTATCGGAACGCATCCCCCGAAGGACTTCCATGGCCACTTGCTCATCCGGAGATTGGGAGACCAGGCTGTAGGCTCCGGGAAGATCGATCACCTGGATCCACGAACCATCAGGCGACCGGCACAAACCGACTTTCTTCTCTACGGTGACCCCGGCGTAATTAGCTACCTTTTGTCGAAGTCCCGTGAGTCCGTTGAAGATGGTGGTCTTGCCGCTATTGGGATTGCCCGCCAAGACGACCGTGAATCGCTGGACCCCGCGCGAGTCGGGTGCCGTATGACATCCTTTCGCTTGATCCTTCTTGAGGATCGTGCACCCATCACAGCATCCAGCCATACCTACTCCTCACCCCCAACGATCGGCCCGGCTCCGTTTGCCTTCTCTTCGCGGGAAGTAGGCGGCGGGATCACCGAAACGAGAATGCAGCGCGCCTCTTCTTTGCGCAGGGAGACGTAATACCCACGGAGGAAGAACTCGAGCGGGTCGCCCAACGGCGCCCGCCGAATGGCGGTTACTATCGTTCGATTGCAGAAGCCCATTTCTAAGAGGCGCCGCCGCAGGTCGCTTGCTCCATGCACCGACTCAACGACGGCAAGGGTCATGGGTGCCAACTCACTCAATGGCCGGAGCGAAGAAGCGGCTGCCGGCCCAGGTTCCAGAAATGACTTGGCCACGGTTCCCACGGTCAGCTCCGCTCGCGCTCTTCTTTTTGCCGGCATGCGGAGCAGATCCCAAAGATCTGCATCACATGACGGGTGGCGGTGAACTCGTGTTCGCGACAGACCTCTTCCTGGAGCGCCTCGATGTCGTCGTTCACGAACTCGATCACCTGGTGGCAGCGATCGCAAATCATGTGGTCGTGGTGCCGGCGCCCATAGATGTGCTCGTACTGGGCGTGTCCGCCGCCGAAGCGGTGCATCCATACGAGGCCCGCGCCACGCAAATGCTCCAGCGTGCGATAGAGCGTGGCTCGGCTCACCGCTTTGTTGCGGCGGCGCACGAACTGCAAGAGCTCCTCGGCATCGAAGTGGCCCTCGCGACGAAGCATGGTTTCCAGGACGACGCGGCGTTCCGGCGTGAGGCGCAGGTTTCGGTGCTTCAGATAATCGCGAAACCGGTCCACCGGTCCGCTTTCCGTTTGCGGCTCGGCGGTCCTGTCGTAGAGGGCCATGGGTCAACCTGTCTTCTGGGGGGTGGTAAACGCTATTGAGACTCAGTCTCAATCGCAGATAAGTGTAGAAACTGAGGCGGGGCAAGGTCAACCATGACTTTTGAGTTCTATTTTTCCGAACGACCGGACTCTTCGACGAGGGCGTCCAGGGAGCGTTGGGCGGCTTCCAGGAGGGGCTTCGGAAGCCCGAAGGTTTTGGAAAGCGTAGGGATACGGACGCTGGGGAGCGGCCGCGCCTCCTCCCCCGCCCGGGTGATCACGAAGATGGCCCCGGGGTCCTTATCCTTGTAGAGGTAGCGGACGCCATCCCTAAACCGTCCCAACGCCAGCCGCCGCATGTACGGGGCTTTGGGGAGGAAGGTCTTTCGCCAGGACTGCAGGAAGGCCTGCTCTCCGATTTCTTTCAGCACGAATCGATAACGAAACCGCTGGCCACGGTCGTCTTCGGAAAACACGAGATACTCG
>Ga0207675_100007645_pt1 | contig 10204 bp, 8 predicted proteins | sample KBSSwiS42_FD_184305 | JGI IMG/M metagenome (GOLD analysis project Ga0207675, IMG submission 184305) | Switchgrass rhizosphere microbial communities from Kellogg Biological Station, Michigan, USA - KBS Switchgrass S4-2 (SPAdes) (version 2) | ecosystem: Host-associated > Plants > Roots >...
GTTCTGCTCGCGTTTTCAGTCGACGGCAAGTAGGTGAAGGACTAGCAGGCTGCTGCGGAGCGACTGGTCGCGCCGTGACACGCGACAGCGGGCAAAACGACTCGGGAGCGGTCCGATCGGCGGTGGCGGCGATTCGCCAGTGACGCGCCGCGCACCTCGTTATCGACACGATTGTGCACCGTCGCGCGGATCACATCAGCCGCCGCCGTCATCGTCAGTACGCGCGGACGAGCCGTTTTTCTCCGCCTCCGCTCGCAGAATCTCGAGCGAGCTTCGGCGAGACCTCGCCGTAGCCTTGGCGAAGGCGGGCGCGGCGACCCGGAGCGAAGTCCCTGCCACACCGCTGTCGCTTCGCCTCGGTGCGTCGGTGGGTCAACGCTACAGAGATGTCGAAGACGCTCAGAGCGTTCTCGTCTGGCCGCCATCCGCATCGACAATCGCGCCCTGGCAGAACGCCGCCTGCGGCGATGCCAGGAAGGCGACGAGCCGCGCGATTTCCTCGGGCTGGCCGAATCGCGCCACACCGAACGAGCGCGCCATCTCTTTTTCGGCCTTTCCCAGATCGATGTGATGTTCGGCAGCAAACGTCCTGAGTCGCGTCTGCAGCCGATCGGTCGCGATTCCTCCAGGATTGATCGCGTTCACTCGCACACCATCCTTGACGCCGCGATCGGCGAGGACCTTCGTCAGATTCAGTAGTGCAGCATTCACTGCGCCACCGATGGCAAATTCAGCCTGCCCCGTACGCCCACCGATCCCCACGATGTTGACGATCGTCCCGGACGACGAGCACAGATGTGGCCACGCCGCGCGGCTCAATCGCATCGCACCGAACAACTTCAGCGCGAACCCGTCCGCCCAGTCCGAGTCGGACAGCGCGAGGAAGTCGCCTCGTTTGGTCGCTCCTGCGTTATTGACGAGGACATCGATGCGCCCGTACTTCGCCATCGTTGCCGCAACGATGGCGGACGCTGCATCCGGGTTCGTCAGATCGACGGCCTGAACGAGGCACGCATCTCCGAGCGGCGCGGCAAGCTCGTCGAGTTGATGCCGGGATCGCGCCACGACGACCAGGCGCATGCGTTCCTGAGCGAGTGTCTGCGCGATCGCTCGACCGATGCCCTTGCTGGCGCCGGTCACGATTCCAACCTTGTTTGCGAGTTGAAGGTCCATGGCTCTCAGTGCGCCTTGTCGAGATCAGCGAAAGGGCCGCTCGTGTAGACGACCTTCCCGCCAACCATCGTCAGCACGGACTCGAGGCTGCCGATCTTCTCGACGGGGACCGTGAGGTAGTCAGCAGAGAGGACTGCGAGGTCGGCCAGCTTGCCGACGTCGAGCGAGCCGCGCTTCTGTTCATCGAAGGAGAACCACGCGCTGCCGAGCGTGTAGAACTTCAGCGCGTCGATTCGACTCGGAATCTCCTCCGCCCCGCGCATCACCACACCACCCACCGTCTTCGAGTCGAGAAGCCACTGCAGCGCGGTGAACGGGTTATAGGACGCAACGCGATGCGCATCAGTGCCGGCGCCGACGACGACGCCCATCTTACGCGCGGTCTCGAGGGGTGGCGTGCGCTTCGCCGCGTCCGCTCCAGCCTGCTTCAAGAACTGCTCGCCGCCGAAATACATTGCATCCTGCATCGTCCAGCCGACGCCAAGCGCCTTCATACGTCGGAGGCTGGCGTCGGACGCATCGTTCAAGTGCGCGATCGACCACCGCAGTGGAGCGATCGGAATCTCCGCGTTCACGCGCTCGAAGATCGAGAGCAGGTGATCGACCGACGCGTCGTTGCCCCAGTGCATCGTGAGCGACATCCCGCGATCGGCTGCCCACCGGACGATGCGGTAGTAGGCGTCCTTGTCGACCTGCGACGGCGCGTTGTTGTTGTTCATCGCCACGGTGATCCGCTCGCCCAGTCCGTTGAAGCGCAGCATGTCGTCGCCGAACCCCATCGGCAGCAGCCCTGTCAGATCGCGCAGCTCCTCGAATTCCTTTCCCGATGTCTGGCCGTTCAGCGTGTAGGCCACGCGCACGGTCATCGCCTTGTCGCGCCACACCTTGAAGAGCGCCTCGTAATCGGGGGCCGTCAGGTTGTTCCCGCCGGGATCGACCACACCGGTCAGCGCGAGTCGATTGAGCTCGCGGAAGAAGGCTTTCGTTCCCTCGACCTGTTGCGCGAACGTCGGCCGCGGCAATCGATCGAACAACGCCACGATGGCGTTCTGCGCTCCCGTCACTGCACCCGTCAGTGCGCCATTGCTGTCTCGTTCGAAACGTCCACCTGGAGGGAGATCGGATTCGTTCGTGAGACCGAGCGCCTTGTGCGCCAGCGGATTCAGCATCGCCCAGCCGTACCCGAGCTGCACGTACACCGGATTGTTCGGAGCGACTGCCGTGAGCTCCGCCTGCGTAGGCTGGCGATTCTCTTCGAACTGCTGGACGTTCCACCCGCCCGCGACAATGAGCCACGCGCCCGGCTTCATCGCTCGCGCCGCGGCCCGTATCCGTCCAAGGCCCTCTTCGATCGAGTGCGCGCCGATCCAATTGACTTCGGTGCTGAAGCTCAGTGCCGCGCGAATGGCGTGGAGGTGAGAATCGATGAGACCCGGGATGACCGTGCGTCCGCGGAGATCGATCACGCGGGTCGACGGCCCTGCCAACTTTCGGACGTCATCCGTCGATCCGGTGGCGGTGATCCGTCCATCCGTGACCGCCAGCCCCATCGCGACGGTCGAACGTGAGTCGAGCGTGACGATCTTGCCGTTGATCAGGATGGTGTCCGGCGCCTGCGCCGAGGCGGGAGCGGCGATGCTTACGACCAGAACGAGCAGGCAGAGGGCACGCATGCCCGCGAATTGTAACTGGGTTGCGGGGTGGCTGGGTGGCTAGAAGCCTTTCCCCAACTGCTCCTGCAGCTTGTCTCGATAGCCGCGACTGAGCGGCAGGCGCGCGCCGTTGCGCAGCACGACGACGTATTCGCCGTTGAACCAGGGCTGCAGTTCTTTGATGCGCTCGGTGTTGACAATGCGCGAGCGATGAATGCGAACGAAATGCTTCGGATCCAGTCGCGATTCCATGCGATTCATCGTCTCGCGGAAGAGATGCGATTCGTCGCCCAGATGGAGGCGTACGTAGTTGCCGGCTGCCTCGATCCAGTCCAGATCTCCGGTGCGCAGGAAGAACACACGACCACCGGATTTGACGATCAGACGATCCAGCTTCGGCGCTTCAGGCTTGATGTCGTTGACGAGCGCGAGCAGCCGGCGCCCGAGATCGCCCGCACGTCTGCGTTCGAGATGGGCACGCGCATGCGTCAGTGTCTGGCGAAAACGATCGCGACCGAAGGGCTTGAGCAGGTAATCGAGCGCGTGCACTTCGAACGCGCGCAGCGCGTACTCGTCGTATGCGGTGACGAACACGACCGTCGGCATCTTCTCGGGACCGATCGCTTCAATGACGCCGAAACCATCGACACCGGGCATCTGAACGTCGAGGAAAATGAGATCCGGCACCTGGTGCTGAATGGCCGCAACGGCTTGCGCACCGTCGCCGCACTCGCCTACTACTTCGACGTCCTCCTCCTGCTGGAGAAGTGACAGCACGCGCTCGCGCGCGATCGGTTCGTCGTCAACAACCAGGGTTCGGATCCGGTTCATGCCACGCTCTCCATTGGGTTCTCGGGGCTCGCACCGCGGGAACGATCCAGCGATTCCGGATCGTGACCCATCGGGATGACGATGGTGACAAGAAGACCGCCGCCGGGAGGTGTCTGGAACTCGAATCGATGGCGATCGCCGTACAGGTTCTCGAGCCTGGATCGGGTGTTCGACAATCCGACGCCCGAATGCAACGCATTCAACTTGTCGGGCGACAACCCGACGCCGTTGTCGCGCACCGCCAACGTGAGCAGTCCGTCGGCGTGGCTCGCGGTCACGTCAACCTTGCCGACACCGACTCGCGGGCCGATGCCGTGGCGCAACGAGTTCTCGACGAGCGGCTGGAGAACGAGATTCGGCAGCGGCGCATCGAGAACCTCGGGATCGATGTCGATATTGACGATGAGGCGATCGCCGAATCGCGTCTGTTCGATCTCCAGGTACTTCTTGAGGAAGTCGACTTCGTCCGTGAGCGGGACCTGCTGAGTGCCGACACGATCCAGCGTGAGCCGGAGCAGGTCGCTGAGTTGCACGAGCATCTCGTCGGCCGCGTTGACATCGCGGTGCATCAGCGCAGAGATGGTGTTCAGCGTGTTGAACAGGAAGTGCGGATGCAACTGGCGCTGCAGCGCCTCGAGCTGCGCCTCGGCCAGCTGTGCCTGCAGTTGCGCGCCCGCGATCTCGCGCTCCTGCGACTCGCGGTGATAGTCGAGCGCGTGGACGAAGGCCACGAGCGCCCAGTACGTCATCATCTCCCAGTCGAAATTCAGGAAGAAGCCTTCGCGGAAGTACATCCACCCGTCGAATGGCCGTTCGGTAAACTGCGTCATGATCACGCCGCGTGCCAGGACCGACAGCGCGACGTGGGCGGCGGTAAACACCGTCACCGCCAGGGCGTGAACCAATGCCGCCTTCTTCCAGGTCTGCCGTTCGAAACGGTAGCGGCGCGCCATCCACAGCACACCCGGAACGAGCAGCGCCCATGACCACCAGTAGGTCATGTTGAGGCCGAGGAGCACGATGAACGGCTGTTTGTGCTCCGAGGTCAGCGCGACGTAGTTGTACGCCTGGAGCCCGGTGAGGACGCCAACAACAGTGGCAATCGTGAAAATCGTGAGCGGGCTCGTGACCCGCGAAAGGCGTCCCATGAGTGAACTATCAGCCCCCGTTACGAAAGCCGTCAAGCAAACGTTTCAACAAAGATGGGCGCACAGACGGGCGCCGTCACGACGGCAGAGCCCCTCGACCACTCGCAAGAGCATCCGGTCACATGTAAACCGCATTTCACCCCATCGCAAGCAGATTGCCCGCGTTTGCTCAAACGAGACGAGTTGACCGAATGGAGGGCCCCGGTTGAGCGAAGTACGATGCCGCCGTGGCAATCGTCCGCATCGAATCTGACGCCGACGAGCGGCTGTCGGACTTCCGAGATATTCCCGACCCCGACCTGCTCGTTCGACGAGGTCTCTTTGTCGCCGAAGGACGGTTCGTCGTCTCGAGACTGATGGCGAGTCCACTCGACACTCGTGCGCTGCTTCTGACGGAGACGGCGCTCGCATCGCTCGAGCGAACGATTGCCGACGTCGCGTTCCCGGTTTACGTCGTACCCCAGGCCGTCATGAACGATGTCGCCGGCTTCAACTTCCATCGCGGCTGCCTGGCAATCGGTGTGCGACCTCGTGCGCGCGATTGGCATGAACTGGTCAAGGGCGCACGAAGGCTCGTGACGCTCGAGCGCGTCGGAAACGTGGACAATGTCGGCGCGATCTTCCGCAACGCTGCCGCGTTCGGGGTGGACGGCGTTCTCCTGCAGGCGGACTGCGCCGACCCGCTCTATCGCAAGGCAATCCGCACGTCGATGGCGGCCTCCCTGCAGATCCCGTACGCAACAGTGCCGTGGCCCGACGCGTTGAGCAAACTCGGCAAAGCAGGATGGGCGACGATCGCCATGACGCCGGCGCGCGACGCTCCGCTCCTCCAGCATGTCGCAGCAGCGGTCGCCGATCGGCCGATCGCGATCGCGCTCGGGCACGAAGGTGATGGTCTGACCGACGACGCAGCAGCGGCATGCACGCATCGCGCGCGAATCGCCATGGCCGATGGCGTGGATTCCGTGAATGTGGCGACGGCCGCTGCTATTGCGCTGTATGAAGTAGACGGGAGGCGGGTGTTATTTCACAGTCACCGTGGACCGTGAACTGTGGACCGTGGACCGTCAAGACACCGCGAGGCTGATCACGCGCGGATCGTTGACCGGCGGCCCCATGTCCGCTGGCATGTCTCCCGTGTCGTCGCGCAGATACCGCCGCATCGACGGCTTGATCGTCGAGAGCAGCTCCCGGCGGCTCTTGATGTGGAGCGGGCGCCCTCCGTGGATCTTTCCGAGTCGCGCCATCAGGCTCTCAGGCAGCGCGCTCGCGAACATGAAGAGCGGCCAGGTGAAGTCAGGCCCGTTCATCTTTCGCAGTCGAAACGCCCACAGCACCAGCGCACCCAGCCGCCACACCGCCGGCGCCCACCAGCTGTTCTGGCCCGGTCGCAGGTTCATCTTCCAGCACTTCATCATCAGCTGCCACTGCAGCGGCGACAGCAGACGCGTCTCGGTGACGCCCTTCTGCTTCTCCATGCGCGTGTCATGGAGCGGCGTGAAGATCGACGGGATGAAGAACGCGAACAGTCCCCGGCGCTCCACTTCGTAAATCAGATCGATCGTCGCGCGCACATCGTCGTCCGTCTCGTCCGGGCTACCGACGATCAGTGTCATGGCCGGGAACCAGTTGTTCTTGTTCAAAATCTCGAGGCCGCGAATGACGACGCTCGGCCACTCGTCGATCGGGAACGGCACGGCCTTGCTCGGCATGATGCGCTTACCCGTTGCAACCGATCCGGTCTCGAGACCGATCAGCGGCACCAGCGCCTTGTGCTTCGGATGGCTGCTCAAATACGGCAGGTGAATCGGACTCTTGTCCAGCAAGCTCTCGGAGAGCTTCTCGATCAGGACTGGATCGACCACGGCCGGCGCGATCGTGGCGTGACTGAGCACGTGCTGCTCGACGCCCGGCGTGTTGACCACGTCGCGGAACAGATCGAGCAACGCCTCGCGATTGGGGAAATAGAACGGCGTCGACGTGTGGACCTGCCCCCAGATGAACATGTCCTCGGTCGCCAGCGAAATCTGCTTGTTGCCCTCACGCACGTTGGCGCGCACGTGCGCCAGGATCTTGTCGCGCGGCAGATCGATCTGCGGATTCAAATCAGGCACGCAGAACTGACATCGGCGGCCACATCCCGTCGTCATCTCGACGACGCCGAACGTCGTCCGTTTGTCGGGGAAGAGAATCGCATCGCGCGTGACCGGATGGCTGACATCGGCCTTGAGTGGAAGCGGATCTCCGTTGATGGCCTTGTCGAACAACGCAAACGTCTCTTCTGATTCGCTGCGCCCCTCGACAACACAGTCGACGCCGAGCTCTTCGTACGAATTCGTCTGGCTGATCTGCCAGCCACCCGAGCCGCCGACGATGACGCGAAACGACGGTCGCCACCGGTTCGACTTGACGCGTTCGAACATCTGACGTGCGTAGAACGAATTGATCGGCTGCTTGGCCGACCCAAAGATGGAGGTATACACCCCGGCAGCGAACGTCACGCCGAGCGGGTTGTGAGTCGAGATGGCCACGACGCGAGTCCGTGGCCCGATGAACTTGCCGACATCGTCCGGATAGCAGCAGGCGACGTCGGCGGCAGCGTATCGTCGAAGCAGCGAAGTTTCGAGCACCCTTGCTCCGGCGGGCATGTAGCGCGCTGTTCCGTCGTCGTTGTACTCGAGCTGCCGCCAGTTCGGGTACTTCTTGTTGAGAATGCCCTCGAGCCACATCGGCAGCGAGGCCATGCTCATCTGGATGAAGTAGCCGGCGTGGTCGATGATCTCGGTGAGCGGTGCGGTGATGACGATCAGTCGACCGCCATCCTGAGGCACTGGCGCGCCCGCGGTATCAGTCACGAATCATCCTTTTGCATAAACACAGACGGGAGAACGTCAAGAAAATTGTAAACGGAAAGCGACGGTCTACCGTGCCTGTGATTGCCGGCGTCGCAACAATTGACCGAGTCCCGGGCGCGTCACGGCTGCCTGACGCACATGCGCGAGGAACGCCTGGCGCAGTTGTGGTAGCTCTCCTGGCGATGCGGCAACGACCTGCAAGCCGATGCTTCCCATCTCGTCGTTCGATTCTTCGCCCCAGGTCACTCGAACAGGTGGATGACTTGGGTTGCGCTTGTTCGCAGACGTGTTGTCGTAGCTGATCTCGGCGTCAAGCCGCGTGCCCTTCGGCAACGATACGAAATCGGCGAAACGATACCGTTCCTGCCACGAGAAGTCCCAGTCGTCGATCCGCAGTAGCGTCTTCACGTCACCATTCGGCAGCGTCGCCGTCAGCCGCATCTGCTTGCCAAGGTAGTGCGCATGCGCGCCGACACTGAATGCGCGCACGTCAACAGGAATCACGAACGAGTCCTTGAGCGTGTAGTGTCCGTCGTCGGCCGGGATGTCGAGCCCTTCGAACACACCGAAGATCGGAGGCAGCTGAATCGTTGAAAAGGCCTGTGTCGGCGGCGACGATGAAAAGTAGAGACCGACACTGGACTTCTCGCGCTCGACTTTTCCGGACGAGTGAAAGTGAGTCGAGAGGATCAGGTCGGATCCCTTCGCGACGAAGAACGCAAGACCCGATGGCAACTCGAGCGCGCGGCCACCGAGCGCCCAGCCGCCGAGATTGCCGGCGACACGGGCCACCGGATCATCGTCTGGATTCGCGGTACCGCCCACACCCAGCAAACCCGCAAGCGCGCCGCGGCCGCCACGCCCGCCGCTTGCCACGCGCCCGCTGCCCATGCCGCCAGGGAAGCCAGGCAGCGGATCCTCGGCGTCCCGCTCACGTGCACTGCCAGTCGCATCGAGGAAGAACAGACTGTGATGCACGACGCTGCGAGCCGATGGCCTGAACTCGATCGCGCGCACCCAGGTGTCGCGATCGAGGTTCAACGGAACGACGAAGTTCCGATAGACATCCGGACCGCGAGCCGGCACTTCGAACGCCTCACTCATCGAGACCGTGAGGTCCGGAGGGCCCAGTTGCCAGCCATCGGTGAACGTCGGGAGCGCGGGCAAACGTGAGGGATCGCCTTCGAGCGCACCATCAGCAACCCACTTCTGAATCGTTGCGATGTGATCCGCACTCAACTGTCTGGCGTTCGCAAACGGGTAGTCGCTCGGACCAGCCTTCCAGGGCGGCATCGCGTGCGCGGCAGTGGCCGACGCAATGGCCTTCGCCAGAGGCCTCGCATCGCGGTAACTCATGAGCGCAAAGGGAGCCGCCTCACCGGGGCGATGGCAAGACGTGCAGTTGGCAAAGAGAATCGGCGCGACGTGCTCGCTGAACGTCACCGGAGCTTGCGCGCTCGGCACGGCCTCATGGTGGGTGACGAGAGCACCAGCCGCGAGGACCACACTGGCGAGACTTGCCACTCGCTTCAGCGCCATGCCGCAAGTGTACGACCAATCACGGAAGGCCTCCTATACTCGTTTCGTGACCGTGCCGCGATTTGATGTCATAGGGATTGGCGAAAACTCCGTTGACCTCGTCTACCGCCTGCCGGGCGCACCGGCACCGAACGCCAAATTCCGTGCATCCGCGCAGAAGGTCTCCTGCGGCGGACAGGTAGCGACGACGCTCACCGCGTGCGCGTCGTTCGGGCTTCAAACGACGTATGTCGGCACCTTTGGCGACGACGCCCATGGCCGGCAGATTCGTCATGCCTTGACTGAAGCGCGGGTGGACCTGTCCTACGCCGTTGTCCGAAACGCACCCAACCGTCACGCGGTAATCCTGGTTGACGAGAGGAACGGCGACCGGACGGTCGTGTGGCATCGTGATCAGCGACTGGCGATGGGGGCCAACGAGATCCCGGCCACCCTCATCGGTCAGGCGCGGCTGCTTCACTTGGACGATCTGGACGAAGACGCCTCGATCGCCGCGGCGCGAGTGGCAGTCGGCACAGGCGCCCTGGTGACGAGCGATATCGATCGCGTCAGCGAACACACTCCGACGCTGATGGCGCTGTCGACGGTGCCGATCTTCTCAGCGCACGTGCCTTCTGCGCTGACTGGCGAGCGCGATCCCGAGCGTGCGCTCCGGAAGCTCCGCACCGGCCATACGGGCTGGCTGTGTGTCACGCTTGGCACGAACGGGGCGATGCTGCTGGAAGGCGATCGTCTGCATCACGCACCGGCGTTCGTGGTCGACGCCGTCGACACGACCGGCGCAGGCGACATATTTCGCGCCGCGTTCATTTATGCGCTCCTGCAGAGGCACGCGCCGCCAGAGATTGTGCGTTTCGCGTGCGCGGCCGCGGCGATCAGCTGCACGCGCGAAGGGGCGATGACGAGCGTGCCCTCGCTCGAAGAGATTCATCGACTCTGTCGCACCGATCTCTAATTCATACGCGATGCGGTTTACCGCAGACCGTGCTGCTTCTTGAAGGACGCC
>Ga0207675_100007648_pt1 | contig 10203 bp, 4 predicted proteins | sample KBSSwiS42_FD_184305 | JGI IMG/M metagenome (GOLD analysis project Ga0207675, IMG submission 184305) | Switchgrass rhizosphere microbial communities from Kellogg Biological Station, Michigan, USA - KBS Switchgrass S4-2 (SPAdes) (version 2) | ecosystem: Host-associated > Plants > Roots >...
CCTCCACGACGACGAGCCCGCCGCGAAGGCGGCCCTGGCGCGTCGAGGAGCCGCGGGACGCGTCGGACGCGGCGCCGGAAAGGCTCTGTCGCGTCGCCTGGAGGGCCGGCGCGACCCCGAAGACGAGGCCCGTCGCGACGCCGGCGGCGAGCGTGAAGAGAAGGACGAGAGGATCGAGGCGAATCTCCGAAAGCCGCGGCAGATCGTCGGGCGCGACGAGCGGCAGCGCGGACACCGCCCAGGCCCCGAGCAGGGCGCCGAGGGCCGCTCCGGCGAGCGAGAGCGCAAGGCTCTCGGTCAGCAGCTGGCGAATGAGGCGGCCGCGCCCGGCGCCGAGCGCCGCTCGGATCGCGAGCTCGCGGGAGCGCGCGGCGCCCCGGGCGAGCAGGAGATTCGCGACGTTGGCCGAGGCGATCAGCAGGACGAGGCCGACCGCGGCGAAGAGCATCCAGAGCACCGGCCGGATCGCGCCGACGAGCCGCTCGGGCAGCGGTACGAGCTCGAACGCGAAGCCCTTGTTCGTGTCGGGATACTGAGCCTGCAGCCGCTTCGAGAGGGCCTCGGTCTCGGCGCGGGCGGCGGCCAGCGGTAATCCGGGCTTCAGGCGCGCCAGCAGGCGGAAGATGCGGAGCGAGCGGTTCTCCATCTGGCCGGGGGTGCGCCCGAGCTCGTAATCGAGCGGCACCCAGAACTCGAATTGCCTCCTCGGAAACTCGAACTCTTCCGGCATCACACCGACGATCGTGAACGGCCGTCCGCCCAGGCGGAGCGTCCCGCCGACGGCCGCGCCTATGGAAGCCGAGGGGAAGAATTGCCGCGCAAAGGATTCCGAAAGGACGGCGACCGGCGCGGTGGCGTCGGAAGGCCCGAGCGTGCGTCCCGCCAGCGGTGCGCTCCCGCCGACGACGGCGAAGAAGTCGCTCGACACGACGGCGCCCAGCCGCTGCCGCGTTTCGTCACCAACGCCGATGTTGTAGAGGTTGCTCGCGTAGACGGCGGAGGACACGAAGGACGTGGTCTGCCGGCGAAAATCCTCGAAGTCCGGCAGCGAGGTTCCGGAGACGACGACACGGGACGGGTCGGCGTAGGGCAGGGGCGCGAGCAGGACGCCGCGGACGATCGAGAAGACGGCCGTGTTGGCGCCGATCCCGAGGGCGAGCGTCGCGACGGCGACGAGCGTGAAGCCGGGACTCCGAGCGAGAGAGCGGGCCGCATAGCGGAGATCCTGACCGGGGGAGATCATGGGCGCCTCACTCGGATCGCAGAGCCGTGGCCGGATCGATGCGTGCCGCGCGGCGGGCGGGCGCCCACATCGCGAGCGCCGCGGCTGCCGCCAGCACGGCGACGACCGCCGCGAAGGTGATCGGGTCGGACGGCGAGACGCCTCGCAGCGTCGCGCGCAGCCACCGCGTCGCGGCCAGAGCCGCGGCGATACCCGCGGCGAGGCCCAGGGCGACCGGCGGCACGCCGTGCCGGGCGGTCGCGACGATGATGTCGCGCGCGGTGGCCCCGAGCGCGATGCGCACGCCGAACTCGGCGGTGCGGGCCGCGACGAAGTAGGAGACGATGCCGTAGATGCCCACGGCGGCGAGGAGCAGGCCCACGACGCCGAGCGAGGCGAGCAGGATCGTCGCGAAGCGCTCCTGCGAGAGAGACTCGCGGAGCCGTTCGTCCATCGTCCGCAGCTCGTAGACGGGAACCCCCGGCGCGACCGCCTGCACGGCGGCACGCATCGGACCGGCGAGCGTTCCGGCGTCGCCGTTGCGGGCCTTCGCGACCAGCGTGACGGAGCGCTGCACCCAGTTCCATCCGTCGGCCGGAGTCTGGCCGATCGGGAGATAGAACTCGGGATAGGCATCTTCGCCGAGGCCCCGCGAATGCGTGTCGCCGGCGATCCCGACGACCGTCTTGAACATGGGGTCATCCGGAGAGCCTTCGCAGCAGGCGATGCGCTTCCCGATCGCGTCCTGGCCCGGCCAGAGGCGCCGCGCGAGGCCGTCGCTCATGATCATGACCCGGACCGCTCCGGCCCCGTCCCGTTCGTCGAAGCCGCGTCCGCGAAGAAGCGGGATTCCCATCGTCTTCAGGTAGCCCGACGTGACGATCCGCAGGCGCGCGTCCACGGCGTTCTTGATGTCGAGCTCCGCCGCCTCGGCGACGATCCCGTTGGAGTTACCGCCCGGGCCCAGCGGAACCTGCGTCGTCAGCGCCGCGGACGCGACGCCCGGCGCGCGGCCGAGCTCCTCGACCACCTGGGACAGCGCCCGCGAAACGGAGCGGGGATCTTCGTAGGCGGCGCGGGGGAGCGAGATGCGCGCCGTGAGAAGGCCTCGAGGATCGAAGCCGGGGTCGACGCGTTGCAGGTGCATGGCGGTACGGATCAGAAGGCCGGCTCCGGCGAGCAGCGGGAGCACGAGGGCGACCTGTCCGGCCACGAGCACGGTGCGGACGCGATCGCGTCCGGCGCCGCCTCCGCCTCCGTAAGTCCCGCGTCCCCCCTCCCGCAGCCCCGTCTGGAGGTCGCCGCGGGAGGCGCGCACGACGGGCGCCAGGCCGAAGAGGGCCGCGCTCAGGACGGAGACCGCGAGCGCGAAGGCGAGGGCGATGCCATTCACTCCGGCCTGCTCGATGCGCGGCACGTCGCCGGGGCTCGCCGCGACGAGCGCCCCGGCCGCGGCCGACGCGAAGAGGATGCCGAGGGCTCCGCCGGCGAGGCCGAGCAGGAGGTTTTCCGTCAGGAGCTGCCGGGCGATCCGGCCCCGCGAGGCGCCGACCGCCGAGCGCACCGTCAATTCGCGGGCGCGGAGCGCGCCGCGGGCGAGGAGCATGTTGGACACGTTGATGCAGGCGATCAGGAGCACGAGCCCGACGGCCCCGAAGAGAATCCAGAGCCGGTCGGAATAGTCCTCGACGAGGATCTCGCGCATCGGCTGGATCTTGAAATCGCGCTCGGCCGCATCCTGGGGATGGAGCTTGCGGATCCCGGCCATGATGGTGGAGGCCTCGGCCTGCGCCCCCGCGACGGTCGCGGCCGGGCGGAGGAGACCCGACAACACGAGATTGTGGTTGTCGTGGTCCGCGAGGGTCTCCGGAGTGAAGGCCGCCGGGATCCAGAGCTCTTCATTCTCGCGGGCGTAGTCGAATGCCTTGGGCATCACCCCGACGACGGTATAGAGCTCGCCGTCGAGACGAATGGTCCGGCCGAGGATGTCGCCGGCCGCGCCCAGCCGCCCGGACCAGAGCCGATGGCTCAGGACCACGACGCGCTCTCCTCCCGGATGGTCCTCCTCGGGCCGGAATACGCGGCCGAGCGCGGGAGCGACGCCGAACACGGTGAAGAAGTCCCGGGTCACGCGCGCGCCGAGGACGCGCTCCGACGTGTCCCCGAGGGCGATGTTCAGGTTTGCGTAGCGCGCACCGGCCAGGGCGTCGAAGCTCTTGCTGTCTCGCTGGAGATCCGCGAGCATTCCCGCGGCGACGTTTCCCCGACGGCCCTTCCACATTTCCATGACCGTGACGATCCGCTCGGGATCCGCGAAGGGGAGCGGCTCGAGCAGCACGGCGCGGACGAGGCTGAAGATCGCCGTGTTCGCTCCGATGCCCAGGGCGAGGGTGCCGATCGCCACGGCGGCGAAGCCCGGGCTCTTGCGGAGCATCCGCGCGGCATAGCGCAAGTCCTGCAGAAAGGTTTTCATCATTCGCTCCTGAGTACCTGAACGGGATCGAGTCGGGACGCCCGCCGCGCGGGGATCGCGCACGCGAGCACGGACGCGGCGACGAGCGCGCCGGCGACGAAGGCGAGCGACCAGGGCTCGGCGGGCGACATCCCGTAAAGCAGCGGGCGCATCGCGCGGATGGAGATCAGGGCCGCGGCGGCTCCGATCGCCGCGCCGGCGATGCCCAGGCGCAGCCCCCGGCGGAGCACGAAGCGCCGGATCTCGCGACTGCTCGCTCCGATCGCGAGACGGATGCCGATCTCCCGGCGGCGGAGGCGTGCGTCGTGCGCGGTGACGCCGTAGACGCCGACGACGGCGAGCAGCACGGCGCTGCCGCCGAACAGGCCGAGCAGGAGCAGCAGGAACCGGTCGGCGCCGAGCGAAATTGCCCTGACGTCGTCGAGACGACGCAATTGATGGACCGGGACCTGGGGATCGAGGGCGCGGACCGCCGCGCGCAGGGGAGCGAGGAGCGACCCGGGCGCGGCGTCCGTCTGGACCACCACCGCGAGGCTGCGGCTGGGGTCTTGCGCGAGCGGGGCGTAGATCTGGGGCCTGGGGGCCCTTGCCAGCCCGTCGTGCCGCTGGTCGCCGACGACGCCGACGATCGTGCGCCAGTCCGAGTCCGCATCGGGCCGGCGGGAGAATGCGAGCTGCCGGCCGATCGGATCCTCGTTGGCGAAATACTGGCGGGCCAGGGATTCCGTGATCAGGACGACCGCTTCGGCATCCACCCGGTCCGCGTCTCGGAAGTCGCGCCCTCGCAGGATCGGGGTGCCCATCGTCCGGAAGTAGCCCGGCGACACCTCGTTGTGGAAGACCTCGATGCCGAACTCTCCGGGCGGCCGCCCGCGGACGGAGAAGTCGCTCGTCCAGAGCGAATCCTCGAGGGGCAGTTCCCGAGCGATCGCCGCGGAGCGGACGCCCGGCAGGGCGCGCACGCGCTCGAGCAGGGACTCCTGGAACGCCGCGACCGCACTGTCCTTCTCGTAGGCCGTCAGCAGCACGCCCGCGGCCACGCGACCCCGCGTCTCGAAGCCGGGGTCGATGCGCGTCAGCCGCCAGAAGCTGCGGGCCGCGAGAAACGCTCCCGAGAAGAGCAGCATCGCCAGGGCGATCTCGGCGACGACGAGTGATCCGGCGAGCCGGCCCGACACACCGCCGGCGACGCTGCCGCCGGTTCCCTTCAGGTCGCCTCCGAAGTCCGACCGCAGGACACGCAGAGCCGGAGCGAAGCCGAAGAGAAGGGCCGCGACGACGCTCGCCGTGACGGCGAAGACGAGCGCCCGGCCGGAGAGAACGATCATCCCGAAATCCGCCCGGCCGGAGGGCGCCAGGGACTTCACGAGAGGCAGGCCCCAGAGAGCCAGCAGGATGCCGAGGAGGCACCCGAGGGCGGCCAGCGCGCCGCTCTCGGCCGCGAGCTGCCGGGCAATCCGCGCGCGCCCCGCGCCGAGAGCCGCGCGGACTGCGATCTCCCGGCGCCGGCCCGCGGCGCGGGCGAGCAGAAGGTTCGCGACGTTGGCGCAGGCGATCGCGAGCAGGAGACCGACGGCCGCGAGCAGGACGAGCAGCGGCGTTCGCGTGTACCCGACCTGCCATTCATGGAGCGGGGTGACGCCGGCGCCCATGAGCCGGTTGGTCTCGGGATAGAGACTCTCGAGCCGGGCCGCGACCGCTTCGAGCTCCGACTGCGCGGCGGCGGCCGTCACGCCCGGGGCGAGCCGGCCCACGACGCGCAGCATGTGCGCGCGTCGGAAACCCGGCTGCATCCGCTGGGCGGGGTCCATGCGGAGGGAGCGCCAGTACTGGACCTCCCGCGAGGGAAAGTCGAAACCGCGGGGCGCGACGCCCACGATCGTCCACGAGTCGCCGTTCAACTGCATGGCCCGGCCGACGACGCGCGGATCGGCGCCGAAGCGGCTGCGCCAGAGCCCGTCGGATATGACCAGGGCCCGCTCCGCCGTGGTCCAGTCCTCCGCGTCGACCAGGGTGCGGCCCAGAGCCGGCGCGACGCCGAGAACGGCGAACAGGCTCGCGGATGCGCGCGTGCCCTTGACCGCGGCGGGCTCGCCGCTTCCCGTCACGACCGCCGTCTCCGGTTCTTCCCAGTACGCGGCCATGGACGCGAAGGCGCGGCACTGCTCGCGCCAGTCGAGATAGTTGGCGCGGGCCACCCAGTTCTTGTACCAGCCGCGCTCGGGATTCTTCTCCCAGAGCGAGAGCAGGCGGCCGGAGTCGGGGAAGGGCAGGGGTGCGAGGAGGAGGCCGTGGACGGCCGAGAAGATCACCGTGGCGGCGCCGATGCCGAGGGCCAGCGTGCAGGCCGCCGCCGCCGTGAAGCCCGGGTTGCGGCGGAGAGCCCGGAAGGCCTGGCGAACGTCGTGCGTCAAAAACGTCATGGCCGGCTCCTCACTGTTCCATTCCTCACTCCGTCCGCAGGGCGGTCATCGGATCGACGCGGGCGGCACGCTCGGCCGGCACCGCGCTCGCGGCAAGCACGGCGCCGCCGAGGATCGCGGCTGCGACCAGGTAAGAAGCCGGATCGAACGGCGAGATGCCGAAGAGCAGCGGAGCGGCGAAGCGCGTGAGTGCGGCGGCCGCGGCCAGTCCGGCGGCGAGACCGGCCGCGGCGAAGCGCACGCCGCGGGACAGGACCAGCCGGCGAACGCTTCCCGCCTGGGCTCCGAGCGCGAGACGGATGCCGAACTCCCGGGTCCGTGCCTGTGTCGCGTAGGAGACGACTCCATAGAGTCCGGTTGCGGCGAGCACCAGCGCGAGCACAGCGAATGCGCCCACGAGCCAGGCGAGCAGACGTCCCTGCCCGAGGGAGAGCCCGAGCTTGTCCTCGAGCGTGCGGACGTGGAAGAGGGGAAGCTCGGCGTCCAGCGCGCCGACCGCGTCGGCCAGGGGCTTGCGCAGCGCTGCGGGGTCGACACCGGCGGCGGAGTCGAGCAGGATCATCATCCTGGGCGAATAGAACTGCGAGACCGGCACGTAGACGGTCGGGTCCGGCGCGCGGCGCAGGCTGCGGAAGCGCACGTCTTTGACGACGCCGATGATCTCGCCGCCCACGCCCGGGGGGCCCAGGTTCATGATCCGCCGCCCGACCGGGTTCTTCACGCCCGGCCAGAAACGACGGGCCATGCTCTCGCTGATGATCGCGACCTGCGTGCTCGTCGGGGTGTCGCGCGCATCGAAGTCGCGGCCGGCCACCAGCCGCGTTCCCAGCGTCTCGAAGTAGCCCGGCGTCACGATGTTGAGATCCGCCTGCGGGATTTCTCCGGCGGCCGGCGTGTAGCCGTCGCTCTCGATCGACGTGCGCATGCCGGAGCTCTGGACGGGAACCGTGCGCCCGAGCGCGGCCGATCGCACGCCGGGGATGGCCCGAAGGCGCGTCAGAAGCTCGGGAAGGAACGCTCCTCCCCGCTCGCGGTCGTAACCCTGCTTGGAGAGGTCGATGGACGCCTCGAGCTTGCCCGCGGGTTCGAAGCCCGGATCGACCCTCGCCTCGCGCGCCAGCGTTCGCCCCATCAGACCCGCGCCGACCAGAAGAACGGCGGTGAGGGCGATCTGCCCGACGACGAGCGCGTCGCGAAGCGTGAGCCGGCGAGGCAGGCGCGGGCCCGAGACGTCCTTCAGGGACGTCAGGACGTCGAGGCGGCCGGCGCGCGCGGCGGGCGCCAGGCCGAAGAGGAGAGCCGAGAAGAACGCGGCGCCGCCCGCGAAGGCGAGCGCGCGGATGTCGAGGATCCCGGAGGCGGCGCCAACCGGCAGAGTGAACTCCGGCGGCACCGCCGAGGCGAGCAGGTCGCCGGCCCAGACGGCGAAAAAGAGGCCGGCCACCGCGCCGAGACCGGCGAGCAGGAGACTCTCGACGAAGAGCTGGCGTGCGAGCTGGCGGCGCGAAGCGCCCAGCGCGAGGCGGACGCCGATCTCGCGCCGCCGGCGTTCGCTTCTGAGCAGCAGCAGTCCGGCGGCGTCGGCGCAGGCGATGAGGAGGACGAGGCCGGCCATCCCGAAAAGGAGCCATGAGATCCGCCGGGCTTCCTCCCGGGCGGCGGGACCGACGGCGTAGTCGGCGGCGGGCACGACGCGGGCCATCGGATCCTGGTGGTCGCTGGGCTGGCTGGCGGCTCGCCGTTTCGCGATCGTGTCGAGCTCGGCCTGCGCGCGCTCGCGGGTCACGCCGGGCGTCAGCCGAGCGACGATGTCCAGCCACGACAGGTTCCGGCCGACGAGGATGTTTTCCGCGGCGAACTCCGGCAGCGCCTGGTCGACCATCGCGATCGGCACCCAGAGGTCCGGCAGGAAGTCGAGGCTGACGCCCGTGAAGGAAGGTTCCGCGACTCCGACGACCGTGAATGGATGGCCGTTGAGGCGGATCGTCTCGCCGACGGTCTCCGGCGCGGCGCCGAATCGTTTCCGCCACAGCCGGTGGCTGATGACGGCGACAGGATGGGCGCCCGGCACGCGATCGTCCGCGGGGGAAAGCAGCCGCCCGCGTGCGGGCCGCGCGCCGAGCAGCTCGAAGAAGCTCCCGCTGACCAGCGCCCCGATCACCCGCTCCGCGGTCCCCCCGGAGCCGCTCGAGAGGTGGAACGCCTCGCCTTCGTCGTACGCCGCGATGCCGGCGAAAGACGTCGCGGCATCGCGATAGTCGGTGAAGACGGGGTAGGAGGAGTTCATGAGCGCGACGCCCTCGACGTCGGCCCCGTAGACCCGAACCAGGGACGCCGGGTCTCGCACCGCGAGCGGGCGGAAGAGGACCGCGTCCACGATCGAGAAGATCGCGACGTTGGCCCCGATGCCCAGTCCGAGCGTCAGCACCGCGAGCACGGCGAAGCCCGGGCTGCGCCCGAGCATCCGGATGGCGTATCGCAGGTCCTGTCCGGGGATCCTCATGGGCGCGCCTCCATTCCTCAGTCGTTCACGATCCAGCCGTCGCGCAGGCGCACGATCCGGTCTCCGTACGACGCGTTCTCCTCGGAGTGCGTGACCTGGATGATCGTCATGCCCTCGGAGTTGAGCGACTTGAAGAGGCGCATGATTTCGCGCCCCTGGTCCGTATGGAGGTTCCCGGTGGGCTCGTCCGCGAGCAGGAGCTTCGGCTTCGCGATGAGCGCGCGGGCCACCCCGACGAGCTGCTGCTGGCCGCCGGAGAGCTGGTTCGGGAAGAGGTCCTTCTTCCCGACGATCTGGAAGCGGTCCAGCGTGTCGGCCACGATGGCGGCGCGCTCGGAGCTTTTGACGTTGCGATAGGAAAGCGGGATGTCGAGGTTCTCGGCGACCGTGAGGTTGTCGAGCAGGTGGTACTGCTGGAAGACGAATCCGACGTACTTCTTGTTGAGCTCGATCCGCTCCCGCGGCTTCATGCGGTGGACGTCGTGCTCGAGGAGTCGGTACTCGCCGGCCCAGTCGTGATCGAGCATCCCGAGGATCGAGAGGAGTGTCGACTTGCCGGCGCCCGAAGGGCCCATGATGGTCACGAACTCGCCGGGCTGGATCGACAGCTGGATCCGGCGGAGCAGGAAGATCTGGCCGGCCTTGCTGGCCACGGACTTCTCGAGGTTCGAAAGCTGAATCATGATTCGTTCACTCCGATCGAAGAACCGTGGCAGGGTCGACGGCCATGGCCCGGCGCGCGGGCCGCGCGCAGGCCAGTGCGACGACGCCCGTCACGACGAAAACGACTCCGCCGAAGGTGAGGGGATCCGTCGGGCCGACCCCGAAGAGGAGGCTCGAGAGGAAGCGTGTCAGGCCGACCGCCGCGACGGCGCCGATGACGAGCCCGATCGCGGCGAGCCGGAGCGACTGGCGGAAGACGAGGCGGAGGACGTCCCCGCGGTTGGCGCCGAGCGCCGTCCGGATCCCGATCTCGCGCGTCCGCTGCGCCACACCGTAAGAGACGACGCCATAGATGCCGACCGAGGCGAGCACGAGCGCCAGCGCACCGAACGCGCCGAGGAGAAGCGTGTGAAAACGGCGGCGCGCCAGGGACCCGGCGATGTACTGGGTCATCGGCTGCACGGCGGCCAGCGCCTGGTCTTTGTCGAGTGCGTGGATCGCCCCGATCACCGGCTTCGCCATGCTCATCGGCGATCGGTTCGTGCGGACGAGCAGCGTCATGGCGGTGTCGGGATGCTGGGCCATCGGGAGGAAGACCTCGGTTCCGATTTCGGCGTCGAGTCCGGACTGGGGAACGTCGCCGACCACGCCGACGATCTCGCGGAAGGGGGCGTCGTTCTGGGGAAATCCCTGCTTGATCCGCTTGCCGAGAGGGCTTTCGTTCGGCCACCACTTGCGGGCCATCTTCTCGTTGATGACGACGACCGGGGGCGAGGTGGGCGTGTCAGTCGCGTCGAAGAAACGACCTTCCTTGAGCGGGACGCGCATCGTCTGAAAGTAGGAGTGCTCGACCATGTTGAAGGGGCCGGTCGGCAGCTCCGACTGTCTCGGAACGGGCCGATCCGAGACGAGATAAACG
>Ga0207675_100007650_pt1 | contig 10202 bp, 9 predicted proteins | sample KBSSwiS42_FD_184305 | JGI IMG/M metagenome (GOLD analysis project Ga0207675, IMG submission 184305) | Switchgrass rhizosphere microbial communities from Kellogg Biological Station, Michigan, USA - KBS Switchgrass S4-2 (SPAdes) (version 2) | ecosystem: Host-associated > Plants > Roots >...
GGCGACGTTGTGCTCGCTTATGAGACGGTGGAGGGGGAAGCGGAGCAGCAAAACATCGCCATCGCCGACCATGCCGCGCATCTCGTGGTGCACGGCATGTTGCATCTTTTGGGCTATGACCACGAGCAGGAGGACGACGCCGTCAAAATGGAAACGCTCGAGACCGAAATCCTGGCCACGCTCGGCATCGCCGATCCTTACGGGAACGGCGATGCTGCCGGCTTGAGAAGGGTTTCGCCATGAGCAATGCGCCGCTCGACGAAGACGCGGCCCCGCCCCAGCCGGAGGACAAGGGCGATGAGGATCAGTCCTGGTTCGAAAGGCTGCTCGGCCGGCTCGGCATCGGGGAAGAACCGGATTTGCGCGAGCTGATCGAGGACGCGCTGGCGCGGGCCAAGAGCACGGGTCAATCGCTCTCGACGCAAGAGCGGACCATGCTCCGCAATATCTTGCGGTTCGGCAAGATGACGGTCGAGGACGTGATGGTGCCGCGCGCCGACATCATCGCGGTGGAGGACACCATCACCATCGATGCGCTGATGCGCGTGTTCCGCGAGGCGGAGCATTCGCGACTTCCCGTCTATCACGAAACGCTCGACGACCCGCGCGGCATGATCCACATCCGCGATCTGATGTCGTGGATCACCTCGCAAGCGGAGATCGCGGGCGCATCGGACCTCATGCTCGGCGCTGTCGACCTCAATCGCGGCGTCGGCACCATCGGCATCTCGCGCGACCTGCTTTTTGTTCCGGGCTCGATGTCGGGCCTCGATCTCCTGCTCAAGATGCAGACAACGCGGCTGCACCTCGCCCTCGTCGTCGACGAATATGGCGGCACGGACGGGCTGGTCTCGATCGAGGATCTGGTCGAGGAAGTTGTCGGCGAGATCGACGACGAGCATGACGTGGCCGAAGAACCGATGCTGATCGACGACCCGAAGAGCGGACTGATCGCCGACGCGAGGACGCCGATCGAGGAGCTGCAGACTCATCTCAACGTGACGCTGATCACGCCAGAGCAAGAAGAAGATATCGATACTCTGGGCGGCCTGGTGTTCTCACTCGCGGGCCGCATCCCCTCGCGCGGAGAGCTGGTCAAGCATCCGAGCGGCATCGAGTTCGAAGTGCTCGAAGCCGATCCGAGACGTATCACCAAGCTCCGCGTGCACAGACTGCAAACCTCGCGCGACGACGCGCCGCCGGCGAAGGCGAAAGCGGAATGAGCCCGATACCCTCGCAAGGACGCGACTAGGCCGTGCGCGCACGAAGCGCGATCGAGGCGCCCGCGAATTTCGTGGCCGGTCTTACCGGCGCGCGACGCGCCTTGACAGCAATTCTCGCCGGCGCCATCTCCGCGCTCGCCTTTGCGCCGTTCGGGCTCTGGCCGGTTCTCTTCCTCAGCTTTGCCGCCCTCGTCTGGCTGCTCGATGGCTGCTACGCCGCCAATCGGATGCGCAAAGCACGGCTCAAAGAAGCCGCGCTCATCGGCTTCTGGTTCGGCTTCGGCTATTTTTTCGTGAGCCTCTATTGGATCGCCGAAGCGTTTCTGGTCGAGCCGGAACGCCATGCCTGGCTCCTTCCGTTCGTCATGACCGCGATGCCTGGAGGCATGGCGCTGTTCTTTGCGGCTGCCACCACATTCGCCATCCTGCTGTGGCGCCCTGGGGGTGCAAGGGCGTTGGCTCTGGCAATCGCGTTCGCACTCGCGGAATATGCTCGCGGCCATGTCCTGACCGGTCTGCCGTGGAATCTACTGGGCTATGGCCTCACGGAAAACGCGGGCCTGATGCAACTTGCGTCCCTGTTCGGTGTCTATGCGCTCAGCCTGATCGCTGTGCTGATTTTCGCCAGTCCGGCCTGCATCGTGACGCAGACGGGATCGCGCCTTGCAGCACCGAAAAGCGCCGCCGCGATGGCAGTCTTCCTCCTTATCCTCTTGGCGCTCGGTTACGCCTGGGGCGAGCGGAGATTGGCAAATGCCGGCGTCGCCACCACGGACGTTCGCTTGCGCATCGTCCAGGCCGATATCGATCAGGCGAATAAATGGCGTCCCGAAAACGCGGCTCCGATCTTCAACGAATATATCGATCTGAGTAAGTCCGCCGGCGGCACACGAGGACTCCAGGGGGTTAACCTCGTGATCTGGCCGGAGACGGCAGTGCCCTTTCTGCTTGCCGATTCTCCCGATGCTCTTGCCGCGATCGGCGAGCTGTTGCCGGAAGGCGCGTCGCTTCTCGTCGGCTCGGCGAGATTGATCGAGACGAGAGACGAGTCAGGCGCGATCGACGAGCGTCGCGTCTATAACAGCCTTCTCGTCATCGACGACAAGGCGAACGTCGTCAGCGTCTACGACAAGATCCATCTTGTCCCGTTCGGCGAGTATCTCCCGTTCCAAGATTTGTTGGAGAGCCTCGGCTTCATGCAAATGACTGGCGTTCGCGGCGGATTCAGTGCAGGCAGCGGTCCGCGAATTCTCACCGTGCCCCGCGCGCCACAGGCAAGCCCGCTGATCTGCTATGAAATAATCTTTCCTGACGCTATCATGGTGCCGGGGGAACGAACCGGATGGCTCTTGAACATTACCAACGACGCATGGTTCGGCACCAGCGCCGGTCCCTATCAACACTTCCAACAAGCGAGGATTCGGGCCGTAGAACAGGGTCTGCCGCTGGTCCGCGCCGCCAATACCGGGATCTCGGCGATCGTCGATCCTTATGGTCGCATCGTTGCGGAGCTTGGTCTCGGCGAGAGAGGCGTGGTCGATGGATTGCTGCCGCGCGCGCTTCCGCCGACAGTCTTCGTGGGACACGGGCCCAAAGTGGAACTCTCCGTGCTCGCGCTTGCGTTGCTGTCGTGGTTCGCCTATCGCGTGCAACGATTCGCCTAACGACGCGGCATTATTGCAGCGCCGACTCTCTTTGCTTGACGAGGAAACTAGGCCCTCCTATGAATTTCGAAGGGCACTCAAGTACTTCATCCGATACAATCTCCACTGGTAACAATGAATCTCACGAGCACGCGCATGGCAGGTAAGAAACCGAACCCGGTTGACACTCACGTAGGAAGTCGCGTGCGGCTACGCCGGATGCTACTCGGCATGAGTCAGGAGCGGCTCGGCGAGAGTATGGGCCTCACCTTTCAACAGGTGCAGAAATACGAGAAGGGCGTGAACCGGATCGGCGCGAGCCGGCTGTTCCAAATTTCCAAAATTCTCGATGTGCCGGTACAGTTCTTTTTCGAGGAAGCGCCGCACGCCGACGGTGCCCCGGCGAGAGGAATGGCCGAAGCCGATTCCGAGACATTCATTTTGGAATTTCTCAACAGCCGCGAAGGGCTCGAGCTCAACCGCGCCTTCGTCAAAATCGCCAACTCCAAAGTCCGCAAGAGCGTGGTCGATCTGGTGCGGGCGCTGAGCGCCAGCGAATCCTCGTCATAAAATTTGACCGCCCCTCGTGGCGGGCTTGACCGGCTCCCTAAACGTTGCAAGAAGGCTCCCTTGGCGTCCGATCGGAGGCCAGGGTCGGAGCTTTTTCGCATTCGAGAGGGCAAAGCGGTGTCTCGGCGCAACTACGTCTTTACCAGTGAATCCGTGTCGGAGGGTCATCCCGACAAAGTGTGCGACCGCATTTCGGATGCCGTGGTCGATCTTTATCTCGCGGCGGACCCGTACGCGCGCGTCGCTTGCGAGACGCTCGTCACCACCAACCGTATCGTGCTCGCGGGCGAAGTGCGCGGGCCGGAAGAGGTGAAGGACAAGATCGAGGAGGTCGCGCGCCGCGCGGTGCGCGAGATCGGCTACGAGCAGACGGGCTTCCACTGGAAGAACGCGGAGTTCCAAAACTATTTGCATGAGCAGTCCGCCGACATCGCGATGGGCGTCGACGCCAAGGAAGAAGAAGATAAGGATGAAGGCGCGGGCGACCAGGGCATCATGTTCGGCTATGCCTGCCGCGAGACCGAGCCCCTGATGCCGGCGCCGATCTATTATGCGCATCGGCTCCTGCATGAGATGGCGAAAGCGCGGCACACCGGCAGCACGCCCGAGCTCGGACCCGACGCCAAGAGTCAGGTCACTCTCGCCTATGAAGACGGCAAGCCGGTGCGTGCGGAATCCATCGTCGTCTCGACGCAGCACGGCGAGGATGTCAGCCAAGAGCGCATCAGCGACATCGTGCGCGGTTTCGTCGACGAGGTGATGCCGAAAGGCTGGATCAGCCGCGACACCAAATTCTACGTAAATCCGACCGGCCGTTTCGTCATCGGCGGACCGGACGGCGATGCCGGCCTCACGGGGCGGAAGATTATCGTCGATACGTATGGCGGTGCAGCACCTCATGGCGGCGGCGCCTTCTCCGGCAAGGACCCGACCAAGGTCGATCGCTCGGCAGCCTATGCCGCGCGTTACCTCGCCAAGAACGTGGTCGCGGCGGGACTGGCGGATCGCTGCACGCTGCAAGTCTCTTATGCCATCGGCGTCTCGCAGCCGCTCTCGCTCTATGTGGATCTGCACGGCACCGGCAAGGTGGCCGAGGACAAGCTCGAAACGGCGCTCCGCGAGGTGATGGATCTTTCGCCCCGCGGGATCAGGACGCATCTTGGCCTCAACTGCCCGATCTATGAGCGGACGTCGTCCTACGGGCATTTCGGCCGGCAGCCGGACAATGACGGCGGGTTCTCTTGGGAAAAGCTCGACCTGATCGAGCCGATCCGGGGCGAGTTGAGCTAGAGCTTCGAAAAGCCTTTGCTTAAGGGTTGCGTCATGGCCCGGCTCGTCCCGGCTATCCACGTTAATGCAAAAAAGTCGTGGATGCCCGGCACAAGGCCGGGCATGACGTGGGGATGGAGAAGAGATCCCCTGCTGGTAGCACCGAAACTGGCGAACGGCAGCGCTTAAGATCTTATGGCCGGCGCAAGGCGCGCCCGTTGAGCGGGCGGAAGGAGCAGCTCCTCGGCGAGCTGTTGCCACGGCTTCGTCTCGATCTTGGCAAGCCGGCGCCCGCACCGCTCACGCAGCTATTCGAAGTCCCGGTGCAAGAGGTGTGGCTCGAAATCGGCTTCGGCTCCGGCGAGCATCTGCTCGCGCAAGCCGAGCATCATCCCGAGATCGGCTTCATCGGCGCCGAGCCCTTCATCAACGGCGTTGCGAGCCTGCTCGGCGCCATCGAGACGCGGAGGCTCACGACCATCCGCGTCCATGATTGCGACGCGCGCGAGGTGCTGCCCTGGTTGCCGACCAGCTCGATCGGCGCAGCCTTTATTCTGTTTCCCGATCCCTGGCCGAAGAAGCGGCAACAAAAACGCAGGCTCGTCTCACAAGAGACGATCGCCGAGCTCGCGCGCAGCTTGCGGCCGGGCGGTTTGCTTCGCTTTGCCAGCGACGATGCCGATTACGCGGGGGAAGCGCTGTTTCTCGTGTCACGCAGCGGCGTGTTCGAGTGGCAAGCCGAAACCGCCCACGACTGGCGCATCCGTGCCCCCGATTGGCCGGAGACGCGCTACGAGCGGAAGGCCTTAGCGGTAGGGCGGAAGCCTGTCTACCTCACCTTTACCAAGGTCTGATAGGACTGCGCATATGAACTCACGATCCATACTTCTCGCGCTCGCGATCTGCCTGTCTCCGCTGTCCGCCTCGGCGGTGACGGATATCGAGGCCGCCTGCTACAAAGACTGCGAGAGCTCAACCACATCGAACCCGGACTACAAAGCCTGCGTGGCGCGGGCCGCCGACAAGGCCGATGCCGCGCTGAATCAGGCTTATAAAGACATGCTTGGGGTGGTCCGGGCGGCCGGCAAGGACATGGGCCAGGCGTCGGATGCGCAATTGGGCGATCTCAAGGACGCGCAGAAGCAATGGATCGGCTATCGCGATGCCAATTGCACCTTCGAGGACAGCCTTGCCTTCGGGGGCACGGCCATTGGCGGCAATTATTCGTCCTGCCTGTGCGCGCTGAGCTATCAGCGGATTAACGATTTCGAGCGCATGAAAAGGGACGTGCTGGGGGGCCAATAAGGGCGAAACCCGCTTGAAACCTTGGAAAAAGGTCGTATATTCCGCTCGAACTCATGATTAGATTTGGTCAGGAGTGGGCCTTCGCCCGCTCCTTTTTGTTAGGCTCAATGGCTTTCGCTGTGTCGCGAAGGCCGAAGTCCAAGATATGCCTGACCTGAACGACAGCGGAGACGGCCGTTTCTTCCGCGAGACCGGGCTGGCGCGCGAGATCGCCGATCTGGCGACCCCCGTGCTCGACGAGCTTGGCTTTCGGTTGGTGCGGGTGCTGGTCTCGGGGCGCGACGGCGGCACGGTGCAGCTGATGGCGGAGCGACCCGACGGGCAGTTGACGATCGCCGATTGCGCTTCGATCAGCCGCAAGCTGTCGGTGTTGCTCGAGGCGCACGATCCGATGCCGAACAGCTATCGGCTGGAGGTGTCTTCGCCCGGTATTGACCGGCCTCTGGTACGGCCCAGCGACTTCGCGTCGTGGGCCGGTCACGTGGCGAAGATAGAGCTGAACGAGCCGGTCGATGGACGGAAACGGTTCCGCGGCGTGATCGAGGGCGTGGTGAAGAACGAAGTGCGCTTGAAGATCGATCTGCCCGGCGAGAACGAGCCGGTCACGATCGGGCTGCCGTTCTCGCTGATCGGCGAGGCGAAGTTGGTCGCGGGCAAGGAGATCGTCCGCGCCGATCTTGCGGCCAGGAAAACTGCGAATTGAAATTTGTGGGATGCGGGCAACACCCGCGCCTGAGGATTAATCGGAGGACTAGACAATGGCTCAGGCAGGCGTAAGCGCCAACAGGCTGGAGCTCCTGCAGATCGCGGACGCGGTCGCGCGCGAGAAGGCGATCGACCGCCAGGTGGTAATCAGCGCCATGGAGGATGCGATCCAGAAGGCGGCGAAATCGCGCTATGGCAGCGAGAACGAGATCCGGGCCGAGGTCGATCCGAAGACGGGAGAGATCAGGCTGGCGAGGCTGCTTGAGGTGGTCGAGGCCGTGACCATGGAAGCCACCCAGATTTCGCTCGAGGAAGCGCGGCGCCGCAATCCGGCGGCACAAGCCGGCGACTTCATCGCGGAGCCCCTGCCCCCGCTCGATTTCGGACGGGTGGCGGCGCAGAACGCCAAGCAAGTCATCGTGCAGAAAGTGCGCGAGGCCGAGCGCGAGCGCCAATATGACGAATATAAAGACCGCGTCGGCGAAATCGTGAACGGCATCGTCAAGCGCGTCGAATACGGCAATATCGTCGTCGACCTGGGCCGCGCCGAGGCCATCGTGCGGCGCGACGAAGCGCTGCCGCGTGAGAATTTCCGCTATGGCGACCGTATCCGCGCCTATGTCTATGACGTGCGCCGCGAGCAGCGTGGGCCGCAGATTTTCCTGTCGCGCACGCATCCCGAATTCATGGCCAAGCTGTTCGCGCAAGAGGTGCCGGAAGTCTATGACGGCATCGTCACCATCAAGTCGGTGGCGCGCGATCCCGGTAGCCGCGCCAAGATCGCGGTGGTGTCGCGCGATAGCTCGATCGACCCGGTCGGTGCTTGCGTCGGTATGCGCGGCAGCCGAGTGCAGGCCGTGGTGAACGAGCTGCAAGGCGAGAAGATCGACATCATTCAATGGTCGCCGGACGCCGCGACCTTCATCGTGAACGCGCTGGCGCCAGCAGAGGTGGTCAAGGTTGTGCTCGATGAAGACGCCGAGCGGATCGAGGTGGTGGTGCCGGACGCGCAGCTCTCGCTTGCGATCGGCCGCAAGGGACAAAATGTGAGGCTCGCCTCGCAACTCACTGGATGGGACATCGACATTATGACGGAAGCAAGCGAGTCCGAGCGGCGTCAGACGGAGTTCGCCGAACGCTCCTCCACCTTCATGGAGGCACTCGACGTGGACGAGGTGATCGCGCAGCTGCTCGCCTCTGAAGGCTTCTCTTCGGTGGAAGAGGTCGCCTTTGTCGAACCCTCCGAGATCGCCTCGATCGAAGGCTTCGACGAGAACACCGCCGCCGAGATTCAGACGCGCGCACGCGAATACTTAGAGAAGATCGAGGCCGAGCTCGAAGCAAAGCGCAAAGCGCTCGGCGTCAAGGACGAACTTGCCGAGGTGCCAGGCCTCAACAATGCGATGCTGGTCGCCCTCGGCGAGAACAACATCAAGACGGTCGAGGATTTGGCCGATTGCGCCACCGACGACCTCGCCGGCTGGAGCGAGCGCAAAGACAAAGAGACGACGCGTCACCCCGGCATTCTCGACGGCCATGGCCTCGGCAAGCCCGAGATCGAGGCGTTGATCCTTGCGGCTCGCGTCAAGGCCGGCTGGATCACCGAAGCGGATCTGGCGCCTCCGCCCGAGGAAGAGTCCGAGGTGGAAACTGAATCCGGCGAGGCTGCCGGCGAAGAAGCGTCATGAGCGGGAGCGCCAACCATTGCAGCAAGCGGCAAGTCAACTTGACGAGCTTCACGGGGACGAGGAAACCGGCCCCGTTCGCGGCTGCGCGCTGACGCGCGACCGCAAGCCTAAGGAAGAGCTGATCCGCTTCGTGCTGGGGCCGGACGGCACGGTCGTCCCGGACTTAAGAGAGAGGCTCCCGGGACGGGGCGTGTGGCTGACCGCTTCCAAGGATTGCGTGGCCGAGGCGGCCAAGCGCAACGCGTTTGCCGCAGCCCTCAAGACCAAGGCCAATGTGCCCCCTGCCTTTGCCGATCAGGTTGAGGGGCTGTTGGCCGAAACGGCCTTAGGCGCTCTGGCGCTTGCCAATAAGGCCGGTCAAGTGGTGTTCGGTTTTGCCAAGATCGAGGAGGCCATCGCCAAAGGCGAAATTATCGCCCTGGTGCACGCCAAAGAGGCCAGCGCGGACGGCTGCCGCAAGCTCGACGGCAAATTTCGGGCGGAATCGCAGGGCCAAGGGCTCGAGCCAATCAACGCATTTAGCACCGATGAATTGGGTTTGGCATCGGGTAGGACAAATGTGATACATGCAGCGCTAATCCAGGGCGGAGCGGCTCTAGCGCTGCTCGCGGCTGCCTCAAGGCTTGAGCGCTACCGCAAGGGAATGAGCGCATCCGCAAAGCCAATTGGATCGGACACGGACAGGACATGAGCGAGACGAACGAGACTGACGATAAGACCGCGCGCGGACGCAAGATGACGCTCAATTTGCGTCGGACCGTGGAGTCCGGCCATGTGCGGCAAAGCTTTAGCCATGGGCGCTCGAAATCAGTCCTGGTGGAGAAGAAGAAGCGCCGCGCCGTCGGTGCCGGTGGCACGGCCCCCATTGCCGAGGAAGCGCCCGTCAAGGCGCCGCCCGCCGCAGCTGAGGCTCCGCAGAGAAAACCCAAAGCCGAAGAGTCGCAAGCGCGCCGTTCCGGCGTCGTGCTGCGCCAGCTCTCAGATGACGAGAAAGATGCGCGGATCCGGGCGCTGAGCGATTCGAAGGTTCGCGAGGCCGAGGAGCGCGAGCGCGCAGAGACCGATGCCGTACTCCGCGCCGTCACCGAAGACGTGCGCGTCAAGGAGCGCGAGGAAGCCGACGAGCGCCAGGTTAAAGAGCAGGCGCGTCTTGCGACGGAAGCGGAAGCCCGCCGCAAGGGCGAGGATACGGCGCGCAAGCATCTCACCAACGAAGTTGAGGAAGCTCCGAAACGCGGCGCACTGGATGACCGGCATAGCAAGAAGGAACGCGTGGCGCCGAAGCGAGCCAACGAGCAGCGCGTGCGTGGCCGACTCACCATCACCAATGCGCTCGATGAGGAGCAGCGTCAGCGGAGTCTCGCCTCGCTAAAGCGGCGGCAAGAGCGCCAGAAGAAGCAGATCGCAGGGCCGCAAGCGCAAGCCAAGATTCAGCGCGAGGTCGTGATCCCCGAAATCATCACCATTCAGGAGCTCGCCAACCGCATGGCCGAGCGCGGCGTCGACGTCATCAAGGCGTTGATGCGCGACGGCTCCATGCACAAAATCACCGACGTGATCGATTCCGACACCGCGCAGCTGGTTGCCGAAGAGTTCGGCCATGTCGTGCGCCGCGTGTCGGAAGCCGACGTGGAAGAAGGCTTCATCGGCGAGGAGGATCACGACGAGGATCTCACGCCGCGGGCGCCGGTCGTCACCATCATGGGCCATGTCGATCACGGCAAGACCTCGCTGCTTGACGCCATTCGTACCACCGACGTGGTGTCGCATGAGGCTGGCGGCATCACCCAGCATATCGG
>Ga0207675_100007652_pt1 | contig 10201 bp, 10 predicted proteins | sample KBSSwiS42_FD_184305 | JGI IMG/M metagenome (GOLD analysis project Ga0207675, IMG submission 184305) | Switchgrass rhizosphere microbial communities from Kellogg Biological Station, Michigan, USA - KBS Switchgrass S4-2 (SPAdes) (version 2) | ecosystem: Host-associated > Plants > Roots >...
CCTAATGCATCTCCTTTTGCATACGCTTTCTCCAATATCTGGTTCCACCGACTCGTCTGCAATATCGTTACGTTATTATTCTTTTTGTATTCACCGATCTTATCAGCAATTTTCATGCGTTGACCTAGCAACTGTATCAATTCATCATCCAAATGATTGATCTGTTCACGCAATTTTTCCAACGCCGTGATGAAATCAATTTCTTCTGCCGATTCATGACGCCATTTAATGCTATCAAGCATCTCAGCTAATTTTTCCGGAGTTACCTGCTGTTTCGCATCGCTCCATGCATTATCGGGATCAATATGACTTTCGATCATCAAACCATCGAAATCAAGATCGATCGCTTTCTGTGCAACATCCATCAGTATATCACGACGACCACAGATATGTGAAGGATCATTGATGAGTAACAATTCAGGATTACGACGTTTCATCTCGATCGCCAAATGCCACATCGGCGCATTGCGATACTCCGTATTACCATAAGAAGAAAATCCGCGATGGATCAAACCAATTTGTTTTATACCTACACGAGCTACTCTTTCTACGGCGCCACTCCACAATTCAAGATCAGGATTGATCGGATTCTTGATCAGCACAGGCACATCAACACCACGTAATGCATCGGCAACCTCCTGCACACTAAAAGGGTTCACTGTTGTTCTTGCACCGATCCATAATACATCCACATCAAACGTGAGTGCATCCTGGACTTGCTTACCCGTTGCTACTTCCACAGTTGTCGGAAGACCCGTGATCTTTTTTGCTTGTTGCAGCCATGGCAATCCTTTTGCACCAATTCCTTCAAACATTCCAGGCTTGGTACGGGGTTTCCAGATGCCGGCACGCAGCATATCCACCTTACCGGTAGCAGCAAGCCGTTGTGCTGTCTGCAACACCTGCTCTTCAGTTTCGGCGCTGCATGGCCCGCTGATGATCAGTGGTCGCTTATTCCATGCTGCCTGTGTTACTTCTTTCATTGTCTGTTCGATTGTTTGCATTGTTTATGAATTGTAAAGTTAATTTTTATGTTGTCATCATTTGCAATTCTATTTAGCTTTCGTTGCGTCGCACTCTTGTACGATAACAATTCTATTCATCTTTCATCATGCCCAGCAATCTGTCGATTTCAATTCTTTTAGGAATTGGTAAGTGAATCATTAATATACCACCCATCATACCTTCCCAAAAACCACCAATTCTTATTATCTCATCTCTCAACTTCTTGCATTTTTCCGATTCAATAATTTCCTTTGTCCAGATATAGCAAGAAGTTGTATACGGCGACTTTTTATCAAGCTTAATAAAATTCAATGCCCCATTAACATCCTCAACTCGAATTTCGCAACCGTACTTAATAGATTCAATCAATAAAGAAGATTCCAAGCATCTATAAATCTCACTCGAAATCTTTTCACAATAAATTTCATCAGTCGTGCCATCAAGTTTAATATTTATTAATACAGGATCAGACATTGTAATCATTTTATTATTCTCCTGATCTTATTCGCATTCTCGATCAACTCCTGCAAATACTCATAATTCTCTTTTTCCAAGCAACTCTTAAACTTTCTTAACTGAGAAATATGTTCATTCAAAACATCCAACACATTTTCCCTGTTCTGCATAAAAATCGGTACCCACATGGCAGGATTACTCTTTGCCAATCTTACCGTACTTTCAAAACCTGCAGAGGCCAATTCAAAGATTGCATCATCTTCTCTTTCTTTTTCCAATACTGTATTCGCCAAAGCAAATGAAGTGATATGCGATATATGACTTACGTAGGCCACATGCAGATCATGTTCAACAGCATTCATCTCCAATAAGTGCATTCCAACTTTCTTAAACATATTCTTTGTCCACTCCGCAGCATCTTTATCACTTTCATCAGCATTACAAATAATTACAGCTTTGTTTTCAAATGCACCATGTACAGCAGCTTGCGGACCGCTGTATTCAGTTCCCCACATCGGATGCGACGCAACAAATCTTCCTCTCTTTGTATGAGCATTTGCTATATTGATTAATTGTTCTTTTGTAGAACCCAGATCAACCACGATCTGTTTATCTATCTTGTCAAGAACAGTTGGCAATAGTTTTATCATTGCATCAACAGGAATAGCCAGCACAACCACATCTGAATTATTTATTGCCTCATCCAATTCCATGATCTCATCTACCAATCCCAGCTCCAATGCTTTTTTCTGGTGATCCCGGTTTGAATCGACTCCGATCAACCTGCTCGCTAAACCTTTTTCATTCAACTGCAAAGCAAGCGAACCACCGATGAGACCAACTCCAACTATTGCTATTCGTTTTCTGTCCATTTTAATTAATTCTGAATTATGAGTTAAGAATTATGAATGACCTCATCCATAATTCATCATTCTGTATTCTTAATTCTCGAAATTGCTTCTTCAAACTTTGAAACCGGTGCACATAAACTTACTCTCACATATTTATCACCAGCATCACCAAATATTCCTCCCGGTGTGATAAATACATTTGAATTATACAAGACATCATCGCTCAATTCAAAACCTGTTTTATACTTTGAAGGAATTTTTGCCCATACAAATAATCCAGCCTGTTCTCTTGAAAATTTACAATTCAACAATTTCAGCAATTCAAATACCTTATCTCTCCTTTCCCGATACACTTTATTTACTTCATCATGCCACTCTTTTCCCAGAGTCAATGCTTTTGCTGCTGCTAATTGAACAGGCAAAAACATTCCACTATCCATATTACTTTTAAACCGTAATACTTCTTCAATTCTTTCTTTTGCGCCACAAAGCATCCCCACTCTCCATCCAGCCATATTGTGCGACTTGCTCAGTGAATTCAATTCGATCACAAAGTCTTTTGCATCTGGTACACTCAATAAACTCATCGGGTTTTCATTCAGTATAAAACTGTAAGGATTATCATGAATGATGAGGATATCGTTTTCCTTTCCGAATGCAACCAGTTTTTCAAATAATTCTTTTGATGGTAATTGTCCAGTTGGCATTTGAGGATAGTTCACAAACATCAACTTCACTTTCTTCAATCCTTTCTTAGCTAGTTTATCAAAGTCTGGCTCATAATTGTTCTTTTCTCTCAAATTATATTCACGGTATTTACCGCCAGCCAACATTACTGCACTTCTGTAAGTTGGGTAACCAGGATTCGGCACCAATACTTCATCACCTTTATTCAAATATGTCATGCAGATATGCATGATGCCTTCTTTACTTCCGATCAATGGCAATATTTCAGAATCAGGGTTCAGATCCACATCATACCACCTCTTATACCATTCACTCATTGCCTTTCTTAATATAGGCGATCCTTTATACGATTGATAAGCATGAACATTTGGTTTTGCACTTTCTTCCTGTAAAATTTTTATCACATCCGGAGCCGGCGGTTGATCAGGACTGCCTATACCGAGATTGATAATGTTCTTTCCTTGTTTATTCAATTCATCTATTTCCCGCAATTTTTGTGAGAAATAGTATTCTCCAATCCCTTCTAATCGTTTTGATGTTTCGATCTTACTCATTATTAATTCTTAATTATTAATTTTTAATTACTACTTCCATAATCCTCTTTTATAAACCCCATAGATCTTCACTTCTTCAGTTAATGGTTTTATCTGATCAATTACATTGTTGAATTGACCGATCGTTTCAAATTCCATATCTGCATGAAAGCTGTATTTAAAATCACTACCGGGAATAGGAAAGCTTTGCAGCTTGCTTAGATTGATCCCACCATCTGCAATTTTCGTTAGCACTTTTGCTAAACTTCCTCTTGAATGATCAGTATGAAAGTTCACTGACGCTTTGTTGGCATCATTGACAGGTTGAGCAACTTCCTGTCTTTGCAACATTAAAAACCTTGTGTAATTATTTTTCATTGTTTGAATACCAGGAGCAATTACATCAAGATGAAAAAGGTCAGCAGCGAGCTTACTTGCAATAGCAGCAATATGTTTGCTCTTATGTTGATGAACATGTTTTGCACTCAACGCAGTATCCTCAGTTTCTACAAGCTTCCATTTATGTTTATCTAAAAAGTCATAGCATTGTTGCAAAGCCATGGTATGTGAATGCACTTCCCGAATATCTTCCAGCTTCACCCCAGGATTTACCAATAAGTTTTGTTTGATCTGTAAATAAATCTCGCCGATGATCTTAAGATTGGATTTTTGAAGAAGATTATAATTAGCAAGGATGCTTCCGGCAATTGAGTTTTCTATCGCCATTACTCCACCATCGCTTTCTTTTTTATTGGAAGCGATCTTAATTACCTCTTTAAAAGTGGCGCAGGGGATTACTTCTGTATCCTTTCCAAAGAATTGCTGTGCCGCCACCTGGTGAAAACTGCCTTCATAACCTTGTATCGAAACTTTTATACCCATATAAAACAAAAGTCCCGGTTTTGTTACCGGGACTTTCTATGTTGATTTCTTTTACTCAATAAGCTTTCAACAAAAGCAATCCCGGCTTCTGGCTAAAGAAATAATAAAAATAAAACCAACGATATGCTTTTGTTATTGTCATTCTGTTTCAAAAATAAGTATTCATTGATAACAAGCAAGCCTTTTCATCCAAAATATTTCACCAGAACAATTGTTTGTCCGATTATGGAGGCCTCTTTTGAAGTAAAAAAAGTGCCACCCCGAAGACTCGGGATGGCCTCTAACGATTGCTTGCCATATGAAAAAAAACTTCTATTACTTAGATGCAGTAGTAGCTGCAGCTGCTTCAGTTGAAGAAGGAGTGCTGATAGTTGTGCTAGCACTAATTTCAGTTGAAGTAGGAGTTTCAGTTGTAGTTGCTGGAGTTTCAGTTGTAGCTGAAGATTCAGTTGTGCTAGAATCTTTACCGCTATTACAAGCTGTTACAGATGCTGCGATCGCCAATACTAAAAAAAGCTTTTTCATGTTTTCTGTTTTTTTGAGTTTTGTTTAAACAAATTAATACGGCATTTATACCCCAATTCTTAAAAGGTAACCCGCACAATACAGATTTTTTTAATTTTCTTTGGGTTACTATTTCTAAATAATTGTATTAAAACAAGCAGAGTGAACCCTGATCTTAAAGAACAAGAGTTGTTGAAAGGATTGGCTACGGGGGATAAAAAGGCGATCGAGACCATTTATAAGGATAACTTTAATATGGTTCAAAGCTTGGTTATCAATAATAATGGGTCGGCCCAGGAAGCCAAAGATATTTTCCAGGAAGCTATGATCGTATTGTTGGAAAAGGCCCGTTCAGGAAACTTTGAGCTCAATTGCCAGATAAAAACGTACGTTTATTCGGTGAGCCGGAGGATCTGGTTAAAAAAGTTGCAGCAATACAGCAGGTATTCGAATGAGGTGGATGGAGCGATAGGAACTGTGCCGGTGGAAGATGATGTGGAAGAATATGAAAAACGAGACCAGGAATTTGCAATGATGGAAAAAGCGATAGCAAGTCTTGGCGAACCTTGCAAAAGTTTGATCGAAGCATTTTATATCCAGAAAAGGAACATGCAGGACATAGCTAACCAGTTTGGATATACAAATGCAGACAACGCCAAGAACCAGAAATACAAGTGCCTGATGAGACTAAAAAAATTATTCTTTGCCCAATTTAAAAATGGTAAGTGATGGAAGACATTCAATTACTCGAAGCTGTTGAACGATACATCCGCGGTGAAATGAAACCGGATGAAAGAGTTTATTTTGAGCAACTCAGAAAAACAAATCCTGAAGTTGATCAGCTTGTTGTCGAACATACCTTGTTCATTCATCAAATGAATGAAGTGGGTGAACTGCGTAAGTTCAAATCAACGTTGAATGAAGTGCACACTGATCTCGCGGAAAAAGGTGAGATCAACTCTGATAAATTACAAGGAAAATCGAAGATCCTTTACCTGTGGAAGCGATATAAGAGAGTGGCAACAATTGCTGCTACGATTGCAGGTATCACGACTATCACAATAAGTTTATTGGTTTGGTCAGTTACACCGAAGGTTCCACAGGATGAATTTGTAAAACTTAGCCGTGATCTTGCTACTCAAAAAACAGATCTGGCAAATCAAAAGAAAATTACTTCCAAACTTTCACAGGATGTTAATTTGGTTAGGAATAAAGTGGATGAAAGTCTGGGCAGACCAAAAGGGCCAATAATTAACTATAAAAAGGGTGGTACAGGTTTTTTGATAGACGTTAAAGGATATCTTGTTACTAATGCACACGTAGTCGAAGGTGCACATAATATTGCTGTTGAAAGAGCTAGTGGAAAAGATTTTAATGCAGAAGTTGTATTTAAAGATGTGCAAAAAGATATCGCAATTCTTAAAATCAAGGATCCTGATTACAAATCAACTGGCACTATCCCCTATTCAATCAGCAAATCATCCGCAGATTTAGCAGTCCCCATTTTTACTCTCGGTTTTCCGATCGATAATATTGTTTATGGAGAAGGCTATCTAAGCTCTTTAAAAGGGTTTCAAAATGATACTTCAAGTTTTCAAATTGAAATTTCCGCTAATAGTGGAAATAGCGGTAGCCCGATCTTAAATAAGAATGGTGAAGTAATTGGTGTCTTGAATGGCCGTCAGACAAACGTACAAGGTTTCACTTTTGCCATTCATTCTAAGTATATTTTTTCTGCAATAGAAGAATTGAAGAAGAAAGACACTGCTTTTGCTCGCATAAAATTACCTACAGTGTCATCAATTAAGAATACAGGCAGAGAACAACAAGTGGCAAAGATCCAGGACTTTGTATTTATTGTAAAAGTAGATTGATAAAAAAGATTGCCCTATAAGATTAAGCCGCTTTTGCGGCTTTTATTTTGCCCAAAGATTTTCAGGATAATCCCCGCCATCTACCAGCTTACGCAGACTTTCTCTTACCATTGGAGCATCTTCTTTGTAGGTTACGCCAAACCATTTGGCGGAAGTCGGTATCACTTTTATCACTCCCTCTCCTTCTTTGATGTATTTATCGGCAACTATAGGAATGAAAAATTCTGATTTAGGATTTGAAGCATTCTCTGCAAGAAATTTTTTGAATGTTCTTTTTGTATACTCAAATACAGATGGATCAAAACACCAGAAGTTCATAGAAACTGGTGTATCCAGCGGAAGCTCTTTTGGTAAATGCTCATCATTACAAACAACCTTATCACCATTTCGTGAGACATTTAACCTTTCTACAACTGAAATAAGATTTCCCTTATCATCTACCGAACAAACTCCACGGTTCACAGTTCCATGTTCTGAAAGTGTATTTAGTAATTCATATCCAATGATGGAATAAGTTTTCGGATTGCAATCCTTGGTTAAGAATTCATACGCTTTTTCAAAACTATCTTTTCCATAAAAATCATCAGCATTAATAACAGCAAAAGGTTCTTTTACTTTTTCATCAGCACAAAGAACTGCATGCGCAGTACCCCACGGCTTTGTTCTTTCTTTTGGGATTTCAAATCCTTCGGAATACTTATTCAATTCCTGGAAAACATATTCAACCTTTATCCTTGGCTCTATATCTTTACCAACAATCTCACGGAAGTTCTTTTCAAATTCTTTACGGATTATAAAAACAACTTTTCCAAACCCTGCTCTTATTGCGTCATAAATAGAATAATCCATGATCGTTTCACCGGAAGGACCAAAACCTTCTACCTGTTTCATGCTTCCATATCTCGATGCCATCCCGGCTGCCAATATTACCAAACTTGGTTTCATCATTAATTATTATAATAGTTGCGAAAATAGATAATTTAGTTACTCATTTTCCATTTACCACATGCAAGTTCCGGATCTGAAAAAAATAACAACGGATAAAATTGAACATTCTTTACTAAAAGAAAAAAATGTTCATCTTGATGTTCTTCGTTTGGATAAAATACACCCGGTCATTTCAGGTAATAAATGGTTCAAATTAAAATATCATCTTGACAATTTTAATGCCGGGAACTATAAAGGTATTTTAACTCTTGGAGGTGCCTGGTCAAATCATATTGTAGCCACTGCATGTATGTGTTATTTACAAAAGATCGACTGCGTTGGCATCATTCGCGGTGAAAGACCTACAGAATTTTCGAATACTTTAAATGAAGCCGTCAATTACGGTATGCAGCTAAGATTTATTTCAAGAGAACAGTATAAACGGAAAGACAGTAATAATTTTCTTGAAACAATCAGCTCTGAATTTCCAGGTTATTATATAGTTCCTGAAGGTGGTGCCGGTGGTGCTGGGGAAAAAGGAGCAAGTGAGATCATACGACTTGCGGATGGGAATAATTATTCTCATATTTCCTGCGCAGTTGGTACGGGAACAATGTTCAATGGTATTCAAAGATCAATTTCAAAAGAACAAGAATTACTTGGGATCGTTGTGTTAAAAGGTTGGACCGAAGAAGATAAAAATGATAAGGCAAAGCTTTGCTTGAATTATCATTTTGGTGGTTATGCAAAGCATACACCTGAACTTATTTCGTTCATGAATGATTTTTTCTCCATCACAAACATTCCAACTGATTTTGTTTATACCGGCAAATTAGCGTTCGCAATATTTGATCTTATACAAAAAGATCATTTTCCACAAGGCAGTAATATCTTAATGATCCATAGCGGAGGCCTCCAGGGAAATTCGTCATTGCAAAAAGGTTCGTTAATCTTTTAGGTTTTGGGGATTGCATTCTTATCTTTGCTAGGTAAGCCAAAAGAAATTTTTTGTTTTAACGTTCTATATCCATGCGAAAAATCATCCTGTCCCTTTTTATTTTTATTTCTGCTTTTGCATATGCACAACAGGATTCTCTTCCCGCTTTTTCAGTGGTAAACAAAGGCAATAATCGCACTGTCATAAGCTGGAACAATAATTTTAAGCAGCTGGCGCAAATAAGTATTCAACGCTCTGCTGATAGTCTTTCTAATTTTAAAACTATCCTTACAGTACCTGACCCAAATAATAAACAAAACGGGTACCTTGATTCGAAAGCACCTAGTGATAAAATGTTTTACAGGCTTTATATCCTTGTTGGAGGAGCCAATTTTATAGTTACGAAATCCAAGCGACCGACTAATGACAGCATCCGACTTGCTTTACTGGCAGATACTGCAAATAAAAAAATAACCGATAGTAATTATTTAAAAGTTGTGCAAAAGATCATTGATCAACATTTGCCTGACAGTGCATTGACATCCGAAGAATTGGTGATCTTAAAAAAATACAGGGAAGGCAAACTTGATCTTATCACTGTGGACACAGAGTCTAAAAAAATTGATGGCGGTCTAAAAAATAAAACCAAACCTGATATCCAGGTGCCCATGTATCGCATCATTGCAAATAAAGATGGATTGATAAGAATAACCTTGGCCGATTATCAAAGTAAAAAATACTCTATTAAATTTTTTGAGGACGACGATACTTTCCTTTTTGAATTAAAGAACATTAAAGAAGCAGCATTGATGCTTGAGAAATCAAACTTCTATCACTCGGGCTGGTTCAAGTCAGAATTGTATGATGATGGAAAATTGCTAGAAAAGAACAGGTTCTTTATTCCGAAAGATTTCTGATAGTGATTGGTCAGTGGTGAATGGTGAGTAATTAATAACTTGGGAAGACTCTCGTTCCACTCATAACTCATTACTCACAAGCTCAACCTCAAACACTTTCTCAAAATTCTTCTTCACAACTTCTTTTGCTTCTTCAAAATCAATTTTCCTGCCTAATTCTTTTTCTAAAGAAGTGACTTGTTTATTTTGAATACCGCAAGGAATTATGTTATTGAAATAGGATAGATCAGTATTTACATTAAATGCAAAACCGTGCATAGTGATCCAGCGACTTGTACGTACACCCATTGCACAGATCTTTCTTTCACGGCCAGAAATATCCGGATCAAGCCAAACACCTGTCTCTCCTGCTGATCTTGCGCCTTTTAATCCATATTCAGCCAGAGTTTTAATAATTACCTCTTCCAAATTGCGCAGATACTTTCCAATATCTGTGTAAAATTTTTCAAGGTCTAAGATCGGATAACCAACTATCTGTTGCTCTCCGTGAAAAGTAATATCACCACCACGATTTGTTTTGAAGAATTGAATCCCATTCTGCTCCAATTGCTCTTCACTCATCAATACATTTTCAATATTGCCGCTTTTACCAAGAGTATATACAGGTGGATGCTCAACAAAGAGAAGA
>Ga0207675_100007655_pt1 | contig 10200 bp, 9 predicted proteins | sample KBSSwiS42_FD_184305 | JGI IMG/M metagenome (GOLD analysis project Ga0207675, IMG submission 184305) | Switchgrass rhizosphere microbial communities from Kellogg Biological Station, Michigan, USA - KBS Switchgrass S4-2 (SPAdes) (version 2) | ecosystem: Host-associated > Plants > Roots >...
GCCACGGACGCTGCCGAGTTGGGCACGCCATGCTCGGCGCTGCCGCCGGGCAAGGGACTGCGCCAGAGGCCGGCCGCGGCTATCGCGGCCGCACCCACGACGATGAGAACGACGATCGAGCGAGTCTTCACGTCACGAGCGGCACTACCGTCTGCCACAACGGTAGATCCGCCCGTTCGATTACGCAATCTAGACGCTGCCGATACCGAGCGCCGCCGGCAGATCGGCGAAGCTGCGGATGCGCGGACTCGCGCCGAGCTCCGTCTCATCGATCTTGCCGTACCCGTAGCTCGCGAGCACGAAGCCGTAGCCCGCCGCACGCGCGGCTCGCAGGTCTTGATGCGAGTCGCCGACGAGCACCGCGGCGCTCGGCGCGACGCCAAGCGTCTCCGCGGCGACCTTCAGTTGCAACGGGCTCGGCTTCTTCTCCGGTAGGCTATCGCCGCCGAGCAGCGGATCGAAGTAGTCGCGGATCCCCGCCTCGACGAGCAGCTCGTGCGAAAACGCGTAGCGCTTGTTCGTGACGCAGCAGAGCTTGAGCCTTCGCGCGCGCAGCGCGTCGAGCGTCTCGTTCACGCCCGGATACAAGCGGCTGCGCACGAACAGGTTGTCGCGATAGCAGTCGAGAAACGCGTCGAGCGCGGTCTTGTGCCGCGTCTCGCCCGAGACCGTCGGCTCGCGCTCGCCGCCGCCGTGCGCGATCGCGCGCGAGATCAGCGTCTCGAGGCCGTCGCCGATCCAGACTCGCGTGCGCGCTTCGCCGGGCGGCGCGTAGCCGATCGCCTCGAGCGCACGCCCAAGGCAGTGCGCGATATCGGGCGCCGAATCGACCAGCGTGCCGTCTAGATCTATGGCGAGAAGCTTCCGCTCCTGCTCGCTCAAAAGACTCGAACGGCGATTTCCGCGGGTGCCGCCAGCAGCTCTTCGATCTCTTTGTCGAGCTTCAGCAGCGTCAGCGAGCAGCCGGCCATTTCGAGCGACGTGCAGTAGTTGCCGACGTAGTTGCGGACGATGTTGAGACCGCCGGCCTTCGCGCGCAGCGCCGCTTTGCGATACAGCACGTAGAGCTCGCTCGGCGGCGTGCCGCCGAGGCCGTTGATCATCAGCGCCACGCGGTCGCCGCTCTTGAACGGCAAGTCCTTCGCGACGGCGTCGTAGATCTCGTCGACGATCGCGTCGGCGGGCTTCATCTTGTCGCGGCGGCGGCCCGGCTCGCCGTGGATGCCGACGCCGACTTCCATCTCGTCGTCGCCGATCTCGAAGATCGGCTTGCCCTTGGCGGGCGGCGTGCACGACGTCAGCGCGACGCCCATCGAGCGCACGTTCGCGTTGACCTTTTTCGCAAGCTCGAGCAGCTGCTCGAGGCTCGCGCCTTTCTCCGCTGCCGCGCCGCAGGCCTTCATGACGAAGAAGTTGCCGGCGACGCCGCGGCGGCCGACCGTGTAGGAGCTGTTCTGCACGGCGACGTCGTCGTCGATGATGAACGACTTGACGTTGATGCCCTCGGCCTCGGCCATCTCGATGGCCATGTCCCAGTTCATCCGATCGCCCTGATAGTTATTGATCAGCACGAGCACGCCTTTAGGCGAGTTCATGAGCTTGATGCACTCGAGGCAGTACTCCATCGGCGGCGCCGCGAACACGTTGCCCGGCGACGCGGCGTCGAGCATGCCGCGGCCGACCGTCATGACGTGTGCCGGCTCGTGGCCGCTGCCCGAGCCCTGGATCACCGAGACATGGTTCTTGCTCGGCCGATCGGCGCGATAGATGAGGTTGTACTTCGGCTCGTACTTGAGCTTGCCTTCGTTGGCGAGAAAGATGCCTTCGAGCATCTCCGGCACGAACTTGGCCGGGTCGTTGACGAACTTCTTCATGGTGCGTACCCCCGAGGTGAGTTTCTAGTTCTTGCCCGGCGCGCGGTTGGCGACGCCGAACTGCGTGCAAAGGTCGTTCATCATCGTGGCGATCGCGACGATGCCCGGATCGGGCGTGTCCTTGCTGCGGTCGCCCGTGAACTGCTGGCGGCCGCGTTTCGCGACCCACGGCTTCGTGCGCTCGATCGCGTCGTTCGCGACGGCGGTGGCGAGCTGGAGCACGTCGCGCGGATTCGCGTCGGGCCTGCTCGCGTGCTCGTGGACGAGGTCGCGAATCGGGATCAGCGAGTCGAGCAGCGTCTTGTCGCCGAGCTGCGCGCCGCCGCGCTTCTGGATGCCTTCGATCGCGGCCGTCAGCATCTTGTCGAGATCGTCGAGCGTGATTGTCGTGCGGTCTTTCGACAGTGCTCCCGCGCGCATGAAGGCCGTGCCCCAGATCGGGCCCGAGCAGCCGCCGACGTTCTTGGAGATCACCATGCTGATCTTGAGCAGCAGGCCGCCGATCGAGCTGTGGTCGAGCGCTTGCCACTCCTGCTCGATGGCGCGGAAGCCCGAGGCCAACGACACGCCGAAGTCTGCGTCGCCGGCATACGAGTCGAGCTCGCAGAAGTATTGCTCGTTCTTGAGCGCGGTCGCCGCGATGGTTTTGACCGCAGTTTCGACGTCCGCCAAGGTGATTTCCTTCATCGCTTTCTTCTCCTTAGCCGCGGCGGAATCGGTCACGCCGCGCGCTGTGCTCCGATGGCTTTGAGATCCTTGAGCGCGACGAGGACCTTCGGCGGATCGCCGAGCTCGGGCACGACCTTCGCGGCGCCCTTGAAGTCCTCGGTCGTAGTGTAGGTGCTAGTCGTGATCAACGTCGGCATGCCGGCGCCGAGCGAGGCGATCAAGCCGTTGCGGCTGTCCTCGACGACGACGCAGTCATAACCCTCGAGCCCGAGTTTCTGCTTCGCGAGATTGTAGATCTCGGGATCGGGCTTCTTCTTTTTCACGATGTCGCCGGCGAGCACGATCTCGAACCACTTCTTGCGCTGCGCGCCGAACAGGTCGAGCACGCCGTCGATGGCTTTCGGATCCGACGTCGTGCAGACGCCGAGCCGGACGCCCGCGGCGTGCGCCTCGTCGACGATCCGCGAGATGCCGGGGCGCAGCGGCAAGCTGCCTTTCGCGATGAGGTCCGTGAAGAGGGCGGTCTTGCGCTTGTGTAGCTCGGGAATCAGCGTTTCCGCCGTCTTGCCCTTCGGCCAGCCTACTTCATTGAAATAGTGCGTCATGCGCTCTTTGCCGCCGGCGATCTTGAGCAGCTCGCCGTACTCGGCGACGTCCCATTCGGCGTCGATGCCGGCTGCGGCGAACGCCCGGTTGAACGCAACGCGATGGCCGTCGCGCTCGGTGTCGACGAGCACACCGTCGCAGTCGAAGATCAGGGCCTTCATGGAAAGCGCTTTCGGCTCAGGCGACCTTCGACAATACTTCGCTCGCGCGATTCGAGCCGCCGAACTGCGCGATCTTTTCCTTGAAGAGCTGCTTCAGCGCCTCGAATTGCGCGCCGAGGACGTGCAGCGGCTCGTACTTTTTGTTCTTCTGGTGGAAGTCGATGAAGCTGTCGATGAAGACGTGCTTCAGGTTCGTCGAGATGTTGATCTTGGCGCAGCCGAGCTTGATGCACTTCTGAATGATCTCGTCGTTCAAGCCTGTGCCGCCGTGCAGCGCCATCGGCGTGTTCGTGCGGCGGTTGATCTCGCCGATCAAGTCGAACTTCACGTCGGGCTCGCCTTTGTAGTAGCCGTGAGCCGTGCCGATGGCGGCGGCAAACGCCGCGAGATCGAGCTCGCGGCAGAACCTCTCGGCCTCGTTCGGATCCGTGAAGTGCACGGCATCCACGACCATGTCGTCTTCGACTCCGTGAATCTCGCCGATCTCGGCTTCGACGCCGATGCCGGCCTTCGTCGCGATGTCGACGACTTTCTTCGTCTGCTCGAGGTTCACGTCGAACGGCTTGTCGGACCAGTCGATCATGACCGAGGTCCAGCCCATCTCGACGCACTTCTTGATCATGTCGATGTCTTTGCCGTGATCGAGGTGCAGCACGACGGGCACCGGCGAGTCGTCCGCGATCTCGCGCATCCAGCCGATCATGGCCTTGTGGCCGTAATACTTGATCGTCTTCGCCGAGCTTTGAATGATGACGGGCGCCTTCAGCTCCTCGGCCGCCTTGACCATGGCTTTCATCGAGCCGTAGTCGACCGGGTTGAAGGCGGCGACCGCGTAGCCCTTGGCTTTGGCTTCTCGGAGCACGGGTTTTAGGCTGACCAACGGCATGGCGCTTCTCCTACGAACGGCCCTGCAAATGAGGCTCACTAATATACGTCAGGCCCAACATCGTGTCGCCCTTGAGACCGTGTGTCGGCGGCCCTTCATGGGCCGCCGCCGGCGCCTCAACGCTGGTTGCCGCGGCGTTGCTCTTGGCGCCGCGAGCCGTGGGTTTGGTGACGGCCGCCGTGGCGCTGGCCCTGGCCACGCCGTTGCCGCTCGCCGCCGTGGCCATGACGGCCGTCGTGGCGGCGCGCTTCGCCCTGCTGCGGCGGCCGCTGGTCATGACGTTGCGGTTGCGGGCGGTGCTCGCTCGGCGTGTAGCCGTCGAGCTGCCGCACGGGCAGCGCCAGTCCGAGCAACCGCTCGACTTGCTTGAGCAGAGGCCGCTCGTCGCGTGCGACGAGCGAGATCGCAAGTCCTTCGTTGCCTGCACGGCCCGTGCGTCCGATTCGGTGTACATAATGCTCGGGCACTTCGGGCAGATCGAAGTTCACGACGTGGGGCAGCTGGTCGATGTCGAGGCCGCGCGCCGCGATATCGGTCGCGACGAGCACGCGCACGGCGCCGTGCTTGAAGTCGGCGAGCGCGCGCGTGCGCGCGCCCTGGCTCTTGTTGCCGTGAATCGCGGCGCAGCTCAAGCCGTCGTCGACGAGTTGCTCGGCCAAGCGGTTCGCGCCGTGTTTGGTGCGAGTGAAGACGAGCACCTGGCGCCAGTTGCCGGAGCCGATGAGCCATGACAACGCGCCGCGCTTTTGGCCCTTGTCAACGAAATAGACGGCCTGCTCGATTTTCTCCGCGGCGGCATTCCGCTGACCGGCCTCGACGCTGACGGGCTCGCGCAGCAATTTGTTCGCGAGCGAACGGATGTCGTCGGGGAACGTAGCCGAGAACAACAGGTTCTGCCTTCGCTGCGGCAGCAGCGCGATGACGCGCCGAATGTCGGGCAGGAACCCCATGTCGAGCATGCGGTCCGCTTCGTCGAGCACGAACGTTTCGACGTGCGAGAGATCGACGTGACGCTGCTGTGCGATGTCGAGCAAGCGCCCGGGGGTCGCGATGACAATGTCGACGCCGCGACGCAGCTCCGCGATCTGCGGGTTGATGCTGACGCCGCCGAAAACAATCGCGGACTTCAGCGGTAAATGCTTGCCGTAAGTGCGCACGCTCTCGCCGACCTGCGCGGCGAGCTCGCGCGTCGGCGTCAGGATCAGCGCGCGTACGTGGCGACGCCCGTTCGGCGCGCCGGCGGCCATGAGGCGCTCGAGCAGCGGCAGTGTGAACCCGGCCGTCTTGCCGGTGCCGGTTTGCGCGCCGGCCATGACGTCGCGGCCGGCGAGAACGACGGGAATGACTTTGGCCTGGATGGGGGTGGGCTCGGTATAGCCCTGTTCCTCGACGGCACGCAGCAACGCGGCCGAAAGGCCGAGAGATTGAAATGACATGTAGTGAAAGCTCCACGATCGCCTTGCCCAAGGTCGCAAATGCGGCCGAGGAACGGTCCAAGGGGATCGGATTTTTAGCGGCAGGCGCGACCGGAATTGGCTGCGCTGCGTCGGGCACCGACCGAAGGGGTGCCGGAATGCGGCGCACTATACCACCGTGCTCCGTAACTTGCGCGAATTTGTTCCGGACGACTCTTATGAGGTGCGGACGTGCCACCATTCGCGCAGCTCGCTGCAGAGGCCGGCGTCGTCGAAGGTCAAGACGAAGACACCGTCGAGCTCGATGCGCAGACCGCTCGACGCCGACTTCAATTTGGCCGACCAGCGCGCGATTCCCGTTCGGCCGTTGACGGCCACGACGCTCGAGGTGAAATCGACGTCGCGCTGATCCGCCGTCACGGTCGCCCAATAATCGCGAATGCCGCTGCGGCCGGCCTTCGGCGCGTCGAACGGCATCTCGTGATACGCCGCGTTCTCCGTGAACAGCGCGGCCGCGCGAGCGGGATCGCGTTGTTCCCATGCGTCTTCGTAGCGTGCGAGCCAAGCCGCGACAGCGGCCGGGGTCAATGGTCGATCGGTCACGGGAACCACCTCCGGAGGAATGTCGGCTCGAAAGCGCATCTTACGCCGGGTCCCCGGGGCGGGACGGGGCGCCTCGTTCATGGTGTAATGTTTGCATAACACTCGAGGCGCGGTGGAATGTCGCCGCCGCAGCGAGCCCCGGCCGCGAGGGACTAGTGCTTTGAACAGGATCAATGCGCCGACAACGCAGCGGCGTCAGCTCGTCGATTTCTTGAAGGGCTGCCGCGCCCGCTTGACCCCGACGCAGGTCGGCTTGCCCGACACGAATCGCCGTCGTACTCCCGGCTTGCGCCGCGAGGACGTTGCGGCGCTCGCGGGCGTCAGCGTCACGTGGTACACCTGGCTCGAGCAGGGGCGGGACATTCAGGTCTCGGCCGACGTCCTCGAGCGCATCTCGACGACGCTGCGCATGTCGCCGGACGAGCGCGAGTACCTGTTCGCGCTCGTTCAGCACCGGCCCGCGCCGCCGACGCCGACGGGCATCGAGACCGTGAACCCGTCGATCAAGCGCATGCTCGACGCGCTGGCGGTGCCCGCGATCGTGCTGACGGCTCGCTGGGACGTCATCGCGTGGAATCAGATTGCGCTGAAAGTCGTCCGCGACTACAGCGCGTTGCCCCCGGACCGCCGCAATCTGCTCCGCATCCTGCTCGTCGAGGACGACGCGTACCGGAAGAACCCGGAGCTCTACGAAGCGACTGCGCGGCGCTTGCTCGCGAAATTTCGCGTCGACTATAGCCAGGCACCCGGGGATCCCGCGTTCGAGGAGCTCATCGCCGAGCTCGCCGCTGCCTGCCCGATCTTCACGCGGTTGTGGGGGCTTGCCGAGGTCGTTGGCACGCACGAAGCCATCGTGACGCATCCGCGCGGGCTCACGTTCGAGCACTCCTCGTACGTTCCGGAAGGAAGCTCCAAGCAGCGGCTCATCATCTTCACGCCGTGCAACGACGCGACCGTCGCGAAGGTCCGCGAGGCGATCGCGGAGACGAAGTCGAGCGGCCGCCGGCCGTCCTCGCAGGTCAACTGACGCTGCGGTCCCCCGTCGGCTAGGCGTGCTTCGCCTTGAACTCGCGGCGGCGCCGAGCCAGCGCGTGCTCGGTGTAGCCGTTCGGCTCCTTCAATCCATTGAACACGAGGTCGAGCGCCGCCTGGAACGCGACGCTCTCCTCGAACTTCGGCGCCATGTTGCGGTAGTTGCGGTCGCCCGAGTTCTGCCGATCGACGACCTCCGCCATGCGCTCGAGCGTCGCACGGACCTGCTTTTGATCGACGATGCCGTGGCGGAGCCAGTTCGCAATGTGCTGCGACGAGATGCGCAGCGTCGCGCGGTCCTCCATGAGCCCGACGTCGTTGATGTCGGGGACCTTCGAGCAGCCGACACCTTGCTCGATCCAGCGCACGACATAGCCCAGGATTCCTTGCGCGTTGTTGTCGAGCTCGCGCTGAATCTCCGCGTCCGTGAGCTTTCGACCGAGCAGCGGCGGAGTGAGGATTCCCTCGAGCAGCTCAGGTCTAGCGCCGCCTTCCGCCGCAATCTCGCGCTGGCGCGCGGCAACGTCGATCTGGTGATAATGAATCGCGTGCAACGTCGCGGCCGTCGGCGAGGGAACCCACGCGGTCGTCGCGCCGGCCTTCGGATGGCCTTGCTTCGTGTCGAGCATCGCGCGCATCTCGTCGGGCATCGCCCACATGCCTTTGCCGATCTGGCCATGGCCGGGTAGCCCGGTCTCGAGCCCGACGCGCACGTTCCAGTCTTCGTAAGCGGCGATCCAGCGCGCGCCTTTGATCTCCGGCTTCGGGACCACGGGCCCGGCTTCCATGTGCGTATGCAGCTCGTCGCCCGTGCGATCGAGGAAGCCGGTGTTGATGAAGATGATTCGGTCGTACGCTTCGCGAATGCACTCTTTGAGGTTCACGGTCGTGCGCCGTTCCTCGTCCATGATGCCGATCTTCAGCGTGTTGGCCGGCAGGCCGAACGCGCGTTCGACGGTCGCGAACAGCTCGACCGACAGCGCGACCTCCTCGGGGCCGTGGTGCTTCGGCTTCACGATGTACAGGCTGCCCGTGCGGCTGTTGCGCAGCGGGCCCGTACCTTTGATGTCGTGCAGCGCGGCGAGCGTCGTCAGCACACAGTCGAGGAACGTTTCTGCGATCGGTTTGCCCGCGCTTTCTAAGACGGCGTCCGTGAGCACGTGCGAGCCGACGTGACGCACGAGCAGCAAGCTGCGCCCGGGCAGCGTCAACGTCGAGCCGTCGGGTGCCGTGTATTCTCGATCGGGATTCAAACGGCGCTCGACCGTGCCGCTGCCTTTCGCGACCGAGGCAGTCAACGTGCCGCGCATGATGCCGCACCAGTTGCGGTAGACGACGGTCTTGTCTGCGGCGTCCACGGCGGCGACGGAATCCTCGCAGTCCATGATCGTGGTCAGCGCGCTCTCGAGCACGATGTCCTTGATGCCGGCCGGATGTTGCTTGCCGACGGGATGCGATTTGTCGATCGCGATGTCGATGTGCAGCCCGTGATTGCGCAGCAGCAGGTTCGTCAGCGTGTCGCCGTTGCGGCGAAAGCCCGCGAGCTGCGCTGCGTCCGCCAAGCCGGTGGTCGTGCGGTCGTCGCGCAGCCGGCAGGCGAGGCGCGTGCCCGACACCTCGACGCCCATGACGTCGATCCACTTGGCGCTCGCGAGCGGGACGGCTTGATCGAGGAACTCGCTGGCCATTGCCATCACGCGTTCGCCGCGAACGGCGTTGTAGCCGCGGCCCCTCTCGGCGCCGTTGTCGTCGGCGATCACGTTCGTGCCGTAGAGCGCGTCATAGAGGCTGCCCCAGCGCGCATTGGCGGCATTCAACGCGTAGCGCGCGTTGTCGACGGGCACGACGAGCTGCGGCCCTGCGAGCGTCGCGATCTCGGCGTCGACGTTCGCGGTCGTCACCTTAAAAGAAGGCCCGTTCGGCACGAGATAGCCGATCTCGCGTAAGAACGCGGCCATCGCTTGGCTGTCGAGCGCGGCGCCGCGCTGCGCTGCGAGCCGGGCGTCGATCTTCGCTTGCAACGCATCGCGCTTGTCGAGCAACGCGCGGTTGCGCGGCCCGAGCGTGCGCACGACCGAGTCGAGCAGCGTCCACACGGTACTCGGCGTTACACCTGTGCCGGGCGAAATCTCGTCATGCACCAACGCGCGCAGAGAGCTCGCGATCTTGATGCCACCGTGCGCAACGTACTCGGTCATTGAAGCCCCGTCGGATGCAAGCGTGGATTGAGACGGCGCTCGGCCGTCTAGTCCAGGATAACGGGCCGGAACGGTTTCGCAAGGACGAACGGGGCTAGAGTCCCACGCGTCGGCGGAGCGCATCGGCCTGCGCTGCGGCGCGCGCCGCCTGGCGGATCCGCATCTCGTCGATGTCGTGGCGGATTTGCCCGCGCTCGGCTGCACGCGCGGCGTCCCAGGACTCGGCGCTCCGGCAGCGCTCGCTCGCGATGCGGCTGCCCGTCGGCACGTAGCGGCGACAGACGGGCGGTTTCGCCGTCGGGTCGAGCGTGACCTCTTTGGCCGCAGGGACTTCGTCGGCCTCGGCCGACGACCTTGCGGGCGGGAGCTCGGAAGTTGGGGCCGGTGGATTCGTCGCAGCCGGCAGCTCGGCGGTCGAGGTCGGTGACTCCACCGACTCGGGCGCGGTCTCGGTCCGTTCGGGCAGGGGCTCGGTAGCCGCGTCGGCCTCAGGCAGCAACGTGAGCCACGAGGAAGCCGCCAAGATCGCGAGCGTGCGGGCCATGACGATCATGCTAGCCCTCGGGTGGGGGGCGGCGCCACCGGGAGGTGAAAAGATAAGTGGCCGGTCATTCATTTCGACCGTTCTGTCTTGATTCCGAGACTATAGGCTGAAACACTAGCGGCCAGACTGATCGCCGCTGTGGCCGCGTAGCAACACCGGCGACCAGAGGAATCGAGTTCCCACCACCTCTCGGGGGAGAGCACCAATGAGGC
>Ga0207675_100007657_pt1 | contig 10198 bp, 7 predicted proteins | sample KBSSwiS42_FD_184305 | JGI IMG/M metagenome (GOLD analysis project Ga0207675, IMG submission 184305) | Switchgrass rhizosphere microbial communities from Kellogg Biological Station, Michigan, USA - KBS Switchgrass S4-2 (SPAdes) (version 2) | ecosystem: Host-associated > Plants > Roots >...
ACGGGCTATCGCGCGTTCTCGGCGCCGCTGCTGCGCTCGATCGCGTTCCTGCGCAACTCCGACGAGTTCGTCTTCGACCAGCAGATCTTCGCCCAGGTGGTCGCGCGCGACGCGCGCGTCGTGGAGATCCCGATCCCGACGCGCTACTTCCGCGAGGCGTCGAGCGTCGATCTCGGCACGAGCGTGCGCTACGGCCGCCAGACGCTCTGGGTCCTCGGGCGGTTCCTCGCGCACCGCCGCGGCATGCGCTGGACGCTGCTGTGCGGTCCCGCCGCCTGGCGTCGCTGACCGGCCGCCGCGCGGCCCTGTTCGGGGTCGCGGCGGCGGTCATCCTCGCGGCCGCGTTCGCGATCCGACTCGCGTACGTCGATGCGACCCCGGGCATGAAGCTCGTCCACGACGCGGTCGACTACGACAACCACGCCGTGTCGATCGCGACCGTCGGCCACTTCTCGGACTCGCTGGCCTATGGACGCAAGACCGCGTTCCGACCGCCGGGCTACCCGTACGCGCTGGCGGCCGTCTACAAGGTGGCCGGCGTCGCGCGCGCCGGCGAGCCGCGTCGCGTCGCCGTCGCGCGGGGGATGCAGGTCGTCATCGGGACCGTCCTCGTCGCGATGATCGGGGTGATCGCCGCGCAGCTCTGGGGGGCGGTCGCCGCGCTCGTCTCGATGGGGCTCGCGGCGGTGTACGTCCCGCTCGTGACGATGAGCGGGACCGTGATGTGCGAGCCGCTGTTCGACGTGTTCATGCTCGGATCGCTGAGCGCTGCGATCGCGCACCGCCGGTCCGTGCACCGCTACCGCTGGGGGCTGCTCGCGGGCCTGCTCGCCGGCCTCGCGATCCTCACGCGCGCGAACGCGCTGATCCTGCTGCTGCCGCTCGCGTTCGCCGTGTGGGACCGCCGCCCCCGATGGTCGCTGCCCGCCCTCGCGCCGCCCGCCGCGCTCGTCCTCGTGGCGGTCCTCGCCGTCGCCCCGTGGACGATCCGCAACGCGCGGAACCTGCACGCGTTCGTGCCCGTCACGACGCAGCTCGGGTCGGCGCTGGCGGGGACGTACAACGACGAGGCCCGCCACGACACCGAGAACCCGGCGTCGTGGCGCTCCCTGCGCCGCGTGCCGTCCTACGCCGACATCTTCTCCCGCGTCGGGCAGACGAACGAGGCCGTGCTCGAGAAGCAGCTGCGACGCCGGGCGGAGCGCTACGCGCTGGACCACCCCGCGTACGTCGCCGAGGTCGCATTCTGGACGACGCGGCGCGGCCTCGAGCTCGGCGGGCTCGACTGGTCCCGGCACACCGCCTCGACGGTGAGCATCGACGCGACATGGGCGATCCGCGGCGTCGTCTGCTTCTGGCTGTTCGCGCTCCTCGCTGTCGCCGGCGCCTTCACGCGGGCCGCGCGGCGCACGCCATGGTTCGTGTGGGCGTTCCCGGCCCTCATGTACCTGAGCGTCATGTTCCTCGTGATCGAGACCCCGCGCTACCGGACGCCCATCGACCCCTTCATCGTCATGCTCGCCGCGCTCGCACTCGTCGCCGCCGGGCGCCGGCTGCTGCAGCGCCGCTAGTCGTGGCGGCGCGCCGGCCCCGCGTCCTGACGACGCGCGAGCTGAACCGCGCGGTGCTCGCCCGCCAGGGGCTGCTCGACCGCTTCGACGCGAGCCTCCCGCGCGTCCTCGAGCGCGTCGGCGGCATCCAGGCGCAGTACGCGCCGTCGATGTACGTCGGGCTGTGGTCGCGGATGACCGGGCTCGAGCGCGCCGCGCTCACCCGCGCGCTCGAGCGCCGCGCGGTGGTCCAGGCGACGCTCATGCGCTCGACGATCCACCTCGTCTCGGCACGCGACTTCTGGCCGTTCGCCGACGCCGTCCGCGGGCCGCGGCGCGAGTGGTGGCAGCGGGTCACCCGCCCGCGGCCGACCGACGCCGAGATGGCCGCGGCGGCGGAGGCGCTCCGCGGCGCGCTGGCGGACGGGCCGCTCCGCCGGGCGGAGGTCGAGGAGCTCCTCGGCAAGTCGGCCGCGCGCGCCGTCGGTATGTGGATCGACCTCGTCCGCGCTCCGCCGTCCGGCACCTGGGAGCGCCGCCGCGCCGACCTCTACGCGCCGGCCGAGGACTGGGTCGACCCGCCGGTGGGCGGAGACGTGGAGCGCGCCGCGGTGGGCGCCGACCACCTCGTCCGCCGCTACCTCACCGCGTTCGGCCCCGCGTCGCGGGCCGACATCGCGCGCTGGGCGGGGGTTCCGGCAGCGACGATCGCGCCCGCGGTCGAACGGCTGAGGCTGCGGCGCTTCGCCTCCGAGGACGGCGACGACCTCGTCGACGTCCCTCGCGCTCCGCTGCCGCCGGCCGACGCCGAGGCGCCGGTGCGCTTCCTCCCCACGTGGGACGCGACGCTGCTCGTCCACGTCCGGCGCGCGCGGATCCTCCCCGAGGAGTACCGGCCGCGGATCTTCCACACGCGGAACCCACAGTCGGTCCCGACGTTCCTCGTCGACGGGGCGGTCGCCGGGACGTGGCGGCACGATGCCGGCCGGGTCGACCTCGAGCCGTTCCACCGCCTCGACCGCGCCACGACCCGCGCGCTGCGCGAGGAGGCGGAACGGCTCGCGGCCTTTCACGCCTGAGCCGTGCGGCTACGCGGCGCGTGCCGCGCCGACCTTCTCGAGGAAGCCGATGACGCGCCGCCAGGCGTCCGAGCACGCGCCCTCGTGCTCGGCGAACGAGCGGTCGAAGAAGGAGTGCGGCGCGCCGGGGTAGATGACGACCTCGTGCTCGACGCCGGCCTCCTCGAGGAGCCGGTCGTAGGTGTCGACGTCGCTCGTCGGGATCGCCTGGTCGGCGCCGCCGAAGAGGCCGAGGACCGGGCAGCGCGTCTCGCCGACGTGGTCGAGGACGGGCGGCATCCCGAAGCGCCCGCCGGCGAGCAGCCCGTAGAAGCCGACTGCGCCGTCGAGCATGAGCTCCGGGCTCGTGGCGGCGAGGAACGACTGCATGCCGCCGAAGCAGAAGCCGACCGTCACGAAGCTCGTCGCGTCGGTGCGCTCGACGAGCGCCGCGCGGGCCGCGTCGGCGTCGGCCTGGATCTGCGAGAGCAGCGTCTGCTCGACGTGGGGCATGTACTCCCAGTCGCCGTCCCGCTCGCCCGTGCCCGCCGTCCGCCCGAAGTAGTCGATCGCGATCGCGTGATGGCCGGCGTCGGCGAACCGCTCGGCGAGCTCGATGTAGAAGCGGTAGAGCCCGCGGACGTCGGGCAGGATGATCACGCCGGGGCCGCCGCCGGCGTCGCCCGACTCGGCCAGCGCGGCGGAGAACACCGTGCCGTCGGCCGACGTGAGCTCGAGCTTCTCGGCGCCGGCGCCGCCCGCCATGCGCGGGCGGACGAGGTCGGCGGGCAGGTCCGGCGGACGGGCGTCAAACGCGAAGCACACGGCGGCTCTCCTCGGTGATCGACGGACGGAACGCGGATCCTACGGCCGCGGCGGAGCGCCGCCGCGACCGGTCGGGCGCCGCCGTCGTCGCCACCCCCACGCCGCCGTCCGGCGGCGATCGGCGCGCAGTAGGGTTCGCCGCCCATGAGCATCCTCGGCAACCGGGTGGCGCGCAGCGAGGACCCGCGGTTCATCACGGGCACCGCGACCTTCGGCGACGACGTCGAGGCGCAGGGCGCGCTGCACGCGACGTTCGTCCGCTCGATCCTCCCGCACGCCCGGATCACGGGCATCGACACGAGCGCCGTGTCCGAGATCCCGGGCGCCCGTGCATTCACCGCCGCGGACATCGCGCTCGACCCGCTCCCGGTGGCGATGCCCGGTCTCGAGGAGCAGATGCCGCGACCGGTGATCGCGAGTGACGTCGCCCGGTTCGCGGGTGAGATCGTCGCCGTCGTGCTCACCGAGGACCGCCTCCACGGCGCGGACGCGGCGGAGCGCGTCGTCGTCGACGTCGAGGAGCTGCCGGTCGTGGCGGACGCCCAGGCCGCGCTCACCGGCGACGCGCTGCTCTTCCCCGACGTCGGCACGAACGTCTGCGCGCGGTTCCCGCACGAGAGCCCCGACGACGGGCTGCTCGACGGATGCGACGTCGTCGTCACGACGACCTTCACGAGCCAGCGGCTCGCCTCGTGCCCGATGGAGTGCCGCGTCGCGGTCGCCGAGTGGGGCGAGGACGGCCGCCTCACGCAGTGGGCGACGACGCAGACCCCGCACGCCACGCGCGACGCGCTCGCCGGAGGCCTGGGGATCGACGCCTCGCAGATCCGCGTCCGCGTCCCCGACGTTGGCGGCGGCTTCGGCCCGAAGGGCGGCGCCGCGCCCGAGGACATCCTCGTCGCCTGGCTCGCGCGCGAGGTCGGCCGCCCGGTGCGCTGGACCGAGACGCGCACCGAGAACATGCTCGCCCTCGGCCACGGCCGTGCACAGCACCAGGAGCTCACGCTCGGCGGCGACCGCGACGGGACGCTGAAGGCCTACCGGATGAAGATCGTGCAGGACTCGGGCGCGTACCCCGAGGTCGGCGCGGTCCTGCCGATGCTCACGAAGATGTGCGCGTCCGGGCCGTACGCGATCCCCGCGATCGAGGTCGACGCCGTCTCCGTCGTGACGAACACGACCCCGCTGACCGCATACCGCGGGGCGGGCCGTCCCGAGGCGACGCAGGCGATCGAGCGCGCGATCGACCTCTTCGCGCTCGAGGCCGGCCTGGACCCGGCCGACGTCCGCCGGAGGAACCTCATCCCCGCCGACGCGTTCCCGTACGCGACCGCCAGCGGCGCGCGCTACGACTGCGGCGACTACGAGAAGGCGCTCGACCTGCTGCTCGAAAGCGCGGCCTACGCCGACCTGCGCGCCGAGCAGCGCCGCCGGCGCGAGCGCGGCGACGCCCGCCAGATGGGCATCGGGCTGTGCGTGTACATCGAGATCACGAACGGGTTCGCCGAGCCCGAGTGGGGGTCGGTCGAGATCACCGCCGACGGCGGCGCGGCGGTGCGCACCGGGCTCGGGCCGACCGGCCAGGGCCATCAGACCGCGCTCGCCATGCTCGTCGCCGACCGTCTCGGCCTCCCGTTCGAGGCCGTCACCGTCAGCCACGGCGACACGGACCTCGTGCCGCGCGGGACCGGCACGTACGGCTCGCGCTCGCTGCAGGCCGGCGGCGCGGCGATCAGCGGCGCGGCGATCAAGGTCGCCGACAAGGGCAAGGAGCTCGCGGCGAACGAGCTCGAGGCGAGCCCGGCCGACATCCGGCTCGACACCGACCGCGGCGTCTTCCACGTCGCCGGCGTCCCCGGGCGGACCGTCTCGTGGGCGGAGCTCGCGAGCGCGCTGGGCGCCGACGACCGCCTCGGCGAGCTCGCCGTCGAGGAGGACTTCAAGCCCGCCTCGCCCACCTGGCCGTTCGGCGCCCACCTCGCGGTCGTCGAGGTCGACACCGAGACCGGCAAGGTGAAGCTCGTGCGGATCGTGTGCGTCGACGACTGCGGGACGATCCTCAACCCGCTCCTCGTCGACGGCCAGCGCCACGGCGGGATCGCGCAGGGCGTCGCCCAGGCGCTGATGGAGGAGTTCGCCTACGACGAGCTCGGCAACCCGCAGACCGACAACTTCGTCACCTACGCGCCGATCTCGGCCGCCGAGCTGCCGATGTTCGAGCTCGTCTCGATGGAGACGCCGACGCCGGTCAACCCCCTGGGCGCGAAGGGCATCGGCGAGTCGGCGACGATCGGCTCGACGTCCGCCGCGCACAACGCGGTCATCGACGCGCTCGTCCCGCTCGGCGTGCGCGACGTCGACATGCCCACGACGGCGCAGCGCGTGTGGCTGGCGATCCAGGCCGCGAGGTCGTCGGGCAACGGCGCGGGGACGGGCGGGGGGTAGCCATCGCCGTCACCACGCACCCGGACGGCGCGGCCGTCGAGCGGCGGGTCGAGGACGCCCTCGCCCGCCTCGACCTCGATCGGAAGGTCCGGCTGCTCACCGGCGCCGGTCAGTGGCGCACGTTCGCCGAGCCCGAGATCGGGCTGCGGGCGATGGTCCTCTCCGACGGGCCGGCGGGCGTCCGCGGGGTGAGCTGGGACGAGCGCCACACCTCCGCGAACCTGCCGTCGCCGACGGCGCTCGCCGCGAGCTGGGACGAGCGGCTCGTCGAGCGCCTGGGCGGCCTGCTCGCCGCCGAGGCCCGCCGCAAGGACGTCGACGTGCTCCTCGCGCCGGGCGTGAACCTCCACCGCAGCCCGCTCGGCGGGCGCAACTTCGAGTACTTCTCCGAGGACCCGGTCCTGAGCGGCCGGATCGGCGCGGCGTACGTGCGCGGCGTGCAGGCGGGCGGCGTCGCCGCAACGGTCAAGCACTACGTCGCCAACGAGTCGGAGACCGACCGGATGACCGTCGACTCGCGCGTCGACGAGCGCACGCTGCGCGAGCTCTACCTCGCCCCGTTCGAGCACGTCTGGCGCTTCGCCGCGCCGTGGGCGTTCATGGCCGCCTACAACCGCGTCAACGGGACGACGATGACGGAGAGCCCGCTGCTCGCCGAGCCGCTCAAGGGCGAGTGGGGCTTCGACGGCGTCGTGATGTCGGACTGGACGGCGACCCGCTCGACGGACGAGGCGGGCCGCGCCGCGCTCGACCTCACGATGCCGGGGCCGAACGTCTTCTGGGGCGAACCGCTCGCCGACGCCGTTCGCGACGGCCGCGTGCCCGAGGCCGCGATCGACGACAAGGTGCGCCGGCTGCTGCGCCTCGCCGCGCGGGTCGGGGCGCTCGAGGGCGTCGCGCCCGCCGTCCCGTCCCCGCCCCCGCCACCGGGCGCCGGCGAGACGGCCGCGCTGCTGCGCGACGCCTCGGCCGCCGGCACGGTGCTCGTCCGCAACGAGGGCGATGTGCTCCCGCTCGACCGCGACGTGCTGCGCCGCGTGGCGCTGCTCGGGCCGAACGCCGCGACGGCGCGCACCCAGGGCGGCGGCAGCGCGACGGTCCACCCCGATCACGTCGTCTCGCCGCTCGAGGGGCTCACCGGCGCGCTCGGCCCGGGCGTCGAGGTCGTGCACTCCGAGGGCGCCCGGATCCGCGCGGGCCTTGAGCCGCTCGGCCTGCGCGACGTCCGCGACCCGGTGAGCGGTGAGCCCGGTGTCCGCGTCCGCTACTTCGAGGCCGACGGCACGGCGATCGCCGACGAGCACCGCTTCTCCGGCCGCCTCGGCTGGCTCGGCGAGCCGGTGCTCGCGCGCGCGTCGGTCATCGAGGTCGAGGCGCGGCTGCGCGTCGGGCAGGCCGGCCGGTACGCGGTCGGCGTCGCCGGGGTCGGCCCGTTCCGGCTGGAGGCTTCCGGCGTGGTCCTCGTGGACGAGGACATCCCGCCCGAGCCGGGGTCCGATCCGTTCTCGGCGTTCCTCGACCCGCCGGAGCGCTCGGCCGAGCTCGACCTCGCCCCGGACCGCGAGGTCACGCTCCGCCTGCGCCACGAGATCACGCCCGGCACGATGTTCGCGTCGCTCGCGCTCGGGATCACCACCGCCGGGTGGTCGCCGGAGGAGGAGCTCGAGCGCGCCGTCCGGGCGGCGGCGGACGCTGACGTCGCGGTCGTCGTCGTGGGCACGACCGACGCGATCGAGAGCGAGGGCTTCGACCGCCGCGACCTCGCGCTCCCCGGCGCGCAGGACGAGCTCGTCCGGCGCGTCGCGCGGGCCAACCCGCGCACGGTCGTCGTCGTCAACGCGGGCGCGCCCGTGCTGCTGCCGTGGCGGGACGACGTGGCCGCCGTGCTCCTCACGTGGTTCGGCGGCCAGGAGTTCGGCGCCGCGCTTGCCTCCGTACTGCTCGGCGAGACGGAGCCGGGCGGTCGGCTCCCGACGACCTGGCCGGCGCGCGAGGAGGACGTCCCCGTCCTCTCGACGACGCCGGTCGACGGCGGCATCGCGTATCGCGAGGGGCTCGACATCGGCTACCGCGCCTGGGCCCGCGGCGACGCCGCGCCCGCGTACCCGTTCGGGCACGGCCTCGGCTACACGACCTGGGACCTCACGAGCCTGCACGTCGCCGCGCCGCCGGCGCCCGACACGCCCGCGCGGATCAGCATCGCCCTGCGCAACACGGGATCGCGCGCCGGCCGCACCATCGTTCAGGCCTACCTGTCGCGCGAGGAGTCCGCCGTCGAGCGGCCCCTGCTGTGGCTCGCCGGATTCGCGGTCGTCGAGGCCGGGGGCGGGGAGGAGACCCACGTCGCCCTCGAGCTCCCGGCGCGCGTGTTCGCCCACTGGGCGGGCGCGGACGGCTGGCGGATCGAGGGCGGCGAGTTCACGCTCCACGTCGGCCCGTCGGCGACGGAGCACCCGCTGCGCGCCGCGATCGAAGCACCGACGTGTTCGCTATAAGAACACGACGAGCGACGTCGCCGACACCAAGCGCCCGCGCAACTCCGACTACGTCCAGTCCCTGGAACGCGGGCTGTCGGTCATCCGCGCGTTCGACGGCGAGCACCGCGAGCTCGGGCTGAGTGAGGTCGCCCGCGCGACGGGCCTCACGCGCGCGACGGCGCGGCGCTTCCTGCTCACGCTCGTCGAGCTCGGCTACATGCACTTCGACGGCAGTCGCTTCTCCCTGCGCCCACGGGTCCTCGAGCTCGGGTTCGCCTACCTCTCGAGTCTCAGCCTGCCCGAGGTCGCCGAGCCGCACATGGAGGCGCTCGTCGCCCAGATCAACGAGTCCTCGTCGATCTCCGTCCTCGACGACACCGACGTCGTCTACGTCGCCCGGGTCCCGACCCGGCGGATCATGAGCATCACCATCGCGGTCGGCACGCGCCTGCCGGCCTACGCGACCTCGATGGGCCGCGTGCTGCTCGCCGCGCTCCCCCGCGCCGAGCTCGAGGAGCGCCTCGCGCGCATCGACGTGCAGCCGCTCACGCCGCGCACGGTCAGGAGCCACGACGACCTGCGCGCCGTGCTCGAGCAGGTCCGCCGCCAGGGCTATGCGGTCACCGACCAGGAGCTCGAGCAGGGGCTGCGCTCCGCCGCGGTCCCGATCCACGACGCCTCCGGCGCGGTCGTCGCCGCCCTCAACGTCTCGGTCCATGCGAGCCGCGCGACGATGAGCGAGCTGCGCGCGCGCTTCCTGCCGCCGGCGCGCGCGGCGGCAGAGGCGATCGACGCCGAGCTGCGCAAGTCCGGCCTGCGCGCGACCGGCGCCGCCCGCCTAGCGCGCGGGTGACGGGCGGGACCGGCCCGCCGCACGGCGGGTGCGCTGGACCGCCGAGATGCCGGCGTGCGCGGCGATCGCTGCCTCGAGCCGGTCGCCCGGCCCGGACGCGATCGCAGCGACCAGCTCGCGGTGGACGCCGACGTCGGCGCGTCCGTCGAAGTCGCGCAGGTCGGTCGTGTCGAGCCCGTCCTCGAGGAAGTCCAGGAGCGTGAGGTAGATGCTGTGCAGCGGCGCGTTGCGGCAGAGCTTGGCGATGCGCCGGTGCAGGGCCCAGTTGAGGGCGAAGTACGCCGCGGGCCGGTCGGAGTGGCGGTCCATCTCCTCGACGATGCGGTCGATCGCGGCGAGGTCCTCGTCGTCGTGGTGCGCCGCCGCGTCGCGGCACACCATCGGCTCGAGCGCGGTACGCACGACCAGGCAGTCGGCGTAGCGCGCCGCGCCCCACGTCGCCTGCGGGCTGCTGCGCCGCAATGCGACCCGGACCGACGAGGTCGCGACGAACAGGCCGCCGCCGGGGCCGGGCCGCGCCTCGATCAGGCCGCGCATCTCGAGCAGCCGCACCGCCTCGTTGATCGTCGCCACCGCGACCCCGAAGCGCTGCCGGATGTCGTCCTTCGTCCCGAGGCGCTCGCCGGGCGACAGGCCGTCGCAGAGGATCTCGATCTCGAGGTCGCGCGCGACCATCTCCGCGCGCGGGACGCGAGACGAGGCCGAGCCGGGGGGCTGCGCGGCGATCGTCACCGACAGAAATCATACGTGCGCTGCGGTACAAACACCGCCCGGGGCCCGCCGGCGCGGAAATTCACGATGCCGCTTGCGCTTGACACGTCACCCAGAACAGCAGACGAATAAGGACGCCGCGCGCTCGGCCGGCGCGCGCATCGCCGAGGTCGAATCCGGGAGCGTGCTCGTCGCGACGATCGTCCTCGCGGTGGCGATCGGCGTCCTGCACCCCGAGTTCTTCGCGTGGGATCAGATCAAGGACGTCCTCGCCCAGTC